>MLJW01000016.1_pt1 | contig 326416 bp, 283 predicted proteins | sample 888231 | NCBI WGS metagenome assembly MLJW01 (sample SAMN05788063, study PRJNA343431) | mine drainage metagenome | isolation source: sample collected from the inflow into an acid mine drainage treatment plant... | place: Germany: Lusatia, lignite mining district
GTGATGCTGGATAATTTTTCGCCGGAAGAAATGAAGGAAGCATTGAAAATAATTGATAAAAATTTTGAGACCGAAGCCAGCGGCGGTATTAATTTAAATACCGTTGAAACCTTTGCTGCAACCGGCGTTGATTATGTTAGTGTAGGTGGATTAATTCATCAGGCGCAAAGTGTTGATCTGAGTTTGAAAGCTGTATTGGTTTAATAGTTTATTAGTTTATTGGTAAGATAATTATAAGTATTTCGTTTTATGTCAAAAAAAAATAAACCCGATAGTAAAGGATTTGTTTTTAGTACCGATCCAAATTTTCGTTTCGAAGAAGAAGAAAATTTTGTGCAGGAAACTTTGGATCCTAAGCAACAAAAATTAAGGATACGATTAGATACCAAACATCGTGCAGGCAAAGCTGTTACTTTAATTACCGATTTCATTGGCACCGAAGATGATTTGATTGATCTCGGCAAAAAATTAAAAAATTATTGTGGTACAGGTGGGAGCGTGAAAGACGGCGAAATAATTATTCAGGGCGATCAACGCGATAAAGTTTTGCAATGGCTTTTAAAAAATGGTTATGCTAATTCTAAAAAAGCAGGCTAATTATTCATCATTTCTTTCAAAACTTAGTGCGCCGCTTGGGCATTTCTTGATTTGTTCTATGATCCTTTCTGTGGTTGCACCTTCCATTTTAATCCAGGGTTTTACAAATGGATCGAATACATCACGCAAATTGGTCCAGCATAATTTAGAATGAATGCAAACATTCGGTTTCCATATCACCGTTATGTCGCCATTGCTGTATTTAAAAGTTTCTTTAGGCATATAATTGATTTTAGTAATCCAATTCTAATTTCAATTTGTCTTTTAATTCTTTTACCATCGGGTATTGTTCGGCGATCCTTTCAAATTTTTGTTTGCTGTTCATCGTCATGTGCTGTGGTACTTCTTCCTTCACACCTTCTTCCACCAAAACAGAAAAAGTTATACCGCGATTATTAAATTGCTGATGGATATAATCGGTCAACATCATTTTTTCCTGTTCAATGAAACGCTGTGCAGTTAAGGCTGAAACGGTTGCCGTAAACCTGTTCTCACTAACAATTTCAAGTCTTGCAATTTTAAAAGTTGCCGACGAAGAATGTTTTTGCTGCTGTTCCAACTGTACGCCAAAACTATCCCAGCAACGTTGCAGTTTTTCGATATTTAATTCTTCGGCTTCTTTAACTTCTTCGATGCTGTATTTGTCGCCATACTTTTCTCGCAAGGCTTCCAATAAATTTTTCTTTGGACCAGCGGTGGACTGTGGACGATTGACGGTTGACGGTTGACTATTTTCAGCAACTTGCGATTCGCGATTCACAATTAACTGTTCTCTGTTCTTAACTTGCGATTCACGATTCACGGCTAACGGCTTTGCAACCACTTCCTTCTCAATCATCAACTTCGCCTCCAAAGCCGCAGCAGTCTTCACTTGTAGCTGTTCAACAGGTTTTATTTTAAATGCGATGCCGCCATCAATTCGTTTTTTTTTAACGACAGATCTCTCATTCACCGAAAGATCAATGGCCTGTTGCAGAAAATTTAATTTTATCAATGTTAATTCAACATGCAATCTTTTATTGCGCGCCATTTTAAAATTGATCTCAGCTTCATTCAAAATATTTAATGCACTAACTAAATAAGATGTGCTTGTTTTTTTTGATGCAGCAATATATTTTTCCTGCATGCCTTCCACCACATCCAATAACGATGCAGCTTTTTCATCTTTACAAACCAAAATATTCCGGATGAATTCTGCAAAACCATTCAACACCATATCACCTTCAAAACCTTTGCTGTTAATTTCATCATACAATAATAATGCTGCCGCCAAATCCTGTTGCAGCAAGCTTTCTATCAGTTTAAAATAATAATCTTCGTCAAGGATGTTTAAATTATCAATGGTGTTTTGATACGTTACTTCGCCATTGGTAAAACTTACAATCTTATCTAAAATACTCAACGCATCACGCATGCAGCCTTCGCTTTTTTGGGCAATTACCTGCAGCGATGCCTTATCGGCTTTCAGTTCTTCTTTGTCAACAATTTCCTGCAAATGTTCAACAGTATCGTTGGTTGTAATTCTTTTAAAATCAAAAATCTGGCAACGCGATAAAATCGTTGGTAATATTTTATGTTTCTCGGTTGTTGCCAAAATAAAAATGGCATACGATGGCGGTTCTTCCAACGTTTTTAAAAACGCATTGAAGGCACTGGCACTTAACATGTGAACCTCATCAACAATATAAACTTTATATTTTCCGGCCTGCGGTGCAAAGCGAACTTGTTCAACCAGCGAACGAATATCATCCACCGAATTATTACTTGCCGCATCTAATTCATGAATATTAAGCGATGTACCTGCATCGAACGAAATGCAACTGGCACAAGTGTTACAGGCTTCGCCATCTGCAGTTTTATTGGTGCAGTTAATTGTCTTTGCCAAAATCCTTGCACAGGTTGTTTTGCCCACGCCACGCGGACCGCAAAACAAAAATGCGTGTGCCAACTGATTATTTTTTATCGCATTTTTTAATGTGGTTGTAATATGCGATTGCCCCACCACAGTATTAAAATTCTGCGGCCTGTATTTTCTTGCCGATACTATAAATTTATCCATAACTGTCCCCCGGAAATTCAAATGTAAGCAATACGAAAGTTTTGTAAACAGATAAGTTTAGCACTTTTTATTTTTTGTTATCAACAGCAGTATTTCATGGCATCTTCGTTGCGTCGCACACTTGTACGGCTGGTACTTTGGGGAACTGATAATATTATAAAAAGAGTTACCAACCTTTTAAAGGTTGGCAACTCTGCACAACAAAGTACCAACCGTACAAGTGTGCGACGCAACAAAAGTTGATGGCAGTTATGTAGCCTGTCAACAAAAAAAATCAAAAAATATTTGGAAACTTAACAGTGTTAATTATATTTGCAGCGTAATTTATTTATCATGGGAATCGTAGAAAGAAAAGAAAAACAGAAACAGGACATTAAAAAAATGATCCTCGACGCTTCCATGAAACTATTTGTGGAAGAGGGTTTCGACAATGTTACCATACGTAAAATTGCCGACTTAATTGAATATAGCCCCACCACCGTTTACCTTTATTTTAAAGATAAGGACGAGGTTTTCTTTCATCTTAGCCAATTGGGTTTCGAAAAAATGCTGGAGTTAAATCAAAACCTTGCAGGTATTTCCAACCCATTGATGCGTTTGTATAAAATGGGCGAAAACTATATTCATTTCGGAATGACCAACCCCGAATTTTATGATGTAATGTTTATTCAGCGTGCGCCGATGGATTGCATCAGCAAAATGGAAGAGCTCGAATGGTCGGCCGGAAATGCAGCCATCGAAAATTTAAAAGAATTGCTGAAAGAGTGTATGGACAAGGGTTTAATACAAAAAGCACCGGTAGAGGTTGTTGCTATGGCTATCTGGGGATTGGTACACGGAATGGTTTCTTTAGCGATACGCAGCAGATTGGATCATATCAATAAAAAGGTTCTGCCAAAGGATCAGTTAATGAAAATGATGCAGCAATCAATAAACTGGGTATTGGGAGCCATTGATACATCGGTAAAGAAAAAATAAAAATTTTTTCATCAAAACTTAACACTGTTAATATTATTGACATCAGTATTAATTTATTCTTATGAAAATAAAAATCAATGCTATTTTACTGCTTGCCGGAGGAATGTTTTTTTGTGTGCAATTAAAAAGTCAAAACATTTTAGAGCAATATGTGAAGCTGGGATTGGACAGTAATCTTGCCGTCAAACAAAAAAATTTCGATCTTAAAAAAGCGAAACTCGATCTGCAAAGAGCCGAAGCATTATTTTATCCGCAAGTAAATTTTGCATCGCAATATACGGCTGCAAATGGTGGTCGTTCTTCAGATTTGCCCATTGGTGATTTATTGAATGGGGTGTATTCAACATTAAATAAATTAACTGCAACCAATAATTTTCCGCAGGTAAGTAATCAAACAATTAATTTTTTGCCCAACGATTTTCACGATACAAGATTCGAAGTTTTAATCCCGCTTGTAAACACCGATATCAAATACAACAAACAAATAAAATCCGAATTAATTAATACGCAACAACAGGATGTGTTATTGTACAAACGCGAATTGGTAAAGATGATAAAGCAGGCTTACTATCAATATTTACAAGCCGATAAAGCGCTAAACATTTATGAAAATGCTTTGAACAGCGTGAATGAAAATTTACGGTTGAATGAAAAGTTAGTAAAGAATAATGTGGCAACCAAAGAAGTAATTGCAAGAGCAAAAACACAGGTGAGCCAGGTAGAAACTTCCATCATCGAAGCAACAAACAATAAAAAAAACGCACTAGCCTATTTTAATTTCTTATTGAATCAACCGCTCGAAACACCCGTAAACATTGATTCTTCGTTATTGCAACATTTACAAATAAAACTTACCGTGCCGTTAGAGGTACCGGTGCAGAGAGAAGAATTGGCAAAGCTGCAAAGTGTAAAGAAAGTGTATTCAACTAATTTAAAATTAACCGATGCAACGAAAATTCCAAAGTTGAATGCCGCATACAATATCGGTTTTCAGGGCAATGGTTTTACGTTCGACAATAAACAATTTTATCAATTAGCTGCTGTGCAATTGCAGTGGAATTTATTTAAAGGATTTGATAATCGTTACAAAATAAAGCAATCGCAAATAGATATCGATGCGATACAAAATCAATACAACGATGTGCAGAAACAAATGCTGTTACAGGTTTCAACTGCAAACAATACTTATCTGAGCGCATGGGCTGCTTTAAAAAGCACATCTGATGAAGTGCAGAGCAGCAAGGAAGTGTATGAGTTTACTGAGAAAAGATATAAAGAAGGACAGGCATTGTTAATTGAATTAACTGATGCAAGAACACAAATGACAAATGCAGCTATCAAATATTCTTTAGCGCAGTTAGCTGTTTTAAATAGGGAAGCTGAATTGGAACGAGTAACAGCTTCGTATCCGCTTAATTAAATAAAACCATAAACAATTTTCAAAAATATTTTTATGAGAATAAATACAACAATCGGTATCGCAATCATTTCGTTGTTGATTGCCTGCAATAGCAAACCAAAAGAAATTGCAAAGCCGGAAGATGATGCCATACTAGTAAGAACAACAATGGTTGAAACTTCGGATTACAAGCCCATACTGCAATACAGTGGTATGATGGCAAGTACCAACGAAGTAAAATTATCTTTTAAAATTGGTGGTATCGTTTCGAAGATCTATGTAAAAGAGGGAGACCATGTTAGCAAAGGTCAGCTACTGGCAACATTAAATTTAACAGAAATAAATGCGCAGGTTGAACAATCAACACAAGCTGTAGAGAAAGCAAAACGTGATGCCAACCGTGTAAAGAATTTATACCACGATACTGCTGCTACATTAGAACAATTTCAAAATGTGCAAACACAGTTAGATGTTGCAAAAGAAAATCAACGCATCGCAAAATTTAATTTAGAGTATGCGCAGATCCGTGCTTTGGATAATGGAACTGTGATTAAAAAAATATCGAACGAAGGTGAAATGATCGCTGCAGGTTCTCCGGTGTTCATCATCAACAGTGCATCCAACAACGATTGGGTAGTTCGTTTTGGTGTTGCCGATAAAGATTGGAGCGTATTAAAAAAAGATGATGCAGCATCGGTTGTGATTGATGCTTATCCCAATAAAACATTTAAAGGAATTATTTCCAAGAAAGCAGAGAGTGCCGATCCGTACAGCAACACTTATGAAATTGAAGTGAAGGTTTTGCCAAACGGCGAAAAATTTGCATCTGGCTTGTTTGCAACTGTGCAGCTCAAAGCCGCAACTGTAAAGGCTTTAAAGCTGATACCCATCGAAGCATTATCGGAAGCCGATGACAAAAAAGGTTTTGTTTTTGTTTTGAATTCGGATAAAAAAACAGTGAAAAAAGTTGCTATAAAAATTGCATTTATTAATAACGATAAAGTTGCGATCAGCAGCGGATTGGAAAATATAAACGAAGTAATAACTGATGGTGTTAGTTATTTAACCGAAACATCAACTGTAAAAATTGCACAATAAAAATTTAATCAACCAAAAATATTTCTATGAAAAAAAATTTCTTATTAATTCTTGTCCTGTTTATTTCTGCAACAACGGCAATGGCCCAAAAGTCAACAGCAGATATTATTACGGGCGAATGGCTGACTGCTCCAAAAGATGCGAAGATTTTAATTTATAAAGAGGGCAATAAATATTTCGGGAAAATTAATTGGGGAAAAACTACCGGCAGAAAAGATGATAAAAATCCGGATGCTTCTTTGCGTAGCAGAGAATTACTTGGGACTATTATCTTAAAAAATTTTGTTTTCAACGGAAAAGATAAATGGGAAGACGGAACTATTTACGATCCGAACAATGGAAAAACTTATTCGTGCATTATTAAATTAAGAGATAACAAGACACTTGAAGTTCGCGGCTACATTGGCTTTTCGATGCTTGGAAGAACAGAGATATGGACGAGATAAAAGTTGAATAAAGATAAGAACGTACAAGTGAGTGACACAACAGGTGCTGAAGAAAGTGTTGCAGCCGGTACAATAAAAATTATAAAAATAGTTTATGAAAATAACTGACTTCTCGGTAAAAAATTATCAGTTCACGCTCATCATTTTTGTGATGTTGGTGGCATTGGGAATAAATTCATTGTTGCACATGCCTCGCGGTGAAGATCCCGATTTTCAGGCACCAAGTTTTTTCGCAGTGGTGATCTATCCAGGAACAAGTCCGAAGGATATGGAACAATTAGTTGTTGACCCGATAGAGAAAAAATTTAATGAACTGGATGATGTAAAACGTATAGTTACAAAGATCGATGACGGTCTTGCTTTTATAAGAGTTGAATTTAAATACAGTTCTGATCCCGACAAAAAATATCAGGATGTGGTTCGAGAAATTGATGCATTAAAAACAAAATTGCCACAGGATATTTTAAGTTTGACCATCACTAAATTTTCGCCAAGCGATGTAAACATTGCACAGGTGGCGCTCATGAGCGAAACCTTACCCTACAAGGATTTGGAGGAATGGAGCAAAAAATTAAAAGAACGTTTAGAGAAAATAAAAACATTAAAAAATGTTGATAATTGGGCTTTCCCGCAACAACAAGTTAGAGTGAGTTTGAATTTGGAAAAAATGGCTCAATTTAAAATTGGGTTGAATCGTGTGATTGGTGCCTTGCAAAGTGAAAATGTAAATATTCCCGGCGGAAGTATCGACATGGGCACCAAACGTTTTAATGTAAAAACAAGTGGCGATTATAAATCTGTTGATCAAATAAAAAATACAATTGTAAGCAACGTTGGTGGGAAATTTTTGTACGTAAAAGATATTGCTGAAGTAAATTTTAATTACGAAGAAGAAAATTATATTGCCAGATTAAATGGCAAGCGTGCAGTGTTTGTTACAGCAAGCAGAAAAATGGGAACAAATATTTTTGATGTTGAAAAAGAAATGCAACCTGTATTTGATGAATTTAAAAAAGAGTTACCAAAAAGTATTGCGTTTGAACAAAGTTTTAATAATGCCGAAAGTGTTCGCAAACGTTTAACTGCATTTGCCGGCGATTTTGGTATTGCTATCTTCTTGGTACTGTTAACCTTGCTGCCATTGGGTCTCAGAGCATCGGTGGTGGTGATGATCTCTATTCCTTTATCGTTGGCTATTGGTTTATCGCTGTTAAATTTATTTGGTTTTACCATCAATCAATTAAGTATTGTTGGTTTTGTTGTTGCATTAGGATTATTGGTTGACGATAGTATTGTTGTTGTTGAAAATATTGAACGTTATTTGCGCAACGGTTACGGTAAACGCGAAGCAGCAATGGCCGCCACCAAACAAATTGGCCTGGCAGTATTGGGCTGTACCGCTACTTTAATATTTGCATTTTTGCCATTATTATTTTTACCCGAAGGCTCGGGCGATTTCATAAGAAGCTTGCCTGCAGCTGTTGTAACAACAGTTTTAGCCTCATTGTTTGTTTCATTAACAATCGTTCCATTTTTATCGAGCAGGATATTAAGTACACATGAAAGTCCGGATGGAAATTTTTTCCTGCGTGGCCTGAAACGCATTATCAGCGGCAGTTATAGAAAATTATTATCGAGTGCTATTGCACGGCCGTTTACCACTTTAATTATTGCAGCAGCCATTTTTGCAGGAGCATTGGCATTGATCCCTGTGATTGGATTTAGTTTATTTCCATCATCCGAAAAACCTATGTTCATGATCAATATCGAAACACCTTTAGGCAGCAGTTTTGCAACAACCGACAGTGTTTCTAAATACGTTGAGCAACAAGTAAAATCAATTCCTGATCTAAAAAATTATGCAACCAATGTTGGTCATGGTAATCCAAGAATTTATTATAACATCATTCCTCAAAACACACAAACCAATTATGCGCAATTATTCATTCAATTAAAAAATACTGAACCAAAAGATAAAAAGAAATTGATTGATGCATTGAGAGATAAATTTAAAAATTATCCCAATGCAAGAATTGAAGTAAAAGATTTCGAACAAGGTCCGCCGGTTGAAGCGCCTATTGCCATTCGTTTGTTCAGCGAAGACTTAGATACTTTAAGAGCATTATCGTTTCGTGTAGAAAATTTATTGAAGAAAACTGAGGGAACAATGTATGTTACCAACGATCTTACTTCATTGGAAACCGATGTAAAAATAAAAGTAAATAAAGAAAAAGCGGGATTAATTGGTGTGCCGATTGCTGATATTGACAGAACTATCCGTATGGCTGTAACAGGCTTAAACATTGGCACTTTCAAGAAAGACAATGGTGATGAATTAAATTTGAATGTTACTTTACCAAGAGATAAAGTACAATCGATCGACGTATTTAATAAAGTGTATGTAACATCCTACACAGGTGCATCGATTCCGTTGCGACAAATTGCTGATGTAGAATTTCAAACTTCTCCAACGACCATCAAACACTACGATAAAGATCGTTATACTGTTGTAACTGCATTTGTAAAAAATGGTTACAACACAGCAAAACTTACTGATGGGATTTTAAAAGAAATGAAAAAAATTAAATTTCCTAAAGGCGCATCTTATTATGCAGCCGGGGATGTTGAAGCAAGCAAGGAAAGTTTTGGCGGATTAGGAACTATCATCCTCATCACCATCTTCGGCATCATGGAAATTTTAATTTTAGAATTTAAAACTTTTAAAGGAACATTAATTGTTTTAAGCGTGGTACCGTTAGGAATTATTGGTGCGGTATTAATGTTGTGGGCAACAGGAAATACTTTATCGTTCGTTGCAGTTGTTGGTATGATCGCATTGGTTGGTATCGAAGTAAAAAATTCAATTTTATTAGTCGATTATACCGATCAATTGCGTCGTGATGGAAAAAGTTTAAACGATGCAATTCAGGAAGCAGGTGAAACTCGTTTCATTCCAATCATCTTAACAACACTTACCGCAATTGGTGGTTTACTTCCGCTGGTGCTGGAGCGAAATCCGCTGTATAGCCCGCTGGCATTGGTTATTATTGGCGGACTCATCAGTTCAACATTATTAACAAGAGTAGTAACTCCGGTGTTGTATAAATTATTAGCGCCAAGAGTTATTCATTAAAATTATGTTACCGGCTGTTGTATTTCAATGATGCTTTTGTTGCGTCGCACTCTTCAACGTTCGGTACTTTGTTGAAAAAATAACAGTAAAATAAAATCACTTTTCGTTCGTCTACAATTATATGGTGTTTACCGCCTGTATCGTTGCAATAGCCTAACTATGCTTGCAGAAGCGATCATTCTAAAATAGTTTTGGTCATCAAAAAAATAAAATAAAAATTCATGAGTTTACACACCATTCTCGGAGCCGGAGGTTCGATCAGTAATTATTTAGTTCCTGTTTTATTAGAAAATAAGGAACAGGTAAGATTAGTCTCACGCAGCCAAAAAAATATTACAGGAACAGAAAATATTGTGGCCGATCTAACCAACGCTGCACAAACTACTAACGCCGTAAAAGGCTCGTCAGTTGTGTATTTGCTCGTTGGATTGGAATATAATATTAAAGCATGGAAAGAACAATGGCCTGTAATTATGACCAATGTTATTAATGCCTGCAGCGAAGCAAATGCAAAATTAATTTTCTTCGATAATGTTTATATGTATGGCAAAGTACATGGTGCCATGACTGAAGAAACGGCGTTTAATCCGTGCAGCCGTAAAGGCGAAGTTCGTGTAGCCATTGCAACGCAATTATTGAATGCAATGAAAACAAAAAAAGTAAATGCACTCATTGCACGCAGTGCCGATTTTTACGGACCCGGCGGCGATAAAACAAGCGCAGCAAACATCATGGTGTTTACAAATCTGGCAAAGAAAAAAACATCACAATGTTTGGTCAATGCCAATCAGCCCCATTCTTTCACTTATATTCCCGATGCTGCAAAAGCCTTGTATTTATTGGCTAAAGACGAGACCGCATTTAATCAAACATGGCACCTGCCAACCAGATCAAACCCTTTAACAGGCAAACAATTTATTGAGTTAGCGGCAAAAGAATTTAATCAGCCACCAAAGTTTATGGTGTTTCCAAAATGGATGATTAATGTTTTAGGATTATTTATGCCAGTCATGAAAGAGATGTACGAGATGCTTTATCAAAATGAGTTAGCGTACATTTTCGATTCAACAAAATTCGAAAATTATTTTCATTTTATTCCAACGTCTTATGAAGACGGTATTAAAGCAACAGCAGAATATTATTTGAAGAAATAAAAATTTGCAAAGTATTTGCTCATCCAAAATTGATCTTGTTTGGTTAAATTTATAGACGGTTTAAACTATTGGCTGTGTAAACCATCATAACTCAAAATCATTACCAATGAATTTGAGAAGGATGAGTAAATGCTTTACGGTCAGCATTTTTCTCTTTGCGCTGTCGGCCTTTACACAAAAGGATTCCGACCAAAAAATAAAATTAAGATTCCCTTACAAGAATGCAGGACTAACCAAACGTGAGGCTGCTGCTCATTTGTTAAACCGCTTTACTTTTGGCCCAACACCCGGACAAATTGATGAAGTTGTGAACATGGGTTTGGAAAATTGGTTTGCGCAACAATTAAACGAAACCATTGATGACAGTGATTTACAGAAAAGACTTGCAGGCTATGATGCTTTAAATTTGACAACCGAACAAATTGTAAATACTTATCCCAATCCCGGCCAGTTGATACAATTGGCCAGGAAACAAAATATTATTTTAAAAAATAACGACACTTCTGCGCAAGGCAAACAGGAATATAAAGAGCAGTTAAAACAATTCATGCAGCAAAATGGATATAAGCCTTTTGCCGAGTTGGAGCGCCAGCTCATCAATCAAAAAATTTTGCGTGCTGCTTACAGCAATAATCAGTTGCAGGAAGTGATGACAGATTTTTGGTTCAATCATTTTAATGTGTCGCTTACAAAACCGCAATGTTTGCAATTCACTTTTCCGTACGAACGCGATGCCATTCGGCCCAATGCCTTAGGGCAGTTTGATAAACTGCTGTTGGCTACAGCAAAGCATCCGGCGATGCTCGAATATTTGGATAACACAACAAGTGTAAGCAACAACAATCAGCTTGCGCAAAAACAAAATAACAGGCCCGGTGCAAAACGTTTTCAGGAAAAGATGATGGAAATGGCAAACGATCCTTCGCAAAAAAATGCAGCATTCATCAAACAAATGCTGGATGCAAGAAAAACGCAGGGGCTAAACGAAAATTATGCACGTGAAATCATGGAACTGCATACACTGGGTGTTGATGGTGGTTATACACAAAACGATGTAACGCAGTTGGCAAGGGCGCTTACAGGATGGAGTGCCATGCCTTTATTGAAAGATGGTGCCGTGCAAAAATTAATTGACAAAGCCGGTGGAAAAGAAAAATTAGAAGAACGTGGTTTTGTATTCGATGATAATTTTTTGTTCAGGGCTGATAAACATGATGAAGGAGAAAAAATAATTCTCAATCAAAAATTACCCGTCAATGGTGGTTATGACGAAGGAGAAAAGATGATAGAATTTTTAGCCAATCATCCCTCCACTGCAAAATTTATTTCTAAAAAATTGGCCACACGTTTTGTAAGCGATCATCCTTCGGATGCGTTGATCAATAAAATGGCATCAGCATTTTTGCAATCGAAGGGAAATATAAAATCAGTTCTTGCAGTGATGGTTAACAGCGATGAATTCTGGAAAGAAGATGCATTGCGTGAAAAAATTAAATCACCATTTGAATTAGCGATCAGTTCTGTTCGTGCCACCAAAGCCGAGGTACAGCAACCGTTTCAGCTGTTTTTATGGTGTACCAGAATGGGACAAAAATTTTATTATTATCAGGCGCCAACAGGATTCCCGGATAAAGCTTCTTACTGGATCAATACCGGTTCTTTATTGAACCGGATGAATTTTGGATTGGCATTTGCTACCGAAAAAATACCCGGTATAAAATTAAATTTAGCTGCGCTGAATAATAACCATGAACCCGAAAGCATTGAAGCCGCTTTAAATATTTACAGTAATACTTTATTGCCCGAACGAAATAATGCAGCCAACATAAAAAGATTAATGCCATTAATTAACGATAATAATTTAGAAAAAAAATTAAACGATGCATCGGCAAATAAGAATGAAAATGGTGATGTCATGAATGAAAATAAAATAAACAAAGCAATCAATAAAAGCGAGAAAGATGTTTTAAACAGAAAGAATAATAAACCTGTGACAACAGTTTATACTGTGGGAAATAACAACATGATTGCTCAAGTGGTTGGTGTTATTATTGGCTCGCCGGAATTTCAACGGAAATAATTTGTTGAATAAAGCACAAAGCGTACAAGTGTGCGACGCAACGAAGATGAGTAATGTGATACAGTTGGTAACAAAAAAATAATTGACTAAACTTTTTTTATGGAAAGAAGAATTTTTATGCGCAACAGTGCAATGGCCTTATTTGCCGCGGGTTTCAGCGGTGTGCCCAATTTTATTGCACGTGCTGCAAACAATAAAAAAATAATTGCGCCGTATAAAAAAAATAAAACCTTGGTGTGCATTTTTCAACGCGGTGCGATGGATGGATTGATGGCTGTTAGTCCGTATGCAGATGCCTCGTTAAAAACATTGCGACCAACTTTATACATGAGTCCGGCAGCGACCGAAGGAAAAATGTTTGACCTCGACGGGCATTTTGGATTGCATCCTTCACTCGCATCATTTGCACCTTTGTTTAATGAAAAAAGAATGGCGATAGTGCATGGCGTTGGAAGTCCGAATAACACGCGCAGTCATTTTGATGCGCAGGATTATATGGAAAGCGGAACGCCATTTAATAAAGGAACATCAAGTGGTTGGCTGAACAGGGCTGTTGGATTAACAGGACATGAAGCAAGTCCATTTCGTGCAGTTAGTTTAACGAGTGCAATGCCAAGAAGTTTGTATGGCGATAATGAAGCACTGGCCATAAATAATTTGCAGGACTTTGCAATTCAGATGCGTGGAAACCCAATGGCAACAAATGTTGCAGCAAAATCGTTTGAAGAACTATACGATGCAACTTCATCAGATATTTTAAACAAAACAGGTAAAGAAAGTTTTGATGCAATGAAGATGCTGAATGTAAATAATTTAAAAAATTATAAACCTGCGGCCGATGTGGTGTATCCAAATTCGGCATTGGGAAATGCATTAAAACAAATTGCTGTGTTAATTAAAATGGATGTTGGTTTAGAAGTTGCGTTTGCAGAAAGCGGCGGATGGGATACACATTTTAATCAGGGAACAACAAATGGTTTATTAGCAAGGAACTTAAAAGATTTCAGCGACAGCATTACTGCATTCTGGAAAGACCTGAATAATTATCAGGATGAAGTAACTGTGATGACGATGACCGAATTTGGAAGAACTGCATTTCAGAACGGAACAGGCGGAACAGATCATGGTCGTGCCAGTTGTTTATTTGTTTTAGGAAATGATGTGCAGGGCGGTAAAGTATATCACAACATAAAAAGTTTGGCGAGAGAAGATCTCGAAGATGGAAGAGATTTACCTGTTTCAACAGATTTCAGAAGTGTTTTCAGTGCTGTTGCAAATAATCATTTGAATATTCACGACAATAAAAAATTATTTCCCGAATGGGATGGAAATAGTTTACAGTTGATGAGTTGATACTTGAATCCTGAACCTTGGATCTTGCCTTCTTGATTCTTGAAACTTGTATCTTTTATTTATATTCCATCAACGGATGTCGTTCAAAAGGATTTTTATTTTCGTCGAAGATGTAACGATAAGTGATCATGTGCCTGCTTTGCACACCACCTAAACTTTTATAAATATTTATCATCCGCGGATTCCAATCGCCGGCCCAGCCCATCTCGTAAGTTTTATACCAGCCTTTGTTTTGAACAAACAATGCAACTTCGTGAATAATATAACTATCAATTCCCAATGCCTGAAATTTTGGAACAACACCAAAAGCTAATCCTGTTGCTTGTTTATTTTGTCCGCGATACTTCATCCATAACAAATGCAACTTTTGAATCAATCCCATTTTGCCATTAAAATGTTTGAAATATTGATTCACATCGGGGATATTGATAAACATGGCAATCGGTTCGTCGCGGTAATAGGCAAACCATACCAAACGCTCGTCCATAATAGGTTTCATGGTGTTGAACAATTTTAAGATTTGTTCTTTGGTTGTTTCTTTTGCTTCGCCATGTTGTGCCCATGCCGCATTATAAACCGTTGCAAAATCGCCTGCATATTTTTCTAAATTTTTCAGATCGACGTGACGGGCCGAATAATCTTTTTTTGCAGCAAACCGTGCATGACGTTCAGCAATTTTTGGCTGAAACGGATCATCCACATTCATCGAATAATAATATTGATTGTAATAATTTTTGAATCCGTAATTTTCAAACAACGATTGATAGTACGGAGGATTAAATGCCATGCCATACATGGGTTCGCGGTTAAAACCTTCTACCAGTAAACCCCAACCTTTATCGCGATCACCGAAATTGATGGGGCCGTCCATGGCTTCCATTCCTTTTTCTGTCAACCATTTTTTTGCAGCATCAAATAAAATATTGGCAGCTTGCTGATCGTTGATGCAATCAAAAAAACCAATACCACCTGTTGCAAATCCGGTGCCTTTATTAATATATTTTTCGTTGGTAAAAGCGGCAATGCGGCCAATTAATTCGCCGGCATCATTTTTTAATATCCAGCGAACAACTTTGCCGTGTTTAAATAATTTATTTTTCGAAGCATCAAAAACATCGTTCACTTCATTGTCCAATGGCCGGATATAAACGGGGTTAGATTTATTCATCAATACATTCACTTTAATGAAATCCTTTGCTGATGCGGCATTTGTAACTTCGATCAATTGCATACACTAAAATTATTTTAACTAAGCGAATGTAAGAATTATGAAGCAAGCTTTTGCACTAATGGCATCGCCTGTTGCGTCGCACACTTGTACGGTTGGATATTTTATTGAGCAAATGCAATAAATTTAGTTCCCAAAAAAATTACTAGTGCCTCTGCATGGGCATTCTGCTATGCAAGCTGCTACGAAAATATAAAGCAGAGCAACGTACTTGATTATCTTTATGAATACAAACTTCAATAAAATTGTCTATGAAAGTTACAAAAAAAAATATTTGCGAAACCATAGATACAATTCAAGGAGAATACTCATTGTTGTTTGATAATTTAATTCTTTTAAAGAATTTCAAATCACAAAAATTTAATGCACAAATGATTTTTGAATTCCAGTACAAGCTTGGCTGCTCTTTATTTCAGCTCGCTTCTATCAGAAATCAAATAATACTAGAAGAAAAGAAACTAATTGCTAAAAAAGGTAAAGTTGAAATAAAATGGTTCATTTCAAAGATGCAATTATTCAAAAAATTTAAAAATGGAATAGATAATTGCATAACAATTGGGAAATCCTTAGGCGATGCTTTTGTTTGGCATTTCTACCAATTTAACCTTCCTGAATTATTTAAAAACCTTGAGCATGAGGAAATAAAAATATTTCCTATTGGAGCAGGAGGGATCGGAGAACTAAAGTTTATTCAAAAATACTTTGCATTCAATAACCATTTTGTAATACTTCATGGGATTAGCAATTTATTGCGAATTGGAGATATTAGCTTCATTAGTATGAAAGATTTTCGTTTGACTTCAATCGGGGAGATAAAAACGAAAAAAATGGGAAATAACAAAGTAAATATTAGTATAACAGCAATTGACGCAATTGGAAGAAATTTTCTTCAAGAACAAAATTTGCCAGACATTCAAGTAACTGAAAATAATTTCTATAAAGACTACTTCGATCCAGAAAGATTTAAAAGACAAATAGAAAAAACTAAAAAGTATCTTTCAAGCAATATTCGTAATGAAAATGATGAAAATAAAATCTTCTACGACAATTACCATGTTCAAGAATTTGAAGAAGCAATAGCACTTTTAAAAAACAAACCTTTTAATATAAAAAAGGTGAGCTCAAGTCTTCTGTATGTAACATTTAAAACCTCTTCGAAAAAAATATCAAAGCGAATGTTTATTAAAGAAGATGCAAACATACTTAAGAAGCATGAGAAGGAAATTGAAAATGACATTATATCAATATATGATGAGGCCATTCCAAATTATCCAATAAGATTTGGCTCAATTCATTATGACAAGAATCTTAGCACTAATATTTTAATTGGCGCATCTCCACTTTTTTGGTATCCGATTAAACCTGAAATTTTAAAAGAAATATATTTTCAAAATATTTTCTGTTTAACTCTTTTCAATCCAACAAAACTTTATTCGAGTTTAAATACTATGGGAATCAACTTTATGAAAGATGAAAGTACTGGAAAATATTTCTTGGGAAAGAAGCTGGATATCGGAATAATGAGGCTAGAATATTTTAATTATTTTCTTATATTGATTGAAAATTTATTACATACTCAGGATGCGGTCATTTCAATAATAAATGAAGTGGTTTCATTGGCAGAATCTAAGAAAATGGAATTTCCAAATGCAAAAATGCAAACAGAAATTCTTCATTTATTTACCCACTACAATAAAGACAAAATTGATTGATTTTGTTTGGTAAATTTATTCTTCAACAAAACGCATTCTTATTCATAGCACAAGTGAGCGACGCAACAGGCGATGCCATGAAATACCAAAAGCCCGTCAACAAAAAAAACTACTTATTTACAAATAATTTCTCACTCATTTTTTGGTCGTGGCCGTAAATATCTTTTCTGAAATTGAGTATGCCATTCTTGTCAACCCATGCAGTAAAATAAACAATAAACACCGGAACTGTTTTTTGCAAAGTGACCCAACGTTCTTTTTGCAAATGCATGGAACTGTCTATCACATTGCTTTTCCACGTGGTGGCAGTATCGGCACGCAATAAATATTGTGCGAATTTTTTTGGCTCACCAATACGTATGCAACCGTGACTGAAACTGCGCGTAGATGCATTAAATAATTCGTGATTGGGTGTATCGTGCAAATAAATATCGTAAGTGTTGGGGAATAAAAATTTTACCAATCCCAACGAATTATTGACACCGGGTTTTTGCCGAACAACAGGTAAGCCACCACTTTGTCCGGTGATCTCCATATTATTTTTTTCTAAATAATTTTTATTTTTTCTGATGCCCGGAAGCACTTCTTTTTTCACGATACTTGGCGGCACGTTCCAGTACGGGCTGAAAACAATGTATTTTAAATTGCCTGTAAAAATTACGGTGCTGTTGGTTGTTTTACCAACGATCACATTCATATCGAAAGCTAATTTGCCGCTGTCGTAAACGTGCATTTTAAATTCGGGAATATTTACCATCACATAGTTGGTATCTTTTTCGGCGGGCATCCATCTAACACGTTCCATGTTTACCAATAATTGTTTGATGCGCTGTTTAACAGGAACATTTAATTCTTCGATCATTTTTGCACCAATAACACCGTCGATGCTTAATCCCATGCGTCGTTGAAATTTTTTTACAGCAGGAATTAATGCAGTATCATATTTTGCGGAACTGTCTTTTAAATGAATATCGCCCAATAATTGCAAACGGTTTTTTACCTGTGCAATGATGATGGATGAATCGCCTTTCTTCAACAATAGTTTTGCCGGTGCAGGAATAGAATCCCAAACACCAGCAGTTTGTTTATCTAATTCAAAATATTTCACCAGATAATTTTGCAATTCTTTGTATTGCGTATTGAGCGGCGCATATTGATCGATGCCGGTTGCTTTTGTTTTTAATGATGAATCGAGCAATGCAGTGAGATCAACTTTTTTACGCGGAATAAACCATCCTAATTCCGACGCATCAATATCGCTTCCTTTATAAACCTTTGCTGCATAAGCAAAAAACTGACCTGTAAATAATAATTCGGTTTGTGTAACATCGCTTTGTTCCCGGTGATGCGAAACATCTTTTTTAAAATCGTTGTACGATTGAAATAAAGATGCATTGTACAAACTGCTGTCTTCCAAATCGCCGATGGTATTGTTTAATAAGTTGATGAAGTTATGCGATTGCTCGGCCAATCCGCTTGTGTCGAACCAAGCATATTCGTAATTGCGTTGCTTATAAAAATCGAAATATTGTTGTTCGAATTTTTTGAAATCTGGATGATCGTTTAAAAAATTTTCTACCTGAGTACTGTCTAAAAATAAATTATTGAAAGAAGTTTTTTGATTGATAGTTGTATCACGGTGAATGATTTTATTCCGTTTGTTGTTACAGGCTATCAAAAAAATGATGAAAACAATTGAAAATATTATTTGGCTGCTTTTCATGAAAAGGGTTCTTGCGATAAATATACATTATAAATTTAATAGCAATGCAGAAGCCATTGCACCGGCGGTTTCGGTGCGTAATCTGGTGTTGCCTAAACTTACAGGCTGATAATTTTTTTGAATGGCCGTTTGAATTTCGTCGGAAGTAAAATCGCCTTCAGGGCCAATTAATATCTGTACATCATCCATCAATTGCAAATCTTTTAGCTCTGTCTTTTTATTTTCTTCGCAATGCGCAATTAATTTTTGTGTGTATTGTGATTGATCGGTAACAGTTTGAAATGCGGTTGGCCCCTGCAATACGGGCAACCATGTTTGCTGACTTTGCAACATGGCAGCAATTAAAATATTGTTCATTCGATCGAACCGGAAATGTTGCCTTTCGGTTCGGTGGCATAATAAAGGAATGATCTCGCAAACGCCCATCTCTGTTGCTTTTTCTAAAAACCATTCGAACCGGCTTGCATTTTTTATTAATGAAATGGCGATGGAAACTTTTCGCTGCTGTTGTTTAGAGAAAGTTGTTGCATTAATTTTTACAGCGCAGGATCTTTTATCGGTTGAAATAATTGTTGCAGAAAACAAGTTCCCTTTTCCGTCGGTGATATTTAATTGCTCACCGATTTTCATGCGTAATACCTGTACACAATGTTTGCTGGTTTCTTCACTTAAAATAAACTGTGAATCGGTAGTTGCAATATTTTGTTCGTAGAAAAACGGAACTGACATAAAACAAAAGTATTCTATTGAAACAATTATTGCAACGAAATTTAAGCCACAGGAACGCACAGTTAACATTTTTTTACGCTTTAGTCAGCAGCTTTTAGTATTACTTTGCGGTCAATTAAAAAAGTTTAATTATGAGAAAATATTTGATGGTTATTTTATGTTTTGTTTCGATAGGTTCTTTTGCTCAATTGCGGTTGGGCGTAAAAGGTGGTTTTGAAATGGCCAAATTTTTTGATAAGGGGAGCAATCAGCAATATTTCAATTTATCCAATATTAATACCATCCAGGCGGGAATTATTGCCGAAAAAGATATGAGCGACTATTTCTTTTTTCAATCCGGTATCGGCTATATTCAAAAAGGCGGATTCAAACAATTTACCGGTTTGGCAAACAGTGGCACTACTTCAACACTTAAAGTAGATTATATTCAGATTCCTGTGAATATTGAGTATAAAGAAAGTATCAATAAACATATCAAAGGAATGGTGTCAGTAGGATTTTATGGTGCAGCAGGAATTTCAGGAACAGAAAAAGGATATGATCAAACAATGACGGGGACAGTAAGTATTGATCGTAAGGTTCAATTCTCCAATGCTGCCGACTATGTAAATAATGAAACTGTTGTTAAGCCACTCGATTTTGGTTATGATCTTTCTGCAGGTGTTGAGTATAAAAAATTTCAGTTTACTGTAGATTTCAGCCGTGGCTTTAAATCAATTTATCCTTTCGGTACAACAAATTTTGCCAATCAAACATTAGGAGCCGAAGTTGCTTATTTGATACCGTGGAAATAAAATAATTGTTTAGTCAAAAAAAAGTCGGTCATAAATAATGACCGACTTTTTTATTCGATATTATTAAAACGGAGCATCGCCTTCTAATCCTTCATCAAAATCGCCGCCATTCATTTTACTTCCTTTTTGTATGAAGAGTTTACTTCCTTCATTACCCGATGATGGTGGAATTGGTTTCCAGCTATTTCCGGGCAAACCAACTTCGTTCAATTCTTCGAATTTTTGTATATGCAGCAAGGCTTTCAGCTTAACGGTATCTAATGCACCATTACGATGTTTTGCAATTTTAATATGCGTTTCGCCACGGGTATCTTCGCCCATTTCGTTGGTGAAATTCTCGTAATATTCCGGACGATAAATAAACATAACCATATCAGCATCCTGCTCGATGGCACCCGATTCACGTAAATCGCTTAACTGCGGCATCTTACTTTCCTTTCTTGTTTCAACCGCACGACTTAATTGCGATAATGCAATGATGGGGATATTTAATTCCTTCGCCAATGCTTTTAAATTTCGGGAAATATTGCTGATCTCTTGTTCACGGTTACTGCCCCTGTCGCCGGTGCCGCTCATCAATTGTAAATAATCGATGATGATCAATTTTACATGATGTTTATTCACCATCCTTCTTGCCTTTGCACGAAACTCGAAAATGTTTAATGCAGCCGTATCATCAATAAATAAAGGAGCAGTCTCTAATTTTTTTATACCCTTGGTATGCAGTTGCTGATATTCGTGATCTTCTAATTTACCGCGTGAAATTTTTTCCATGTGGATTTCACTTTCGGCACTTAAGATACGTTGCACCAATTGCGATGCACTCATTTCCAAACTGAAGAAACCAACTGCTGTTGGCTTAACAGGATGCAATGCTGCATTACGCGCCAAATTCAACGCGAACGCGGTTTTACCAACTGATGGACGTGCAGCTAAAATAATTAAATCTGTAGGTTGCCATCCGTAAGTGATCCTGTCTAACGATGCAAAACCACTGGTAACACCCGATATATCATCTTCCTGCGTTCTTAAATGATCGATGCGGTTAATTGTTTTAGCCAGCACATTGCCAATGTCTTCAAAATTTTTCTTCAAATAATTGTTGGTGATGTTGAACATTTTTGTTTCACTGTCATCCAGTAAATCAAAAACATCGGTGCTGTCTTCATAAGCATCGCCGATAATTTCTCCGCTTATTCTGATTAATTCTCTCTGAATAAATTTTTGTAAAATAATTCTTGCATGTGCTTCAATGTTGGCAGTGCTGACAACAGCATTGGTTAGTTTGGTAACGTAATACGGACCACCAACCACATCCAATTCATCCTTGCGTTTTAATTCTTCAACAACAGTTAAAATATCAATGGGCACGCCGCGTTGCTGCATGTCCATCATTGCTTTAAAAATTGTTTGATGCGCTTCTACATAAAAACATTCGGGCTTTAAATTGGTATCAACCAAACTATCGAATGCACTTTTTTCCAGCATGATGGCACCCAACACGGCTTCTTCCAATTCCTTTGCCTGAGGCGGCACTTTGCCATAAACCATTGTACTTAGATCAATACTTCCTTTTCTTCTTTTTTTGTCGCGATTGGTGTTTATAATTTCCATGCCGTAAAAAATATTATTGAGTTAGAACCTTAAATAAGTTTCTTATTTTTCATCTCTCCTTCTTGTATTAAGAAATTGTTAACTGATAAATAAGGAGAACGAATATAGTCTCTGAATCATTCAAAAAAGCTGATTTGAAAATTAAATTTTGTTAGACACTAACGCACATTTTTTTTTGTATTAACATACACTGCACACAAAAATCGGTTTCATTAACAGCTTATCCATACAAATTAATGCTTTATGCACAGTTTTTAAAATTATCCCGATGTTTTTAACAATCGCAGGTGCAGAAAGAAATCTGATAAAATAATTCCATTTCACAGCATAATTGCGTAATTAGAAAAACAGGTTTTTCGTGATTTTTTTTATGTTACAAGCTGCAAAACAAAGCCAGGCAGCGGTTGCGTCGCACACTTGTACTTTTGCAAATTATTGAGCTGAGAAAAAATAGAGAGGAATATTTTGCATTAAACTTTCTTTTAATTTTGAATTATGCAAATACACTGATTAATTAAACCAAAACATGCAAGACATGAATGTCGTTCAAAAACCACCATATTTATTAGGACTTCTTTGTTTAATTCCTTTAGTCGGTGCATTTGTGGGGTTCGGGCTACTTCTTTACGGACTTATAAAATATAAAGACAAATGGCTGTCAATAATTGGCGCAGCAGGAATTGCATTTACTATCATTATTTATTCTGCATTTTTTTATGCAAGTAAACATACGACAGTTTTCAAAAAAGGCTTTACTGATATTTCACAAATGCAACTAAACAGTCTTGTAAAAAATATTGAATTTTACAAAATACAACATGCAGAATATCCAGATAGTTTACAACAACTTTTAATTGACGACAAACTAGCTCCCATAAACGACGCTATTCAATTGAATCAGCAGCAACAAAATTCATATTATAATTATAAAAAAGTGGGAAAAAGATATTCATTGTTTTCATCAGGACAAGACGGAATACCAAATACAAAAGACGATTTATTTCCACAAATAACAATAAATGACAGTAGTAAAATCGGTTTAATAAATTCAGTTCCAAAAAGTACAAAGCGTTGAAGAGTGCGACGCAACAAAAGCTCAATTTTTATTCTTCAGCCGGTAACAAAAAATATTTTATTTCTTCGAATAAAATTTACAGGCATCTTTAATTCCGCAAACATCGCATTTGGGATTGCGTGCCGTGCAAACATACCTGCCATGCAATATCAACCAATGATGTGCTTTATGAATTAATGGCTGCGGAATGTTTTTTATTAATTGTTTCTCGGTTGCCAATGGCGTTGTTGCATTTGTTGTTAAACCAATTCTTGCACTTACACGAAACACATGCGTATCTACTGCCATGTTGGGTTGCTGGTCGATAACACTGGTAATTACGTTTGCAGTTTTGCGGCCAACGCCGGGTAATTGAACCAATTCATCAACCGTCATGGGCACTTGGCCGTTGAATTTTTCCAATAACATGTTGGCCATACCAATTAAATGTTTGGTTTTGTTATTGGGATATGAAATACTTTTTATTAACGGGAACAGATCGTCAAACTTAGCGACAGCAAGCTTTTGCGGCGTTGGATATTTTCCGAAAATTTTTGGTGTGGTTAAATTTACACGAACATCGGTGCATTGTGCCGAGAGAATTACAGCCACCAATAATTGAAACGGATCATCATACATTAATTCTGTTTCAGCATTGGGTGCATGTTGCTGAAAATAATTAATTATAAATTGGTAACGTTCTTTCTTCGTCATTTAAAAAATAAAATATTTCTTTAAACAGGTTTCGACAAGCTCTCCATTGGAGTCCCTTGGACAACCTGACATTGCATTTTATAACGAAATGTCACCCTGAGGCTCTCGAAGGGTGCTGAACAGAATTCCGTTTTTAATTCATGCTTCGAGAACCTCAGCATGACAGCATTCTCGTTAATTGATTCATGCAATTTAAAATTGATGAAAACTATCGCCAATAAATTTTAAAGCATCGGTAATTCCGGTGCGCCAATAAGTCCAGTTATGTGCGCCATCGCGTACACGAAATTCGTGTGGTACCTTTTTTTCGGTTAATGCAATATGCAGCAAACAATTTCCTTTGGTTAAAAAATCATCATCGCCGCAATCTATCCAGTAACGAACTTTTCTTAATTCATCAGCCGATTTTGTTTCAATAATTTTTAACGGCGAATTTTTATACCATGTTTCGGTTAATCTGTCCTTGCCTTTTAAATTTCTTCCGTATAAATCGGCTAAAACATTTTCCCAATTTTTATCAGGCATTGAAACAACCACATCATCATCCCAAACAGCAGCACTTAACGGTGCGGCAGCAACGAAGAGTTCTGGATATTTTAAAGCATAAATTAAAGTACCATAACCACCCATCGATAAACCTGCAATGCCGCGGTATCTTTTCTCGGCTTTGATGCGATATGTTTTTTCGACCGCCGGCATAAATTCCTTGATAAAAAAATCTTCATATTTTTCTTTGCCGTCGTACGAGTTAATATAAAAACTCGAATCGCCGTTTGGCATAATGATGATCATTGGCGGAATAGTGCCGTCGGCAATGGCTTTATCGGCATAACGATTTATTTCGCCAAACTGTAACCAACCGGTATTATCATCAGTAAATCCATGCAATAAATAAACAACGGGATAAGTTCTTTCCGAAGTTTCGTAATCGGCAGGTAAGTAAACACTGTAACGAACTTCTTTATTTAAGATATTGCTTTTTACTTTTCTTGTCTCCAGTACTTTGCCGGTATGCTGTGCTTGGACAAATAAAATAAAACTACAGGCGATTGCAAGAGAGATGATCTTGCTGAAATATTGTTTCATCTGCATATTTTTTAATTGTTTTTTATTGTCAGATGGAATTCGCCATAAAAAAATATTCATTTTATTCTCATTGATAATGAATATTTTTTTATGGCTCATTTCATGGCAATTAATTTATCCAATAAAATTAAATGTATTTGATGCTAAGAAGAAGTAAAAACAATTTTTGTTACGATTTTTTCTTGGCAGCATATTTTAAGATAGCATCAATAGATTTCTGGCTGGGAGAAACGCCTTTACTTTTCAATTGATCTAATTGTTTTTTGGTGCGTTTCAGCATATTGATCTCTTTTCGAAGGTCGGCATCGTCCTTCAAAGCCTTATCAATCGCCAGTTTTAAAATAGGTGATGCTTCGCCATAGAGGTATAGCATCAGTTGTTCCTGATTAAATTTCTCCATAAAATAATTGAACGTGCAATAGTAAATATACTGCTTTCGGAGGGTAAAAACGGAGATATTTATTAAAACGGCAGCCTGGTGATTTTATTGTTGCAATTTATTTTTTTATGCTGTCGGCGGGTGCATCAATTACAAAAATATCTTCCCCGTCTTTTTTCATCATATAATGTTCGCGGGCAAACTTCTCAAGCGCAGCGGGGTTATTCTGCAGATCGGTGAGGTCTTTTTTTGCTTTTTCGATCTCCTGCCGGTAATAATTTTTTTTATTTTCTAATTCTTTTAATTTTTGTTTTTGTTCGCGTACATAGAAAATATCCCGCTGATCGAAGAACAACATCCACACTATAAAAAAACTTATAGCAAGTACATATTTGTTGAGCAGTATGGATGAAAGTTTTTTCATTACTCAAAAATAAAGTTCATGGTTCATAGTTCATAGGTAATGGTTTACACAGATGTTAGTAACCTGTTTTCCAAAACTATGATCCATGAACCATGAACTATTAGCTATCACTAAATTATTTCGTGAACTTTAATTTTTTACCGGGATAAATTGCAGTAGTTCCCAATTCTTCTTCGATACGGATCAACTGATTGTATTTTGCGATACGATCGGTACGTGAAGCAGAACCTGTTTTAATTTGTCCGCAATTCAATGCCACAGCTAAATCTGCAATGGTAACATCTTCTGTTTCGCCGCTTCTATGACTCATGATGGTATTATATCCATTGTGTTGAGCCAAACTAACCGCATTGATAGTTTCAGTAACAGTTCCGATCTGGTTTACTTTCACCAATAAAGCATTGGCAATTTTTTTATCGATACCGGTTTGTAAACGATTAACATTTGTAACAAATAAATCATCACCTACCAACTGAACTTTATCGCCAACAGCTTTTGTTAATGCAGCCCAGCCATTCCAATCATCTTCGGCCATACCATCTTCAATAGAAACGATAGGATATTGTTTAACCCAGCTTTCCCAGAATTTTACTAATTGGTCGCTGCTCATTTCTTTGCCACTGCTTTTCTTGAAAACATATTTTTTCTTTTTACCATCCCATAATTCACTGTTAGCGGCATCCATGGCGATGGTAACCTGAGAACCTGTTTTAAATCCTGCCAAACCAATTGCAGCCAATACAGTTTCAATTGCTTCTTCGTTGCTCTGAATGTTTGGAGCAAATCCACCTTCATCACCAACATTAGTGCTGAAACCTTTTTTCTTCAACACAGTTTTCAATGCATGAAAAATTTCAACACCCCAACGCAAACCTTCACTGAATGAAGTTGCGCCAACAGGTTGGATCATGAATTCCTGAAAATCTATTTTATTATCGGCATGTGCACCACCATTTAAAATGTTCATCATTGGTACCGGTAATGTTTTTGCATTTGTTCCGCCAACATAGCGATACAATGGTAAACCGGCTTCTTCGGCAGCAGCTTTTGCAACAGCCATACTAACAGCCAAGATTGCATTGGCTCCTAATTTTCCTTTGTTGGGTGTGCCGTCTAAATCTATCATTGCCTGATCGATGGCAGCTTGTTGTGTAATATCGTAACCAACAATTCCTTCAGCAATAATTTCATTTACATTTTTTACTGCTTTTAAAACACCACGACCTAAATATTTTTTCTTATCGCCATCTCTTAATTCAACTGCTTCGTGAATACCTGTGCTGGCACCGCTTGGCACTGCTGCACGGCCTAATGCACCATCGTCGGTTATAACATCTACTTCAACAGTTGGATTACCACGGCTGTCTAAAATTTGTCTTGCATGTACTTCAATAATGTAACTCATGATTGATTGTTTAAAAAATTAAGTGAGAGTTTACTCTCATTATAAAATCGGTTGCGGCTGCAAAATTAATATAACTATTACAGATATGGGAATGATAATTATCACTGTTTAATGGTGAGCGACCGAAACACGTCTTCGAGGCTCTGGGACTGCATTTGCAACGAAACGATATTTAAATTTTGTTGCAACGACAGTTCCAATAATTGCTTGCGCAATGCTTCCGGATTATTTGTTTGGATAGAAATTTTATTATTAACGAACGTTAGTTTTTCTGCGAAAGAAATAGATCGCAATTGTTGTAATTGAGAGTCGTTGATGGTTTCAAATTCAACAGTTAGGATATTTTTTTCTTTTTTATAGTGATTGATATTTGACAGCGAATCATCGGCAACAATTTTTCCTTTGTTGATGATGATCACCCTGTCGCAAACAGCCTGCACTTCCTGTAAAATATGCGATGAAAATAAAACCGTTTTATTTTGTCCCTGTTGTTTAATGACGTTTCTGATCTCGATGATCTGATTGGGATCTAATCCACTTGTTGGTTCATCTAAAATTAAAACTTCGGGATCATGAATTAAGGCAGCAGCCAAACCAACACGTTGTTTGTATCCTTTCGATAACTGGGATATTTTTTTCTTTTGTTCGACCTGCAATCCGGTTAGTTCGATAACGTTTGAGACTTGAGATTTGAGATTTTCGATTTGATGAACGCCGCCAATAAACTGCAAATATTCTTTCACAAACATATCAACATACAAAGGATTCGATTCGGGCAAATAACCAATTCTCTTTTTTGTTTCTATGGAATTATCTTTTACATCAATGCCGCAAACGCTTACTGTGCCAGCATCCTGTGCTAAATAGCCGGTAATTATTTTCATGGTGGTGCTTTTGCCTGCACCATTGGGGCCAAGAAAACCAACGATCTCTCCTTTGTTAATGGTGAACGAAATATCGTCAACAGCTTTTTGTTGGCCGTATTGTTTTATTAGTCCATGAACTTCAATCGACATTGTACTGTTTATTTCTGCGAAAATACTATTTAAAACAAAGAAGGCTTTGTATGGGTTGATAAACAAAATACAAAAAAGATTAGAAGCAGTTTTAGCCCTACCTGCTTTGTGCCTGCTTCGTACCATGTTCGTATCAAGTCCACTAATTAGTGGACTTGATACGAAGAAGACCATAAAAAGATAATAAAGAAATAGAGCCGTTATCCTGAGAATGGGGGATAGCGGAGTTTAAAAAATAACGCGTAACAATATTTTTTTATTTATTGAATAAAGCAGATTAATTTTAGGTGGATTGCCGCAAGTTGATTGCGGATATTTAAATGTTATGCACCATCATAAAATTTTATTATGAACGATTTTGATTTTGCTCAATTTTATAATACTATTCAAAAAGATTTAGCTGAAGCAAGTAGATTTAAAAATGAAATTGAGAGGGAATATTGGGGGCAAATGTATTTTTCTGGAGAGGACTTAGAATATGACGAGCAGCTAGAATTTAATAAGGAGATGTTGATTGAAACTTTTGAAGCTATTAAATTAAAATTTGATCTTGCATATGAATACCTTTCTTTAACAAGAATGTCTGAAAAATTGGAGACAGAACTTAAAAAGTACAAGGGTAAGTTTGCAGACTTAGAGTATTTTTCATACGTTGATATTTTCTACTCACCTGTTGAAGTGATTTTCTTAAGACATCTAAATGCTTTGACATCACATGTAAAACTTGAGAACGAAAATGAATATGAAACTATAAATTCATTCTTTTTACTAGAACGAATTTTGAGAGGAACTTCCAAAATGCTTAGTGACAGAAAAATAGAGCCTGCGAATGAAACTGAAGTCAAAAATGAAGTATATAAAACATTAATTCACGTTTTTCCTGATACAGTTAGAGAAATCCCAATAGCAAAAGTTTCGAAAACATATAAACCTGACATTGGTATAAAAAGACTTAAAAGTGCTATTGAATACAAATTCGCTAGTTCTGCAGAAGAAACTAAAACTGCTATAGGTGGAATATTTGAGGATATTAATGGCTATGAAGGTTCAAAAGATTGGACAACATTTTATTCTGTAATTTATATGACAGATAGTTTTATGACGCAAGATCAGGTTGAGGCTGAATTTAAATTATCAAATGTTCCTCATCATTGGAAACCAATTGTTGTATACGGTCATGGGAAAAGAGTAAAAGCGACTAAAAAAAGAAAAACGGTACTCCATTCTCCGAAGAGTTAGCGCAGCAGGTCTTTAGATGAATAATTACAATCAGACTTCGTCTGATTTTTGCCTTCGTTGGTGTTTTTCACCAACGAAATAAAACGCCGAATAAAGTACAAACCGTACAAGTCCCGATTTTAATCGGGATGCCGATACAATCGGCAAGATGCGACGCCGGTAAAGCTGAATTAACATTCAAAAGCTTGCTACAAAATAATATTTGCTATCCATCACAGCAGTTGAACATACAGTTTTGTTTCCCTGAAAAAATTATTATCTTCAAAAACAGTTACAATAATTAAATTGTAATGCCATTGAAATTTTACCTCAAACCAAAAACAAAAACTTATGGAACAAACAACGATTGCTATTAAAGACAATTCGGCCAATCCCGGGCCATTGGGCTTATTTGGATTTGGCATGACAACCGTTTTGCTGAACCTTCACAACGCCGGTATTTACGAAATGAATTCGATGATCCTTGCCATGGGATTATTTTATGGCGGTATCGCACAAATTATTGCGGGCATCATGGAATCGAAAAAGAATAATACGTTCGGCATGACCGCATTTATTTCGTACGGATCGTTCTGGCTTACACTTGTTGCATTAATTGTGTTGCCCAAATTGGGATGGATCACTGCCACATCATCTGAAGGAATGATCGCCTATTTAATTATGTGGGGCATATTCACAGCTTTGCTTTTTATAGGTACATTAAAAATAAACCGTGCATTGCAATTTGTTTTTGCCACGTTAACTATTTTATTTTTCTTACTCGCAGCAGGCGATGCAACCGGCAATGCAGCATTAAAACAATTTACAGGTTACGAAGGTTTGCTTTGCGGCGCATCGGCCATTTACACAGGCACAGCGGGCTTATTGAACGATGTGTACGGGAAAACTGTTTTGCCGGTTGGTGCAGTTAAATAAAAATTTAATAAAGCCTCAGCGAGGCGATATTTTGGTAGAAAAAATATTATTATCAAAGATGAGCTCCGTAGGAGCGGCATTAAAAATAAAATATCACCCCTACGGGGTTTTGAATTTTTGTTTATCATATTTTACCAAAATTTCGCCCCTGCGGAGCTAAAAAAGAAACAATGAATTAATTTGGCAAACAGATTAACTAAATATTTATTCGTAAAAACAGTTTTTAAATCAGTCATTGCTTAGTTTCGAATACAAAAATTATTTGCCATGTCATATCCTTATCAGATCAATTCTCTGGAACAATATCAAAAAGATTATAAACACAGCATCGACGATCCTGCAGGATTCTGGAGCAATATTGCCGAACATTTTACATGGAAAAAAAAGTGGGATAATGTTCTTGAATGGAATTTTAAAGAACCCAAAATTGAGTGGTTTAAAGGCGCCAAATTAAACATCACCGAAAATTGTTTAGACCGTCATTTAGAAAAGTACGGCGATACACCTGCATTGATCTGGGAGCCTAATGATCCCGATGAACATCACCGCATTCTTACGTATAAAAAATTATACGAAAAGGTTTGCCAGTTCTCGCATGTATTAAAAAACAATGGTGTAAAAAAAGGCGATCGTGTTTGTATTTATATGGGAATGATTCCCGAATTAGCCATTGCTGTATTGGCATGTGCAAGAGTGGGTGCCATTCATTCTGTTGTGTTTGGTGGTTTCTCGGCACAAAGTATTGCCGATCGTTTATACGATGCACAAGCCGAATATATTGTCACTTGCGATGGTGCTTACCGCGGACAAAAAGATATCCCTTTAAAAAGTGTGATCGATGATGCGTTGATAGGAAACAGGATTGTAAAAAAAGTAATTGTTTCTACCCGAACAAGAACACCTGTATCAATGATCAAAGGAAGAGATGTGTGGTGGGAAGATGAAATTAAAAAAGTAGAAACATTAGGGTTGACAGATTTTCCTGCCGAAGAAATGGATGCCGAAGATCCTTTATTTATTTTATACACTTCGGGCTCAACAGGCAAACCAAAAGGTGTGGTTCATTCCTGTGCAGGTTATATGCTGTTTACCACTTACACTTTTGTAAACGTGTTTCAATATCAGCGTGGCGATATACATTTTTGTACGGCCGATATTGGCTGGATAACCGGTCACAGTTATATTTTATATGGCCCTTTAAGTGCAGGTGCCACCACTTTAATGTTTGAAGGAATACCAACATGGCCCGATGCAGGAAGGTTCTGGAACATCATCGATAAATTCAAAGTAAATATTTTATACACTGCACCTACTGCCATAAGAAGCTTGATGGGCTTTGGTTTAGGACCGGTGCATGGTCACGATCTCAGCAGCTTAAAAGTTTTAGGAACCGTTGGCGAACCCATTAATGAAGAAGCATGGCATTGGTATGATGAACATATTGGAAAGAAAAAATGCCCGATCGTTGATACCTGGTGGCAAACAGAAACAGGCGGCATTTTAATTTCTAATCTTGCAGGCATCACTCCTGCAAAACCATCGTATGCAACATTGCCGATGCCGGGTGTACATCCGATATTGGTTGATGAAAATGGCAATGAAATTGAAGGCAATAGTGTTAGCGGAAATCTTTGCATTAAATCGCCATGGCCTTCAACTATCCGCACAACCTATGGCGATCATGAACGTTGCCGTTCAAATTATTTTGCAACGTATCCCGAATTATATTTTACAGGCGATGGCGCATTGCGTGATGAAAATGGATTTTATCGGATCACCGGTCGCGTTGATGATGTATTAAATGTTAGCGGTCACCGCATTGGTACTGCCGAAGTAGAGAATGCCATTAACATGCACGCCAATGTTGTAGAAAGCGCTGTGGTAGGCTATCCGCACGATATTAAAGGACAAGGCATTTATGCGTTTGTAATTTATCAGGGCTCGCATGCACAAAACACGCATGGTACTGCCGATCTGATCAGAAAAGATATTCATCAAACAGTTACCCGAATTATTGGAGCCATTGCAAAGCCAGATAAAATTCAATTCGTAAGTGGGTTGCCTAAAACAAGAAGTGGCAAGATCATGCGCAGAATTTTAAGAAAGATCGCCGAAGGCGAAACAGAAAATCTGGGCGATATCACTACGCTGCTTGATCCCGCAGTTGTTGAAGAAATTAAAAACGGGAAATTATAATCGGTTCATTCATTAAAAAAAAGTCCGTGCAATTTGTACGGACTTTTTTTATGTACTAAGCTGCAGAATGTAGATGGGGCTGCGGTTGCGTCGCACACTTGTACTGAAGGAAAGCTATGAGCTATTAGCTTCGAGCAGTGAGCTTTTTTACTCGAAGCTCATGGCTCGCTACTCACAGCTTTCCTCTGTTCAACTGTTTTGTTTGTGGCTAAAGCCTTAATAGATTATTTTGTTTTGCCCTGCCATTATGTTTTGCCCCGCCATTAATGGCGGGGCAATTAATTTATAGTTCTAAAAGGCTTTAGCCATAAAATTTATTTCTGCATTGATCTGTTTTATCCTTGTCATCCGTGTTCCCATTGTACAAGTGTGCAGTTATTTTATAAATAAAAAAGGCGATGATTTTTTCATCGCCTTTTTATTATTTACTGATTTATTATTCTTTCTTCAAAGCAACGCGATACAATGTTGCACCCATCAACGCAAAGAATGCAACACCTAATGCAAAGAATCCCGTTTCGCCTAATGCAGCTCTCATCCCATGCTCTATACTCAATCTTTCAACAAAAGAACTAATGGAAGGGATTGCAAATAAGATAGCAACTACAACACCGCCTACAGCACCACCTGCAACTAATCCGGTTGCAAATAAATTTCCTTTTCCCAGATCTTCTTCTTCCACAATAATGTCTTTCTTTTTTTGCCGCATTTCAACAATGCCGCGGATTGCACCACCAATAAAAATAGGTAATGTTGTACTCAGCGGTAAATAAATTCCTATGGCAAAACTTAATGCTTTAATGCCGCATAATTCCATCACAAATGCAATGGCCACACCAACTAAAACAAATTGCCAATCGAGGTTAAAAGATAAAATTCCTTTTATTAATGTTGCCATCAAAGTGCCTTGTGGTGCGGGATACAGGTCGGTGCCAATGGCGTGATGAATTCCCTGCGCTAGCATTTGTTGCGTTGGAGTATCCAAAATTTTTACTGTACCGCCGATCGCAATGGATGAAACTATCACACCAATAAATAATGCGATCTGTTGATATTTTGGCGTAGCGCCAACAATAAATCCGGTTTTCAAATCCTGTGATGTAGCACCGGCATTTGCAGCAGCAATACAGATCATTCCACCAACAACCAATGCCATTGGTTCATACACTTTTCCTGTCCAGCCCACTGCAATAAAAACCAAACATGTTCCCATCAAAGTAGCGATCGTCATGCCACTGATCGGATTATTGGAACTGCCTATCAATCCAACAATGCGTGAAGAAACGGTAACAAAAAAAGCACCGAATACAATTACCAAAACACCTAATAATAATTTACTTAAAATGCTATCGCCGGGTACCTGTGGTAAGATGGTCATCAATAAAATCAAAACAACACTTCCTATGCCAACTATTTTTATATTAAGATCTCTTTCGGTTCTTAATATTTCTGTTTTAGTATCGCCATCTTTTTTTAATGAGGTGATGCTTCCTTTGAATGATGAAATAATTGTTGGAATAGTTTTAAATAATGTGATGAAACCGCCTGCAGCAACGGCTCCTGCGCCGATCTGCCGGATGTAGGCACGATAGATGGCAACACTGTAATCGTTAAATGTATGCGTTAATGCATTCCATCCGCCGGGACCGCCATCTTGATTTAATCCACCTAAATAACCCAGTTTAACTAATTGTAATGCGATGGTATCAGGTGGAACTAATGTTGCTAATAATGGTGTGAATACAAACCAACTTAAAACACCACCGGCAACTAATACACCTGAAATTTTCGGGCCGATGATATAACCAACGCCCATATATTCGGGTGTTATCTCTCCGCTGATCTTTGCCGAAGGATAAAACCGGTTTGCCTGCTTCGTCATGAACGAAGGGGTTTGTGCAATAACATTAAATACTTTTTGCAGTAAGGCATACAGCAATGCAAAGCCAACGCCCTGTAATGCAGTGCGGGCAAGGCTTCCGCCTTTTTCTCCTGCTTTTAAAACCGATGCGCATGCTGTTCCTTCGGGGTATGGTAATGTGTGATGTTCTTTTACAATTAAGGCCTTGCGCAAAGGGATCATCATTAATGTTCCTAATATTCCACCGAAAATTGCCAGCGTTAAAATGGTCCAGTAATTAAAAAAATTAGCGCTGGATGGTTCAGACAAAAATAAAAATCCGGGCAATGTAAAAACAACACCTGCTGCAATGCTTTCGCTTGCCGAACCTGTTGTTTGAATGATATTATTTTCGAGAATAGTTGTCTTTAAAAAAAGTTTACCTAATAAGATCGACATCACTGCAATGGGTATGGATGCAGAAACGGTGAGCCCCGCCTTCAATGCAAGATAAACAGTAGCAGCGCCAAAAATTATTCCGAATACAGCCCCGACAATAATAGCTTTCAGGGTAAATTCCTTCATGATTGTTTCAGGAGCAACAAAAGGTTTGAATATTTTTTTCTCAGACATGACAGCAATGTTTTAGTATGAATAAAAGTAACAAAAAAGCAATGCTGTTGCATCGCTTTAGATCATTTATTATAAATTAGACCATCATCTTTTTTAATTTACCGGAGAGTAAAAACAGGATCAGCGAAGCAATTCCCGCCATAAAAACAAAGAACATAAAGAAGTCGTACATATTACTCATTTGATATCCCAGGAATGAAGTTGTTTTACCGTTTTCAGGATACAAAGCACTTAAAACTCCTGCTAATTTATTGGCAGCAGCATTGGCTAGAAACCATACTGCCATTAGCAAAGAAGCAAATTTAAAAGGTGCTAATTTATTTACCAATGATAAGCCGATGGGAGATAAGGATAACTCGCCCCAGGTATGCAAAGCATACATGCCTGTTAACCAGATCATGCTTACTTTAACGCCGGGTACAACATTTTTTACGCCAAATGCGATCCACAAATAACCGAATGCCAATAATAATAAACCCAATGCCATTTTAAATGGCGATGATGGTTCATACTTTCCGAGCTTCAACCAAAACCATGCAAACAACGGTGCAAAAGAAACTACAAAAATTGAATTGAGTGATTGGAAAAAACTTGCAGGAACTAAATAGCTTCCTATGTTGCGGTTGGTTTGTTCTTCAGCAAAAAAAGTTAATGATGCACCAGCCTGTTCAAACGCACTCCAGAAAAACACAACAAAAAATGAAACAATAAAAATTACTGCAACTTTAGTTTTTTCGAGAGAGGTTAAACTTTTATCCGAAAAAATGATGAACGCAATAAATAAAACTGCAGCCACTAATAAATAAGTTAAATAGCCAATCACTTTTGCATCGGCATATAATAAACCAATGGTTGTTGCCGACAATAATGCCAGACCAATGATCATCAGCAAGGGATTGATCCATTTTTTCGATGATGTTGAAGGTGTTAATCCTAATACTTTATTATCGGGTCCAAGAACATATTTGTGATGAAAAAAATACTGAATGGCTACACTAATTAGCATGCCGATACCGCCTGCTAAGAATGCCCATTTAAAATCGGCAGGGTTTCCTGTATCGCCAAATAATCCGCACACAAATGGTCCCAAAGCGCCGCCCACATTGATTCCCATGTAAAAGATCGTATAAGCCGAATCGATTCTTCTATCGCCCTTGGCATATAATTGACCAACCATCGATGAAATATTTGGCTTAAAAAAACCATTGCCTGCAATCATAAATCCTAATCCGGAAAAAAATAAAACAGAAGATAATTGTGGTGCTGAATGATAAAAACTTCCACAAAAAAATAAAATAAATTCTCCGATTGCCATCACCAAACCACCTACGATAATGCTGCGGTGATTGCCCCAATATCTGTCGGCAATATAACCGCCCAGTAAAGGTGTTAAGTAAATCAATGATTGATAACTTCCATATAAATTTGATGCAAATGCATGATCAAATAATAATGCTTTGGTCATAAATAAAACCAATATGGCACGCATGCCATAGAAGTTATATCGTTCCCACATTTCGGTTGCAAATAAAACATACAACCCTTTTGGATGCCCTTTTTTAATGGCGTCTTGACTCATACTACTTTTTTTTCGGTGTTTGGAATTATTAAAAACAAAACCCAAAGTAGCAATTTATTGTTAAAAACAAACAGCATAAAATCATGCAGCTTTTAAAATAAGTATTGTTATACTTTCGCAGCATATTAATTATAAAAATGAACATACTTCTTTTAGGTTCGGGCGGCCGGGAACACGCATTGGCATGGAAAATGGCAAAAAGCCATCATTGTGATCAATTATTTATTGCACCTGGAAACGCGGGCACAGCACAGTTTGGAACAAATGTTTCGATTGGCATCAATGATTTTGAGGCCCAGAAAAATTTTTGCATCGAAAATAAAATAAACATGCTGGTGGTGGGACCCGAAGAACCACTCGTAAATGGCGTGTACGATTTTTTTAAAAATGATGATGCATTAAAAAATATTATTGTCGTTGGCCCTTCCAAAGAAGCGGCGCAATTGGAAGGAAGTAAATCCTTCTCTAAGAAATTCATGCAGCGGCATAAAATACCAACAGCAGGATATGCCGAATTCACCAAAGAAAACTTTGAGGAAGGGAAAAAATATTTAGCACAACATAGTTTACCAATTGTTTTAAAAGCCGATGGTTTGGCTGCAGGAAAAGGTGTTGTTATTTGCAACGATCATAACGAAGCATTGCAGTCGTTCGAAGACATGATCATCAACCAACAATTTGGTAATGCCAGCAGCAAAGTGGTGGTAGAAGAATTTTTAGATGGCATTGAAGTAAGTGTGTTTGTGTTGACTGATGGAAAAGATTATCAGATCATTGGTCATGCAAAAGATTATAAAAGGATCGGCGAAGGTGATACCGGCCCAAACACAGGCGGGATGGGCTGTGTAAGCCCTGTGCCTTTTGTTGATGATGCGTTTTTGCATAAGGTTGAAGAGCGAATTATTAAACCAACTGTTGCAGGATTGCAGAAAGAAAATTTAGTGTACAACGGGTTTATTTTTTTTGGTTTGATAAAAGTGAATGATGAGCCATTGGTGATTGAATATAATTGCCGCATGGGCGATCCCGAAACTGAAGTGGTGATACCAAGATTGCAAACAGACCTTGTTTCGTTATTTGCTGCGATGGATAACGGAACATTGATAGATGCCAATATTTATTTTGATGAGAAGAAATATGCAACAGTTGTTGCGGTTAGCGGCGGTTATCCCGGCGATTATAAAAAGAATTTGAAAATTAGCGGATTTGAAAATCTGCAAATGAATAATGATTCTATTATTTTTCATGCAGGAACAAAACAAATTGGTGATGAAATTGTAACCAATGGCGGCAGGGTTTTAACCGTTACCTCTTTTGCTGAAACCATTGCTGATGCTGCATCTAAATCGAAAAAGATATTGGAGCAAATACATTTCGATGGTATGTATTTCAGGAAAGATATTGGGTACGAATTTGTTTAAAGAACGTGAGTCGTTAATCGTAAATCGCAAGTTTAGGGACGTTCTTCAACTAGCGATTTACGATTAACGATACACGTTGCTCAGCAGCGTTACCGAACATTGAAAAGTGCGACGCAACCGGTGTTGAATAAAGGAATATCTGCCGGTAACCAAATACATTTTTCAGAAATATAACTACAACGATTGTTAATATCTGCTACAAACCTTGAAAAATGGGCATTTTTAGCTTTGTTATTTCCATTATTTTCGTACACCTTTGCAAGCATTGATTCACATACTTTTATTATTTAAGATATATGTCGCTTTTTAATTTTTTTACACAAGAGATTGCCATCGATCTGGGTACTGCCAATACCCTGATCATTCATAATGATGAAATCGTGGTGAATGAGCCAAGTATCATAGCGTTAAATCGCAATAATCCGAAAGAAGTTTTGGCTGTTGGCAAGAAGGCATTATTAATGCACGAAAAAACACACGAAAGTATCAGAACGGTGCGGCCGCTGAAAGACGGTGTAATTGCCGACTTTAATGCTGCCGAGTTGATGATACGTGAACTGATAAAATTAGTGTATCCAAAAAAACCATTGTTTCCGCCAAGTTGGAGAATGGTGATTTGTATTCCATCGTCTATTACCGAAGTTGAAAAACGTGCTGTTCGCGATAGTGCCGAACAGGCCGGTGCCAAAGAAGTGTACATGATCCACGAACCAATGGCTGCGGCTTTAGGTATTGGAATTGATGTGGAAGAACCTGTTGGGAATATGATCATCGATATTGGTGGTGGTACAACTGGTATTACAGTGATTGCATTGGCAGGAATTGTTTGCGATCAATCGATAAGAATTGCAGGTGATGAATTTACTGCTGATATCATGGAAGCGTTACGTCGTTATCATAGTTTATTAATTGGTGAACGTACTGCCGAACAAATAAAAATTAATGTAGGTGCTGCGATGAAAGATCTGGACAATCCGCCCGATGATCTTCCGGTTAATGGTCGTGATCTGGTGACAGGTATTCCAAAACAAATTATGGTGAGCTATCAGGAAATAGCAGAAGCATTGGATAAAAGTATTTTTAAAATTGAAGAAGCTATTTTAAAAGCATTGGAAACAACGCCACCCGAATTAGCATCTGATATTTATAAACGTGGTTTGTATTTAACAGGCGGTGGTGCTTTGCTTCGCGGATTGGATAAACGTTTGAGCGATAAAATTAAATTGCCTGTTCATGTTGCCGACGATCCGTTAAAGAGTGTGGTGAGAGGCACCGGTTTAGCTTTAAAGAATTATCAGAATTTCCCATTCATCATGAGATAAAAATTTAAAAACTAAAAACTAATTTTAAAAACTAAAAACTAGATCGTTGCAAAGTATTGTGCTATTTTAGTTTTTAGTTTTTTCTTTTTTAGTTTTTCTTCCCGGTTTTTTAATGAAGAATATTTTTCTTTTCATACAAAATTATTTCACCTTCCTGTGCTTCCTTGCATTGCAGATATTTTGTATTGTAATGCTGAGCAGAAATAGTTTAACGCATGAAGCATTTTTTGCATCGGCCGCAAATGAAGTAACCGGAAAAATAAATAAGCAGTTCGATAACTTTTATTCTTACTTCAAATTAAAAGAAATCAATCGACAGCTAACTGCCGAAAATGTAATGTTGCGAAATGAGCTTCAATCAAATTTTATTGCTCCCGACAGCAGCAGGAAAACTGTGATTGATTCATTAAGTAAAGATTCATCAAACCGTTACCGTAAATTTCATTATTTGCCCGCAAGGGTAGTGGGCAGTACGGTTACACTGCAAACAAATTACCTCACATTGGAACGTGGAAGTTTGCAGGGAGTAAAAAAAGGAATGAGCGTTGTTAGTCCCGAAGGCATTGTTGGTGTTGTTACAGAAGTAAGTGATAACTACTGCAGGGTAATGAGTTTATTGCATCGAAACAGTAAAGTAAGTGCCATGCTGAAAAACGATCTGAATGCAGGAAGTATTGAATGGGATGGCGTTGATCCATACTATCTTACTTTAAAAAATATTTCGAAAGGTGCAGTAGTTAAAAAAGGCGATACGGTTGTTACCAGTAATTATTCGGCTAATTATCCCCCAAAGATCATGATTGGAACTGTTGCCGATTTTGCTGTTGACCCCACTACAAATTTTTATACTTTGAAAATAAAAACGGCCACTAATTTTTTCAACCTGCAATATGTGTATATTATAGAAAATGTGCGCTATGCCGAACAAACCATGTTAGAAAACAAGAAGCAAAAGGCAAATGAATAGCATTGTAAAATATATTATCCGTTTTATACTGTTTATTGCATTACAGGTATTTGTGCTGGATAATATTCCGCCGCTGCACCAATATGTAGTTCCTTATTTATACTTTTTATATATCCTGTGGTTACCTTTTAATATCAATAGATTTTTTTTATTGATCGTTGGCTTTGCACTGGGAATAACATTAGATTATTTTTCGGGAACACCGGGCCTGCATGCCGCACCCTGTGTCTTGATTGCATTCATTCGTCCGTTTTTATTAAACTTACTGATACCGCAGGAAACCACCGAACAGAGTTATGTTGAGCCTTCAATTAAAAGCATGGGATGGGCGCCATATAGTTTATATGTTTTTCTGTTAACTTTTATGCACCACTTTTATCTGGTATTGATAGAATGGTTGCAGTTCGGAAATATCTTATTCTTTTTAGGGAAAGTTACAGCTACAACACTTATCAGTTTGTTACTCATTTTTGTTTCCGAAATGCTTTTCTTCCGCAAAGCAAAGTTTCGCACAAACGCATAATCGAAATTTTATTTTTATGTTACCGACTGCAGTATTTTAATTGAGCTGTTGTTGCGTCGCACTCTTGTACGTTCTGTTCATTATTCAAAAAAGAGTCACCAACTTTTTAAAAAATTGGTGACTCAAACAACAGTAACTCAAAATAATTTTATTAAGGATTACAAGGCTGCGGACAATTTCTGCACCATCCATAATTTATAAATGTATTGACCTTGTCGGCAATATCATCATCTAATTTTTCAAAGGTTATATAGTTTGCCGGAAGTGTTATATAAAAATCTCCGTCATAAACATAACCGCGTATCTCGGCACCGTAATGCTGGTAACTATCAGTGGTATAAGTAATGTTTAAAGTTAGGTTCGGGGTTACGCCGTTTGCCAAACTATATTTACCGTACGAAAGACTATTTAATTTATTCACGATATAATCGGGTACAGTGCGTTGTGCTTCGGGTAAATCTTTCATGGTATAATAACCGGTAAGATTTACCTTAAGTAAAACAGGGCTGTAACTAAGTCCCTTGTGTGTTACACATGGTTGTGGTACTGGTTTGTGATAAGTATGATGGTTATAATTATTTGGAACACTGGCAACCGCCATTGCCAAAAAAATTATAAAGATCATTGCCGGCCATAATTGTTCTTTTACTTTTTTCATATTTACTGAAATTAAGAGTGGGGGAAGAATATTGATTAAAAAAATAATTATCGAATAACAAAGAATATCATTGATATCGAACGTGCCGCCGATCAGATGAAAGCCTTGTGCAGCTTCGGTTACAAAAGGAAGCGACAAAATAAGAATTTTAGAAATATTGTTTCGGATAAGTTGCAGTTCCGAAAAAGCAACAACTGTCAGGCTTAATGCAGCGCACCATGTTATGTCGGAAAAATACCAGCTGAAAAAATGTATCGCAACAGAAGAATGAATTATGTTTTTTGTAACCGGAATATTAAAAAAAGAAAAAAGTAAAATGTTGGGGCGAAAAATGAAATAATTGATAGTGCCAAGCAGCAATAAAACAATTGATGAGCCAATTAAAAAAATATGCCTGAATTTTATTTTCATTTTTCAGTGGTTTATTTTAAAAGCACCAACTCAAAAAACGGCAACATTATTTTAAAAAGTCACGGATCGTAAATCTTCATTTCTATTAAATGTAATTATACAAAAAAAATTAAGGAAAGAGAAATTGTACAAAATTTCTTTTGTTGGAATTTACCGCAAAACATGTTGAGCGATGTTATAAACCCGAAGTGTGCGACTCTTCTACCGGAAGAGTCGAAGGCAACAGGAGTTGAAAATTGTGCTATGGCCCGTCAATAAAAAAATAAAATTATTTCCCCATCGATTTGTTGTAAGCCATAATAAAAATGGCGCCTAAATTTTTATGTGGCGGAACATAATCTTCGAACTTCTCTTTGGTTTGTCCGTTAAATCTTGTTTGTAAATTTTGCCACATGGCCGGCCAAATTAAATCTTTGCCCTGCCGTAAAGTTTCGGTGATGGCTTCAATCAAAGTAATATTTACAACGCCGGTTCCCACTTGTTTGGAAGCAATGATTTGTGCTGCGGGACAAATATTTAAAACCTGATCTAAACTATGGTAACCACCGCAACTGCCCAGCAGCACTACTTTTGCGGTGGTTGGTAATTGTTGTATGGTTGACTTTACATAATAACTATGACCGCGGTGCAGCACTACAGTTGGACTTACACCAAGCGAGTCTAAATAATTTGCAAGATCGTGTTGCGCTTCGGCATCCAATTCTTTTTCGGTATCGAGGGGCCGGTTAGAATAAATGCTGATAGGTGTGCCACGAACCGAATGCACTTCAACCCATTCGGGTTTTCGAACAATTTTCCAGTTGGCATTGGTATAACTTCTGAGAAAAGAATTGAAGATGTTGACACCGTCTTTATCGCCGTAAAAAAATTGTTCGATGATGATCCTTCCGGCAGAATTTTTTAGTGCTGCAACAGGCATATTATACATTGCCGGAATACCTAATGCCGAGAGTGTGGCGGTTTGCCCGTCATCGGCCGAACTGAAAATTTTATTCAGCAGAAAATAAATTTTTTGTCCGCGAACATTTCCCGATTTTAAATTTTGCTCTAAGTTTTGTTGTACCTGATTCAATAATAATTTTTTTACAGCATCATCGGTAATGCTGGCATACGAATCGGCAACATCAACGGCATCTTCGAGCGAATTATTTTTTTCGAGATCGTTCACAAAATTTTTCATCAATCGTTGCGAGCCCTCCTGGTCCATTCGTTTTAAAAAATCATCCAGCACATTATAAGCTGCAGCCATGCGGATAAATTTTTTGTAATAATCGTAGTGAACCATATTCAGCAAAGTATCCGAACGTTCAACAGTCATGCGTTGCCATATTCTTTTATAAACACCTAAATAACTGCTGGTATAAATCTCTTCTTCACCCAGCACACATAAATAATATAATTCTGCTGCCGAAAGACTGTCTGTTTTTCTAAAACGCACTGCATCATCTTTTGCATCATGAAGGGCATTTATTTCGTTAATAAATATTTCAATGGCTTTCGATCTTAATTTTTCGGTAAGCACATGCATTACAAAAGGAGTATCGCCCTGTTGTGCACGCATGGCATAACTGATCTGTGTTTTCACCAATAACTTATAATAAGCAAACTCGTTATCGGCAAGGCTTAGCAGCGAATCGAGGTTTAATTTATGATGATAGATATCGTCCAAAAAAGGAAATAAAAACCTGCCGTTGGGCGATGTTGCCATTGCAACGATGGTTTGCACCAACGGATCTTTAACTGTTTTTATTTTTCGGCTGAGTGCATCGTATGCCGAAGCATAATTATAAAATTCTTCAGGATTTCTGTAAGCCATAACGGTAAGTAAACTGTCGGCAAAGGGAACCGATGGATGCTGGCTTAAGATAGGCATAATGTTTTCGGGGAAGCGTTCGCAGGTTTTTAAAAGCAACAGATCTTTCGAATCGCTGATGCCCGAATTATTTTTCAAAGCAAAATTTGCCAATAAAATTTTTCCTATTTCCAGTTCATTATTTTCAATGACCGGTGTAATGGGCTGATGCTGCATTTCTTTGTGCATGGCTTCTTCAAACGCTGTGATCAGATCGCCCAATAAAATTCCTTTTATTCTTTTAAACCTGTAATCATCAATAAAATCGTTCAGCAAATCATTGATGCCGCGCAGCCATCTGAACTTTTGACCATCATCCAACAGAGAATCGTTTTCGATAAAAGCCTGCATGTTATCGACCCTTACATGTAAAAATTGAGTAAGCTGCAGATCAATATCCAAATCGCCGGTGGCGGTAAAAACTGTATCGTTCGGATTGTTGAGATGGATAATGTTTTTTTGTGCATTATCGATGTTATCGTGAAACAATTGACGGTTCAGGGGCACTTTGGGCATATCAATTCCCGACTGTGCATGAACAGAAACAACAGTGATAGCGCATAAAATAACGAGGTATATTTTCTTCATCATCAACAAATAAACACAAAAATAAGGTCAATTCATTCCACAAATCAACAGCAGTTAACAATTACATAATATTTACAAATATGATTTATGTAAACTTGTAAAGTTAATTTTGTGTAAACTTAATGTTACCATGGAAACAAAAGGCAAAAGAATTTTAATTGCTGACGATGAACCCGATATCTTAGAAATTGTAAGTTATAATCTTGGTAAGGAAGGATACGAAGTGTACACAGCGAAAGATGGTAACGAAGCTATTGAAAGAGCAAAACAATTAAACCCGGATCTGATTATCCTGGATGTGATGATGCCCAAGAAAACCGGTGTGGAAGTATGCAGCATCCTGCGTTCGCAATCGATATTTCAGGAAACACTGATTATTTTTTTAACTGCGTTGAATGATGAAGCATCGCATATCAAAGGATTTGAAACAGGTGCCGATGATTATGTAAGCAAACCTATCAGCCCGAAAGTTTTGGTTAGCCGCGTGAATGCTTTATTCAGAAGAGTAAATAAAGACGAAGGAAAAACAGTAACTATCGGCAACATCAGTATCGATCCTGTAAAATTTATGGTAGCCATCGATGGCAAGGATGCAGTGCTGGCAAAAAAAGAATTCGAGTTATTGTATCTGCTGGCATCGAAGCCGGGCCGTGTTTTTTTGCGCAACGAAATCTTATCGCAGGTATGGGGAACCGATGTGATCGTGGGCGACAGAACCATCGATGTACATATCCGTAAAATTCGCCAAAAGCTGGGTGTTGACTGCATTACAACGGTCAAGGGAGTTGGGTATAAATTCGAAATATAAAGTTGGTTCATAGATCATGGGTGATAGTTCATAGCTTCATACCATGATCTATGACCTATGAACTATCAACTGAATAATGTTTAAAACAAAAAATCTTTCACCGCAACAATTATCGGCATTAACTGCATTGTTTTTATCGGTGCCGATCGGTATTGTTTTTTTTATTGTTGAAAAAGATTGGCGGTTTGGTATTGGTGCATTGCTCATCACTTTCATTGGCAGTTATTATTTAATACGGTTTGTGTTAGAATCGTTCATCTACCGGAAAATAAAACTCATTTATAAATTTATTTATCAAACAAAAGCCAATAAAAGAGAAGAAACTTATTATAAATATATTCTTCCGCAAAAAGGCATTGATGAAGTAAGAGAAGATGTAGAAAAATGGGCCGAGCAGCGAAGTGCCGAAATTGAATTACTAAAACGTAATGAAGAATACCGCAAAGAATTTTTACAGAACCTTGCACACGAATTTAAAACACCCATATTCGCTATTCAGGGTTATGTAGATACTTTATTGAGTGGTGCTTTGGAAAACCCCGAAGTGAATAAAAAATTTCTCGAGAATACGGCACGCAATGTTGACCGCATGGTAAGTTTGGTGGAAGATCTGGATGAAATATCGAAATTGGAAAGAGGCGAACAACCTTTGTACAAAGAGAATTTTGTAATCCAGGATCTGATAAAAGATGTATTCGAAACCTTATCTATCAAGTTGACCAAACGGCAAATAAAATGTTCCATAAAAAAAGGATGCGAAGCGCCGATAACTGTTTTTGCCGACAAAGAAAAAATCCGCCAGGTATTAAATAATTTAATTGTTAATGCCAATAAATACGGCAAACAGAACGGAACCATTGTTGCCAGCATTTATAAAATGGATGGCGAAAATGTTTTGGTAGAAATAAGTGATGATGGTATTGGTATTGCCGAAGAACATTTGTCAAGAATATTCGAACGTTTTTACAGGACCGATTCGGGCCGCAGCCGCAATGTTGGCGGTACAGGGTTGGGCTTGGCCATCTGCAAACATATTATTGAAGCCCATGGACAAACCATTCATGTGCGCAGCAAATTAGATGTAGGAACTACTGTTGGCTTTACTTTGCGGGCAAGAAAGGATTAAAATAATTACGATACAGGAATTTCAACGATCATTTCACAACCATTGCCCACTGATGTGTTGATTGTTAGATTACCTTCAAAAATTTCGGTACGGTTTCGGATATTGCTTAAGCCTATTCCATCTCCTTTTATTGATTGCAGGTCGAAGCCTTTGCCGTTATCGGCGATCTCCAAACGTAATTTATCATCCGTCTTTTTTAAACTCACATTTATGACTGTGGCTTCTGCATGCTTTACAATATTCTGCATCTGGGTTTGTAAGATGCGGTACAGGTTTAGTTGCAGATCGGCATACAGATATTGATTCACTTCATCATCAAAATCCAATAAAATATTTAATTTATCATCAGCATTAAAACTGTTCAACAACATTTCGAACGATTCTTTTAATGCGCTTTCTTTAAATCCTGCGGGTGCCAGTTGATGCGATAAATTCCTTATTTCATTTATGGAAGTAAGAATATGGTTTTTTAATTCATCCATACGAACAAGGTCATTTCCTGATAAATTTTTTATCAGGCTTGCGGAGAATAAAGAACCTATTAATAATTGAAGCACATTATCGTGCAGCTCGCTGCCAATAAAATATTTTTCTTTTTCCTGCGCAGCAATGGTAGCCTTTCTGATATCGCGTTGGTGCTTTTTCTGGTTGGTCACATCTCTTTTAATTCCTACCCAATGCGTATAAACTCCTTCGGCATTAGCAACCGGTGTAATGGAAACAGTTGACCAAAATACTTTTCCATTTTTTTTATAATTAAGTATTTCCATTTCGTAAGGCTTGTAATTCAAAATGGCTTCACGAATGCGTCTCAATTCTTCTTTATCTGTTTTTTTGCCCTGCAGGATTTTTGGCGTTTTGCCAATAACTTCTTCTATGCTGTAGCCGCTCATTTCAACATAAGCATCGTTTACGTAAATAATGATCTGGTTGGTTATATCTGCAGGATCAATCTCAGTAATTACAACTCCGTCGGTAGCATTTTTTATTGCTGTACTTAATAATTTAAGTTGTTTTTCACTTTCTTTCAGCCCCGCTTCTTCTTTCTTCAGTTTAAGAATATTTGCCCGTAATGGTTTAAATAAGAAAATATAAATGATAGGGAAAATGATTACCGACAATATAAACGAATCTATTACAGCTTCGGACCAAGTTGAGAAAGACGGCAAACGCTTCAACAATAACATGATCAGTATTTCGCTTATGAAAATAGAAAAGCTGAGTAGAATAAAAATATTGATGTCGGATTTGATCAGCGATTTATACAGCAGATTGGGCGATAACTTATGTGAGCTGTCGGTATTAGGTTTGTTTTGCTCCAAATGTTTTTCATATTATATACACAATTTAAAAAAAATTAAGCAACTGTAATATATTTTATATAAAATTTCCTGAACGATTGTATTTGTTTAAAATAACAGACATAAAAAAGCCCCTATAAAAATAAGGGCCGGCTGCATGAGAAAATCTACTTTACAAACTATTTGCTATTACCAAAACACCAAGGCAAATATCTGACGGGCATATTAACACAACATGAACGCTATGCAATCAAACTGTTAATTGAATGAAGAAAAATGGTAATCAAACAATGTCACTATGGCTTTTGCTGCTATAATCCCGATGTACTCGTTTAAAAGTTGTAATAAGGATTCAATAATAACCCAATATTAATTAATTATTAATTTTAGGTTAATTAATCAGCTTACGAACCATACCTTTACTTTTGTTCAAAATTTTTAAATATGGGTATTAATACCATCGGCAGAATTTTCATGCCAAAGAATAAAGTTTTTTACGAGTTATTTGAGCAGGTTGCAGAAACAGTTGAAGAAATGGGACTTATCATGAAGAAGATCGTTGCTGAGCCAGAGCACGATAAAAGACTTCCGCTGACCAAACAGATCGAAGATCTGGAGCACAAAAACGATGATCATACGCATAGGATCTTTACCGAACTGGGCAGAAATTTTATTACACCTTTCGATCGCGAAGACATTCATTACCTCGCCACATCACTGGATGATATTGCCGATCTGATCTATGCCTCATCTAAAAAAATGAACTTCTATCATGTTAACCCAAACGATAGCGGTATTCAGAAGATGGCCGATCTGATTGCACAGGGTTGCAGCGAAATTAAAACAGCTGTTTACGGTTTACGCGATATGAAAGACCTGCGCAAAATGACTGAAGCTTTGGTAAAGGTTAACAGTATCGAAAACCAGGCGGATGATGTGTTTGATATGAGTATTGAATTATTATTTCAGACCGAAAACGATTTTAAAGAAGTGATCAAGAAGAGAGAGATTTATCAGGCAATGGAAATTGCAACCGATAAATGCGAGGATGCGGCAAATGTGATCGAGTCAATCATTATCAAATATGCATAAGATCTGATGCAGGCCGGATGATGAGTCTGGTTTATTATTCTATCATTTCCCATATAACGATTATGTTTTTATTAATTACAATTGTTGTTCTCGCTTTAATATTCGATTTTATTAACGGGTTTCACGATGCAGCCAACTCTATTGCCACGATAGTTTCAACAAAGGTGTTAACACCTTTCCAGGCTGTTATCTGGGCTGCCTTTTTTAACTTCGTTGCGTTTTTTATTTTCAGGGAACATAAGGTTGCCAATACCATCGCCAAGATCATCAGCGAAAATGTTATCAATTTTCAGGTATTGATGGCAGCCACAATTGCTGCTATTTCATGGAACCTCATCACATGGTATTATGGTATCCCGTCAAGTTCATCGCATACACTTATTGGCGGTTTGGCCGGTGCGGCCATTGCATCGGGTGGTGGTTTAAGCAGTGTTAACAGCAGTCCGATCGTTACAGCACTTACTTTCATGATATTGTCTCCTATCATCGGTTTAATATTAGGATTTATCATTACCGTTATCACAGTTCTTCTGGCAAAAAAATCGAGGCCTGCTAAGGCAGAGGGTTGGTTTAAAAAACTGCAATTGGTATCGTCTGGTGCACTAAGTCTTGCGCACGGTGGCGGCGACTCGCAAAAAACGATGGGCTTAATACTTACCGCTATTTGGTATTATCATAAAATGAATGGTGGTCAAATAAAAAGTATCCACGATTTTCCAATGCCCGGATGGTTACCATTGGCATGTTACACTGCCATTGCATTTGGCACAATGGCCGGCGGATGGCGTATTGTAAAAACAATGGGAACTAAAATCACCAAGGTAACACCATTAGAGGGTTTTTGTGCCGAAAGTGCCGGTGCAGTTACCGTTTTTCTAACTATACTTTTCGGGATTCCGGTTAGTACCACACATACCATCACAGGTTCTATCATTGGTGTTGGAGCTACCAAACGGTTAAGTGCGGTACGCTGGGGCGTGACCGTAAACCTGCTGTGGGCCTGGGTTTTAACGATCCCGGTTTCTGCATTGCTTGCCGGAACTTTTTATTTTATCATAAAATTATTTATCTGAGGATAAGATAAGCATTGAAATTTATTGCTCTATAGTGCTTAATTAGTTACTTTGCCGCTCAAGCAAATTTCTATGAAAAAAATATTAGTTACAGGAGGTTGCGGATACATTGGCTCGCATACCATTGTTGATTTAATTGAAAACGGATTTGAAGTAATTTCTATTGATGATAATTCGCGTTCTACCAATTACGGGTTGCACGGAATTGAAAAGATCACAGGTAGAAAAATAAAGAATTATAAAGTTGACCTGAAGAATTTTGATGAAACACAAGCCGTGTTTCAGGAGAATACTGATATTACCGGAGTGATTCATTTTGCAGCTTACAAAGCTGTTGGCGAATCGGTTCAGTTGCCTTTGATGTATTACGAAAATAATTTATTCTCACTCATCAATTTATTGAAGTGTGTGAAAGAATTTAATATACCGCATTTTGTTTTTTCATCATCATGTACTGTTTACGGAAACCCCGATGCTATTCCGGTAACAGAAGCATCACCAGTTAAAAAGGCCGAGAGTCCTTATGGTGCTACAAAACAAATGGGGGAAGTGATGCTGCAGGATTTCTCGAAGACTGAAAATGTATCTTCTATTTTATTAAGATATTTTAACCCGGTGGGTGCACATCATTCTGCATTGATCGGCGAACTGCCATTGGGCAAACCAATGAATTTAGTTCCTGCTATTACACAAACTGCCATTGGTAAAATACCGAAGATGTTTGTTTGGGGAACAGATTATCCAACAAGAGACGGCAGTTGCATCCGCGATTACATTCATGTTTGTGATATTGCTCATGCACACACGCTGGCATTGGAATATTTGATCAACCAAAAAAATAAGACCAAATGTGATGTGTTTAATTTGGGAACAGGTGATGGCGTTACTGTTCTTGAAGCCATTAAAATGTTTGAAGAAGTAAGTGGTGTAAAATTAAATTACGAATTAGGCCCGCGCCGCGAAGGTGATGTTGTTGCCATCTATGCCAACAACAATTTAGCTGTTACCGAATTGGGCTGGAAAATAAAATACGGGTTAAAAGAAATGATGGATACTGCCTGGAAATGGGAGCTTCGCATTAAACAGGAAGAAGCTTTGATGACACAAAAAGCAGAACTGAATTAGTCGGTAGTCTTTTGTTCGGAGTCCCGGCTCCTGACTAAAGACTCCTGACTCCAGACTAACTTTGGTTCGCCATCTTTGCACTGTTTTCGGCCATCTGCAATGCTTCAATAAATTCTTCAATATCGCCGTTAATTACGGCATCTAAATTATACGATGTTAAACCAATGCGATGGTCTGTAACCCTTCCCTGTGGCCAGTTGTAGGTTCTTATCTTGGCGCTTCTGTCGCCGGTGCTTACCAATGTTTTTCTTTGTCGCGCAATTTCTTCTTCCTGTTTACGAACCTGTTCTTCATACAATTTAGTACGCAGCATCTGCATGGCTTTTTCTCTGTTACCCAATTGCGAACGTTCGGTTTGGCACATCACCACAACGCCTGTTGGTACGTGCGTTAAAAAAACTTTTGTTTCTACTTTATTTACATTTTGTCCGCCGGCACCACCGCTTCTTGCCGTTTCCATTTTCACATCACTTTCTTTCAATTCAAAATCTACTTCATCGGCTTCGGGCATAACGGCAACAGTTGCTGCAGATGTATGTACACGACCCTGCGTTTCTGTATTGGGTACACGTTGCACACGGTGTACACCACTTTCAAATTTTAATGTGCCGTACACGTCTTCACCGGTTACTTCAAGTATCACTTCTTTATATCCACCCACAGTGCCTTCGCTTTCGCTGACGATGGAAGTCTTCCAACCTTTCTTACTGCAATATCGCAGATACATGCCCAGCAGATCGCCTGCAAATAAACTTGCTTCATCGCCACCGGTACCTGCGCGGATTTCGAGGATGGCATTTTTGTCATCCTGCGGATCTTTCGGAATTAATAATTTAGTTAAATATTTTTCTAATTCGTTTTTGCGTTGTTCCAGATCGGGCAATTCCATTCTTGCCAGTTCTTTCATTTCCTCGTCATTGCTGTTCAGGTTTTCTTTTACAAAATCATAATCACCCAGCACTTTTTTATATTCTTCGTAAGGCTGCACGATCTTTTCGAGAGAGCGGTATTCTTTGCTGAATTTACTGAACTCTTTCTGGTTATTAATAATTTCAGGATTGGTGAGTGCAACACCCACCTGTTCAAACCTTGCTTTAATGGCATCTAACTTATCTAACATAACACATTTTTCGGATGGCAAAAGTAATGTTTTGTGGCGGATGAAAATAAAGAAAGAATGATGTAGCCAACACCTGTGCTGCTATTGGGCTGCCGTTGCGTCGCACTCTTGTACTGTTGGAACAATGTGGAGCTCCTCAAAACATTTTAATAACGCGATGATGTTTTTTTATTTTATATCGATGTGTTACAACTTAAAATCTTAAGTAAATATTTTTATCATTGTACAACATCTTTCATTTCTTTCGGTACCGCCCGGCTTCCTTTATATAATTCGTATTCCAATAAACGGCAATCGATGGTGCTGGTATAAAATTCTATTCTGCGTCTTGCTTTCAGTCCTATTTTTTTTGCAAGGTCCAGGTTGCCTGTAAATACATAACCAAAATAACCGCCGCATTTCTGTTTCATGAAATCACCAATTTTGGCATAGGTAATTTCTAATGCTGCCACATCGCCCAAACGTTCGCCGTATTCCGGATTTACAAACATGATCCCATTTACACCTTGCGGAATTTCGGTTAATGTAAAATCGCAAACTTTAAATTCTATCATGTTGGCAACACCTGCTGCTTCTGCATTTTTCTTTGCATTCTCAACAGCTTTATCACTTAAATCGGTTGCAATGATTCTCAATCCCGGCACTTTAATAACTTGTTTTTGCAACAACTCTTTTTCTTTCAAATAAACAGATTCATCATATCCCTTCACATGCATGAAAGCATAATTGGTTCTGAATAATCCCGGACGTTTGTTGGTAGCAATCAATGCCGCTTCAATGGCCACTGTGCCGGAACCGCACATTGGATTTACAAAAGGCGAAACCCTGTCCCAACGCGTTGCATAAATAGTTGCAGCAGCCAATGCTTCAAGCATCGGAGCCAACCCGGGGATTTTTCTGTAACCATGTCTTGCCAACGAATCACCCGAAGTATCAATGAATATTTCGGCATCCTCATTCTTCCAGAATAAATGAATAACGGTACCGGTTAGTTCCGAACCCGTTGATGGTCTGGTGCCTCTTTTTTCGCGAAGCCTGTCAACGATCGCATCTTTTACACGAAGGTTGGCAAACATGCTGTTGTTGATGGTTGTATTATTTACATTGCTTGTTACAGAAAAATATCCGGGATCGGGTAGAATATTTTCCCATGCAAAATCAACCAGATTTTTATAAATATCATCGGCATGATGGGCTTCGAATTTTTTGAGGCTGTATAACACTTGACTGGCACAACGCAGATTGAGATTGAGTTTGATGCAATCATTCACTGACGCAAACAATCGCACACCGGTCACAAAACTTTCTTCCATTTCAAAACCAAGTTCTTTAACTTCCTGTTCCAAATAGGGCGCAATGCGTTTATGACAGGTAATGATAACACTTGACCGGGTAGTATAAATATTCATATTGATGATAAAGATAAAAGCTTAAGGAATGATATTGATGGAAATAAAATTTAGCTTTAACATTCAAATTTTTTTAATCAACTTAATTATCACTCAAAGAAAATATAATCATGCAAAAATTTATACAGTTCGGAGAAAAGGTAGAAGGTTATGATATACCTGTTTTGAACGAAAGAGAAATAAGAGCTGCGGCAGGCATATTGTTTTTATGGATGTTTACTTCTTTGATGCTGATACTTTTTAAAGGCAATTTTTTGCCCATAAAATATGGCATCATTATTTTCCTGACCGATTTTTTGGTCCGTGTTTTTATCAATCCCAAATATTCTCCTACGCTCATCATCGGTCGTTTAATAGTAAGAAACCAAACACCCGAATATGTTGGTGCCAAACAAAAAAAGTTTGCATGGGTAATTGGTGTGATATTGTCAGCTACCATGTTCTTCTTTTTTATTTTTGTAAATGCATATAGCCCTATAACAGGTATCATTTGTTTGATTTGTTTGATATTCCTGTTCTTCGAATCGGCGTTTGGTATTTGTTTGGGATGTAAATTCTATTCGTTGTTTTATAAAGAGAAAGCGCAATACTGTCCCGGCGAAATTTGTGATGCCAAATCAAGACAGGATATTCAAAAAACAACATTCATTCAGCTATTGATTGTGCTTGCTTTTATCGGATTTATTTTCCTGACAGCCTTTTTATTCAATGATCATTTCAGTAAAGCACCATATGATCTGTTTGGGATTAATGGTTCTGAAAAAATTAAATAATACTATTTTTCTCTCCCTTTCTTCGTGATTCCTTCGTAATCTCCTGTTACCTTATTGCTGTTTTGTTCGGGTGCTTTCGAAGAACTCCCGAAGAAACCCACAAAAAGATAGGAAGCAGATAATACCCAGCTAAGAAACAATGCTTCATAAACCTTGCTCATCCTTTCATCCTTATTGCAGCAAAAACAATCATACTCTTGCAGGTTTTTGCTAACTTGGCTTCTCAAATTTTGTTTTTGCATTTGTTGAATAAAGTATCGGAACGTTGAAGTGTGCGACGCAACCGTTGCTTAATAGCAATTCAACAGTTGGCTACAAAAAATTAAAAAACACCATGAAAAAAAATTGCTTATTTCTTGTATTGATTGCGTTCTTGATTGCCCAAAATTCATCGGCACAAAATTTTTACCAACAAACCAAAGCATCGAAACATTGGGTGGATAGTGTTTTTAAAAAACTGAGTAAGAATGAACGTATTGGCCAGTTAATGGTAATTCGAGCGCATAGTAATTTGGGGCAGGAACATGTGGATGGCGTGGTTAAATTAATTAAGGATTATAATATTGGCGGACTCTGTTTTTTTCAGGGCGGTCCGGTAAGGCAAGCTAATCTTACTAATTATTATCAAAGCATTGCAAAGACCCCGTTGATGATTTGCATTGACGGCGAATGGGGACTGGGCATGCGTTTGGATAGTGTGATTAATTTTCCGCGGCAACTAATGTTGGGTGCCATGCCCGATGCACAACTCGTTCATCAATTTGGAAATGCGGTTGGCGAACAATGTAAAAGAATGGGCATTCATGTTAATTATGCACCGGTAGTTGATGTAAATAATAATCCCGATAATCCTGTTATCAACGACAGAAGTTTTGGTGAAGACAAATACAAAGTTGCTTTGTACGGAACCGAATATATGAAAGGCTTGCAGGAAATAAATGTGATGGCAAGTGCCAAACATTTTCCGGGTCATGGTGATGTGGCTGTTGATTCGCACAAAGACTTACCCATCATTAATAAAACCAGAGCGCAATTAGATTCGTTGGAATTATATCCTTTCAGAGAATTAATTAAAGCAGGAGTTGGCAGCATCATGATCGCACATCTTTCTATTCCTGCTATCGATACTATCAGCAATCAACCCACATCGCTTTCTAAAAAAACTGTGACAGGTTTATTGCATGATGAATTAGGATTCAGGGGCATCACATTTACCGATGCATTGGGAATGAAAGGTGTTACCAAATATTATCCTGCCGGAGAAGCTGCATTGCAATCGTTGATCGCGGGAAATGATATTTTATGCTTGCCCGAAGATATACCCAACAGTATTGGAAAAATTCGCAAGGCCATCCGCCACCGGAAATTAAAATGGAAAGATATTAATGCAAGAATAAAAAAAGTATTGTTGGTGAAATACAATCTGGGATTGAATTCCATTAAACCCATCGAAACAGATAATTTGGTTGCCGATTTAAATATTCAAACAACAAAAATAGATTCTTTATTATCGAAGAATGCAATAACATTACTGCGGATGAATAATGCATCGTTGGTTCCTTTGCAAAAAGAAAAGAAGATCGCATACATTTCTATCGGCGCTGCAAAAGAAAACAGTATTGCTGCAAGATTAAGAACCGAAAATAATGCAGATGTTTATTTGTTTGGTAGTAAAGCTGCCATTGGCAATCAGGTGATGGATGATCTGCATAAAGTTATTCCAACCGATAAAAGTGACAGCGCCGGCGCAGAAAAATTAATTCGATCCATCAAAGAAAAAAATTACGATGTTGTAATTATTGGATTGCATAATTACAGCAGACGACCTGCCAATAATTTTGGTTTGAGTAATGCATCCATTTATTTGATGAATCAGTTGCAGCAATCAAATCAAAGCATCACATTGGTGTTTGGAAATCCGTATGCGATAAAAAATTTCTGCAATGCACCCAACCTATTAGCTTGTTACGAAGATGATGATATTACGCAACAGGCAACTGCAGATTGGTTGCAGGGAAAAATTCAGGCCAAAGGAAAATTGCCGGTTACTGTTTGCGACAATTTAAAATTCGGCGATGGTATCGTGTATAATAATTTCTTTCCTCGTGTTGCTCCTGAAACTGTTGGAATGAGTTCGGAAAAATTATCGGTCATTGATTCTATTGCAAATGATGGTGTGGCAAAAGGTGCGTATCCGGGTTGTGTGGTGCTGGCAGCAAAAGATGGTAAGGTCGTTTACCACAAGGCATTTGGCTATACCAGTTACGATAAAAAAGAAGCCATGAATATTGATATGGTTTTTGATCTGGCATCGGTTACAAAAGTTTCGGCAACTACAGTTTCGGTAATGAAATTATATGAAGAAGGTAAAATTGATATCAATAAAACATTGGGTGATTATTTAAGCTGGACAAGAGGAACGAATAAAGCAGACTTGAAATTGAAAGATGTTTTATTACATCAGGCAGGATTAAAAGAGTTCATTCCTTTTTATCGCGAAGTGATCGATACTGCAACAGGCGAACCCAACTGGAATGTTTTTTCGAAAGTGAAAGATGAACAACATCAATTTCGTGCAGCAGAAAATTTATATGTACGCAATGATTGGGAAGATACTTTGTACAAAAGAATCTTACAAAGTAAATTAACTGCGCCGGGTCATTATATCTACAGCGATAATGATTTTATTTTTCTGGGAAAAATTGTGGAAGCCGTTAGCGGTTTGCCGTTGAATGATTATGCGAGACAAAATTTTTATTTGCCTTTGCAGATGGTAACAACAACATTCAGACCGAGAGAAAGAATGCCATTGGAAAATATTGTGCCTACCGAAGTAGAAAAACATTTTCGTCAGCAATTGATTCATGGCGATGTGCACGATGAAGGATCGGCCATGTTTGGCGGTGTTGCCGGTCATGCAGGATTATTCAGTAATGCGTACGATCTGGCACAACTGTATCAAATGTTATTGAATGGAGGTGAGTTAAATGGCGTTCGTTTATTGAAAAAAGAAACCATTGATCAATTCACTGCTTATAACAGCGATGTAAGCCGCAGAGGTTTAGGTTTTGATAAACCGGAGAAAGATAATGCAAGCCGAAAAAATCCGTATCCGTCAAAATCGGCATCGCCCGAAACCTTTGGCCATACAGGCTTTACAGGCACTTGTGTTTGGGTTGATCCAAAATATAATTTGGTTTATATTTTCTTGTCGAACCGTGTTAACCCAACAAGAGATAATAATAAATTAAGTCAGCTCAATATCCGCCCAAAGATTCAGGAAGCCATTTATAACGCTATTATGAAGTAACCATATATTCATTTTAAAGAGCAATGCGAAAGCAATACCTTCGTATTACTTCAAAATAAAATAAAATGAAAAAGCTTATTGTATCGGTATTTGCATTTTTCGCAGTTGCAATTGTAATAAGTTCCTGCTCTTCAAAAGGACCTAAAGAAGCGAAGATGATTCCTAAAGATGCTTCGTTTGTGATGGTTGTAGATGCCGGTTCTTTGAAAAATAAATTGCAGGCAGCCAATATTAATATCGACAGTATCATCAATAAAATATTCGAACAGGATTCTTCTCAGGCCAGGCATAAACAAATCCTGAAAGAGTTTCAGGAAAATATTGTGTGGAATGAGAAATTTTTTATTTTCTCAACAAGTAAAAAAATATCTTCAGTTGCACAAGGCACCAGTTTTAATTTAATTGCTCCTATAAAAGATTCGGCAAGATTGTATGCTTTCATTCATAAACAGGATGAACTGAAAGATAAAAAAGTAGTGCATGAAAAAAAATACAGTTACATGCAGTTAGGCAACGATTTTAGTTTAAGCTGGACCGATAAAAATGTGATCGCAACTTTTTATCATGTTACCGAAAATAAAAGAATGACAATCGATTCGGTGGTGCACGTTAATGAACCCGAATCAATTGATAAGATCGATGAATTAAAAAAACAGGTAAATGCATTTTATACGCAAGGCGAATCCGAATCGCTGGCTTCTGTTTCATTGTTCATGGATCTGTTCAAAGAAAAAGCCGATGCTTATACATTTAGTGGCAGCAGCGCTTTCACGAAATATTTAAGCATGATGCCTTTACAGTTGCCTAAGTTGGAAGACCTGTTGAAAGATAATTTTACTACATCAACTTTTAGTTTTGAGGATGGAAAAATAACTGCAAAATCTTCTTTCTATCCAAATAAAACATTGAGTGCTATTTTTAAGAAGTACAGCGGACCAACAGTTAATCTCTCGATGATAGAAAATTATCCTTCACAAAATATCAATGGATTTTTATTGGCCTCAGTTAATCCGCAGGTGTTTAATGAGATATTAAAAGAGTTGGATGTTGATGCTTTGGCAAACAGTTATTTTGAAAAATTAAATATCAGCAGCGACGATCTGTTTAAATGTTTGAAAGGAGATATTGCTGTTGCAGTTTCGGATATCAGTCTTGGCAGATTTTCTGACAACAAAGACAAGCAAGGCAAGGATCAAATCGGGAAAATGGTTTTCAATGCAGCCGTTGGTGATAAAAAAAGTTTCGATAAAATAATGGACAAAGCAGCCGAAAACGGTTTGCTTATAAAACAAAACAATACATATAAAGCAGCAGGTTTATTGCAGATATTTGGAATTTATGTTCATGTTGATGATAAGAATTTAATTGTTGCCAGCGATTCATTAACCTACGCACAATATGTTTCCAAAGCAGGTAAAGCAAATATCAGTAGCGATGTGATCAGTCAGATAAAAGATAAGTCCAGTGCGGCTTACGTTAATCTCGAAAGTATTATTTCGGGAGTAAGTACAAATAAATTTTCTTCGGGTGACAGTTCTACTTATGCTACTGCGAAGAATACTTTTAAAGACATTATTGCAACAAGCAGTAATTACGACGGAACAAAAATTGTAAGCGAATTTAATTTGAGGTTGAAGAATGAAAAACAAAACAGTTTGGTTACGCTGATGAGTTTGTTTACCAATTTCAGCAGCAATTATGTGAAGAACCATCAAAACGATGATTCTTTCGAGCACTTATTATTATTAGACCCTTCGATGGGAAATTTTTAAATAAATATTTTACAGAGAGCTGCATTCGTGCAGCTTTTTTCTTTTATCTAATCGTATTTTCGTTGCCATGCAGATCGCACTGAAACAAATTGTACCCATCCCGCTGAAAGATAAATTTTCGCAACGCAATTCAGATGTGTGGAACCAAACAATTTCATTTCAGCATGGCGAATGGATAAAGATTAAAGCACCCAGCGGTACCGGCAAAACAACTTTCATTCATACTTTATATAAACTTCGCCACGATTATTCGGGCAATATTTTTTATGATGATAAAGAAATAAAAAATATTTCGGGCGATGTGCTGGCGCAGATCCGTCAGCAAAAGATAAGTATCGTTTTTCAGGACCTGCGTTTATTTCCAAATCTTACAGCCAGAGAAAATATTGAATTGAAACGTGTGTTGCAATCACCTTTTTATGAAGCAAATATGATTGATGAAATGGCCGAAAAGCTGGGCGTAGCAAGCATTTTAAACCAACGTGCCGGATTGTGCAGTTACGGCGAACAACAACGCATCGCCATCATCCGTGCATTGATACAACCTTTTGAATGGTTGTTTCTGGATGAACCTTTCAGTCATTTAGATCATGAAAATATTTCGAAAGCATCGGCACTCATCGCAGAAGAGTGCAGCAAAAGAAAAGCGGGATTTATTTTAACTGATCTGGATGAAGACGAACATTTTAATTACAGCAAGTATTTACAATTATAAATGTTAGATGAAACATCATTTAACATTTAGCATCTAACATCCAATATTAAAAATGTGCTCAATAAACTTTTAAAAAAATTAATTAAAACTTCCTCAGGCCGCACAAGATTTGTGATGGCCATTATTGGTTTGTCGGTTGCATTATTATTAATATTATCTGCTGTGCAAATACAGGTAAATTATAACGATCTGCTGCACAGCAAAACCAATCAGGACAGTATCGCTAATTTTCTAGTGCTGAATAAAATTTTAAATAATAAAACCTACGGCTCTGCAACTTTTAATGAAGAAGACCTCAATAAATTGAAGCAACAAAAATTTATTGATGATGTTGGGATCCTTACCCCAAGCAGATTTAAAGCATCCATACAAAGTTACAGCGATCGTTTCCCTTTCTTTACTGAAATATCTTTCGAAGCTGTTCCATCAGCTTTTATTGATGTAAACAGTAAAGACTGGAAATGGGGAGACGGTGATAATTTTATTCCGATGATCGCACCAAACATGTTTCTGGATATTTATAATTTTCAATTTTCTTTATCACAAAATCTTCCGCAGTTAACGCAGGATATTGTGAAGATGATCGTGTTTAAAGTAAACATCAACACCGATAAAGGTGTGGTAACTGCTAACGGAAGAATTGTTGGTTTCAGCGACAGGATCAGTTCTTTATTAGTGCCGCAGGAATTTATGGATTGGGCAAATAAAAATTTTGCTAACACGCAAAACGCAAAACCATCAAGAGTGGTCATTAGAACCAAAGATCCGGGAAATCCTTTGCTGGTGCAGTATTTACGCGATAATGGATTAACTACCGATGCCGATAAAACGCGTTTTTCCAAGTACCGTCAAATTGTAAATGCTATTGTAAATGTGAGCTGGATAACCGGTGCCGTAATGTTATTATTTGCATTGCTCGTGTTCACTTTATTTATTCAATTAACTATTGCATCCTGCAAAGAAGAAATACAATTGCTCATTACACTCGGCGCATCACCCAAACAATTGCAACGTTTTTTAATGAAACAATTTTTTCCTTCCAATATTATTATCATTATTATTTCGCTCATTGCAATAACTGCTTTGCAATTCGAAGTGCATCAATTATTGCAGCAACAAAATATTTTTGTCAGCACACTTACGTCGGTTTATACCTTCGCTACTGCATTAATTATTTTATTGGTTTTATGGTTTGTTAATTACCGAACCATACACAAATACATTGCAATGCAGGATAGGTAGATTGCATTAATTTTATTTAATGAAGAAAGTAAAAGGTATAGGGCAAAAGGTGAAAGGCAGGGAATCATCTGTCATCTGCTATCTTCTTCCTGTCATCTTCTTCCTGTCATCCGTCATCTGTCATCTGTCATCTTTTGCACAACCTCCCATTGGTAACTGGCGCGAACATTTAAATTATCAAAATACCATTGAAGTTGTAAAAGGCAATAAAATTTATTGTGCCACCAAGACAAATTTGTTTAGCATAGATGCCAATAATGAAATTGAACGTTATGATAAAATAACCGGACTCAGTGATATTGGTGTGAGTTGTATTGGTTGGGATAACAGCACACAACAATTAGTGATCGTTTACAACAACAGCAATCTTGATGTGCTGAAAGGAAGTGATGTGCAAAACATCAGCGATATTAAACGAAGCAATATCAGCGGTAACAAAACCATTTACAATATTTTTTGTTCGAATGGCTTTGCTTATTTGTGCAGTGGGTTGGGGATCATTGTTGCTGATCTTTCAAAATTTGAAATTAAAGACACATGGATCATCGGCAATAATGGCAACCAAATAAAAGTAAATGCAATTACAACTGATGGCATATACTTTTATGCAGCAACAGAAGAAGGATTAAAACGTGCAGCCATTAATTCAAACAATCTGGCCAATTTTAATAATTGGATCAACCTTAGTGGCAGCAATGGTTTGAGCAGTGGTGCTGTAAAAAATATTTTATTCGCCAACAATAAGATCATCGCACAAAAAAATGATTCTTTATTTGTGCTGAATAATAATGTGTGGAATTTAATTTATGCCGATACTGCATGGAAAATAATTAATACCAATGCATCATCAAATAATATCACAGTTTGTCAAAACAATACAACAGGTGCCAGCAGGGTGATTGAATTAGATGTTACCGGAAAAATAATCAAAACAATTTCACAAGCAGGTGTCATTTCATTTCCGCAAAATGCATTGATAGATAATAACACAATTTGGGTGGCAGATCTGTATGGCGGCTTATCAAATTTTTCTTCAACGGTTCAACAATTTATTCCAAACGGTCCGCAGGGAATTGCAACAGGTGATATGATTTTCTCACACGATACTTTATTCGTAGCAGCCGGAACAGTTGATGCTGCATGGAATTATACTTACAACCGCAACGGTGTTTATTCTTTCGATAATGATATTTGGAATTATAAAAACAGTTTCAACACGGCGGCATTAGATTCGGTTTTGGATTTTATTGCATTGGCTGCAGATCCAAACGGGTCGGGCATTTGGGCTGGTAGTTATGGTGGTGGCCTCGTAAACTTTAACGCCAATCAAATCAAGATTTATAAACAAAATTATTTGCAGGCTGCCATTGGCGATGCAACAAGTTATCGCGTTAGCGGATTGGCATTCGATCAAAATAATAATTTATGGATCGCTAATTATGGTGCTGCACAAAATTTAAAAGTGATAAAGAATGATGGCACGTGGAAATCATTCAGCATTCCATTTTCACTTTTAGAAAATGCCGTCAGTCAGATTGTTGTTGACGATGCTAATCAATTGTGGATGGTGAGTCCCAAAGGCAACGGCGTAATTTGTTACAACTACGGCAGCAGTGTTGACGCAACGAATGATGATCAATGGAAATATTTTAGAACAGGAATTGGCACCGGAAATTTACCAAGCAACAATGTGTATTGTTTGGCAAAAGATAAAAATAGTTTTATCTGGATAGGCACCGATAATGGTATTGCCATTGTGCAATGTGCCGCAAATATTTTTACGCAAAATTGCGATGCTGTTTTGCCCGTCATTCAGCAGGGACAGTTTGCAGGATATTTATTTCAAAATCAAACGGTGCAATGCATTGCCGTTGATGGTGCCAACCGGAAGTGGGTGGGCACAACAAATGGCGTGTGGTTGGTTTCGGCCGAAGGCGATAAAGTGATTTATAATTTTACCACCGATAATTCTCCGCTGTTAAATAATGATGTCAGAAAAATAACTATCGATCCAAAAACAGGCGAAGTGTTTTTTGCAACCTTCGCCGGCATCTGCAGTTTCCGCAGTACGGCCACCGAAGGCAGCGAAACAAATAATGTGTTGGTGTTCCCTAATCCTGTTCCGCCAAATTTTAACGGCAACATTGGCATTCGCGGATTAGTGGAAAACAGTTTAGTAAAAATTGCTGAGATGAATGGAAGATTGGTGTATCAAACAAGATCGCTGGGAGGACAAGCCATCTGGAACGGCACCAATTACAATGGCAGCAAAGCCTTACCCGGCGTGTATTTGGTAATTGTTAGAAATGATGACGGCAGCGAAAAAACAGTTGGTAAAATTGTTATTGTTGGAAGATAATTATGTAGCCGGCGATAGAATTTCTATGTTGCTTTTGAGGCGTCGCACACTTGTACTGTAGGATATTTTACTCGGCTAATTGAATTGTATAAAAAATAATTAGTATTGAAGTTTCGCATAATTTTGAGTTATTGCGAAACTTTATAAGACATACATACAAAAATAATGACAGGAACTTTAGCTCAAATAATTGCATTGACAGCTTATGGTAACAACTATTTTAAAAATGATAATTTACCAATAGGTTTTAATACCGATAACACGACATTTCAATTTTGTAATAAAGTTGACTTTAGAGAATTTCACAGAGCTTTTTTCTTTTCAAAACTAAAAGAGATAGTTGTTGCAAATAATCCGACAGAATGGTTTAAATATTTAAAAGCTGACGGATGCAAAAGCTTGAGACTGTACTTCGAATACTCAAAAGACCAGTCATTTGCTAAAGATCATCAATTAGCTGGATTTGTTGGTGGTGGCGGTTCTTGGCTTATAGAAGCTATTTATGACAATTTTTCAAACTATTGGGCAAACAAATGGGAAGTAACGAATCAAGATGATGTTGATAGAAAAATTTGGACTGTAAATTATGGATTAACGGTTAAGCAAAAACATATCAGCAATCTTCAAATAGATAACCAAAAAGTAAAAAATAAATTACGAAAGACATTAACAGAAATAGCGAATTTTGCTTTTAAACAAAACTTGCAAGATTGGGGAGAACAATTTGACAAAGCAAAAACAATTTTGGATAGCCAAACACCTAATGACAACTATTATCATAAAGATATCATTCCACTTGCTAACTATTCGTTGATAGCAAAACAAATTTTATTTGCTGCTGGATATTCTTGGGTTTTTGGTGGCATGGGTTCTTGGAACGATTTGGCTTTTGATAATAAAGAAGACGATGAGGTTTACAACAAATTATCAGAACAACTTTATTCAAATATTAATGAGGCAATTATTTCAGCAATAAATACATATTAACAAAGAAATTTAGCTTGAATAGATAAATGATATTCTCAGACCCCAACACAAAATTCGAAATCGTTACGCTCAAACAAATCAGTTCCATAGTGTACAAACCGTACAAGTGTGCGACGCAACAAAAGCCAAATAGAATTGTTGCAGCTTGGTACAAAAAAATAATTCAAATTATAAGTGTAATTTTTTTTAATCATGAGTTATTCGTTTATGATTTTATAACTTGCATATTCTAAAAATCAACAACTATGGAATACAGACGAATGGGTAAAAGCGGCTTGCAATTAAGTGTGTTAAGTTTAGGAAGCTGGGTAACTTTTCATAAACAGATCGATGATGAGATAGCCGATGAATTAATGGGCGTTGCTTACGATAACGGCATTAATTTTTTCGATAACGCCGAAGGTTATGCGTTGGGTGAAAGTGAAAGAATGATGGGAAGAATTTTAACGAAAAAAAATTGGGACAGAACCTCGTATGTTGTTTCGTCGAAAGTTTTTTTTGGTTGGAGAGGAAAAGATAATAAACCCAATCAAACCGGCCTCAGCCGCAAACACATTGTGGAAGCTTGTCACGAAGCATTACAACGTATGCAGTTGGATTATCTGGATCTGTATTTTTGTCACCGCCCCGATAAAAATGTTCCGATAGAAGAAGTGGTTTGGACGATGAATACATTGATGCAGCAAGGCAAAATTTTATACTGGGGCACTAGCGAATGGAGCGGAACAGAAATCATGGAAGCGCATCGTGTGGCACATCAGTATAATTTAATTGGTCCGTCGGTTGAACAGCCGCAATACAATTTATTTGAACGCAATAAAGTAGAACACGACTTTCTGGAAGTATTTAAAAATGTTGGATTGGGCACTACCATCTGGAGTCCGCTGGCAGCAGGGTTATTAAGCGGAAAATATAATGACGGCATCCCTGAAGGAAGCCGTTTGGGATTACAGGGATTTGAATGGCTGCGCGACCGCTGGATGGTGAATGATAAAATTGAAAGAGTAAAACAATTAGCATCGCTGGCAAAAGCATTGGGCGTTTCGCTGGCATCGTTAAGTATTGCATGGACATTAAAAAATCCAAACGTCACCACTGCTATTTTAGGTGCATCGAAAAAAGAGCAGTTGGATGATAATTTAAGATCGCTGGAAGTATTGCCATTGCTCACTTCTGAAGTGCTGGAGCAGATCGAAAACATCATGGGAACAAAACCCAAAGTGATAGAGTATTGATTTGTGTTTATAGCAATTCATTAACAGATCTGCATCATAGATTACAACAAATAGTTTGTCTGTTAATGTAACTGTTTCGCGTTGTTGGAAGAAGTTTGTATATAATCAAAATTTTCAATCTAAAAGATTAAAAATTTATTAGATTTTGCAAAGATTAAAATAGTATTAGATTTTAGCTGTAATTCTGTGTCAACCGCAAACGTTAAAATAACCCTGCATGGATGAAATTGATATTTTAATTGTTGAGGATGAAGTAAAGATTGCTAAAGCCCTTAAAAGAGGAATAAGTGAAAATGGATACAAGGTTGAACTGGCTTTTGACGGCGCCATAGGAAAAAGAATGGCATTGGCTTACCGGTATAATCTTATCATTCTCGATGTAAACCTTCCGCTTATAAATGGGTTTGATTTGTGCAGAATGATCAGGAAGTTTGATCAGACTGTTCCGATCATCATGCTAACAGCATTGAATGCAACTGAAGATAAACTGGATGGTTTTGATGCAGGTGTTGACGATTATATCTGCAAGCCATTTGAGTTGAAAGAACTGCTTGCCCGCATAAAAGCATTATTAAAAAGAACAGTTAACTCGCAGGTATTTACAGATAATATATTAACGGTTGCAGACCTGGAAATGAACCTCACCAGCAAAGAAGTAAAACGCGCAGGTACAATAATTTCATTAACGGCAAAAGAATTTATGTTGCTTGAATATTTTATCCGCAATAAAAACAGGGTAGTGTCGAGAGCAGATATTGCCGAAAAAGTTTGGGGCATTGATTTTGATACACAAACAAATGTGATAGACGTTTTTGTTAATTACCTGCGGAATAAAATAGATAAGAATTTCCCTACACGCCTGATCCACACTCAATTTGGTATGGGTTATATTTTAAAAGAAAACAGGAATTGATCCATGCGAATCAAGTACCAGATCACATTATTATTTACGGTTCTTGTTACCGGGATCCTTTTGTTTTTGTGTTTATTGGTTTATTTTATTTCGGTGGGTAATCAGAGAGGCGAATCGATTCGAAAACTGCAAACACGTTCACACACTACCATCGATCTCTTGACCCAAGTGCCTGGGATCAATAATAAACTGCTTCAGGATATTGATAAAAAACTTTTTTCTCATCTGCAGCAGCAATCCTGCATTATTGTTTATGATTCTTCGTACAGGGAGATCTATCGTTATACCGATTCAGGCGCTGCGCCTGTAACAACGGATATGATCGTGTTACGAAAAATAGTAAAAGGCAAGGATTATTTTTATCAGGAAAAAAACAGGGATGTCCTTGCTTTAAAATTCAGAGACGGGGCAAGTGATTATGTTGTAGTTTCTGCTGCAGCCGATAAAAGGGGGATGGAAAAGCTGGCAAGATTAAGAAAGATTTTATTGATCAGTTTTGCAAGCGGAATAATTGTAACCATATTTATCGGGCTACTGTTTTCGTTTAATTTACTGATCCCGCTTAAAAGGATGTCGAAAGAGATGCAGGAAATTAATTCGCAGAATTTAGTGCGGAGAATTAATGCCAGAAAGAATAAAGATGAAATTAATGAGCTGGTATCAAACTTTAATCACCTGCTCGATCGTTTGCAAAACTCATTTGAGATACAGAAAAAATTTATATCAAATGCATCGCACGAATTGCTTACACCTTTAACATCGGTGCTCAGCGAACTGGATGTGATCCTGCAAAAAGACAGGAGTAACGAAGATTACAAGAACGTGATTAATTCGGTGCACAACGATGTAAAAAACCTTGCCGATCTTACTAAAAACCTGTTGGAGATTGCTAAGGCAAGCGGGGAATCGGGTGGTGTTGAATTAGGGAAATTCAGAATCGATGAATTGATGATGAGGCTTCCTGTTGAATTAAGAAAAATGAATCAGGCATATTCTGTTAATCTCGATTTCAACAATGTACCCGATGATGAATCGAAAGTGTTGGTATTTGGTAACTCCGGGCTTTTATACAGTGCTGTAAGCAATATTGTGATAAATGCATGCAAGTATTCGGAAGACCATACTGCAGGTGTAACTTTAAAATTCATCGAGAATCAAATTCAAATTATTATTGATGATAACGGACCTGGCATAAAAGAAGAAGACCTGCCTTTTATATTCAATCCATTTTACAGGGGGCTCAATGGTTTGGATAAACATGGATTTGGGTTGGGACTTTCGCTGGCGCAACGTATCATAAAACTTCATAAGGGCTCGATCATTGCCACAAATAAACCCATAAAAGGAGTAACATTTATTGTTACAGTACCTATTGCATAATTTCTAATTACGTTTTAATTAGTTGTTAATAGCATCTTAATCACCCGCGTTTATTTTTGTTTGATACATCTGCTTTTTAAAGTGTTTTAAATAACGGATTATAACGAATATCTGAAACACATTTATAGCCGGTATTTGAAAGGCCTTGAAATTATAAAGACCAAGATAATAAAATGATCAGCAGTATTTTTTTGCCTTCTATTATTAAAATACAAATTAATCCAATATCAATAATTCTGTTGGTTGTATCGGTACTATTATTTTTATCAGTCATTTTATATTTCTTTGGTAAAAAGATCGAATCTTTTGTATTTGTTGCGATGATGGGCATCATTGTTTCAGCCTTTGTATTATTGAATTTAGGACGCGCAATTTTAAAACCTGTCGGTTCTTCCTCCATAAAAACGCAGATGATTAGGCTGTCGATAATTATACTTGCCGTTTTATTTGTTTTATACAAAATCAATTACAGAGTATAAAATTTCTTTTGCAATAATTGACTAAACAAGCCTGTATTCAGCGGCCTTTTGAAGTATGCAATAGTTATTATACATTCGTAGTATGAGCGAGTTGTCGACTGTAATTTTAATTATTGTAACCTTAATATTTATTGGCTTCTTTGCCGGTTACGAAATTGCATTCATCAGTGTAAACCGGTTGAGCATTGAATTAAAGAAGAAGCAGGGAAAAAGCAGCGGTATTATCATATCGGGTTTTTTAGAACAGCAGGCAAAATTTTTAGGAAGCTGTTTAATTGGCCTCAACTTATTTTTAGTTACCTATGGTTTATTGTTTGATGAATTCTTAAATCAAATTGCATGGGATCCGTTTAAGTTTCATAACGCGTATGTAAAATTGGTAGTGGATACCATTTGCTCAACAGTTGTGGTTTTGATTTTTGGTGAGTTCCTGCCCAAAGCAATTTTCAGGGCAAAGAGCGATACATTAATTTCAACATTTGCACCGCTGGCAAATTTGTTTCACAAACTATTTCAACCCCTGGGGAATTTTTTTGTGGGCATCGCGCAATGGATATTGAAATATTTATTTAATCTTCCTGTAAAAGATAAAAACCTTGCATTCTCTAAAGTTGATCTCGAAAGTTTCTTTCAGCAAACAAAAGAACAGGATGAAGATAATCCCGAGTTGAACAAAGAGTTATTCGAAAATGCATTGAGTTTACCAACAGTAAAAATCAGGCAGTGTTTAGTTCCGAGAACAGAAATTGAAGCTGTTGAAATGAGCAGTTCGATTGATGAATTGAAGAAACATTTTATTCAAACCAAACTAAGCAAGCTCGTAGTGTACAACGAAAACATCGATGATATTGTTGGTTATGTTCATCAGCTTGACCTGTTTAAAAAACCGGCAACCATCAAAGAAATTTTATTGCCTATCTCGGCTGTGCCCGAAAGTATGAGTGCCACCGATTTAATTAACCGTTTTACCAAAGAAAGAAAAAGTATTGCATGGGTGGTGGATGAGTTTGGCGGCACATCGGGTATCGTAACAATGGAAGATGTTTTGGAAGAAATTTTTGGTGAGATAAAAGATGAATATGATGTGGAAGAGTTTGTAGAAAAACAATTATCGGAAGATGAATTTATTTTAAGCGGAAGACTGGAATTGGATTATTTGAAAGAAAAGTTCGGTTTTGATTTTCCTGAAACCGAATCTGAAACATTAAGTGGTTATATCATTCACCAGCACGAAACCATTCCCAAGCCAAAAGAAAAAATCATCATCAATAATTATCAGTTTGATGCATTGAATGTTAGCGATACCAGAATTGAAATGGTAAAAATGAAAATCTTGCGTTGATGCTATCCTTTATCTTTCAATCATAATTTCGCTTTGCATAAAATATTGATATTCCTCAATCAACAACCAAACTACTGTTACAATTTCTTTACCTTTAAATATCAATTTAAATAAATATGCAGTCTAAGGTCAAATTATTAGTGATTGAAGATGAACAAAACATTCGCCAAAACGTTCAGGAATTGTTGGAGGCAAAAGGATATCATGTTCGCTCGGCTGCTAACGGAAAAGAAGGTGTATCAGAAGCGATAGATTTTAAACCCCATCTCATTTTATGCGATATCATGATGCCTAAAATGGATGGCTATAAAGTTTTGGAAACAGTGCGTAAAACAACATCCATTCAGAATGTGCCGTTTATTTTTTTAACTGCAAAAGTTGATAAGCAGGATATCAGGCAGGGAATGGAAATGGGCGCCGATGATTATTTGACCAAACCATTTACTTCGAAAGAATTAACGGGATCGATAGAAGCAAGATTGCAACGGCAGGAAAAATTAAATGCACAATACTCGAAAGTAAAACATGAATTGGATACCGCAGTTTTCTCAACTTATTTTCACGAATTCAACACACCATTACACGGTATTGTTGGTGGCTTGAATTTATTGATCAATTCAGGAAAATCTTTCGGCGAAAAACAGAAGCACGACTTACAGGTTTCAATCCGCAAATCAGCTATCCGTTTAAATCATTCTTTGTCTAATTTAATGTTGTACGAAGAAATTAAACGTGCCGAAGACCGCCCCGAATTGATCGAACTGTTTGCCAGCGGGCAAAGTGGCGATTCATGGCCGCTTAAAATAAAAGACGAATTGTTTACTATAGCAAAAGAAATTTATGGAAGAGTTGATGATTTGTTTGTTGAATTTCATAATCCCGTCGAATTGGGAATCAGTTACGAAAATTTACATCGGTTGTTGATTGAATTAACTGACAATGCATTTAAATTTTCGAAACACGAAACAAAAGTTTTTGTAAAAGGCAGCAGGGAAAAAGAAAGTTATATTTTCGAAATTACAGACGAAGGCACGGGTTTTATTTTAAATAGTATGGATGATATCGGCGCTTTTAAGCAATTCAACCGAAAAAAATTCGAACAGCAGGGTTTGGGTATCGGATTGCATTTGGTAAAACAACTGATACGATTTAATCGCGGCGATTTTGAAATAATTTCTGAAGAGAATATAGGCACTAAAATAATTGTACACCTTCCTTTATTTGAAACAATTTAGTTTCGCGGGAAATTTATTATTAATTAAAAAACCATAGAAATGGATTTTGTGTTCGATAAAAATAAAGCTGTTGCCATTGGGTGCGATCATGCCGGATTTGAATATAAAGAAGCAATAAAAAAATGGCTTGAAGAGAAAGGATTTACCGTAAAAGATTTTGGCGCTTACTCTTCGGCATCTGTTGATTATGCCGATTTTGCGCATCCTGTTGCATCAAGTGTTGAGAATAATGAAACTTCGTTTGGCATTTTATTTTGCGGCAGTGCTAATGGTGTTGCCATGACAGCAAATAAACATCAGCATATCCGTGCAGGATTGTGTTGGGAAAATGAGGTTGCCAAATTGGTTCGCCTGCATAACGATGCCAACATCATTTGTATCCCTGCGAGGTTTGTTGCATTGCCTCTTGCAATTGAAATGGTCGAAACGTTTATCAGTACACCGTTCGAGGGCGGTCGTCACTCCAATCGTGTAAATAAAATAGCTTGTTCGTAATTACACATTATTTTCAGCCACTAATAAAACACCAATGAAAAAAACATTATTACTGTATTGTTGCTTTGCAGCAGTAACTGCTTCGGCACAATCAAACGATGAGGCTGCACAAAAATTTGCAGGTATTATCAATCCCACTGCCTTAAAAGAAAAATTATCTGTAATTGCAAGTGCCGAAATGGAAGGAAGAGAAACAGCAACTCCCGGACAAAAACGTGCAGCAGCTTATATCGAAGATCAATTCAAAAAATTTGGATTGAAACCCGGCAATGGCAACAGCTATCAACAAATCTATCCGGTGTATCAGGATGAATTGGTTGATAAAAAATTTCAGGTGAACGGAAAAACTTTTGAGTGGGATAAAGATTATATTTTCTCGATGCAGAATTTACCTGAAGGCGATTGGACGTATAACAATATAGTATTTGCAGGATATGGGTTAACTGATAATGCCCAAAAAATAAACGATTATGCAAACATCGATGTGAAAGGAAAAATAGTAATGGTGCTGGATGGCCTGCCCGATAATTATAAAGTGCCGAAAACGCAGGGCAGAAGAGGATTTGGCGGCCCCGGTTCGACTTATGCAAAAGCAATAACAGCAAGAACAAAAGGTGCGGTTGGCATTATTATTATATCAAAAGATTTTCCTAAAAAAATGCCAACGTCAACAAAAGGAAATATGTATTTGACCAAACAAACAACTGCAAGCTCTTTTATAAATATTTCTGTTTCTGAGGAAGTTGCATCAGCAATTTTAGGAAGTACTTCAACGATGTCTTCCGATCAATTAAAAGAAACGGTTAAAGCTGTTTATGTTTCTGAAATAAAAATAGTCGCAACTAAAACCACCGACAATTTAGAAAGTAGTAATGTGATTGGTATATTGCCCGGGACCGATAAAAAAGATGAATATGTTTTTTTAACAGGTCACTACGATCATTTGGGAAAACGCGGCGATGTTATTTATTATGGTGCCGACGATGATGGCTCCGGTACAACTTCGGTTCTGCAAATGGCCGAAGCCTTCACAACCGCAGCCAGAAAGGGTTACAAGCCGCGTCGTACAATTGTGTTCATGACGGTTAGTGGCGAAGAAAAAGGATTATGGGGTTCGCAATATTATTCCGAGCATCCTATTTTTCCGTTGGAAAAAACAAGTGTTGATTTAAATACCGACATGGATGGCAGGGTTGATACAGAGCGCAAATTACCCGACACGCTAAATTATATTTATGTAATTGGCCACGATAAATTAAGCAGCGAATTACCCATCATCAATGAAGCTGCAAATAATAAATATACCAAGCTTACTTTGGATTATAAGTTCGATGACCCCAACGATAACGAAAGGATTTATTACCGCAGCGATCATTACAATTTTGCACGAAAAGGTGTTCCTGTTTTATTTTTTTATGATGGAATGCTGCTGGCCGATTATCATAAACCAACCGATACAGTTGATAAAATTAATTTCGATCTGATGAGCAAACGTGTTCAATTAGTTTATTATACTGCCTGGGATATGGCCAACAGAGATAATATGCTGCAACGCGATACACCATTGAATATGCCTTCGAGATAAATTTTCAAACAATATTTAGAAACCTTCGTCAAAATTTTGGCGAAGGTTTTTTTGTTACGGGCTTTTGTAATTCTTATCATCACCGGTTGCGTCGCACACTTGTACTGGAGAATAAAAATGAGCAATTAATTTTGATCAAAATTCATTTTCGGTTTTATTGAAATAATATTTTCAATAAACTTATTCACCGCAAAGCTTTCCGGTAAACAAATTATCATCAGCTATAAATAACTTCACCGCTCAAATTGCTATTATGAAATTCATTCCAACTTTTTCTGTTGCATTTTTAATGCTGATTATTTTCAATGCAAATGCAGCAACAAATATTACCGTTAATTCACCGCATCAAATCATTCAATTAAATATTACGCAACAAAGCGATGGCTCTTTGTGGTACAGTGTGAACCGAAAAAATAAAGAAGTAATTCCGCCTTCTACTTTTACTTTTAAGTTAAGTAAACCGGAAGTTTCGCTACACGATTTTAATATTACTGCTGTTGATTCATTATCTGTAAACGAAAGCTGGCAGCCGGTTTGGGGCGAATTAAAAAATATTCAAAATAACTATAAACAACTTTCTTTAACCTTAGCCGATAAAAATAATTCGGGCATCATCATAAAAATGGTGTTCAGGATTTTTGATGATGGCGCAGCTTTTCGTTACGAATTTCCCGAACAAAAAAATTTGAAACATTTCATTATTGAAGACGAGTTCACTCAATTTAAATTAACCGGCGATCATAAAACATTCTGGATCCCCGGCGATTTCGACAGCAACGAATTTCGTTACAACACAACCAAGCTAAGCGAAGTAGATGCGATAAAAGCAGAACATGACGAAACAGGCATTGGCGTAACAACGGCATTCAGTCGCGATGCCGTTCAAACACCTTTGATGATGAAGACCAATGATGGCTTATACATCAATATTCATGAAGCAGCATTGGTTAATTATTCGTGCATGGATCTGTTGATCGACAAAAAAAATCTAACGCTAACTTCTCAACTTGTTCCCGATGCTTATAACAATAAAGCTTATTTAATTACACCATCGGTTACACCTTGGCGTACAATTATTGTAAGCGATAAAGCAACAGATATCCTTGCTTCGAAAATGATCTTGAATTTAAACGAACCTTCAAAAATTAAAGATCCGTCTTTTATAAAACCACAAAAATTTGTTGGTGTGTGGTGGGAAATGTTTAACGGAAAATCCACGTGGGACACCGCTTCAGGTCATCATGGTGCTACAACAGCCAACGTAAAAAAATATATTGACTTTGCTGCCAAGCATCATATCGATGGTGTTTTGGTGGAAGGTTGGGATAGAGGTTGGGAAGATTGGTACGGCAACTGGAAAGAAAATGTTTTTGATTTTATTACACCATACAACGATTTTAATATTGATGAATTAACGGCTTATGCAAAATCAAAAAATGTAAGAATTATTGCACATCACGAAACATCGGGTTCTGCAACAAATTATGAAAGGCAAATGGATACTGCTTATCGTTTCATGGTTAATCACAATCAAAATACGGTGAAGACAGGTTATGTTGGAAGAATCATTCCGCGTGGCGAACATCACGATGGGCAATGGATGGTGAATCATTATATACGCGTTGCAGAAAAAACAGCAGCGTATAAAATTATGCTGGATGCGCACGAACCTGTTCGCCCAACAGGTTTGTACAGAACTTATCCAAACTGGATGGCTTGCGAAGCCGGACGTGGCACGGAATACAACGGATTTAGTCGCGGTAATTTACCCGAACATGAAACCATCATGCCTTTCACAAGATGGATGGGTGGACCGATGGATTATACGCCGGGGATTTTTCACATGAAGCTTACGCAGTTCGATCCCAATAAGAAAGAAATGGTGCATACAACATTGGCAAAACAATTGGCTTTTTATGTAATTATTTTTAGTCCGATACAAATGGCTGCCGATATGCCCGAAAATTATGAAGCACATTTAGACGCTTTTAAATTTATTGAAGATGTTGCTGTTGATTGGGATGATACAAAAATATTAGAAGCAGAGCCCGGCGATTATGTAACCATTGCACGCAAAGCAAAAAATACAAACGATTGGTTTGTTGGTGGAATAACTGATGAGCAAGCGAGAACATCAACTGTTGATTTTAGTTTCTTGGATAGCAATAAAAAATACGAAGCAACTATTTACCGCGATGCCGAAGATGCGCACTACGACAGCAATCCGGAGGTTTATGTAATTGAAAAGAAAATTGTTGACAACAAAACAATTTTAAAATTAAAAGAAGCACCAGGTGGCGGTTATGCAATTAGTTTGAAGAGAATGTAAATAAAGTTGAATAAACTACAAAACCTTGAAGGGTGCGACGCCGGTAAAGTTGAATAGCATACCACAGTTGGCTACATAAAAAATAATTTCATTTTTAAATTGATGAATTATATTTAATCAATCTTTTTAAAATGGATATCGAACAATTAAGAGAATACTGTTTGCAAAAACCAGATGTGGAAGAGGCATTGCCTTTTGGTCCGGATACTTTGGTTTTTAAAGTAAATAATAAAATATTTTTATTGGTTTCGTTAGATGTGCATCCCTTGCAGTTTAATGTTAAGTGCGATCCTGATCTGGCAATCGAATTGCGTGAAGAATATCCATCGGCGGTGTTGCCCGGCTACCACATGAACAAAAAACACTGGAACACCATTATTGTTGATGGAACGATTGCCAATAAACAATTGCAGCAGTTTGTAGATCACTCCTATCAATTGGTAAATAAAGCCAAGAAGAAATAAACTTATTAGTTGATATATTCTGCTCTCAATTGCATCTGTTATATTTGCAGCACAACAAGAGTTAGTAAAAATGACGATCAGTTATAATTGGTTAAGTGAATATTTGCCGGAAACAATTGATCCGGAAAGATTATCGAAGATCCTTACTTCTATTGGATTGGAAGTGGAGAGTTTGGAAAAATACGAAAGCATCAAAGGCGGATTGGATGGTTTGGTGATTGGTGAAGTATTGGAATGCGAACAACATCCCAATGCCGATAAATTAAAAGTCACCAAAGTAAATACCGGCAAAGAAACTTTACAAATTGTTTGCGGTGCACCCAATGTTGCAAAAGGCCAGAAAGTAGTGGTAGCAACGGTTGGCACAACTATTTATCCTGTTGGCGGCGAACCCATCACCATGAAAGTTGCAAAGATCAGAAGTGTTGAAAGTTTTGGAATGATCTGCGCCGAAGATGAAATTGGTTTGGGATCAAGTCATGCGGGAATCATTATTTTACCTGAAGATGTTGTTGTTGGAACGCCTGCATTAAATTATTTTAATCCATACAACGATTGGATCTATGAAATTGGTTTAACGCCAAACAGAATGGATGCGATGAGCCATTTGGGTGTTGCAAGAGATGTTTGTGCTTATTTAACGCATCACAATAAAAAAGAAACAAAAGTAAAATCGCCGTTCAATAATTCTTTTAAAGCCGATAATAATTCGCTTCAGTTTAAAGTAACCATTGAAAATGAAGAAGCTTGTCCGCGTTATTCCGGAACAACCATCAGCGGTGTTACCGTTGCAGCATCGCCGCAATGGTTGAAGGATAAATTAACTGCCATTGGATTGCGTTCCATCAATAATATTGTTGACATCACGAATTTTATTTTGCACGAAACAGGTCAGCCTTTGCACGCTTTCGATGCAGATGAAATTACTGGTCAGCACATCATCATAAAAAATCTTCCTGCACAAACTTCATTCACCACACTCGATGAAAAGGAAAGGAAATTAAATGCAAATGATTTAATGATCTGCAATGGCAACAGCGAACCGATGTGTATTGGCGGTGTGTTTGGCGGATTGCACAGCGGAGTAAAAGAAACAACTAAAAATATTTTTTTAGAGAGTGCATGTTTTGATTCGATAAGTATTCGCAAAACATCGGTGCAGCATGGATTAAGAACTGATGCTGCAACGCGTTTCGAAAAAGGTGTTGATATTTCCAACACTGTAAATGTTTTAAAACGTGCAGCATTATTAATTAAAGAAATTGCCGGTGGAGAAATTTCGAGTGATGTGGTTGATGTGTATCCGAAACCAAAAGAAAAAACGCAGGTTGCCATAAAATATCATTATTTAAAAAAATTAAGTGGCAAAAATTATCATCAGGATGCAGTGACAAGAATTTTGACTTCGTTAGGATTTGAAGTGATTAAAGAAGGCATTGATGAATTGTGGGTTTCGGTTCCTTTCAGCAAACCCGATATTAGTTTGCCCGCAGATATCGTTGAAGAGATTTTAAGAATTGATGGTTTGGATAATATCGATATTCCGACATCTATCACCATTTCGCCATCGGTTGAAGTGGCCGGATTAAAAGAAACATTGAAAGAAAAGATTTCTAATTATCTGGTTGGATTGGGATTCAATGAAATTTTTACCAACTCAATTACCAACAGCAAATATTTCAGCGAAGAAGTTTTGCAATCAACGGTTAAGATGATCAATAATTTGAGTGCCGAACTGGATGTGTTGCGGCCATCGATGCTCGAAACAGGATTGGAAATTATTGCATACAATATCAACCGAAAAAATAATAATCTGCAGTTCTTCGAATTTGGTAAAACCTACGCCAGTAAAGAAGTTGGTCATTATAAGGAAGACGAACATCTGGCTTTGTATTTAACAGGGTCGGATCATGAAGAATCGTGGAGAGAAAAAAGTAAACAATTAGATTTTTATAAAGCAAAAGGAATCATTGCAGGCATCTTTAATTTAAGTGGTGCCGGTGATATTCATTTTACAAAAGAAGAGTCGAATGATTTAAGCATTGCATTTTATCATGGCAAAAAACAATTGGGAAGATTGGGAAAAGTTGGTAAAAAACAGTTGGCAGATTTCGATATTAAACAACCGGTTTATTTTGTTGATATTTATTTTGCCGATTTACTGAAACTGTCCGAAAAACAAAAAATAGTTTATAAGGAAGTTCCAAAATTTCCTGTGGTGCAAAGAGACCTGGCATTGATCGTAAACCGTGCCACAACTTATGAGGCTTTGGAAGCTGCAGTGAAGAAAACAAAATTATCGAAGCTTCAATCGGTTCGTTTATTTGATGTTTTTGAAAGCGACAAATTAGGGGCCGATAAAAAATCGATGGCAGTTAATTTTACTTTTTTAGATGAAGACAAAACATTGACCGATAAAGAAACCGACAGCATGGTAAATAAACTGATCGATGTTTTTGAAAAAGAATTAGGTGCCGAGATAAGAAAATAACTAAGCAACGCACAACCTAAAAATTAAAAGATCGAAATGGAAAACCTTTTTTCTTATGGTACATTGCAACTGGAATCGGTTCAGAAAGATACATTCGGAAGAAAGTTGGAAGGCACTGTTGATAATCTTATTGGTTTTAAACTTGATTATCTGAAAATAAAAGACGAAGCTGTTATTGCAACGAGCGGATTAAGCGAACATCCTGTTATTACTTATACCGGTAAATCGGGTGATAAAATAAAAGGTTCTGTTTTTGCGATCACCGAAGAAGAACTTATGCAGGCAGACAAATACGAAGTGGACGATTATAAAAGAATTGCGGTAACATTGGAATCGGGAAAAGCAGCATGGGTGTATGTTAGCAGGGATACAATATTGCCAAACGATGATCAAAATTAAAAAATCAGCACTGATTTAATGATGAATGGCCCCATTGATATTCAGCTAAAAAGCATTCAACAAAAACTTCAGCAATTGTTGAAGCAGTATCAAACTGTTCAGAAAGAAAATGCACAATTAAAAAAAGAGGCAGAGAAACAAAAAATAATTATCAATTCAAAAACAGAACAAATAGAATTGCTGCAACAAAAATTAGATGCTGTTCAGGTTGGTGTGAATAATTGGAGCGATGATGAAAAAATTAATTTGCAAAAACGGATCGATACTTATTTAAAAGAGATCGATAAATGTCTTTCATTACTGAATGCAGAATAATATGGCAGAATTAATTCCTATAAATGTTGTGGTTGCTGACAGAACTTATCGTTTGAAGGTAGAACCGAAAGACGAAGAGATGATTCGTAAAACGGCCAAACTTATTAACGACAAAGTGCTCGAGTTTAAAAATAAGTTTGCCGGAAAAGACACACAGGATTATGTTTCAATGGTATTGCTTTGGTTCGCAACCGAACAAACAAAATCAACATCCGATATCATTCAGCAACAGGAAACGGCTTCAAAATTGGCATCGCTGGAAACACAGTTGGATAAAATTTTATCTGATCAGTCTTTGCCACTTTAACAGATATTCTCATAATAAATTCGTTTCCAGTCCTTTTCACTTTGTATATTTATTTATCTTCGCACATTACCGCTCATTTATCATAAAAATGAAGCGTTGTGTGAAAATTATGATTGTGAACTATTTTAAAAACTTTAATCAACATGGATCAAACAGTTATATTATCTATTATAATTGGTGTAACGTCACTAATTGTGGGTGTTGTAGCGGGTAGGTTACTTTTCGCTAAAAACACGAAAAAACAAATTGCGGATGCCGAAGCTCAGGCGCAAAATATTTTAAAAGAAGCTGAATTAAGAGCCGAAACCATTAAAAAGGAAAAACAGCTTGAAGCAAAAGAAAGATTTGTTCAGCTGAAATCCGAGCACGATAAGGAAGTGCTTGAGCGTAATCGCAAAATAAGCGATGCCGAGGGCCGTGTTAAACAGAAAGAGATTTCAATCAATCAGAAAGAAACAGCGCTTGATAAACAACTCAAGGAAAATGAGGGCATCAAAGAAGCTTTGAATCGCCAGATAGAAATTGTAAACCTGAAACGTACCGAACTCGAAAAACATCAGGAAGAACATATCAGACGGTTGGAAAAAATTTCTAATCTAAGTGCCGAGGAAGCCAAAGCACAATTGATAGAAAGCTTAAAACACGAGGCTCAAACGCAGGCGCTTTCTATTCAGCAGGATATTATTGAAGATGCGAAATTAAAAGCCAATAAAGAAGCACGTAAAATTGTTATTCAATCAATCCAGCGTACTGCGGCCGAACAAACCATCGAAAATACAGTTACTGTTTTTAATTTGGAATCAGACGAAATTAAGGGTCAGATTATCGGTCGTGAAGGACGTAATATCCGCGCCATTGAAGCTGCAACCGGTGTTGATTTGATTGTTGACGATACTCCTGAAGCTGTAATTCTTTCTTCATTCGATCCGCTTCGTCGCGAAATTGCACGATTGAGTTTGCAAAGATTGGTGGCTGATGGTCGTATCCATCCTGCACGAATTGAAGAAGTGGTTGAGAAGACCCGCAAGCAATTGGAAGAACAGATCATGGAAATTGGCGAAAGAACCGTGATCGAATTAGGCATTCATGGTTTGCATAAGGAATTAGTTAGAATTGTTGGAAAGATGCGTTTCCGTTCTTCGTACGGGCAAAATTTATTGATGCATAGCCGCGAAACTGCTAATCTCTGTGCCATCATGGCAAGCGAATTAGGAATGAACCCTAAATTGGCCAAAAGAGCAGGTTTATTACACGATATCGGAAAGGTTCCCGATGAAGAAACAGAATTAAGCCATGCTTTGCTTGGAGCAAAACTGGCTGAAAAATATGGCGAGAATCCGGCTGTTGTTAATGCTATTGGTGCTCACCATGACGAAATGGAGATGCAATACGTGATTTCCCCGATCATTCAGGCTTGCGATGCCATCAGCGGTGCAAGACCAGGTGCAAGGCGCGAAATCATGCAACAATATCTGCAGAGAATTAAGGATTTGGAGAATTTGGCATTGAATTATCAGGGCGTAGAAAAAGCTTATGCAATTCAAGCCGGACGTGAGTTACGTGTAATTGTTGAGGCCGATAAAGTAACTGATATTGACAGCGACAAATTAAGTTTCGAGATCGCTCAAAAAATACAGACCGAGATGACTTATCCGGGTCAAATTAAAGTGACAGTTATTCGTGAAAAAAGAGCTGTAAATGTGGCCAGATAAATAAACCTGAATTTGAAATTTGAAATTTGAAATTTTCTATTACCTTTGCCGTCCGCAAAAATCAAAGTTATGAGCGCAGCAGTTAAGTTTGTACACGACCAGTTGACCGGTAAGAAAGATTACCCTAAGTTTAAATCAGGTGATAATATCACTGTAAACTATAAAATTGTAGAAGGTGGTAAAGAGCGTATCCAGAGTTTCCGCGGAGATGTGGTAAAAATTCAGGGTACAGGTGCAACAGCATCATTTACAGTTCGCAAAATCTCCGACGGCGTTGGTGTTGAACGTTTATTCCCTTTCTTTTCACCCAATGTAGATTCGGTTTTATTGAATAAAGTTGGTAAAGTCCGCCGTGCTAAGCTGTATTATCTGCGTGAAAGAAGCGGAAAGAGCGCACGTATCAAGGAAAAACGTTTCTAATTTGAGTTGGAAGATTAACAAAACTGATAGTTTTGCTTCGAATATTAATCTATCTTTGCCACTGAATTAAAAATTATTTTATGGATTTATTCGCCCCATCGCACATTTTTTTAATACTGTTAATAGTATTGATATTTTTTGGAGGTAAGAAGATTCCTGAATTGATGCAAGGTTTAGGAAGAGGCATCAGAGAATTTAATGATGCGAAGAATAATGTGAAAAAGGAAATCGAAGATCATATCAAAGAAACTCCTTCAAACGAAAATTCTAATAATACTTCAGCAAATAAATAATCTTTTTTATTTAGAAAATCTGAACATATTTATAAAAGATTCAAACCCTGCAATTTTTCTGCGGGGTTTTATTTTATTTGCAATAATTTTATCTTTTTTGCACTCGATCAATAATGAAATTATTTAATAGAAATTCAGAGGATGGCTCAAAAGCAGAGATGTCTTTTATTCAACATTTGGATGAATTAAGGGCACATCTTTTCAGATCGGCTTTTGCGGTTGTTATCGGGGCTATTGTTGTCGGGGTATTTAATAATTTCATCATCAAGAAAATATTGATGGGGCCTACACACAAAGATTTCCCGACCTATGGAATTTTGTGCAACTTAAGTCAGCACCTTGGCCTAGGATCCAAACTTTGCATGGAACAGATAAATGTAAAAATGCAAAGTAATACAGTTGCAGGCCAGTTCGGCGTGTTTTTCAACATCATCATAATCGGTGGTTTTATTTTGGCATTCCCCTATGTGTTCTGGCAGTTCTGGAAATTCATAAAACCTGCATTGACTAAAAAGGAATTACAAAATACACGAGGTGTTATTTTTTGGGTTTCGTTGCTTTTTTTTCTGGGTACACTGTTCGGATATTTTGTTATAGCTCCATACACCATCAACTTTTTTTCTAACTTTTCTTTAGACGATACGATCGAAAACAAATGGACTATTGCCAGTTATTTTAATACCATTGTGCCCATTATTATGGGGGCCGGTTTGGCCTTTCAACTTCCGTTAGTAATGTTTTTTTTAGCAAAAATTGGTGTGGTAAGTGCCTCATTCCTGCGCAAATACCGTAAACATGCAATTGTTATCATGCTTGTTCTTTCCGGTATCATCACACCTCCCGATATGCTCAGTCAAATTATATGCACCATACCTCTGATACTTTTATATGAAATAAGTATTCTCCTTTGCGTTAAAGTCGAGAAAAAACAAAAAGCAGAAGAAACATCAGAATGGAGTTAATCAATCACTAAAAAATTCAACAGTTGTTTTCATTTCAATCCATAAAAAATTATCAGGCCTTTTTAGAAGGACAATCTGATGGTTGTTCCATTGCAGTAAATCATTATTTATCTGAAATTGAAAAAAATAAACACCTAAATTCTTTTCTCGAACTATTTGCTGATGAGGCTTTGCAACGTGCAAAAGAATTAGATGCAAAACGTAATGCAGGAAAACCACTTGGCAAATTACATGGTGTTGTGATCGCATTGAAAGATGTTATTTGTTATAAAGGCCATAAAGTTTCTGCATCTTCAAAAATCCTTGAAAATTTTACTTCGATTTATAATGCCACTGCAGTTGAAAAATTGTTAGCCGAAGATGCCATCATCATTGGCAGAAATAACTGCGATGAATTTGCAATGGGCAGCAGCAACGAAAATTCTGCATTTGGTGTTGTGAAAAATGCGATCGATGAAACCCGCGTGCCGGGCGGATCTTCGGGTGGTTCGGCTGTTGCGGTACAAGCAGGATTATGTATGATTAGTTTGGGAAGCGATACCGGTGGTTCTGTTCGTCAGCCGGCGGATTTTTGCGGAGTAGTTGGATTAAAACCAACTTACGGAAGAGTGTCGCGTTATGGTTTAATTGCATACGCTTCTTCGTTCGATCAGATCGGCATATTTGCAAATAATATTGATGATGCTGCATTGGTTTTGGAAACAATTGCAGGTGCCGATGATTTCGACAGCACTGCATCGCAACAAAAAGTTCCTTCTTATTTTTCTGAATTGAAAGAAGAAAAAAAAGCTTATCGCATTGCTTATTTTAAACAGGCATTGGAGCATCCCGGATTGGATAAAGAAATTGCATCATCCATTCAATCTTATATTCAAACATTAAAAGATGCGGGACATGTTGTTGAAGCGGTTGAATTTGATTTATTGAATTACATCGTTCCTACTTATTATATTTTAACTACTGCTGAAGCATCGAGTAATTTATCAAGATTTGATGGCGTGAAATATGGATACAGAGCTAGTTTGAATAAAGATGATGATTTGACGGAGCTCTATAAAAAAAGCAGGAGCGAAGCTTTTGGTAAAGAAGTTCAACGCCGAATTTTATTGGGAACATTTGTTTTAAGTGCCGGTTATTACGATGCTTATTTTACCAAAGCGCAACAGGTGCGAAGAATGTTGAGCGATCAGACAAAAAAAATATTTGAAGCGTACGATGCCATTATTTCGCCAACGGTTCCAACAACTGCATTTAAAATTGGTGAGAAAAGTGATAATCAGATCGAAATGTTCTTAGCTGATATTTATACCGTGTATGCAAACCTTGTTGGTATTCCCGGCATTTCTATTCCATTGTTCAAACACAGTAATGGCATGCCTTTTGGCTTACAGGTTATGACAAAACATTTTGATGAACTATCTTTGCTGTCGGTTTCGAAACAGATGATGCAAATAAAACCATAGTTTTTTTATTGTAGCTGGTGCCCCCGATTTTCGGGGCAGGCTATGAAAACAGAACGTTGAAGTGTGCGACGCAACAGGCGATGCCATGAAATACAGAAGCCGGTAACATAAAAATCTGCATCTTAAATTTTTGAATGACTTGTTTCGGTATTTATAAAATGAATGTTTCTTCAATAAAAAAAATGACGTTGTTATTTTTTGCAGCGAATATTTTTTTTGCTGCAAATGCAAGATCATTTTGCGCTGATACTACCATTGACAGTAAACTGGAATTTAAAAGTATCATTGCCGAAAGAAATACAATTTCGGGGCGCACATTTAAAACGGTTTTAAATCCGCAGGCTGTTTCTTTTACACAGGAATATATTCGCAGGCAGGGAAAAGAATTAGAGAAGATGCGATCGTGGGCTAAACCTTATTTTGATGTGTGCGATATTATTTTACCGCAATATGGTGTGCCAAAAGAATTAAAATATTTAAGTGTTATTGAAAGCCATTTTCAATCGAATTTAGTTTCGTGGGCAGGTGCTGTTGGCCCGTGGCAGTTGATGGATTATGAAGCGCATCGGTTTGGTTTACGAACCGGGAAATATAATGACGAACGAACCGACTTTAGTAAAAGCACACATGTTGCTGCAAAATTATTGAAGGAATTGTATGACGAATTTGGTGATTGGTTATTGGTGATTGCAGCCTATAATGGTGGTGCCGGAAGAATTCGTCAGGCGATAGAACGCAGCGGCAGTAAGGATTTCTGGACCATTCAATATTTATTGAGAGAAGAAACAAGGACACATGTTAAAAAATATATTGCTACTCACTATTTATTTGAAGGTGGCGGAGGTTTAACAACCATGACCGCTGCTGAAACCAAAATATTTTTAGCAAATCAAAATAATAAAGCAAACGAATTAACTGATGATGAACTGGCCAATACTTATGTAACGGAAATTAATGGTCGATATAATTCGGTAGTACTTACCAATTTTTTGTTGATGGATATTGTGCAGTTCAATAAATGGAATCCACGATTTGATAAAGATCTGGCAGAAGGAAAAAATTATTCGATGCGTTTGCCTAACGATAAAAAAACAATTTTTGAAGCAAAAAAGGGTGATATTTTATTGCAATCGATCCGTGTGCTGCTGGATGGCACAACAGTTACTTCTTCAAAATAATTTTACACTTTATTTTGTAAAACCTTTTTAATTGCTTCGGCTTTCAGTAAACATTCTTCGTATTCTTTTTCGGCATCGCTGTTAAAAGTAATGCCTCCGCCAACCTGGTAACTTAAATATTTATTGGACTGATTGTAAGCAATGCTTCGTATCACCACATTAAAATCGAAATCTTTTTCAGGAGAAATATAACCCACGCAACCGGAGTAAATGCCGCGTTTTGTTTGTTCGTATTGTTCAATCAATTCCATCACTTTTCTTTTTGGTGCACCGGTCATGGAAGCCATAGGAAATGTGGCGTGCAACACATCGGCAAAATCAATATCATCCTGCAATTCGCCACTGATGGTAGAAATCATTTGATGAACCTGCGGAAAAGAATACACGCCAAACAACTCTTCCACAACAACAGTTGCTTCTTTGCAAATTTTGCTTAAATCATTCCGCACCATATCAACCACCATTACGTTTTCGCTTCTTTCTTTTGCATTTTCGCGTAACTGTTTTTTTAATGATTCATCTTGTTTGCGATTTGTAAGATCTCGTTTAAAAGTCCCTTTTATCGGTTGCGAGATGATATTATTGTTTGTCTTCTTGATATACCGTTCGGGGCTGGCACACAAAAGATATTTATCATTCAGTTTATAAAAGCATGCAAAAGGAGAAGGAGAAATTTTTGTGAGTTGGTGATAAACAACCAAAGGGTTTATCATTGTTTCTTCGGCAAAAAATTCCTGACAAAAATTAATTTCGTAACAATCGCCCCGCAGAATATGCTGTTTAAGTTGTTGGATGATCTGCAAATATTTTTCTTTGGGAATCCTTGGTTGTGGATTAATATTTGATGATGCTGATGCGTTGGTTGTTTTTTCCTGAATGATTTCATCAAATATTTTTTTGGGAGCGATAGAAACCGAAGAAATTTCAACTTCTTTTTCAGATAGCTTGATCACCACTTCCGGTTGAAATAAAAATATATCGGGAAACTGTACACCATCAAAGTGATCGGATTGCAGCGGTTCGATTTTATTTTTGAAATCGTAACTCACATGCCCGAATAACCAGTCATTATTTTTTTGAAGAAATATTTTTAGCTGTTGCTGAACATTTTCTGTTGCCGTGAAAGAATTTACAGAACCGGCAGCAGCAATACATTCTATGCTACTATGTTTAGAACTGTATTGATGATTATCCAATAAACAACAAATGTTGAACCGGTTGATCCAGCCCAACATTTGGTGTTTGAATAAATTAAAATCAATTACGTTAAATGTGGCAATAGTTTTTTTCACTTGCGGTTCGATGATTAAAAATCATCGTCTTCATCATCATCGAATTCGTCTTTATCATCGAAAAGGTCAAATTCTTTAAAATCTTCATCAATTTTAAAGTCATCATCATCAACAGCTTTTTTCTTGCCTGATGAAGGCGCTTTTTTACCTTTTGATTTTGGGATATCAAATTCATCAAAGTCGGGATCCCAGTCATCATCATCTTCTTCCGGTTTTTCCCAATCATCTTCTTTTTCATCTAAATCATCGTCGTCATCATCGTCTTCAGTTTTCGATTTTTTAGACGAAGATTTAGATGCTGATTTTTTTATTGATGGCTTGATGTCTTCATCATCGTCATCAAAATCATCATCATCATCCAATTGCTTTTTGCTCTTGGAATTAGTTTTTAATGTATCATCATCGGATACATTTTTAGGAGTTGTAGTTTTTTTGATCTTATCAGATTTCGCTGCCATGTTCTAATAAGTTTAGAGATGTAAAATTTCAAAGTAAAACATTAGTAACCAAAAATTTTCGAGTATTTTTTTAAAAATAAAAAATTACAAACAAACAATCTGCTCACGACCCGGACCATTCGAAACAAATTTTACCGGTGCGCCAATATACTTGTTAATAAAATCAATATAAGTTGACATTTGCGCAGGCAGATTTGCTGCATCTTTAATTTTTGTAGTATCGATATTCCAACCTTTGAAACTTTTATGTATTGGTTCTATTTTCGATCTGTTCATCTGGAAAGGAACTTCTTCTTTTTCTTTTCCATCAATTTTATACGATGTACAAACGTTTAATTCTTCGAACGCATCTAAAACATCTGCTTTGGTCATCACCACTTTTGTTACGCCATTGATCATGCAGGCATAACGCAGCGCAACCAGATCGATCCAGCCACAACGGCGTGGGCGACCGGTTGTTGCACCAAATTCATTGCCCACCTTTCTTAATTGTTCGCCGGTAGCATCTTCCAGTTCAGTTGGGAAAGGTCCGCCACCAACTCTTGTGCAATAGGCTTTTGTTACGCCCAATACTTCATTGATCTGTTTTGGCGAAACGCCCAAACCTGTGCAAACACCTGCTGATATTGTATTTGAAGAAGTAACAAAAGGAAAAGTTCCGAAATCAATATCCAGCATACTTCCCTGTGCACCCTCGGCTAAAACTTTTTTTCCTTCGGAGATTTTATTGTTGATGAAGTATTCTCCATTCACAATATTTAATGTGCGGAGAAATTCCAATGCTTCAAAAAATTCTTCTTCCCACGCAGTGATATCTTCATTAAAATTAAAATTATCCAACAGCTTCTGATGTTTTAAACGAAGCTTGATGTATTGCGAAATAAAACTCTTATCTAACAGATCGCCCACACGAATGGCGTTGCGACCGGTTTTATCCATGTAAGCCGGGCCAATTCCTTTTAAAGTAGAACCGATCTTGCTTTCACCTTTCTGCAATTCGCTTGCTTTATCTAAAGCACGATGCGTTGGAACAATAATATTTGTACGCTCGGAGATAAATAAATTTTTCTTTACATCGATGCCCATTGCGGCAACTTTATCGCACTCTTTTTTTAGAGTTACCGGATCAAGCACAACACCATTACCAATAATATTAACTGTGTTTTGATGAAAGATGCCCGAAGGTATTTGATGCAATACCATTTTTTCGCCGTTAACATACAAAGTATGTCCTGCATTGGGCCCGCCCTGAAAACGCGCAACCACATCGTATTTGGGAGCAAAGTAATCTACGATTTTACCTTTGCCTTCATCGCCCCATTGTAAACCTAATATTACGTCAACCATAAATGATAATTAATGCAGCAAATGTAAGTGATGGATTGTTTGAAAATGACGATTATAAAAATTAGTGTAGAAATAATTTTTTTGTTTGGCAGGATTTGTAATCCTGTCGGATGATTTGTGGATTTGTAATCCACATAAATCATTCTATTAAATATGGTAAAATATTGACGGATTAAAAATCCGTAACTCATGGGTCGGGATTCCAAATCCCGACCAGCAATTAAAAATAATTTTTATTTTGTGTCGTCCATATCAAATCTGTCAACGGTTTGAATTCCCTGCAAACTTTTTAATCTGTTAACCAATTCTTCCAGTTCTTCTTTATCGTGCACAAAAATTTTAATAATTCCCTGAAATAAGCCTTCGCCCGATTCGATGGTTAAACCGGCAATATTAATTTTCAGGTCACCGCTGATAACATTGGTTATTTTATTGATCACACCTACATCATCCAAACCAATAATTTTTAATCCGGTTAAAAAAGCTATCTCATTGTTTTTTGCCCATTTGGTTTTTACAACACGGTGACTGTAATTAGCCAGTAATTGCGGCGCATTGGGACAATTGGTTCTGTGAATGATCAATCCTTTACCGGTACTTACAAAACCAAACACGTCATCGCCAGGAATCGGGTTGCAGCATTTTGCCAAAGTATATTGGATCTTATCACTGCTTTCGCCGAAAATGATCAATTCACTTTCTTTTTTTGTGTATTGTTTTTGATATGGATGTTCGGGAATTAATTCTGTTATGGCAGGCTTAGGTTTTGGCGCTTCCAACCGATCGCCCAAAACATGAAAATCTTTTAATTCTTTCAGATCGATACCCTTTGTTGCAATTTTATACAGCAGATCTAACTGCGATGGCAGTTTATAAAAATGAACCAACTCTTCAATATTGCCCGAAGTAAATGCTGCGCCCATTCCTTCTAATTTTCGTTGCAGAATATATTTTGCATCATCGGCAACTTTGCGTTTTTCTTCACGCAGCGCATCTTTTATTTTACTTTTTGCTTTGGCAGTAACAACAATATTCAACCAATCTTCGGATGGTTTTTGTTTATTGCTGGTAATAATTTCTATCTGATCGCCGCTTCTTAATTTATGACTGATGGGCACCAACTTATGATGCACTTTTGCACCAATACATTTTGTGCCGATGGCAGAGTGAATAGAAAATGCAAAATCCAAAGCAGTACTTCCGGTAGGCAACATTTTTACTTCGCCCTTTGGTGTGTACACATAAATTTCTTCGGCAAGAAAAGATGTTTTAAAATCCTGCAAAAAATCTACCGTATCCGAATCCTGTGTTGCCAACACTTCGCGAATTTGTCCAAACCATTTATCAAACCTGTCCTCATCATTACTTCCTTCCTTGTATTTATAATGTGCGGCTAAACCTTTTTCTGCAATTTCATTCATTCGTTTTGTGCGTATCTGCACTTCTACCCATTTGCCCTGCGGGCCCATAACCGTTGTGTGCAAAGCTTCGTAGCCATTGCTCTTTGGATTACTAAGCCAATCGCGTAAACGTTCGGGCGATGGTGTGTACTCATCTGTTATCATCGAATACACTTTCCAGCAATCTTCTTTTTCTCTTTCGGGAGGGGAATTTAAAATAACACGAATGGCAAACAGATCATACACTTCTTCGAACGAAACTGCTTTCTTTTTTATTTTATTCCAGATGCTGTGGATACTTTTTGGTCTGCCATACATTTCGAATTCAAGATCAGCGGCAATTAATTTTTCTTTTATCGGTTTGATGAATTCGTTGATATATCTTGTTCTTTCTCTTTTTGTTTCGGATAGTTTTTTTGCAATTTCTTTGTAGGCCTCCGGTTCCATGTACTTCATCGCCAGATCTTCCAATTCTGTTTTAATGGAATACAAACCCATGCGATGCGCCAATGGTGCATACACCCAGACCGTTTCGGATGCAATCTTTAATTGTTTTTCACGCTTCATGCTGTCGAGTGTACGCATGTTGTGCAAGCGATCGGCGAGCTTGATTAATATCACCCTCGGATCATCGGTAAGCGTTAATAAGATCTTCTTGAAGTTCTCGGCCTGTTGCGAAATATTGGTATCAATGACCGTAGAAATTTTTGTAAGTCCATCAACGATTTTAGCGATCTCAGTTCCAAATTCTCTTTCAACATCATCGAGTGTAATATCGGTGTCTTCAACAGTATCGTGCAACAAAGCGCAAATGGTACTTCGCACACCGAGGCCAATTTCTTCCACACAGATCATGGCAACGGCTACGGGATGCAGGATATAAGGCTCACCGCTTTTACGACGGGTAGTTTTATGCGCTTCGGCAGCCATTTCAAAAGCATGACGCACCAATTCCTTATCGCCCCGTTTTAATTTTGGGCGAAGGCTTCTTAACAATGCACGGTATTGCCTTATAATTTCTTTCTTCTCCTGTTCTTCATTCAAATTATACGGTGGCAACTGCGCATCCGAAACAGTTTCTTGCTCAGGTAACATAGTGTACGAATATAAGAAATGATTGCTTTTGTGGATGGAATGATTAACTATTACATTATTGCGATTATGTTTTAATAATTTTCCTTCAACGGTAAATCGAGGCATAACAATCTTATTACATTTGCCCGAACATGAGCAACGGAACCAAGAAAAAATTTTTCAATACATCCATCTTAGCAAGGGTTTTTCATTTTGTAAAACCATACAATAAATATTTTTATTGCAGTTTGCTGTTGGGTATTTTAATGGCAGCATTTGCACCGGTCCGCCCTTATCTGATTCAATTAACGGTTGATAAAGCTTCGGGAAGAGATATTCCCATTCCTGCCTGGTTAAAAACCGTTTTGTTTCATACCGATATAAACAATGTAACGCAGTTCATCATTGCCATCACCATTTTTCAAATCGTCTTTTTAATTGTTGAAACGATCATCCGATTTGTATTTACTTTCATCACTGCATGGCTGGGACAACATGTGGTGAGGGATCTGCGTGTAACAGTGTATCAAAAAATATTGAATCTTAATCTTACTCAATTCGATAAAACACCTATCGGTACTTTAACCACCAGAACGATAAATGATATTGAAAGCATCAACGATATTTTCAGCGATGGGTTGATACCCATTCTTGCCGATCTGCTGACCATTATTTTTTTATTGGCAACGATGTTTAGTTTGGATTGGCGTTTGTCGTTAATGGCATTGATACCATTTCCTGCACTGATCATCGCTACTTATTATTTTAAAGAAAGTGTAAATAAAAGTTTTATCAAAGTGCGGAATGCAGTGGCAAGTTTAAACGCATTTGTACAGGAACATATTACCGGAATGCAGATAGTGCAGGCATTTGCGGCCGAAGACAGGGAATTTGATAAGTTTAAAAAAATAAACCGCGAACATCGTAATGCAAACATCAAAGCCATTTTTGCTTACAGTGTTTTCTTTCCGATTGTTGAAATTGTATTGGCAATCAGTACCGCATTAATTGTTTGGTATGTTGCCAATCTGGCCATCACCAATCCCAGCGATAAAATAAATTTTTCGGGAAAAATTGTTGCGTTCATCATGTACATGAATTTAATTTTCAGGCCACTGAGGGTCATCGCCGATAAATTTAATGTGCTGCAAATGGGAATGATTGCTGCCGAAAGAGTTTTTAAAGTTTTGGATAATACTGATGTTACAATTGAGTCGGAAATTGAAAGTCAGGAGTTGAGAGAAATGAAAGGTGCAATTAAATTCGATCATGTTTGGTTTGCATACAACGAAGAAAATTATGTGTTGAAGGATATAAATTTTTCGGTTGAAGCAGGAAAAACAGTTGCGTTGGTTGGTCATACCGGCAGCGGCAAAACATCCATCATCAGTTTACTGAACAGGTTATATCATATTCAGAAAGGATCCATTAAAATTGACGGAATACATATTGAAAATTATCAACAGGATCTGTTGCGGACAAATATTGCCGTGGTATTGCAGGATGTATTTCTTTTTTAGGGTTCGGTGATGGATAATATTACGTTGCGTAATCCCGAAATATCGAGAGAGCAGGTTATTGCAGCGGCGAAGATGTTGGACATGCACGAATTTATTATGCAATTACCCGATGGTTACGATTATAATGTGATGGAACGAGGCAACACATTAAGTTTGGGGCAACGGCAATTAATTTCTTTTGTTCGGGCATTATTATATAATCCGGCTATTTTAATTTTAGACGAAGCCACTTCTTCCATCGATACAGAAAGTGAACTATTAATTCAAAAAGCCATTGATACTTTAATTGCTGACCGGACGTCAATTGTTATTGCACATCGGTTATCGACCATCCGTAAAGCCGATAAAATCATTGTGCTGGATAAAGGAGAAATTAAAGAAGCGGGCACTCATGAAGAGCTATTGGCGCACGGCGGATTTTATGCCAAATTGCATGAGATGCAGTTTGAACGTAAGAAAAAGGTAATAATTTCGGTGTCCTAATTTTTTTCTCAAATTCCCATTATTCGATTCCGTTTTTAAGGCTTCTACCCCTATCTTTGCGCCAAATTCAGAGAAAAGTATGGCTTTTAGAACTGTGAAATCTTTGCTGGTAGCAGCTTTCAGCTTGTTTTTGGTGATAATTTCAAATAAATTATTAGCACAAGAAACTACTTCAAAAGAAGCCGGCAAAACTGAGCAAACTACCGAGACCAAAAAAGAGGGTTCTATTAATCCTGCAAAAATTATTTTAGAGCACGTTGGCGATGCACATGAGTTTCATTTTTTTAATTTGAACGGTCACCCGGTTGCTATAACACTTCCTGTTTTATTATATAATCCTTCAAAAGGAATTTCCTTTTTTAATTATTCAAAATTTGATGAAGGAAAAGAAATTCATGTTGGTTATTTGGTAGCTACCGAAGAATATTTAAAAGCGCATAATCTGGAAGGAGCCAAAGATGCAAAAGGTCAGCCGCTTTATACCGAAAGAAAAATTTATGCAGCTGATGCCAATGGTCTTCCCGATCTTACAACCAAAGTGTTTGATTTCTCATTAACCAGAAATGTAGTGCAATTAATTATTGCCATGATTCTTTTGGTTTGGTTAATGAATAATATAGCTAAAAAATATGTAAGCGGTAAAGGTGTAAAGACAGCACCATCGGGCGTTCAGGGATTGATTGAACCCGTTGTAACTTTTGTTAGAGATGAGGTTGCAAAACCGAATCTTGGTCATAAATACGAAAAGTTCATGCCGTATTTATTAACTGTTTTCTTTTTCATCCTGATCAATAACTTAATTGGTTTAATTCCGGGTACAGCCAATGTTACAGGTAATATTGCTTTCACCGCCATGCTTGGAATTATTTCTTTTGTTGTTATTTTATTTAATACAAACAAACATTTTTGGTTACATATTTTCTGGCCACCTGTGCCTGGTTTTGTAAAACCGATAATGACCCCAGTTGAATTATTGGGAATATTTACAAAGCCATTTGCGTTGATCATTCGTCTTTTTGCAAACATGCTTTCAGGCCATATCATCATCCTGAGTTTTATTTGTTTGATATTTATTTTCGGGGCCATGAACACTGCATTGGGTTGGGGAACATCGCCATTGTTTGTGTTGCTGGCAGTATTTATTTATTTGATTGAAGTATTGGTTGCTTTTATACAGGCGTTCATTTTTGCAAATCTTACCGCTGTATTTATCGGTCAGGCATTCGAAGGTGAACATGGAGAAGAAGCACATCATTAATAAAAATTTTTCTTAATTATAAAACAAATAGTCATGAGTTTAATGAATGTTTTGTTGGAAATCCAACCTGGTTATGGTGCAATCGGTGCCGGTTTAGCTGCAATTGGTGCAGGTATTGGTATCGGTCAAATCGGTAAAGGTGCTGTTGAAGGTATTGCACGTCAACCGGAAGCATCAAATGACATTCGTGCAAACATGATCCTTGCTGCAGCCTTGGTAGAAGGTGTTGCCCTTTTGGGTGCGGTAGCAGGTTTACTTGCTGTTTTCAAATAGTAAGTATCGATGCACGTAAAAAAATTACTGCATCCAACGCAAAGGGCCGAGGATGCAGTATTTTAAAAAGAACTTTAAAACTGATTTTATATGCAATTATTAACACCTGATTTAGGGTTATTTATCTGGAACTTATTGGCATTTCTTATTGTGTTCTTCATCCTTAAAAAATTTGCATGGCCTGCAATTTTAAATGGATTGAAAGAAAGGGAGCAGGGTATTGCCGATGCCATTTCTACTGCCGAACAAGTGAAAGCCGAAATGGCTCAGTTGCAAAGCGAAAACGAAACGATCTTGGCAAAAGCCCGTGAAGAAAGAACTGTTATATTACGTGAAGCTAAAGATCATTCAGATAAAATGATCGCTGATGCCAAAGAAAAAGCTAAAACCGAATTCGACAGAATTGTTGCCGATGCGCAAGTTGCCATTCAACAACAAAAAAATGCTGCATTAACTGACGTAAAAAATCAGGTTGGTGCTTTGGTGATAGAAGTAAGCGAAAAAATATTAAAAAGAGAATTAAGTAACAAAGCAGAACAGGAAAAATTTATTAAAGAATTAGCCGACGGAGTTAAATTAAATTAAAATATGCCTAATCCACGTTTAGCAGGTAGATATGCGAAAAGCTTGGTTGATCTTTCGATCGAAAAAGATCAATTCGAAGTGGTGTATGCAGATATGAAATATTTACAGGCTGTTTGCAAAAGCAGTTCCGAATTTGTAAATCTTTTACGCAGTCCTGTTATTCAGGCCGATAAAAAAAGGGCCATCATCGAGGCTGTTACAAAAGGAAGAGTGAGTGAGATCACTAATTTATTCAATCGGTTACTGGTAATAAAAAATCGTGAAGGAGATTTGCCTGAAGTAGTGGAAGCTTTCATCGATCAGTACAACGAAATAAAAGATATTCATAAATTAAAGATCACCAGTGCAGTTGCATTAAGCGATGAATTGAAGAATTCCATTGCTTCAAAAGTAAAAGCAGCATACAATTTCGGAACTATCGAAATAGAATCAAAAGTTGATGAAGATCTGATTGGTGGTTTTATTCTTGAATTCAATAATAATTTAGTTGATACAAGTATTCAGAGAGATTTGAAAGACATTAAAAAACAATTCTCGAAAAATATTTTCGTAAAAGCTATTTAATAATAAACAGTCATAAAAATCATTTTTTAAATCTCAAAATAATATGATAGACATTAAGCCGGATGAAATATCAGCGATACTGAGGCAGCAACTAAGCAACTTCAATGCTGTAGCCAATTTGGAAGAAGTAGGCACTGTACTTCAGGTGGGTGATGGTATTGCCCGTATCTATGGTTTGAACAATGTAGGTTCGGGTGAATTGGTTGAATTTGAAAACGGAACAAAAGCAATTGCATTAAACCTTGAAGAAGATAATGTGGGTGTGGTATTGATGGGTGAAAGCGGCGATATCAGAGAAGGCAGTAAAGTAAAACGTACCGGACAAATTGCATCAATTAAAGTTGGTGAAGGAATGGTTGGTCGTGTAATTAATACTTTAGGCGAACCAATTGATGGTAAAGGTCCTATCACTGGCGAATTATATGAAATGCCACTGGAACGTAAAGCTCCCGGTGTAATTTATCGTGAGCCGGTTAAAGAACCTTTACAGACAGGTATCAAAGCAATCGATGCAATGATCCCTATCGGTCGTGGCCAGCGTGAGTTGGTAATCGGCGACCGTCAAACAGGTAAAACAGCGATTTGTGTTGATACTATCATCAATCAAAAAGAATTTTACGAAGCAGGAAAACCTGTTTATTGTATTTATGTAGCTATCGGACAAAAAGCTTCAACTGTTGCAGGTGTGATGAAAGTGTTGACCGATACAGGCGCAATGGCTTATACAACAATCGTTGCAGCTTCTGCTTCCGATCCTGCACCATTACAATTCTATGCTCCATTTGCAGGTGCAGCGATTGGTGAATTCTTCCGCGATACTGGTCGTCCTGCATTAATTATTTTTGATGATTTAAGTAAACAAGCTGTTGCATATCGTGAGGTTTCATTGTTGTTGAGAAGGCCTCCGGGACGTGAAGCTTATCCCGGTGATGTATTCTATCTGCACAGCCGTTTATTGGAAAGAGCAGCTAAAGTTATTTCTAATGATGATGTTGCAAAAAACATGAACGACTTGCCTCCATCCATCAAACATTTGGCTAAAGGTGGTGGTTCATTAACAGCATTGCCGATCATTGAAACGCAGGCTGGCGACGTATCTGCTTACATCCCTACAAACGTGATCTCAATTACCGACGGACAAATTTTCCTGGAAGGTAATTTGTTTAATGCGGGTATCCGCCCGGCCATCAACGTTGGTATTTCTGTAAGCCGTGTGGGTGGTAATGCGCAGATCAAGTCAATGAAAAAAGTGGCAGGTACATTAAAATTAGATCAGGCTTTATACCGCGAGTTAGAAGCGTTCTCTAAATTTGGTGGCGACCTTGATGCTGCAACTAAAAACGTAATCGATAAAGGTGCACGTAACGTTGAAATTTTAAAACAGGCACAATACACTCCGTTCTCTGTAGAAAAACAAGTTGCAATCATTTACTTGGGTACACAAGGTTTATTACGCGATGTACCAGTTAAAAAAGTAAAAGATTTTGAAAATCATTTCTTGCTTGAAATGGAAACTAAATTACCTGATGTATTGGCTGAATTCAAGAAGGGACAATTGAATGATGCAAGTATTGCGAAGATGACAGAACTCGCAAAAAACCTGATCGCACATTATAAATAATCTATAATTTAATTTTTGTAAAAGGCCCTGAAGTTTCAGGGCCTTTTTTTGTGAAGACAGGTTTGATCTGAAAAATAATTTGGTTTATATTGTAAACTAATCTATGTTTGTGTCGAAAATTAATAGTTATATGAGAAGGGCAGGTATTTTTTTATTGATGATGATATGGCCGGCCGCATTCATTTATTCTCAAATAAAGATCAGCGGTACCGTTAAAGATACAAGGGGCCGAAACATTGACGCAGTAAGCATTACAATGAAAGGAACTTATGACGGAACGATCAGTGATTCAGCAGGGCATTTTTCTTTTAAGACTTTTGAAAAAGGAAATTTTATCCTCGAGGCTAAAATACTTGGTTATAAAATTGTTGAACATCCTATATCAATCAACAAAGAATCAATGGAAATTAATTTTTCACTGAAAGAAGAAGTAACTGAATTAAAAGCTGTTTCGGTTACTGCCGGAAGTTTTGAAGCAGGCGATAAAAAAAGAGCTGCAACAGTTTTAAGTTCTTTGGATATTTATACAACCGGCGGAGCCAATGCCGATATTACCGCAACTGTAAAAACTTTACCGGGTGCACAACAGGTTGGCGAACAGGAAGGTTTATTTGTTCGCGGAGGTGCAGGTTACGAAACCAAACAATTTATTGATGGCACATTGGTCAATAATCCTTACTACGCAAGCATTCCCGACATTGCATCGCGTGGAAGATTCGCTCCATCGCTTTTTAAAGGAACTGTTTTTTCAACAGGCGGTTACTCGGCCTTGTACGGTCAAGCATTATCATCCGCATTAATTTTAGAGAGCATCGATTTGCCCGAACGTTCCGAAGCGCAGGCATCTTTATCGCCCATTTTTGTTGGTGGAGGTATAATGCAATTGGCAAAAAATAAAAAATCATCCTGGGGAATAAATTATGGTTACACCAATCTTTCTCTTTATTTCAACATCGTAAAACAAAAACCAGATTATTTTGATATGCCCGAATATCATACCGCCGATGCAAACTTCCGTATCAAAACAAAAGGCGGCATCATAAAATATTATACAACATTCAGCTATGGTCATGGTGGGTTACGCCGGCCAAACATCGATAGTTCCGATTTAAAAGAAGCATTGGAATTAAAAAATACAAACTGGTATAATAATGTAAGCTGGAAACAAAATCTGGGCAATGGCTGGAAACTGAATATGGGATTGGGTTACAGCACTAACCTTGATGATTACGACCAAAAAATTCAAAATCAAAATAACCAACCGGTTTATACTGGTAAGATGTATATCGACAGTTTAAATTTTAAATTAAACAACATTCAAAACCTTTCACAAATAAGAGCAGTGTTCGAAAAAAGAATTGGCGGCATCAGTGCTTTGCGTTTTGGCGGCGAATATATGTATGCATATAATTCAAGTAAATTTTCAAATCCTAATTTTTCTTATGACGGATTATTAAAAGATAATTTTACTTCTTTATTTGGCGAAGCCGATATGTACATCACCAATGGGTTGGCAGTTAAAACAGGATTGCGTTTCGAAAATTCTTCTTTAATCAATAAAACAAATATTGCTCCGCGAATTTCATTGGCATACAAAACAGGTAAGGATGCGCAGATGAGTTTTGCTTACGGAATATTTTATCAAAAACCCGAAAATAATTATTTGCAGATAACAACAAACCTCGGTTATACAAAAGCCACTCATTATATTTTGAATTATCAGAAAATGAATAAGGATTATACTTTTCGCATAGAAGCTTTTTATAAAAAATATGATGATCTTGTAAAAACATATCCTTTGTTCAACAATGATGGAACCGGTGATGCCAAAGGGTTTGAGTTGTTTTGGCGCGACAAAAAAACAATTAAAGGTTTCGATTACTGGATCAGTTATTCTTATTTAGATACCAAGCGAGATTATTTATATTATCCCATGCAATTGCAACCAACATTTGCAGCAAAACACACATTAAGTATTGTTACAAAAAAATTTATAACAAGCATAAAGACCGGATTCAATTTTACGTATTCGTATGCCACAGGCCGTCCGTATTATTTTATGGAGCCCAATGGAAACAAGTACGATATAAAAGATCAGGGTACAACTATTCCATATCATAATCTTGGGTTCAGTTTAAATTATGTTCCGAGTGTTGGTAAAACAAATCCAAAAACTTTTTGGGTAATTGTTGCAAGTGTTACGAACATGCTTAACAACGATCAGGTATTTGGATATAATTATTCGCACAACGGATCAATTAAACAACCCATCACCATGCCGGCTCCAAGTTTTTATTTTATAGGAATATTTTTAAGCTGGGGCGTTGATAAAACACAAGATGCCATTAATAATAATTTATAAAATTTTTATGTTACCAACTTTTGAATATCAATGAAACTGTTGTTGCGTCGCACTCTTCAGCGTTCGGGGCAATGCCGGGCAAGTTGATTAACCACAAAGTGCACAGAGAAAAGAACACAGAGTTACACAAAGTTTTCTTTGTGTAACTCTGTGAAAAGCTCAATGAACTCTGTGGTAAAAAATTGGCCACTTAATAGCTGAAGAAAGTTCAGAACCTTGAAGTGTGCGACGCAACAGGCGATGCCATGAAAAACAAAAGCTCGTAACAAAATATAAAAACCAAAAAACCAAAAAACCAAAAATTAAAATTTAAAATCAATCATCATGAAACATTTATTAATTGGTTTATTTCTTTTCGTAGGGATAAACACATTTGCACAAAACGAAAAATTCGAAGCAGCCATGGGCAGCACATTACAACAAATGGGCGAAGCAAAAGATGCAGCATCGTTTGCAGAAGTTGCCGCAAAATTTGAACGTATCGGCGATGCCGAAAAAACACAATGGTTGCCATTTTATTACGCTGCATTAACAAAAGCAAGAATGAGTATGCAACGCATGGGCGATCAGGATCAATTAGCCGACGAAGCGCAAACCATTATTGAAAAAGCAAAAGCTATTGAAAAGAACAGCGAAATACTTTGTGTAGAAAGTATGATCGCTACCGCAAAAATGCTGGTCGATCCTCAGGCACGCTGGATGCAGTATGGCCAGGCATCGATGCAATTTATAGAAGATGCAAAAAAAGCCGATTCTACTAATCCGCGTCCTTATGCATTGCAATCCATTTCATTAAAAAATACACCCGAAGCATTTGGTGGTGGTTGTGCTGCATCAAAACCAATTGCAGAAAAAGCATTGGAATTGTATAAAGCGTTCAAACCCGCATCAGCATTGTATCCCAAATGGGGCAGCGAAATTGCACAATCGGTTGTTGATGGTTGTAAATAAAAAAGAGATTACACGAATTTAAAAAGCCAATAAATGAATGATTGTCACACCGAGCTTGTCGAAGTGTTTAAGATGAATGCTTTTGAAAATAAGTTTCGACAAGCTCAATCTGGCATCACATTCATTGAATAAAAAACAACACATGAAGTTTATTTTAACAGCTTTAATATTATTTATTACAGCAAGTTTATTCGCACAATCAAAACACGATTTGATTGTTACAACAACCGGCTATAAAAATAAAACAGGTAATATTTTTATTTCGGTGTATAACAGCGAACACAATTATTTAAATGTTTCAAAAGCATCTTTTCTCGGAATTGTAAAAGCAGTGGAGAGAAAAACTTCATATACTTTTAAAAATATTCCCGACGGCGTTTATGCTGTATCATTATTTTTTGATGAAAATAAAAATGGCAAATTAGATAAGAATTTTTTCGGGATACCAACCGAGAAATATGGTTTTTCGAATAATGCAAAAGGTTTTTTTGGCCCGGCTAAATTTTCGAAAGCAAAATTTGAACATCATGCCGATCAGGAAATAACGATCAGTTTGGAATAAGATGTGAATAAACTTTGGCCGGGGCTGCCATGCCTCTGTTATCTTTACTTTAATACAATTTGTATGCAAAACAAAAATGAATTTACACCCGAAGAGAGTTTGCAACTCATTCAATCGATGATTGATAAAACAAAAAATAAGTATAGTAATAACAGTTTTTATTTTTTGTTTTGGGGATGGCTTGTTTTTGCCTGTTGCATCATTGAATTTATTTTAAAAGTATGGCTGCAATATCCGTATCATTATTTTGTTTGGTTTTCGATGCCGGCAGGTGCAGTTATTTCAGTTATCTATGGTGCCAAAAACGCAAAAAAAGAAAGAGTAAAAACTTTTATTGATGAAGCAACCGATTATTTGTGGATCGCATTAACTGTTGCTTTTTTTTCTGTAGCATTTATTAACGGATCGTCAGCATCAATTACCAATCCATTCTCCTACTATATTTTATTGTATGCAATCGGCACGTTTGTTACAGGCGGATTAATAAAATTCAAACCATTGATCATTGGTGGCATCATCAATTTTATTTTGGCAATAATCTGCTCAAGATTTTCTTTCGATCATCAGTTATTAGTTGCGGCAGCGGCAATTTTAATCAGTTATATTATTCCCGGTTATTTATTGCGTAAACAATATCAACATCAATAATCATGGCAGAAGAAAAAAAATTAACAGAGCAGGAAAGTCTGCAGTTAATTACCGAAATGATCCATAAAGTAAAAAGCAGTTTTCACGAAAGCGGTACCAGCGCTATATTGTGGGGCAGTGTGATTGGTTTTTGCGGACTGTTCAGTTTCCTGCAAATACAATTTGATTTTTCAACCGGCGGCTTCGATGTTTGGTTGCTTACATTCATTGCACTTGTTCCGCAGGTCGTTATAACCATCCGCGAATCAAGACAAAAAAGAGTATTAACGTACGAGGAAACAGCCATGAATGCCATTTGGATCGTATTTGCAATAAGTATTTTTGCTTTGGTGTTTTATAATAATGCTGTTCCAAGAATTGCCGAAAATTATTTTGCAAAAGAGGGAATTGAATTATTTGAAAAAAATATTACAACCGGCGAAATAACAACATTCCATCCGTACATTTTAAGTGTGTCGTCGGTATTTTTAATTTTATATGCAGTGCCAACATTGGCAACTGGACTGGCCCGTAAGTTTAAACCTATGATCATTGGCGGAATTATTTGTTACCTGCTTTTTCTTGTTTCCTGTTTCACAACTTATAAATACGATATGTTGTTACATGCCATCGCAGGCATCATCAATTGGCTAATACCCGGATTAATTTTGCGCAGAAATTTTTTAAAAGGAAAGACTGTTAATGTTTAAAGAACTCGATCCCATATTACATTCACAATTGCGTTTGGCAGTAATGAGTTTGCTCATTGGTGTTAAAGAGGCCGAGTTTACTTTCATCCGCGAAAAAACAAATTCAACAGCGGGCAACCTTTCGGTGCAAATACAAAAATTAAGAGATGCCGGTTATGTTGATGTAACAAAACAATTTAAAGATAATTATCCCCTCACTACCTGTAAAATCACCAAAAAAGGCATCAATGCTTTCGAAGATTATGTAAAAGCATTGCAGCAATATTTGCAGGTAAAGAAATAATTTTTTGTTACCGGCTGAAGAATAAGAATTGAACACCGGTTGCGTCGCACACTTCAACGCCTGTCAGTAGCTCAGCTGTAAAAACCATTTATTTTTTTATTACTATATTCGCAGCGTTTTCGTGATGGTGCTTGCCCGTGGAATTATTTTTATTCATCAAATTAATACACAATTTATGGCAACTGAAAACGAAAAATTAAGAAACGCTTGTGTTAAAGCAGTAGAGACTTTCCAGAAAATTAACGACGAAGCAAACGCTGAAATACAATCCAAGCTTGAATTTTGTATTGGCAGCTACGATTTCGACAAAAATCCCGTTGGTTTATACGAATTCGGCAAAAAAGCTTTTAAGATCTTAACTAAGATCAAAGAAAAAGCGCCGCGTAAAGTAACCAAAAAAGTTCTCGAAGATTTAGAGAAAGCATTAGCAAAATAATTCAGCAAACAAATTAAGAACTTATCATTCTCCTGGATGATAAGTTCTTTCTGCATGTTGCAAAACATCTTCTTTATAAAAAAGAACATCTTTAAATTTTCCTTTGCTGTACATTTCTGCCTGGTCGAAAAAATGTTTCGACAAAGTATTGCCGCTTTCGCCTCCGGCTAATAAAGATTTTGCTTTTATTCTTTTGCCAAATTCAACTGCACAAATAAAACTGTTGCCGTTTACGCCGTACATTTTTTTTGTGTTTGGATAAACCCTGCTTGTGTACGAAGGGATTTGTCCCCACAACGATGATGTAAAACCAACAGGAATACTTTGTTGTGCATCGTCAAACTTCGAATCAATATCATCATTCAGTCTTTGAAAACGATTGATATCACCCCACGCAATATCCCATTTCCCATACCGATCTATCAATACATTAACTGCATCTTTAAAACGGTTCAATAAAATAATTGCATTGCTGTTGTTCTTTGCAAATTTTTCTGTTCTCGTTACTAAATCATCAAGTTCATTTATATCTGCACTTGCATTTATCGGTTTCATTAATTGTGTTCCCCAGGTTACTGCTAAAGAAGTTGCAACAGATTTTTCGCCCGAATGTAAATCCCAATCTTTCATTATCTCGATTGGATCTTCCAAAAACGGTTTTAATGAATCGCCCAGTGGCAAAGCATTGTAGGCGTCTATCAATGCCGGAACTAATTTTTCGAAGAAAGCTAGATATGTATCATAACCGGCAGCAATTACTTTATCGATCGTATATTTTTTTTCTTTTGGTAAAACACGTACCGCATTTATTCCGCGAAAATTTTCACCATCAGGTGCCATGTATCGCGGATAATTTTCTTTCTTCGGACTATTTATTCCGGCAACTGAAAATGGTGTAGAATTACAATTTTGTAACCAACCATTTGACGGATTTATTGAATGAACGATTTCATCAACCGTATGCAATCCTTTCCATTCGGTTGCGGCAATTGTTCCATCAACAGGCTTTGCCCAATTATATTTTGTATCGCGTTCAGGAACAAAATTCCCATGCCAGTAGGCGATGTTTCCTTCAGCATCGGCATACACGGTATTGTTAGATGTGTTGCCACGCATAGCCAATACTTTTTTAAATGCAGAAAAACTAGTTGCTTTTGTTCGCAACCAACTTTGTTCCAAACTGATGATGGAACGATTGAAAGATCTTACACTGATAAATTCTCCATTCTTCTTTGCCATCACTGGGCCATGATGCGTAAATAATGTTTTGAAATTTTTTGTGATGATAGAATTATTTTGTTTGATGGAGATAGAAATATTTTTTACTTCCACCTTTTTTTGTTGATGTTCGTATTCATACACCAACTGATTATTTCGTTGCGATATTTTTTCGATGTATGCATCCGAAACGTCCACCTGGCTTGAAGTGTGCATCCATCCGCAATGTTCGTTGAAACCCTGGTACACAAAAAACTGTCCCCATGTTACGGCACCATAAGCATTCAATCCTTCTTCACTTGCCATTTGTACTTCGGGACGAAAATAAAAAGTTACATGAGGATTGATGTATAAAATTGCATGGCCACTTTCAGTTATGGAAGGTGCAAATGCAAACCCATTACTGCCCGTTAATTTTTCATCATCGTTGTCATTTCGAACGTAATGAGAAATCTGATTATTATCAGCAGGATAATTTTTAAGAGATTCGGAATTGCGTGCAACAACCAAATCACTTCCATATAATTTCTTTAAATCAATTTCATTGATACCGGCAGTACTAATGGCACCAATACTTCCATCAGTCCACAACAATGGATACCATGGCTCAAAATGATTTAATAAAGAGGGTTTAGTTTCCGGATGTTTGAATAAATAATAATTCACGCCATCGGCAAAAGCATCTAATAATTTATGCAACCACAACGGGCTGTTTTTATAATCTTTGATCGCATCCGAAGAATCAATGATCATCTTAATCAACAGATCATTATACAAATCTTTTTCGCCGTTTACTTCCGAAAGTCTTCCTAATTTTTCAATATAATTCATCTCCACTCTTTTAAAATCATCTTCACATTGCGCATACAATAAACCAAACACTGCAGCTGCATCAGTCTTTCCATACACATGCGGAATGCCCCAACTATCTCTAATAATGGTTACTTGTTTTGCTTCCTGTTGATAACGATTAATTTCTTTTGCATTGAATTGAGCAAGCAGTTGAAGTGGAAATAATAAAAAGAAAAATATTTTTCTCATGGCATGCACTGATTTATGTATCGATACTTTTATCGGATTGATATTTATTTTGAAAAAAACTATTTCAATTTTCAACTTTATTACAGCAACAATTTACATCTACCTTTGTTAAATAATCCCACACTTTCATGAAAAAATATTTCACCGGAATATTGGTTACACTGATAATGGTTATTGGCATACTCGGTATCACCAATCCCGGATTCAAACAACCTTATCAGTTGTTAGATAATCAGGAAGGGAAACTGATCCATAACTATTTTATTTTTTCGGTTTATGTACATAACGAAGGTCTTGTTAAAAACGAAAAAGGTAATTATAGGTTTTACAGAAGGTATATCGGCATTGCTTTGCATTTTTACGAGATCAGTCCGTTGCGTGTTAAAGACGAATAAAAATTAATTCTACTCATTTTTCATTCGCTTTTAACACTCTTAAAAAATTGCCCCCCAATATTTTTGTTATGTCTTTTTTGCTGTAACCCTTTTCTACCAAGGCTTTGGTGATGAGCGGATAAGTTGTTACGTCATCTAATTCTTGTGGCGGCGATTCGATGCCATCAAAATCCGAACCCAATCCAACATAATCAACGCCAACTAATTTAATGATGTATTCGATGTGCTGAATCAACAACGATAATGGCGCCCTCAACGCGTTTACTTCATCGGTATATTTTGCAAATAAATATTCATCGGCAAAAAAATCTTCTTTACCACTTTTCATCATCGAATCTCTTTCAGTTTTATGACGCTGAATAAAAGCTTCTTTGTTCTTCATAAAATTGCTGTCAAGAAAGCCCGAATAAAAATTTACCTGTATCACGCCGCCATTTTTTGCGATCGCTTTTATCTGATCGTCTTTTAAATTTCGTTGATGTGCACATAAATTATAAACGCAACTATGCGATGCAATAATTGGTTTTGTTGTGGTATTGATTACATCCCAAAAAGTTTGTTCGCCAACATGACTAACATCAACGATCATTCCCAATTCATTCATTCTTTGTACTACCTGTTTTCCAAAATCGGTTAATCCTTTATGTTGCAGATCTTTTTTAAATGTCTCATCAAATGCACTGGTGGCCCATGTTGTAGAGTTGTTCCAGGTAAGCGTCATATACCTTGCGCCGCGTTTATAAAACACATCTATGTTGTCTAAATCATTTTCTATCATGTGACCGCCTTCCACACCAAACATCGCGGCAATTTTATGTTGCTTCACAACTTTATATAATTCTTTTGTGTTGGCAACTTTTACAATTTTATCGGGATTGCGTTTTGCAACTGCATCCAATGTATCCATTTGCCTGTTGGCATAAGCGTATGGATTTTTTTTATCGCCATCACAAAAAACCGAAAACAACTGAACATCCAAACCGCCCTGTTTCCATCTTGCCAAATCGCTGTGCGTTTTTCCTTTTAAATCCTGATCGAATACCAAACCATTCTCGGTACTCTTCATCAAAATATCATTGTGCGTATCCACCACAATTGCCTTGTCATGAATTTTTTGATACGATTGTGCAATGATTTGTTGAGACAAGAAAATGCAAATAATTAAACTTATTTTCTTCATGATTTTTATTTTATTTTTTTTTATTACCGGCTGAAGAATAAGAATTGAACACCGGTTGCGTCGCACTCTTCAACGTTCATAACTTAATTCAACAATTACATTTTCCCCGGACCATACAACACTTTACCGTTTCGAATTTCATTTTGCTTGCCATCTTCAACAGTTATTTTTCCGTTCACCAAAACATATTTAAATCCTGTTGAGTATTGATGTGGCTTCTCGTATGTTGCCATATCTTTCACTTCTTTTTCATCAAACAAAACAATATCGGCAGCAAATCCTTCGCGAATTAATCCGCGATCCCTCAATTGAAATTTTTGTGCGGGTAATGATGTCATCCTTCTGATCGCTTCTTCTAACGAAATAACTTTTTCATCACGCACATATTTTCCCAACACCCTTGCATTGGTTCCGTAACCACGCGGATGCGGCGAACCTGAATTAAAAATTCTTATCCCTGCATCACATGCAAACATGTTGTACGGATATTTCATAATTGCTTTCACATCATCTTCACTCATGCCATGAAATACCATTCCTGCATTGTCCTGTTTCATCATGTCGCAAACAGTTAATGCTTCTTCTTTTGCAGTATGTTTTTTCCCTTTTAATAAATTTATTTCTTCAATACTTTTTCCGTTCAATGTTGTATCGGCTTTAAAGTATGCAACAACCGGATAACTGAAATGTTTTAATTTTCTTTTTTTCAAACGTTGCAGCATATAATCCACCACTTGTTTTAATCGTTTCGGGTCATTCAATCTTGCATTGATCGAATCTTGTCCGTCGGCTAAAACCCAGTCGGGTAGCAGTGTTCCGAGGTTGGTGCTGCTGGCGGTGTAAGGGTATTGGTCGATGGTAACATCCAATCCTTCTTCTCTTGCTTTAATAATTAAAGGCAATGTTTCTTTACTGCGGCCCCAATTATTTTGTCCGCTTAATTTAAAATGAGAGATCTCTACCGGCATATTATTTACCCGGCCGATATGCAATGCTTCTTCGATGGCTTGTGTAACACTATCGCCTTCGTTGCGGATATGACTTGCATACACACCATTATATTTTGCAGCAATTTTTGCCAGGCGAACTACTTCATCGGTTTTGGAATAAGTGCCGGGTATATAAATTAATCCAGTTGAAAAACCAACTGCACCATCTTTCATTGCCTGCTCAACAATGCCTTCCATTTTTTTCATTTCATCTTCGGTGGGGTCACGCATCGCTCTTCCCATCACTGCTTTCCTAACATCATTGTGGCCAATAAGCGTTGCAATGTTGATGGATGTTTTTAAACTGTCGAGCATCAAAAAATATTTTTTAATGTCGGTATTCGAAGAGCCGCAATTGCCCGTTACTACTGTGGTTACACCATCGTAAATAAAATTTGAGGCATAAGGATTTTTCTTTTCATCGCCTTCAATATGAGTGTGCACATCAATAAAACCGGGTGCTGCAATTAATCCTGTTGCATCGATGATTTTATTTGCAGAATAATTATTTAAATGACCGATGGCTACTATTTTTCCATCCTTAACAGCAATATCGGCATAGATCCATGAATTGCCTGTGCCGTCAATCAGTTTTGCATGTTTAATAATAATATCGGCTTGCTGTGCATGCGTGGCAGAATAAACAAAGAGCAGCAAAAAAAATATCTTTCTCATAACAGTGGTATAAGGATTGAAAATAAGAAAAGATTCTTGCTACGTGAAGAATTATTACATGAGTTGATGTTTTCTGCGAATCCATCTTGCGGAAAAATAATGGTTCAGAACCTTTTCATAACCGCGATATTCGGTAATATCAATAAATGAATCGGCGGGTATATTATTGCAGGCATAATAAAATAAAAATGCCACCTGTTTTTGCAAGCGGCATTTTCAATATCAGAAATTTAATTAAGCTTTTTCTTCTGTTGTCTCTTCTTCTTCTGTTTCGGTTAATTTAAATTCAACTTTATGTTCTTTTAAAATACCGAACCATTTAACCATCTTCTTCATATCGCTGGCATAAACCCTGTCGAAATCCATGTCAGCATATACTTTTTTAAAGTAGGCAGTAATTGCTTTCGGGTCTTTTTCTGATGGTAATTTTTCTTTGCTTTTATCCATCGCCTGAAATATTTCTACCAGGTTTACATTTTCGCGGATGGTAAATATTTCGATGCTTTCCAGATGCGAAAAGTTATGTATGCGGCTGCTTACAAACTTGGTGGTTTTATCTTCCAACGAACGAACGATGGCACCGTCGGTTTTACTTCCCAACACTTCAAATAAACCGCTCATGCCCGAGATTGATATTAATTTACTGTATTCCATAAAATTTTTTTAGAGGCTGCAAAGTAAAGGAATTTAAAGAATAACGAAGTTAATGAGTTGTATTAGTTCTTAAAACTTTGGTTAAACCCATTATGACACTGCTCTTATTCCGTTCAAATAATTAATTATGAATTGTAAAACTTTGTTTCTAATTTTTGGTAGAAAACTGATTGATCACCAATAAAAACCTGATAATATGACTTTTAAAAACGCTATTAACTGGTTTGAAATTCCGGTTACCGACATAGAAAGAGCCACCAGATTTTATGAAAATATTTTTCAAACAAAATTAATCCCGATGGATTTGCCAAACGGATTACAAATGCGGTTATTCCCGGCTGAAGAAAGAACAACAGGTGGCGCATTGTGTTTTCATTCCGGATTTTATAAACCCTCATCCGAAGGCGTATTGGTGTATTTGAACGGCAATCCCGATCTGCAAATTGTATTAGACCGGATTGTACCGAGTGGCGGAAATATTATCATGACCAAAACAAGTATCAGTGATGATATTGGTTATATGGCTTTATTTATGGACAGCGAAGGGAACAGGATTGCATTACATTCGAGTCCTGAAAAAAAATAAATCTTAAAATAAAAAAGGCAACAAATTAATTGTTGCCTTTTTTATTTTAACTGCGTAAAAAATTATTTGCTCGAATCAGTAATAAAATCTGCTACATCTTTTTTTAATGCTGCAAGAGAAGCTGGATTAACATACATCATGTGTCCGGCTTCAAAATATTTCATGGTGATATTTGCCTGAATATTTTTCTCTAATCCCAAATGATCAATGGTATATTCTGTTCCGAAAAATGGTGTGGCCAGATCGTAATAGCCATTCAACACCAGTAATTTTAAATTAGGGTTTTTGCTCATGGCATCGGCTAAATCAACGCCTGTATTCGGCGTATAAACGCCACCGCCCCAGAGACCGTTTGTATGCTTCCAATCCCAATTAAACCCTTCAGCACTGTAAGCAGATATATGGTAATTACTTGTTTTATTTACTTTCAGTTCGTTATATAAATAATTCAAGAAAGTGGCGGTATATGCGGGACTGATGGCAGAACTTTGCGGATCGTAATCAGAGAATTCACTGGTTGGTTTTTGATTGATCCCTTTAAAACGTGAATCCAAACGACCAACAGTTAAATGTTCATTGCGCAATAATTCATCCGAAAATTGTGGTTGAGATACACGAAGATCTGATTTAAGAATATAATCTTTGCTTAATCCTATATAAGCCGAAAGTTTTGTCGCTATTTTGTCTTTTTCGGCATCATTTAATTTATCGCCTTTGGTTAAAGCCAATGTGTATTCACCTTCTGCAAAATCTGTTACTTCTTTAATGAAGTTTGAAAAGTTTACGGGCTTTGCAATTTTATTATGAAATAAAGCAGTGGCTGCATAAGTTGGTAAATACATGATATAAGAAATATCATCGCCCGGAGCGAATGTTAATTGACGCAGATCGAGCACCGACGAAACCAATACAACACCGTTTACAGTAATGCCTAATCTTTCCTGTAAAAAATCTACAACACCTGCCGAACGCATGGTGCCATAGCTTTCTCCCAATAAATATTTAGGCGAATTCCATCTGTCAAATTCAGTGATATAACTTTTTACAAAACCACTGATCGATTTTATATCCTGATCAACTCCCCAAAAATCTTTATTTTTTGCTTTGCCGATGGCATGACTTAATCCTGTTCCAACAGGATCGATCATTACAATATCTGTAACATCTAAAACAGAAGAAACATTATCTTCTAATTTATACGGAGCGGGTGTTGTTGGAGCAAGATCGGTTATGGCAACACGACGTGGTCCCAATGCTCCCATGTGTAACCATAAAGATGATGAACCCGGGCCACCGTTATAAGCAAACATCACCGGTCTTTTTTGTAAATCCGTTTCTCCGTCTTTTGTGTATGCAATAAAACCAAATGTTGCAATGGGTTCATCTTTATCATTCTTTAAAATTAATGTGCCTGCCGTTGCAGTATAGTTGATCGTTTTGCCATCGATCTTAATACTGTGTTTGGTTACAAATCTTTCTGCTTTGGTATTGGCAGAAGTATCGGGTGTGGCCGGTGCAGCAGTTTGAGCAAATACACCTGTTAATGCTAACATGGAAAGTGTAAAGACAAAAATTGTTTTTCTCATAACTTATTTATTAGGTTTTTTGAAAAGTACTAAAGAGCTGTTTACCCGAAGAGTTTTTTTTTATGAATGGTAAAATAAGAATTATGATGGATGCAATTCTTTCAATAAATTTTCAATTCTTTGTTTCAGTGTTTCATAATCGGTAAAACCCCTTGCCAGTAAATGAAATTTTGTTTCGGTGCTTTGCATCAGTACACAAGGGAAACCTGTAACCTGCAATTGTTTGCACAGCTGAAATTCGTAATGCGCTTTCTCTTTATATTCTTCGCTTTTTAATTTGCTGTAAAATGCTTCGGGCTGGATGCTGTATTTTTCTAAGAGATGGCGATAGGCTTCATCATCGCACAGATCCCTTCCTTCATAATTTAAAGCATACTGCAGATCGCTTGCAAATTCAACTTGCCGATGCGGATAATATTCTTTGAAAATGCATAAAGCAATGGCAGATTTTTCCGAATCCAGATACCAATCGCTTAATTCCGGGTTAAAAATATGCCAGAGAAAATCTTTGCCAAACTCAATACCGGTAAGTCCTTCAACAGTTTTATAAGCCTTTTGGATATACGGTGCCATCAATCCAATATGCTCTTTTTTTTCGTTGATGATCATACCACCCGATAAAACTTCTGTTTCAAATTTCGACTGATATTCGGCTGCGATTTTTTTAATCACCGGACTAAATCCGTAACACCATCCGCAATATGCATCGTAGCAATAAAATAAAACTGGTTTCATACAGCAAAGAAAAGCAGATTATTTTAACAGTCCTTCCATCAACAAAAAATTACAACAAATCTTATTTCTCTATTTTTGCAACGTCAAACTTTTAAACCTTAAATCTTTTAAACTTTTAAATATGCCCGGTTTTGAATTTTTTGGAGATGAAGAAAGAAAAGAAGTAAACGATGTTTTACAAACAGGAATTTTAATGCGCTACGGATTTGATGGTCCGCGTAAAGGCATCTGGAAATCAGTTGAGCTGGAAAAAGAGATCTGCAAAACATTCGGCAGTAAATATGCGCAACTTACATCGAGCGGAACATCGGCATTAACAACAGCAATGGCTGCTTTGGGAATTGGTGCCGGCGATGAAATAATTATGCCCGCATTTACTTTCGTTGCAAGTTTCGAAGCAGTATTAAGCGTTGGCGCTATTCCTGTTTTGGTTGAAGTGGACGAAACATTAACACTCAATCCGCAGGCAGTGTTAAATGCCATCACAAGAAAAACAAAATGTGTGATGCCGGTGCACATGTGCGGAAGCATGGCAGATATTGATGCGCTGAAAAAAATCTGCGATGAACATAATTTGATTTTATTGGAAGATGCTTGTCAGAGTATCGGTGCCACTTACAAAGGCAAACATGTTGGAACCATTGGTGCTGCAGGAACATTTAGTTTCGATTTTGTAAAAACAATTACATGCGCCGAAGGTGGTGTGGTGATGACGAATAATGAAGACGTTTATATTAAGTGCGATGGATACACCGATCATGGCCACGATCATAAAGGTGTTGACCGTGGTGCCGATCTGCATCCTTTCATCGGATATAATTTCCGTATCAGCGAACTGCATGCTGCTGTTGGTTTAGCGCAGATAAGGAAGTTGGATAGGTTTTTAGCGATTCAAAAAAAGAACCATACTTATTTAAAAAATGTTTTGGCAGAAATTCCTGAAGTTTCTTTCAGGCAAATACCCGATCCTTCGGGCGACAGTTGTACTTTTTTATGTTGGTTTTTGCCTACGGCAGAAATTACAAAAGCATTTGTTGATGAGATGAAAGCGCAGGGAATTTTAGCCGGTAATTTTCATTACATCGATAATAACTGGCATTACATCCGCAACTGGCATCATTTAAAAAATGGTGTATCGTTATATCCTTTGTCGGATTTACAAAAAGATGCTTTGGAAAAATTAAAAATGCAAGCGTTTCCTGTAAGTGATGACTTGATGAGCCGTTGTATTTGCACTGCCATTAATCTTTCTTGGACCGATGGACAATTAAAAGAAAAAGGTGAGAAGATGGCGAGTGCGATTAAAAAAGCATTACAAAAATCGAATGTTGCGATATAAAAAATTAAAGCCGTAAATTTTTATTACGGCTTTTTTATTGCATTTGGTTTTTGTTCTAAATAATCGGTGTATTCAATCGAGCCTAATCTAAACCTCAAAGGAATTTTAGTTGCCTTCTCGAATAGTATTTCTTTTTTGCAGAAGAATCCAATATTATTAAAATAATAATTATTGGGTAAAATATGCAGCGGATACAACTTTAAACTATCGATCATATCTTTTGAAGGCAAAGGCTGATGCGGAAGTTGCGCCTTGCCGGCTGCGAGTATTAGCAATAAATTTACAAACAAACAAATTCTTTTCACAGCAATCTTGTTTTCTTTTGTATGTAAATTTACAATGTTATTGGAATGATGAATAAAGAACAAACTGTACAAGAGTGCGACGCAACCGCAGCTGCACAAAGTACCGGAGTTGGTAACAAAATAATTTTAATAATTCGGCATAAATAAAATGGCATTAGGTCAATCGTTACAACAAAAGTTATTACAGAAATTATCGCCTCAGCAAATTCAGTTGATGAAATTGTTACAGGTGCCTACTGCTAATTTGGAAGAAAGGATTAAAGAGGAGCTGGAGGAAAATCCGGCTTTGGAAATGGCTGAAGAAGAGGGCAGTGATGATGCGGATGAAATGAAAGATGAATTTGAAAGCAACGAAGAAGAGTATGATCTGGATGGGAGCGAAGATGAGTATGAGGATTTAGACATTAGTGAATATGTTGTTGATGATGATGGCGAAATAGCCGATTATAAAATGAAGGATGATAATTATCCGGAGATGGACGATAAAAAAGTAATGCCTATAAAAAATGAACATACTTTTTTTGATGTAGTGATCGATCAATTGGGATTATTGGAACTGGATGAACGACAATTTAAAATTGCCGAACAAATTGTTGGCAGTTTGGATGATGATGGTTATTTGCGCAGAGAATTAAGCAGCATTGTTGATGACCTTGCATTCAGGCAAAATGTAATGACGGATGAAAAAGAAGTGGAACGTATCATTAAACAAATTCAACATTTCGATCCTCCCGGTGTTGGCGCCAGAAACTTGCAGGAATGTTTGTTGTTGCAGTTAGAAAGAAAAATAGACGAAGAAAAAAGTGTTGAACTGGCTATTAAAGTTTTAAGCAAATATTTTGATGAGTTTACAAAAAAACATTACGAAAAAATTCAGCGCGGATTAAATTTAACTGACGATGAAATTAAAGCTGTCATCAATCAAATCATCAAATTAAATCCAAGGCCCGGCGGTAATATCGGCGAACTGAATAAAGCCGAAAGTTATATTGTTCCCGATTTTTATATTGTAAATAATGGTGGTGTTTTGGAGCTCTCTTTAAATTCGCGCAATGCGCCGGATCTGCGTGTGAGCGAAGGTTACAGAGATATGATGAAAGAATACGAGCGTGGCGCAAAAAAAGATAAACGGCAAAAGGAAGCGGTGATTTTCATCAAACAAAAAATAGATTCGGCCAAATGGTTCATTGAAATGATCCAGCAGCGTCAGCATACTTTGCTGATAACGATGGACACCATCATGAAACATCAGAAAGAGTTTTTTTTAACAGGCGATGAAACAGAAATGCGGCCGATGATATTAAAAGATATTGCCGAAAAAACCAATCTCGATATATCAACAGTTAGTCGTGTTGCCAACAGCAAATTTGTGCAAACAGAATTTGGAACATTTCGTTTAAAATTTTTCTTCAGCGAAAGTTTAAGTACCGACAGCGGCGAAGAAGTAAGCACCCGTGAAGTGAAAAAAATATTAAGCAACCTGATTGAAGCGGAAGATAAACGCAAACCTTTAAGCGATGAAGAATTAACTGATCTGCTGAACGAGAAAGGTTATAATATTGCACGGCGCACTGTTGCCAAATACCGGGAAATGCTGAATATTCCGGTGGCACGGTTGAGAAAAGAACTTTAACCCCTAACCCCTGAAGGGGAATGATTATGCAGGAAACAGAAACATATAAACCATCCATTTTACTTCGCATCCCGGCGAAAATCATTTCGTATGTTTTTCATCCGTTATTTATACCAACGTATATTTTTATTTTTTTGATGTACCGGTTTCCGTACGAGTTCTCGAATATTACTTTATGGAAATTAAAGATGCGCTTCTTTGGTTTGTTTTGGTTTACGGCATTTTTTCCCGCTTTTATTGTTTTTTTATTGTGGCGTTTGAAATGGAGTGAGAGTATTTACTTGCGCACACAAAAAGACCGTGTCATCCCTTTTTTTGTAACCATGTTCTTTTATTGGTGGATGTATTATTTAAGCCGCAATTTTACCGATCAACCCATTGTACTTAAATTTTTCTATTTCGGCATTTTTATTTCAACATCTGTTGGTGTCATCATCAATAATTATATCAAAATAAGTTTGCACGCAATGGCCTTGGGCGCTGCATCGGCGGCGATGGTATTATTTGCATTCTACTATCATATACAAATAACATCAGCCATCAGCATCACATTTTTATTAACCGGAATTGTTTGCAGCAGCCGTTTGATTGCAAGCGATCACACCAATACCGAAATTTATATTGGATTATTTGTCGGCATCATTTGCCAGATGATCGGCTATTGGTTTGCGATGTAATTTTATTTTTTATGTAGCCGGCTTTTGTATTTCAATTAAACACCGGTTGCGTCGCACTCTTCAACGTTCAGAACTTTCTTCATCAGATTCAAAAATAAAAAACGTCAGACCGAAATTTTCAGTCTGACGTTTATAATATTTCAAAAATAATTTTTTACAACATCTCTTTGATTACATCAATCAATTCACCTTTGGTAATAGGTATTCCCATCATTTTATTATATGCTTTCGCATCAATCAAATAATGGTCACGAATAATTTTTATTAATTGACCGTTATTGATTTCAGGGATTAAAACTTTGTCAAAGTTATTGAGCATCTCTCCCAAATTTTTAGGGAAGGGACGAACATAACGAAGATGAGCATGGCTTACGGCATGGCCTTCGGCTTGTAATTCCAGCACGGCACTTTTAATGGCACCATAAGTTGAACCCCATCCCAATACCAATACTTTTCCTTTTTCGGCACCGCTGTCAATTGTTTGCAACGGAATATAATCGGCTATTTTATCAACTTTAGCTTGTCTTGTTTTAATCATGAACTGATGGTTATCGGTATCATAACTTACAGCACCTGTTAAGTCTTGTTTTTCCAAACCACCAATGCGGTGTTCGAATCCGGCAGTTCCCGGAATAGCCCAGGGACGAACTAATTTTTCGTCGCGTTTATAAGGAAGGAAAGTCTCTTCACCCTCATCCAATGTTGTTTTAAACTTAACATCAATTGGCTGCAGATCGGCTGATACCGGGTATTTCCAAGGTTCGGCACCATTGGCAATATATCCATCACTTAATAAAATAACAGGGGTCATGTGTTGCACTGCAATGCGGCATGCTTCGTATGCCACATCAAAACAATCGCTTGGTGTTGAAGAGGCAATAATGGGCATTGGGCATTCGCCGTTGCGGCCATAATAAGCCTGCATCAAATCGCTCTGCTCGGTCTTTGTTGGTAAACCGGTTGATGGACCGCCACGCTGAATATTTACAATTACCAACGGAATTTCTAACATCATTGCTAAACCCATCGCTTCGGTTTTCAAAGCCATACCCGGACCCGAAGTTGTGGTAATGCCCAAAGATCCGCCATAACTTGCGCCGATTGCAGAAGAAATAGCTGCAATTTCATCTTCGGCCTGAAAAGTTTTTACACCAAATGTTTTGTATTTACTTAAGTCCTGTAAAATATCTGTTGCGGGGGTAATAGGATACGAACCGAGAAATAAATTTAATCCGCTTTTTTCTGCAGCTGCAACCAAACCCATTGCCAAAGCGGCATTACCCATGATATTTCTGTAAGAGCCTGCAGGTAATTTTGCTTTTTCGATTGTATAACGCGATGTAAATGTTTCGGTGGTATCACCGTAATTATATCCGGCCTGCAATACTTTAATATTGCTTTGAAGAATGACTTCTTTTTTGCCAAATTTATCTTTCAGAAAAGAGATAGTGGTATCCAATGTTCTGTTATACATCCAATAAATGAAACCGAGAACAAACATATTTTTTGCACGGTCTCTTTCCTTAACACCCAACTCTTTAAAATCTTTTAAAGCTTCACGTGTTAATTTGGTAACGTCAATTTTAATTACTTCATAATTATCCAGACTGCCATCTTCCAAAGGATTTACGCCGTCGGGATAATGTGCCAAACGAAGGTTCTTAGAATCAAAACCATCAATGTTTGCAACGATCTTTCCGCCCGGTTTAATACTTTTTAAATTTACTTTTAAAGCAGCTGCATTCATTACTACCAATACATCTGCAATATCGCCGGGGGTATAAACCTTATTCGAAGAAAAATGTAATTGATAACCGCTTACGCCGGCTAATGTTCCTATTGGGGCACGAATTTCGGCAGGAAAATCCGGAAAAGTGGCCAGATCTATTCCAAGCAAAGCTGTATTATTGGTAAACTGTTGTCCGGTTAATTGCATCCCGTCTCCACTGTCTCCTGCAAATTTGATCGTTACTTCTTGTAAAATTTTATCTTGTGTAGCCATGACTATAATTTATAGTTTGCAAAGGTAAGCGGATGCGGCATTTGTTGAACGCCGAATTTGAATTTTATGTAAATAAATTCGTTAAATCGTTTCGTCACATAACTTGCAGCTTCATTTATAATTGTTTTTGATCAGATAATATGATTCGTAAGGTAAGTTTTATAGTAACAATATTCTGGATATGCATCCTGTGTAATTCAATCGTAGCTTGTAATTCAGCAAAAAGCAATCCCCATCAAATAATTACAAAAACAGGGGAGGATACTAATCAATTTCTCTGGAAAAAAACCAATTACGACAGCGGTAAGCAATATATTTATTTAACTTTTGATGATGGCCCGCAGAACGGTACTGCAGCTGTATTTGAACTTTGCAAACAGTTGGGTGTAAAGGCAAGTTTTTTTATGGTGGGACAGCATGCCCAAACAAAAAGATTAAGGCAAATAGTAAGCATGGTTCGTAATGCATATCCGCAAATTTTACTTTGTAATCATAGCTTTACTCATGCCAACAATAAATATCAATTTTTTTACCATCATCCCGAAATGGCGGTTGAAGATTTTTTACGAGCGCAATCAAGTTTAAATATTCCTTTTAAAATTGTTCGTTTGCCCGGTAACAGGGCCTGGATAGGTCAAAATGAAATGAAAGCATCCGAACTGGTAAAACCTGTTTGCATTTTATTGGATAGCGCAGGATACAATGCCATTGGTTGGGATGTTGAGTGGCAATTTAAACACCGCAATGCCCATCCGATACAAACACCCGAACAAATGATCGCCATTGTTGACAGTGCATTTGCTAAACGTGATACAAGAACTTATAATCACATTGTTATACTGTCGCACGACCGGATGTTCCGCGATAAAAATTATACCGATTCGCTGGCAAAATTTATTATGTTGTTAAAAAGAAATCCCAACTATGTTTTTGAAACAGTGGATCATTATCCGCATCTAAAACCAATGCAATAAATTTAACGGTTTCGTTTATAAGAACTTTTTTATTTTTACCATTATAAAAAATAAATTTTATGGCATTATTTGAATCTGGTAATCCAACATTGACAGAAAAAATTTTTAATTCGGCTGCAACACGTAATGCAGCTATTCAGGGAACGATGAGTGTTCGCGGTACCATGAATAAATTCGGATTCATGTTGCTGATGTTGATTGGCGCGGCAACTTATACATGGAACTTGTATCAAACAGGTAATCCGGGACAAATGCAAACTTTAATGATGGTTGGTATTTTTGGTGGAATGATCGCTGCATTTGCCATCATTTTTAAACCAACATGGGCCCCATATATCGCTCCTGCTTACGGTTTGTTAGAAGGATTATTTATTGGCGGCATTTCTGCTGTTATGAATGATATGTTTCAAAAAAGTTATCCGGGCTTGATAATGCAGGCCGTTGGTTTAACTTTTGGCGTTGCCATTGCAATGTTCCTGTTGTATAATTTTCGTGTGATAAGAGCTACAGAAAAATTCAAGAGTATTATTTTTTCTGCAACATTGGGTATCGCTATTTTTTATGGATTGACCATGTTACTGCGTTTATTTGGCGTGCAGATAGATTTCATCAGCGTAGGAAATAACAGTACGCTTGCAATTGGCATCAGCTTATTTGTGGTAGCTATTGCTGCATTGAATTTGATCATGGATTTTGATATGATCGAAAAAGGGGCAGAAGCAGGTGCACCCAAATTCATGGAATGGTATGGTGCATTTGGTTTAATGGTAACCATCGTTTGGTTATACATCGAGATACTGAAATTATTAAGCCGCTTTGCAAAAAGAAATTAATTCATTCAATTAATAATTTTCAAAACCATTCCCCAAAAGGAATGGTTTTTTATTGCGTGCATAATTCGTTTTTAAATAAAATGTGAATAGCTTTATCTTGTACATTCATTCATCATTATGGAATTTAACCGTACAACTTTATCGAACGAAGAATTAATTAATATCTACAGGAATTTGTTGTTTCCGCGGATGATCGAAGAGAAAATGTTGGTATTACTTCGTCAGGGAAAAATAAGCAAATGGTTTAGTGGTATCGGACAAGAAGCTATTGCAGTTGGCAGTACGCTTGCATTGCAGGACGATGAATGGATCATGCCCATGCACCGCAATCTTGGTGTATTTACTTCGCGAAAAATGCCATTACATAAATTATTCATGCAATGGCAGGGCAATAAAGAAGGATATTCGAAAGGCCGCGAAAGAAGTTTTCATTTTGGAAGCAAAGAACATCATATCTGCGGAATGATCTCTCATCTTGGTCCGCAGTTAGCCATTGCCGATGGTGTTGCGTTGGCGTATAAATTAAGAAGAGAAAATAAAGTTTCTGTTGCCTATACCGGCGATGGCGGAACAAGCGAAGGCGATTTTCATGAAGCCCTGAATGTGGCTGCGGTATGGGATTTGCCGGTAATTTTTATTATTGAAAATAATGGTTATGGATTAAGCACGCCTGTGAATGAACAATACCGTTGCAAAAGTTTAATTGATAAAGCAATTGGTTACGGAATGGAATCTGTTCGCATCGATGGTAATAATGTGATGACGGTTTACGATACAATCAAAGGTGTTCGTGAATATTGCATCCGCGAACAAAAACCTTATTTGATTGAATGCATGACGTTCAGGATGCGTGGTCACGAAGAAGCCAGCGGAACAAAATATGTTCCGAAAGAATTGTTTGAAGAATGGGGCAAAAAAGACCCGATAAAAAATTTCGAACAATATCTCACAGCTGTACAAGTGTTGAATGAAATGCAGATTGCTGATATCAGAAATGAATTTAAGCAACATATTGAATCAGAATTGGAGATCGCCTATCAGGCAAATGAAATTATTGCAGATACGGATGAAGAATTAAATGATGTTTATGCAAAACCGTTAATCGTGAATCGTGAATCGCAAGTTGCTGAACTCACGACTCACGACTCACGACTTACGACTGAACTACGTTTTATCGATGGAATTAAACAGGCATTGCATCAATCCATGCTCGAACATCACAATTTAATTTTGATGGGACAGGATATTGCAGAGTATGGTGGTGCATTTAAAATAACAGAAGGTTTGGTGGAAGAATTTGGAAAAGACAGGGTTCGCAACACGCCGCTTTGTGAAAGTGCCATTGTAGGAACCACTCTGGGATTGAGTTTGGAAGGATTCAAGGCGGTGATGGAAATGCAGTTTGCAGATTTTGTTACCGAAGGATTTAATCAGATCGTAAATAATTTAGCCAAAATAAATTATCGGTGGAACCAAAATGCAGATGTGGTTATTCGCATGCCAACAGGTGCCGGTGTTGCTGCAGGCCCGTTTCATTCACAAAGTAATGAAGCATGGTTTACACATGTGCCGGGATTAAAAGTGGTGTATCCTTCCACACCTTATGATGCAAAAGGTTTGTTGATCGCAGCCATCAACGATCCCAATCCGGTTTTATATTTCGAACACAAAGCTTTGTACCGGAGTGTGAGTGGCAATGTTCCGGAAGAATATTATGAAGTTGAGATTGGTAAAGCAAATATTGTGAATGAAGGCGATGAGATCAGCATCATTACTTATGGTGCTGCTGTGCATTGGGCTTTGGATTATACAAAAGAACATGCAGATATTTCGATTGAAATTATTGATTTGAGAACATTGCTGCCTTTGGATTATGATGCGATCAGAAATGCAGTTGCAAAAACAGGAAAAGTTTTATTGCTGCATGAAGATACTTTAATGGGTGGCATTGGCGGAGAAATTAGTGCATGGATAAGTGAGCATTGTTTCGAAATGCTTGATGCGCCTGTATTACGTTGTGCAAGCTTAGATACCCCTATACCATTTAATTCGAACCTGGAAAATAATTTTCTTGCGAAAAGCAGACTGGATGAATACGTGAAAAAATTATTATCGTACTAAAAAATTGCTGAATCATATTTTGCAGTTGAAGAGTGCGACGCAACGAAGATGCCATGAAATTCTAAAGCTCGTCACAAAAAAAATACAAATAAAATTATTGAGCGTGTTTGATAAAAAGCTTCCGTTATTTTTGATAATATAATTATGATGCAACAAGTGATCGAGGTTAACGGATTAACCAAACATTTTAAAAATATTACCGCAGTAGATGATCTTTCTTTTTCGGTAAGTGAAGGAGATGTGTATGGTTTTCTTGGACAAAATGGCGCGGGAAAAAGTACCACGATCAGAATGTTATTGACTTTAATTACACCAACATCGGGCAACATAAAATTATTTGGAATGCCTTTGCATTCGCACCGGAAAGAAATCTTGCAACAGATCGGTGCCGTGATAGAAAAGCCTGATGTTTATAAATATTTATCGGCTTACGATAACCTGAAACTCTTTGTCAGACTGAGTGGCGTAAAAGTGTCCGAACAAAAATTAATGCAGCAGTTGGAACTGGTTGGACTTGCTGCCAGGGCAAAAGATAAAGTGCAAACTTATTCGCAGGGAATGAAACAACGTTTGGGAATTGCCATTGCGTTGGTGCACGATCCATCCTTAATTATTTTGGATGAACCTACCAACGGATTAGATCCGCAGGGCATTGCCGATATCAGGAATTTAATTTTGCATTTGAGTAAAGAACAGAAAAAAACGCTTGTTGTTTCATCGCATTTATTGAGTGAAATTGAACAAGTGGCTACAAAAGTTTTGATTATTGATAAAGGGAAAAAAATTATTGAAGGCGAATCGGCTAAATTATTCGATCCGGCACAAACCATTGTTGAATTAACAACTGTTGACAATCAGTTTTCGTTGCAGCAATTACAACAAAGTGTTTGGCAAAATAATCTTCAGCCACAAAGAGAACATGTTTTGTTGCTGAAATTGGATAAAAAATTAATTCCGCAATTGCACCGCGATCTGGTGAACATGAATATTGAAGTTTTATCATTACAACCAAGACATAGTTTAGAAGATTATTTTTTACAAGTAACATCAGGTAACCAACATGTGGACGCTTTTACAAATTGAATTGTATAAAATTTTTCGTCGGCCAAGAACGTATATCGCGTTCGTGGCCATCACTGCATTAATTACCATTGTGCAACTGGGATTAAAAGTTGATGGTAAGGAATATGCAGCATTTGTTATGGCTGATCTGAGTAACACTTTACAAATTGACGGAAAGATCATCAACGGTTATTTTGTTTGTTATGTGTTGTTGCAATTGTTATTGGTGCATGTGCCGTTATTGATTGCATTGATCGCAGCCGATATGATCAGCGGCGAAGCAAACATGGGAACGCTGCGTTTGTTGCTTGCAAAACCAATCAGCCGCACACAATTTATTTTAGCTAAATTTTTTGCATCAACTATTTATACCATTTTATTATTGGTATGGTTGGCAATATTGGCTTTGTTTTTAAGCATGTGGATCTTTGGAACCGATGATATGTTTTTAATGAAAAATAATTATGCGGTACAGATCGAAAGGGTTGATATTTTTTGGCGTTACGCCGGTGCATTTTGTTTTGCGGCATTGGCCATGACAACCGTTGCCGCATTGGGTTTCTTCTTATCGCAATTTGCCGAAAACTCAATCGGGCCAATCGTTGCAACAATGAGTGTGATTATTTTCTTTACCATCCTCAGCACCATGAGCATACCGTTTTTTAATTTAATAAAACCATATTTATTCACCACACACATGGTTGCATGGAAAGAATTTTTTGATGTGAAAGTGAACAGCGATAATGAAACCATTCGGGGAACTATCCAGCGGCCCGACAGGCTAATTAATTCGGCTTTAATTCTGTTTGCACATATTGTTTTCTTTGTTGGTGCATCGCTGTATGTGTTTAAGAAAAAAGACGTGTTGAGTTAATAATATAAAAAGTAAAAAGTCAAATGAAGAAAACCGGCAAGATATTTTTATTTCTTTTTTTTATAAGCTGTGCAATGAATGTTCAGGCACAAGACATGAGTGCATTGGTGCAAAAGGTAAAAGCAAAATTAGATCTGGTGAACGATTATGTTGCCGATGGAAAAATGAAGACCGACGTGGCTTTTATTAAAGCACCTGTTGGAAAAATAAAAATATTTTTTAAGAAGCCCAATCTCTTTAAAATTAAAAGAGAACATGGTATCTCTATTTTACCAAAAGGTGGCGTTAGTATTAATTTAAGTTCGATCATTACTTTGAAAGATTATGTTGCTTTATCTGCCGGCGATGCAATGATTGAAGGTAAAGAAACTAAAATAGTGAAGCTGTTACCGATGAACGAAAGCAGCGAGATCATTTTAACCACTTTGTATATTGATGAAGCAGATCTGCTTATTAAAAAAGCAATAACTACAACAAAAGAAAACGGCACTTACGAAATGCAGTTGTATTACGGAAATTACGCTGCATACGGCTTACCCGATAAAGTAATTTTTGCATTTAATACCAAAGATTATAAAATGCCAAAAGGCATCACCTTAGAATTCGAAGACAACGAAAAACCCACCGAAGCCGAAAAACTAAAAGCCCACAAAGGAAGAGTAGAAATTATTTACAGCTCGTATATAATTAACAAAGGCGTCGATAATAGTATGTTTAAATAATTTTTTGTTACAAGCTACAGTAAATCTATTTGGCTGTAGTTGCGTCGCACTCTTGTGCTGTTTAAATTTTACTGAGCAATTAAAAAACTTCAACAGTCCATGTTCTTTTAAAATTTTCTCCGGCGTGTAAATTATTGATCCCTTCTTTTTCGGCAAGCTGTTGTGTGGTATCAACAGTGTCGGCAATGCCGCACCACGGCTCGATGCAAACAAAGTCGGCATCTTTAAAATTCCATATTCCCATGTACGGAAAATCATCAAACACAACTTTTAATCCGTGTTTTGTTTTATCGCTTACAATAGAAATGCTGTTCGATGCAAGATGTTTAAAAACCAATGCATCATTATAAAATAATTCTTTGGTAAGCGGAAGCTTATTGGTGTTGATTAAAAATGGAACGGCTTCTTTTTCTATTAATCCATCTTTCGACAATGGATATTTTCCTGCATTTTCTGTTTCGTTAAACAATAAATAATAATCAGAGAATTGTGTCCCGTCAACCAACGGAACATTAAAGGCAGGATGTGCACCAACCGAAAATAAAATATTTTTATCGTCAGTATTTTTTATAAAATAAGTTACCGAAACTTTATTTTCTATGAGCTGATAGAAAATTTGAAACTCGAAACTGAAAGGATAATTTTTATTTGTTTCTTCGTTCGGTTGCATTGAAAATCTGATGCTGTCTGCATTCTGTTCAACAACTTCAAACTCTGAATCTCTTGCAAAACCGTGACGGGTTTTTATTTGATACGATTGATTGTTGTAGAAATAAGTATTGTCTTTTAATCCGCCAACGATGGGAAACAAAACCGGGCTCCTCTTTGCCCAAAATTTTTCATCGCCGTTCCATAAATATTCTAATGAAGTTTGTTTATTGAAAATGTTTTGCAGTTCGGCACCTCTTGATGCGATGACAACATTTAAAAAACTGTTGCTGATGGTAAAATTTTTCATGATGATTTTTGTTCTGGTGTTGAAGGGTGCGACGCAACGAAGATGCCATGAAATACAAATGCCGGTAACAAAAAATTATCTTTCGTTTTCTTCAGGAATTTTTTCATCAACAGTATTTGCAAATAATCGTGCACTCATTTTCTTTAAAGGATTTTGACGCACAGATTCGTAACCCAATCTCCGGCGGATAATATCGATGGCTTCGTATGTTGCTGCTAAGAATGAAGTGGGATCCGCAATTCCTTTGCCTGCAATATCGAAAGCAACACCATGATCAGGACTGGTACGCACGGCATTTAAACCGGCAGTAAAATTTACGCCTTCGCCAACAGCCAAAGATTTAAATGGAATTAATCCCTGATCGTGATACATGGCCAACACCGCATCGAATTTTTCGTATTGGTGCCGTGCAAAAAACGCATCGGCGCTGTAAGTACCGAATGCAAGGATATTTAAATTTTGTTTTGCTTCTTTGATGGCGGGTTTAATAATTGTTTCCTCTTCGTTACCAACCAAACCTTCGTCGCCGGCATGCGGATTCAATCCCAGCACGGCTATGCGTGGCTTATCGATCCCAAAATCTTTTTGCAAACAACTGTTGATGATCTTTATTTTGCTGATGATATTTTCTTTGGTGATGTGTTTGGCAATTTCATTAACCGGAACATGTTCGGTAACCAAACCAACACGCATATTTTCGGCAACCATTAGCATCACAACATCGCTCACTCCAAATTCGGCTTTTAAATATGGTGTGTGACCGGTGTAATTGAATTCAGGAGTTTGAATATTTTTTTTATGGATGGGCGCAGTAACTAAAGCGTCGATATTTTTTTCTTTCAGAGCTTTTACGGCACATTGCAACGAGAGCAAAGCATACTTGCCGCCAATTTCGTTTAAGATACCGGGGTTCATTACCACTTCTTCTTCCCAGCAATTAAAAACATTGACCTGTTTGTGGCTGAGTTTACTGAATTCTTTAGTGCTATTGTATGCAAAATTAATTTCGGGCAAACTTTTCCGATAAAAATTAATGCTCTTATTGCTTGCAAACACAACAGGGATGCACATTTCGAGGATACGGTGATCGCCGAGCGATTTAATAATCAATTCTATGCCGATGCCATTCAGGTCGCCGCAGCTAAATCCAATAACAGGTTTTTGCAATTCGTTGCTCATGTAAAGTTTTTATATCCACCAAAAATAAGAACAAAGCATGAGATGCAGCCTTTGATTTTGTTACTTTTGAGCCAATGCAGTACACACTAAAAAAATCATTGGGTCAGCATTTTCTGAAAGATGAAAATATTTGCAAAAAAATTGTTGCTGCCCTGCAGGAAAATGAGGTGAAGCAATTGCTTGAAGTTGGTCCGGGCGGTGGCGCATTGACCAAGTATTTGTTGCAGTTGAATGGAATTGATTTTAAGGCGGTGGAACTGGATGCCGAAAAAGTTGATTATTTAAATACGGCTTATCCTTCCATTCGCGGAAAAATAATTCATCAAAGTATTCTGGAAATGGATGCGCCATTTGAGAACGAGTTTACTGTTGTTGGAAATTTTCCATACAATATTTCATCGCAAATACTATTTAAAATCTTGGATTGGAAAGAACAGGTGCCGGTGGTGATTGGTATGTTTCAGAAAGAAGTGGCGCAAAGGGTTGCAGCTAAACCGGGCAGTAAAGTGTATGGCATCATCAGTATTTTAATTCAGGCTTTTTATGATGTTGAATATTTGTTTGATGTGCCGCCAGAAAGCTTTAATCCACCACCAAAAGTAATGAGCGGTGTGATAAGATTGAAAGTTAGAAATACGAAGTATGAAGTAAGAAGTGAAAAAGTTTTTGTGCAGTTGGTGAAAGCAGCATTTAACCAGCGCCGCAAAACTTTGCGCAATGCCACCAAAAGTTTGTTTGATGATGATGTAATAAAAGATGAAATTTTTAATAAACGTGCCGAGCAATTAAGCATCAGCGATTTTGCCGCACTAACATTTAAGATGAGATGAAAAAAGTTATTATTACCGGAAACACGCACGAATATTTAATTGAAACATTGCGTACCCATGGTTATGAAGTGTTGTATGAACCTGCTATTAAATACGCACAATTAATAGAGATTATTAATGATGTTGAAGGGTTAGTTGCAACAACAAGAATTGATATTGATAAAAAAATGATCGATGCTGCAACACAATTAAAATGGATAGGTCGGTTGGGGAGCGGCATGGACAGGATTGATGTGCCTTATGCCGAAAGTAAAGGCATACATGTTTTTAATAGTCCCGAAGGAAACAGAAATGCAGTTGCCGAACATGCGTTGGGATTGTTGCTTAATTTGATGAATAAAATTTCGAGCAGTCAACAGGAAATTAAAGATGGTAAATGGAACCGCGATAGTAATAAAGCCGATGAGCTAAGTGGTAAAACTATTGGTATCATTGGGTTTGGTAATACCGGCGCTGCGTTTGCAAAATTATTATCATCGTTTGATGTTACTGTTTTGGCGCATGACAAATACAAGGAAGGTTTTGCAAAAGGAGTTATCCGTGAAGCACAACCCGAACAGATTTTCAGGTATGCCGATGTAATTAGTTTGCATGTGCCATTGACCGATGAAACTTTTCATTATGCCAACGAAACGTTTTTTAATTCGTTAGAAAGACAACCTTATTTTTTAAATACTTGCCGCGGAAAAGTAACCGATACTGCTGCATTAATTAATGCATTGAAAAACAAAAAAATTAAAGCTGCAGGAATTGATGTGCTGGAAAATGAAAAATTATCATCCTATTCTGAAGTCGAACAAAAACAGTTAAATGAAATGTTGGCAATGCCTAATGTAATTATTACACCGCATATTGCCGGATACAGTCACGAAGCATTTTATAAAATGACAAAAGTGTTGTTGGGAAAGTTGGGAATGTAAAATGAATAAAAATTGCATGAAAATTGTTTTATTTATATTAATGATTATAACGAGTATATCTTGTACTGATACTTCTAAATGGATAAAGATTAGGGTAAATGGGATTAAGCCGAATCACCTGAATCATGTAGGGGATCTTATATATTTTGAAAATGAAAGTAGAGGTGTTATTGCTGGATATGATTTTAAAGAAATGATTAACCAAGATAGTGCAGCAATCATGCGTTTAGGAGATGAATTTCCCATTGCTTATATAACTAATAATGGAGGGAATAATTGGATACAAATAAACTTTGATTCAAGTATAATCGGGCATTTTTGGGGGGCTTATTTATATAAGGACACTCTTATTTTTAATGTTTATTCTAAAAACAATTATATTTTATTTTCAAAGGATAATGGGAAAACTTTTGCTGCTTTAAGTGCAAGCAAGGATGTAGAAAAGATTGTAAAAAAATACTTTTCTGAGAATATTAATCCTATGAAAAATAATTATTTTTTTTATAATCGAGAGAGATACTATATTAAAGAAGTATACAAAACTAAACGGGCTTTATTGATTGTATGTTATGGAAAAGAACCGTTAACCGATTACTATTTTGTAACTTTTGATGATGGGAAAAATTGGAAGTACTTACAAGAAGATTTTGGAATAAACGGCGGTAAGTTTTTGATTGAAGACAAGTTTTTATATTCTTACAGATTTCCAGATGGCTTTAGAAAATTAAAATTGAAATAAAACACTTAAAGACAGTATCAATAGCAAAAAATCCAAGAGTGCGACGCAACGACAGCCTGAGTTTGCTGCAAAAGCCCGTCCCAAAAATTTTGTTTCAATTTTATAATTTATATATTTGTGATAATTGCAACGCTGCACAGTGATGTGGCGTTGTATTTTTTTTATGTCTTTAAAACAAAGATCATGAGTGAATATGTAACAAAAGAGACGTTTGAAAAAATGCGTGCCGAATTGCAACGCATGAAAGGTGTTGACCGCCCGGCGGCTTCAAGAGCTATTGCCGAGGCAAGAGAAAAGGGCGACTTAAAAGAAAATGCCGAATATGATGCTGCCAAAGAAGCGCAGGGTTTGCTGGAAGCAAAAATTAAACAATTGGAAGGAATTATTTCAACAGCAAAAATTGTTGATCCCAGTTCTATCGATACCAGCAAAGTGGCAGTGTTGACGAAAGTTACCATTACCAATATGGCAACAAAAAAAACATTGACTTACCAAATTGTTGGTGAAAAAGAAGCTGATCTGAAAGCGGGAAAGATTTCTGCTTCATCGCCAATTGGCAAAGGTTTGCTGGGAAAGGCTGTGGGCGAAATTGCAGAAGTACAGGCACCTACCGGACTAATAAAATTTAAAGTAGAAGATATTTCTATTTAAATAACCGATTACACGAAACAAAAAAAGCTTTACAATTATTGTAAAGCTTTTTTAATTTCATAATACTCTTTAGAAAACAAAAAGCATTATACTATACTTGGGTTTTTCATTTCTAAATCCGGCAGAAAGTAATCATCAGTTTGTGCAACGAATATCAGGAGTTAATAAAAATGATGAAATAAATAACTCCTAATCCATAGAGAAATAATTTTAAAGATTTGCTTCCCATGGTAATTGTTTTTTTATAAACGAAAGAAAAGGATGATTATTTTGCAGTACCAAACTTTTTTTTATGACCATTTTTTCAAAGATCATTGCCGGCGAAATACCATCATATAAAATTGCAGAGAATGAAAAGTTTTATGCATTTCTCGATATTTTCCCTTCTGCCATTGGCCATACGTTGGTAGTGCCCAAAATTGAAGTGGATAAATTATTCGATCTGCCCGCCAGCTATTTAGATGGTATTTTAACTTTTGCACAGCCTATTGCGAAAGCGATTGAGAAAGCTTACGGTTATAATCGTGTAAATATTGTCACCATTGGGTTTGAAGTGCCGCATACCCATATTCATTTATTGCCGATGAACGGAATGGGCGATATGAATTCCTTATCGAAGAAGATAAAAATTACTCCCGAAGAATTAAAAGTTGTGCAGGAAAAGATAATTGCAAATTTATAATAAGAAACAAGGATCAAGAAACAAGGAAGCCAAGGAGAACCTTGAAACTTGATTCTTGATTCTTGTCTCTTGATTATTTTTTTTTCACTCTTGATTCATTTTTTGCGATAAAATCTTCCCATCCTTTAAATCCTTTTGAAGCTTTTGCTAATGGCGATGATGTTTGATAATGATGGCAGAGCGCAACAGCCAAAGCATCGGTTGCATCGAAATATTGGGGCTTTTCTTCGATCTGCAGGATCCGCTGTAACATGCGCCATACCTGCTCTTTATCGGCATTGCCATTTCCGGTGATGGATTGTTTTACTTTTTTGGGCGAATATTCGGTAACACTTAATCCGGCCTGCATGGCTGCGGCAATGGCCACTCCCTGCGCCCTCCCCAACTTCAGCATGCTCTGCACATTCTTGCCGAAAAAAGGTGCTTCGATGGCAAATGTTGATGGACGATACAATTTAATTAATTCGCATACTTTGGTATGGATCTTCTCCAATCGCAGATAAATATCTTTATGCGAACTGAGTTTTAAAACATCCATCAATAAAACCTGCACATTATTTCCATCAACTTTTAATAATGCATAACCCATCAGTTGTGTTCCCGGATCGATGCCCAATATAATTTGCGGTTGTTTCATCTTTTGTGAAAATAGTTTATTCTCGGCACATGTTTTTTATCTTGTTATTTCAACCTTTCTTTGTGTTCTTAAACAAACCATTTGAATAAACGTTTCAAAATATTTTTGAATTATATCGTTGGACCGGTTTTATTTATCTGGCTGGCTGTTTCTATTTATCATCAGATACAAGAACAAAAAAATTTGCCGCTGACATGGAAAAATATTTTAAATAATTTTTCGGCAGCCGAATGGCGGAATTTTTTTCTGGTGAATGTGTTGATGTTTGTTAACTGGGGACTGGAAGCAAAGAAATGGCAACTGCTGGTAAAGGGAATCCAGCAGGTTTCTTTTATCCGCTCGTTTCGTGCGATCTTTTCGGGACAGGCATTTGCGTTAAATACCATCAATGGTGTTGGCGAATATTTGGGAAGGGTAGTTTATTTGGATGATGGCAACCGATTACGTGGCGTAGCTTTAAGTATTGTTGGAAGTTTCAGTCAGGTGATCGTAACCTTTACATTAGGCTTACTTGGTTTATTGTATATGCGTTTTTTTATGTTGAGTAGTAAGCAATCTTTTAATGGGTTATCGGTTTTTTGGTTGGATGCATTGATGTGGGGGTTACTGCTTGTAACAATAGGTATTGTCATCATATATTTCAGTTTATCGTGGGTAACAAAGATGTTTGAAAAAATTCCGCTTGTTTCAAAATATGCATTTTATATTCAGAAAGTAGAAGATCTGCACAGCAGAGAATTAACAAGAATTTTGGGCCTTTCATTTATACGGTATTTAGTTTTTGTGGCACAATACTTATTATTGCTGCAGGTTTTTAAAGTAGATGCCAATTGGTTTTCTTTGTCGATGCTGCTATGCATCATGTTTTTTATTTTGGCGATTGTACCAAGCATTACTTTAGCAGAATTAGGATTAAGAGGCGAACTGAGTATTCAATTGATCGGGTTAGTAAGTACAAACACCATTGGTATTTTATTTACTGCCACCGGAATTTGGTTAATTAACAAAGTGATTCCTGCATTAGCAGGAAGTTTATTTATTTTAGGGGTACGATTATTCAAGAAATAGACTGCGTGAAAAAAAGTATTTTATTAGTTGTAACATTTTTGTCCACCATGCGACTCTCGGCCGGTGAAGAATTTTGTGGTATCCGGAACTTTTCATTTCAGAATGGAGAAAATATTACTTACACCATTTTTTATTCGGTGATTGGCATGTATGTTAATGCAGGCACCGCTGTTTTTTCGGTCAATACCGAAAAAATAAATAATAAAGAAGCCTATCATTTAACAGCAACAGGTAACTCGAACCCGCGCTACGACTGGATTTTTAAAGTTCGCGATAAGTACGAATCCTTTATCGATACTGCCAATCTACAACCACTGAAATTTATTCGAAATGCGGATGAAGGCGGGTATAAAACATTCGAGAATGTAACTTTTAATCAGCAAAATAATACTGCAACCTGCGAAAAAGGTATTATAAAAGTTCCTACTTGTGTGCAGGATGTTTTAAGCACTATTTATTTTGCCCGTAACATTAACTTCAATAAATATAAAGTTGATGATAAGATCCCGTTCGAAATGTATTTAGATAATCAGGTGTACTCTCTATTTATTCGGTATCAGGGAAAAGAAGAAATAAAAACACGTTACGGGAGGTTCAGGACAATTAAGTTTAAACCATTATTATTAAAAGGAAATATTTTTGCCGGCGGAGAAAAGATGAGTGTTTGGTTAAGCGATGACGGAAACCATATTCCACTGCGGATTGAAAGCCCGATTGCTGTTGGCTCTGTAAAAGTTGATATGATGGATTATAAAAACCTGCGCTATCCTCTAACATCGTTGATTGAAAGAAAATAATTTTTTTATTGTTGCACAATGAACTAACAGTACAAGAGTGCGACGCAACAGGCGATGCCATAAAAAACTACAGCTCGTAAACAAAAAATAGAAATTAAAATTTTTTATGACCGACAGAAAAAAAGTATTAGCTATATCGGGCAGCACCAGAAAAAATTCATCGAACCAACAATTAATAAATGCCGTTGCAAAACTTTTTGAAAATGATCTTGAAATAATATTTTTTGATGGGCTTGCTGCATTGCCGCATTTCGATCCAGATGAAAATGATAATGTTGCTATAAAAAATTTCAGGAAACAAATTGATGATGCCGATGGTGTACTTATTTGCACGCCCGAATATGCGCATGGTGTACCGGGAAGTTTAAAGAATGCGATTGACTGGACGATTTCTACCAACCAGTTTTATCACAAACCAACTGTTTTGATAACAGCCTCGACTGACGGGCGTTTTGGGCATGCTGCTTTGTTGGAAACATTAAAAGTTATTGAGGCCGGAAATATTGAAGAGCTAAATTTATTGATCGGGTTTGTGCGCACAAAGATGGATGGTGAAAAGATCATCGACCAAAAAACCTTGGAAGAAATAAAATCATTGATGCAAAAATTTGTTGCAACAATTAATGAAGCTCATGCAGTTTAAAAACTTCTTTTTGCCGTATCCCTCTTTCGGTTTGATGCAAATTGCAGCATTCGTTTATAGGATCATGTTCGAAAAATAAAATATAATTGTTCTCCAAGGCTTCTTTTAAAAATAATTTTTTCTCATTCAAAGTTGTTAACGGAAACATATCATAACCCATCACATAAGGCAACGGAATATGATGAACCGATGGCAACAGATCGGCCATGTAAACAATTGTTTTGTCTTTGTATTTTATTTGCGGCAACATCATGGCATCCGTGTGGCCGTTCACAAAACGAAAAGATATTTCGGGTAAAATAGATGATGGCTGACTGATGATAGATGACGGATAATCTCTACTGTCATCAGTTATCTTAAAACTATCCACCATTTTTAATTGCCCGCTTTCTTTAATCGGTAAAATATTTTCTTTCAGGAAGGAAGCTTTTTCTCTGTCGTTGGGTTTTGTTGCCCATTCCCAATGCCGTTCATTGCTCCAATACGTTGCATTTTTAAATGCGGGAATTAATTTGCCATCAACCCTGTCGATACTTCCGCCGCAATGATCAAAGTGAAAGTGGGTAAGGATCACATCGGTTATATCATCTTTACTAAAACCTGCTTTTTTTAATGATGAATCTAAGGTATGATCGCCATGCAAATAATAATGCCCGAAAAATTTTGCATCCTGTTTATTCCCCACACCGTTGTCGATCAAAATTAATTTATTACCATCTTCGATCAATAAACAGCGCATGGCCCAACTGCATAAATTATTTTCGTCGGCAGGATTTAATTTATTCCAAATCGATTTGGGAACAACGCCAAACATGGCGCCACCATCCAATTTAAAATATTCTGTTTCTATGCTGTAGAGTTTCATGATGCAATTATTTTTTCTTCTTTCATTTTTACAAACATGAGCAAAATTAATCCGATAATAAAAAATACCATCAATGCTAAAACCGAATTTCTCATGCCGCCTAAAAATTCTCCCACCGAACCAAAAACCAATGTGCCGATCACGGTTCCCATCTTGTCGCACACATCATAAAAACTAAAGTAAGAAGCCGTATCTTTTGTTTCGGGTAAAAGTTTTGAATAAGTAGAACGGCTCATCGATTGAATACCACCCATGACCATCCCCACACAGAACGCAATGATAAAAAATTCGTTCACGGTATTTACTCTCGAAGCAAAAAAACAAATGCCGATCCAGATAGAAATTAAAACGCCAAGTGTAAAAATGTTTCCAGTTTTATCGGAAAGTTTTGCAAATAAAGTGGCGCCTGCAATGGCAACTAATTGAATAATCAAAACAGTGATGATGAGTTGTGATGATTCCATCTTTAATTCATCCGATGCAAAATAAGTTGCGAGATACATTACCGTTTGCACACCCATGTTGTAAAAGAAAAAACTGCGCAGAAACTTTGATAGACGCGGATAATGTTGCAGTTGGTTCCATACTTTTTTAATTCATGAAAACCATTGGTTAATATGCTGTGTTCTAAATTTTGTTCTGATGGTTTCGATGGTGGCATCCATTTAAAAGTTATTTGCGCAAAACCTGCCCACCAAATCCCTACCGACAAAAATGATAATCGTACCGGCCAGGCACCCCAGCCTAAATTCATTTTATCATTGCTCATAATAAATGCCAAACAAACGATCATTAAAATCACACTGCCGATATAACCCAATGCAAAACCTTTTGCACTTACATCATCCTGATCTTCTTCGGCAGCGATCTCGGGCAGATACGCGTTATAAAAAACAATACTGCCGCAATAACCGATCGATGCAATGATGGATGCTACGATACCCAATCCAATATGCTCTTTTGTTAAAAAAATCATGCTGCAGCATGCTGCTGAGCCGAGATAACAAAAGAATTTCATGAACGATTTTTTATTGCCTTTATAATCGGCAATAGAAGAAAGTATGGGCGATAAAAATGCGATGATCAAAAACGAAAATGAAATGGCATACGAGGCTAATGCCGATCTGTCGTAAGATCTTCCAATAAATTCAACCTGCGGCGGTGCAATGGCTGTGTAATAGGCAGGGAAAATTGCAGAGGTAATGATCAATGAATAGGAACTATTTGCCCAATCGTACATTGCCCAGGCATTAATAATTTTTTTGGGAGCAGTCAGCATAAAGAAATGTTGAATGATGAATTATAAATGTTGAATTCAAATTTTACAAACACTAATTTATCATTTAACATTCAACATTTATAATAAACTATTTGATCATCCCCTGTTGCAATAAGATCAAAACAATAATCCCCACAACAATACGGTACCAGCCAAATATTTTAAAACCATGTTTTTGTAAATAAGTGATAAAGAATTTAACTGCTATCATTGCAACAACAAAAGCAACAACATTGCCAATGCCCAACAGCATTAAATTGTGTTTATCTTTTAATATTTCCGGATGTGTGGTAAATGTTTTCAATAATTTATAACCTGTAGCAGCAGCCATGGTAGGTACTGCCAGAAAGAAAGAAAATTCGGCCGATGCACTTCTGGTTAATTTTTGTTGCATACCGCCAATAATGCTTGCCGCACTGCGGCTTACGCCGGGCACCATTGCCAAACATTGCCAGATGCCGATCATAAAACCTTTGGTATAACTGATATCTTTTTCTTCGGTGATGGTATGTTTTGTAAATAATTTATCGATGAATAAAAGTATGATACCGCCTACCAATAAACTAACTGCAACAGTAGTTGGGCTTTCCAATAATTCATCAATTTTTTCGGATAATAATTTACCCAAGATCAATGCAGGAATAACTGAAATAATAAGTTTGATATAAAATTGCCATTTCGAAAAATCGAAAAACTTTTTCCAGTATAAAACAACAACCGAAAGGATGGCACCTAACTGAATGGCAATTTCGAAAAGTTTTACAAATTCATCTTTTTCTATTCCCATTAACGAACTGGTGATGATCATGTGGCCCGTTGACGAAATGGGCAAAAACTCTGTTATCCCTTCAACAATACCAATGATGATCGATTGAATAGTATCCATAAATGTTTATTATTTTTTTTAAAGCATTAAAGAAACAAAAAAGCGGTGAAAAACACCGCTAATTGATTTATCTAACAATAAAATATTTTATTCTGCTGTTTTCGATCTCTTGAATATAGCATACACTTCGACCAATAAACCAAAAACAATTAAAATGGGTGCAACGGTAACACGTGTTGTGCTGTACACCACATTATAATCGAAAGTGTTTGGGTCCTGGTTTTTGCCGCCACTCATTAAAAACATGCCCAATGCAATGATAACACCGCCAATGGCCATCCATATATAATTGTCTTTACCAAATAATGGTTCAATGGTATTTTGTTTTTTATCGCTCATGATTATTTTTTTGAGAGTTGCAATATAGGAAGTTTGGTTGATAGTTGATAGCTTATAGTTCATGGGTCATAGGTAATAGAAGAAAATTTTAACTATAGGCAATCTGCCATGAACCATCACCTATGACCTATCAACTTCTCTAATACAAATCATCCAATTTCATTTTTAAATATTTTCTAACGCTGCGGTGTGTGCTGATCACAGAAATGCTTACGCCCACTAGTATCATTCCTCCAAACAAAGTAAGATTCAAAGTAAGGTCATGAATTAATTTTAATTGCGGCACCTGACTTTCTAACCAGGTGATCATAACAAACAAAATGGCAATAGAAATGCCGGCACTTATCAATCCGTTCACAAAGGCTTTCAGATCCATTGGCTTAATAATAAAACCCCTGGTAGCGCCAACCATCTGCATGGTCTTAATTAAAAAACGATTGCTGAACATGGCCAACCTGATGGTATTATCGATGCTGAACATCACGATCAGACATAAAATAATGGCCACCACCAAAAATGCCAGACCAAACTTCGAAGCTTTTTCATTCACATTATTTACAAGGTCGCTCGGATATTTTAATTCGGTGATCTGGTTACCGTAAGCAGCCATCAGATCGTTCGATATTTTATTTAAACTATCCTTGTTCACATAATTTGCCTTTGCAAAAAAGTCGATGCTTTCGGGCAAAGGGTTGGCATCTAAAATATTTGCCCAGTCCTCGTTATTATCTTTATTCCAAATTTGTTTTGCTGTTTCCTTGTTTACATATTGCACATCTTTAGCATACGGTTGATGCGCAATAAATTGCTGGATCTGGCCAATGGTGTCTTTATTCGCTGTGCGTAAAAATGCCTGCAGTTTAATATCTTCCTTAAAAACAGTGCCTGCTCTTTCAAAATTTAAAAATATCCAGCCCATAATGCCCATGATAAGCAGAACCAGCGAAACGCCGATAATACTGTAAATATAATTGGGCTTACTGCGTTTTAACGATGATGTACCTTGTTTTGCCATAGTAATTGTATCTGTTGTTAACGATGGCAAATGTAGCTAAACACTTACATTTGCAACTCTCTAACGATTTTAGCGGTTGTCAAAGTATAGCAAGGTAAAATTTTACAAATAAAAATTTTGTTAGAATTATTTTTGTAGCCGGCTTTTGCACTGCTATCGGGCTGTAGTTGCGTCGCACTCTTGTACTGAAGAACAGCCATGAGCTGTGAGCTTCGAGCTACGAGTTTTGCTCACAGCTCGCTGCTCATAGCTCCGAACGTTGAAGTGAGCCCTTCTTCCACTGGAAGAAGCGAAGACAACCTGCGATGCCATGAAAAAAAAGTTGGTAAACAAAAAGTAAAAGGTGAAACGTGAATGAACTATCACCCATGACCTATGAACCATGACCCAAAAAACATCTTAAATAAAAATGGAATACAATTTCAGGGAAATAGAAAAAAAATGGCAGGACGAGTGGAAGAGAACGGAAGCTTATAAAGTAAGTAACGAATCTTCGAAACCAAAATATTATGTGCTGGATATGTTTCCGTATCCAAGTGGTGCAGGTTTGCACGTGGGGCACCCGCTGGGTTATATTGCCAGCGATATTTTTGCGCGTTACAAACGCCTGAAAGGCTTTAATGTGCTGCATCCTATGGGTTACGATGCATTTGGCTTGCCCGCCGAACAATATGCTATCGAACATGGAATTCATCCGGCCATCTCTACTGAAAATAATATTAATAATTTCAGGAATCAATTAGATAAAATTGGTTTTTGTTTCGACTGGAGCCGCGAAGTAAAAACATGCGATCCTAAATATTATAAATGGACGCAATGGATCTTTCTGCAATTATTTAATTCTTATTTTAATCGTCAAACACAAAAAGCTGAAAGTATTGATTCGTTGATCTCCATTTTTGAAACCGAAGGAAATTTGAATCATCCTTGTCCCGGCGATGAAAGCATTGAATTTGATAAAGATTTTTGGAAAAGTTTTACCGATAAATATCAGCAGGAAGTATTGATGCATTATCGTTTGGCTTTTTGCGGTTACGGTGAAGTAAATTGGTGCGAAGCATTAGGAACCGTTTTAGCAAACGATGAAGTGGTGAATGGTGTGAGCGAACGTGGCGGCCATCCGGTAGTAAAAAAGAAATTGCGTCAATGGTATTTACGTATTACCGAATATGCTGATCGTTTGCTGCAAGGCTTACAGACAGTGGATTTCAGCGATGCGATGAAAGAAATGCAAACCAACTGGATCGGTAAAAGCACAGGTGCAGAAATTACTTTCGACATTCAAAATAACAACCATAAATTAACGGTTTACACAACTCGTCCTGATACCATTTTTGGTGTTGATTTTATGGTAATTGCACCCGAACACGAATTAGTAAAATTTATTACTTCGGCCGAACAAAAAGAAGAAGTAGAAAAATATTTGGATTATGTAAACAGCCGAAGCGAAAGAGAACGCATGGCCGAGAAAAAAATTACCGGATGTTTTACAGGTGCTTATGCAATTAATCCTTTCAACGCAAAACCAATTCCGGTGTGGATCTCAGAATATGTGCTGGCAGGTTACGGTACCGGTGCTATCATGGCTGTGCCTTGCGGCGATGAACGCGATTTTAAATTTGCAAAACATTTTAATATTCCTATCACCAATATCATCGGCGATTATTTTAATGGTGAAGAAGCCAATGCAACTAAAGAAGCAACACTCACCAACAGCGATTTTTTAAATGGCATTGTGATGAAAGATGCGATTGACTTAGTAGTTAATCAAATTGAAACTTTAGGAATTGGTAAACGCAAAGTGAATTATAAAATGCGTGATGCTGCATTCAGCCGGCAGCGTTATTGGGGCGAACCATTTCCAATTGTTTGGAAAGATGGAACTGCATATCCGTTAGATGAAAATGAATTGCCATTATTATTGCCCGAGGTAGAATCTTATTCTGCCGGTCCCGAAGGCGAAGGCCCGTTGGCAAATATTCCTGAATGGGTGGCGAAAGAATTGGAAACGAATACAATGCCCGGTTATGCAGGAAGCAGTTGGTATTTTTTACGGTACATGGATCCGCATAATGAAGAAACTTTTTGCGACAGAAAAGTAAGCGATTACTGGAACCAGGTTGACTTATATATTGGCGGAACAGAACATGCTGTTGGACATTTATTGTACAGCCGCATGTGGACGAAAGCCTTGTACGACTTAGGTTTCATTGGGTATGACGAACCTTACAGAAAGTTAGTGAATCAGGGAATGATACAAGGAAGTTCGAGGTTTGTGTATAGATATCTTCCTAACTATGGAAGTACAATTCGTTCGGAAGAACGCGATGCACCTTTGTATATTTCAAAAAACATAGTTGACCTTATTGAGAAAAATGATATTGATACAATTACAAAAACGAAGAAATCAATTCAAAGTATTTTTTCAAATAAAGGGATAGTAAGAGTAGATGATATAAAAGTAATGCCTGTTCATGTAGATGTTAATATTGTAGATGGGTATGTTTTAAATATCAATGAATTTAGGAACTCAAAGCCTGAATATGCACTTTCGGGTTTTATTCTTGATAATGGGGAATTTACAACACCATTAATTCCTTTCCAAACTTTAGGAGAAAATATTGGGTATAGTTATATCTGTGGCAGCGAAGTTGAAAAAATGTCCAAATCAAAATTTAATACTGTTGATCCAACCGATTTGGTATTAAAATATGGTGCCGATACTTTCCGCATGTACGAAATGTTTTTAGGTCCGGTAGAACAAAGCAAACCATGGGACACGAAGGGCATAGAAGGCGTGCATCGGTTTATAAAAAAATTATGGCGTTTATTTTTTGATGAATTAAAAGGCAAAGTTTGGAATGAAGAAAAAGCTTCTCCCGAAGAATTAAAAATTTTGCACAAAGCCATTAAGAAAATTGAAGATGATACCGAACGTTTTTCTTTCAATACAGCCGTAAGCGCATTCATGGTTTGTGTAAATGAATTGAGCGATGTAAAATGTAATAAACGTGAAATCTTAGAACCACTTTTAATCATGCTTGTTCCTTATGCACCACATGTTGCAGAAGAATTATGGAAAGCATTGGGTAACACAGGATCTATACTGGATGCGGCTTTCCCAACATTCAATGCAAGCTATGTTGCAGAGTCAAGCAAAGAATATCCAATCAGCATCAACGGAAAATTACGCACCACTATTTCATTGGACATTAATATTTCGCAACAGGAAGTAGAACCCATTGTGTTGGCTAACGAAACAGTTCAAAAATGGTTGGAAGGAAAATCGCCCAAGAAAATAATTTTTGTAAAAGGAAAGATGATCAATGTAGTGATATAAAATAAAAATGTTTTTATTATTTGCTTCGATCGAATAACCCGATTAAATAGCCGGCTGAATTGCCCCGACTGAATAGCCCCGACTTTCAAGTCGGGGTTTTTATTTTTAGCTATTGCATATTCCAATTCTAATTTCTATTTTGTTCGATCTCATTACATAAACCTAATAACCAAACCTAACTTCATGAAAAAGATTTTTAAAGTCTTGCTGTATTTTATTGCAGTAATTGTGATCATTATTATTGCCATCGTTTCTTACATTTCTTTTTTTCTACCCAATGTTGGAAAGCCCGAAAACATTACTGTTGAGAGAACACCGGCACGAATTGAACGCGGCAGATATTTAGCCAATTGTGTTACAGTTTGTATGGATTGTCATTCGCAAAGAGACTGGACAAAATATGCAGGCCCGATGGTAGAAGGAACACAAGGACAAGGTGGCGAAAGATTTGATCAGCGTTTTGGATTTCCCGGTGTGTTTTATTCAAGAAATATCACACCGTATAAATTAAAAGACTGGACCGATGGAGAAATTTTCAGAACCATCACAACAGGTGTTGACAGAAATAATAAAGCATTGTTTCCGGTAATGCCTTACCATTATTATGGTCAGTTAGACCGGGAAGATATTTATTCCATCATTGCGTATATCCGGACATTGGCGCCTGTTAAAAACGATGTACCTGCACCAAAACCCGATTTTCCGTTTAATATTATTGAGAATTTAATTCCGAAAAAAGCTGATCTGCAAACCAAACCATCCGAAAGCGATACACTTGCTTATGGAAAATATATGACAAGAGCTTCGGCTTGTATAGAATGCCATACAAAAGATGATAAGGGCCAAATCATTGCCGGGCTTGAGTTTGGTGGTGGAAGAGAATTTTCCATGCCCGCCGGAATTGTTCGTTCAACCAATATTACACCTTCCGCCGATGGGTTGAAAGCATGGACAGCTGATCTGTTTATTAAACGATTCAAATTATACCAGGATACATCTTTTCACTCGCCTGTGTTGAATGAAAAAGATTTTAATACGGTGATGCCGTGGATGATGTATTCGAAGATGAAAGAATCTGATCTCTATGCCATCTTCAAATATTTACAAACCGTAAAACCTATTTCCAATAAAATTCAAAAATTTACTGCGAAAGGATAATTGATAATTACCTTTTAAAATGAATTGCCCCGACTGCTTTGCCCCGACTTTCAAGTCGGGGCTTTATATTTACAACATGATCCAGTTGCTGCAACAATATCAACATATTTTTCATCCTGTTGTTCTATTCAATCCGTCAAAAGAAAAATTATTGTTGATGGATTTTTCTGAAAAAAATAAAACACTTACCGAAGAGATTTTTAACGACACAGAAAAATTTTCGCAATACATCGATCAGCAATTAGTGGCTGCAAATGCAACTTATGGAATTGGTGGTTACGATGAATTAAGAACAGTGTATGCAAGAAGTAAAGTATTTGACGCAGATGAACCAAGACGCTTACATCTCGGTATCGATATTTGGGGAAAGCCCGACACCACAGTGTTTTCACCGTTTGGCGGTGTGATACACAGTTTTGCTTTTAACGATCATTATGGCGATTATGGTGCCACCATTATCCTGCAACATCAAATAAAAGCGGTTACATTTTTTACTTTGTACGGGCATCTTTCTTTAAAAGATATTCAGCATTTGAAAGAAGGGAAATTTGTAAGCATGGGCGAACAGGTCGGGCATTTTGGTGAAGCAAAAGAAAATGGTAATTGGCCGCCGCATTTGCATTTTCAAATAATAGTAAATATGCAAAATTATAAAGGCGATTATCCGGGCGTATGTAAATTGAGTGAAAGAGAAAAATATTTGGGTAATTGTCCCGACCCCGATATTATTTTGCAATTGATGAAATTTGCGAAATAATTTTTTCATTAATTTGCTATACAAAATCTCACATCATGACACATCATAACAAAGAAATAAAAATTAATTTTACCAGCACAGCCATTTTATCTTTTGTAATTGTATTTGCATGCTTGTTGTTAATGTCAACATGCCACGGACCGTTTCAGGTACCGGCCTCAAAAGCAACAGCAGAGCAGTCTTCAGAGAAATAAAAAATTCAAAAAAAATCCCGCAATAACTGCGGGATTTTTTTTGTTTATTACCAAGGAAGTTCTTGTCCAAGATGAATATATTTTCCATTTGGTCCATCATCATCCAACAATGCCAATTCAACCGATGTTTTTGCACCATCAACTATTTCCATTGGCGCTGCATCCGAACCCATATCTGTTTTTACCCAACCCGGATGTGCCGAGTTTACTTTTATTTTAGTATCCGCCAATGCTGCTGCCAAATGAATGGTGTAAGCATTTAGTGCAGTTTTCGATGCATCATACGCAAATAATTTTGAGGAATAAATGGGTGATGTTGGATCACTGTGCAATGTCAACGATCCTAAAATACTGCTCAGGTTTACAATTCTTCCTGCTTCACTTTTTTCAAGCAACGGTAATAATTTATTGGTCAATAAAACAATGCTGAAAAAGTTCGTATCAAAAGTTTGATGTAATTCTTTTTCAGTAACAGTGGTTGCGGTGTTTGCTCCCCAACCACCATGTTCAACTGCAATACCTGCATTATTAATTAAAATATCAAGCTTGCCGTATTTATTGTTGATGTACTCAAACGCTTGCTGTATCTGTGTTGTATTGGTAACATCCAATTGTAAAAATTCGGCATCAATGCCTTCTGCTTGTAATTTACTAACTGCTTTGTTGCCATTATCGGCATTGCGTGCAGCAGCAATAATGGTGATCCCTTTTTTACCTAATTGTTTTGCTGTTTCAAAACCAATGCCTTTGTTGGCACCTGTAACTAATGCAATTTTCTTTGACATAATTTTTATTTTATTTTTTTTGTTTCCAACTTTTGTTTTTCAATGTAGCTGTAGTTGCGTCGCACTCTTGTACTTTTTTAGCCGTGAGCAGCGAGCCATTAGCTTTACTCAGTTGAAGTGTGCGACGCAACCGCTGTTGAGTTAAGTTGTACCGCTCACTCCATAAAAAATATTTTACGCGTTATAAGCTGCTGCAAAAGTTTTGGCAAAGTCTTCGAGTTTTATTTTACCAAAATTTGCAGGACGATTTTTATGATAATCTGTGATCATTTCACCCGACCTAAGTGCAGTGCCCATTTCAACATAGTTCTTTGCAATTTCATTTGGAAGCCCGGCCTGTAACATGCCGCCCAAAGTTTGTTCGTCGGGGAAATTAATCCATGGTAATTGCGGCTTGCCAATGGCATTGCCGATTACACCTGCAACTTCTTTTGCTTTTCTTTCATCACTTGCTATGTAACGAATTGTTTTTCCGGTAAAAGAAAGATTTAATAATTCTTCGGCGGCAACTACAGCTATATCACTGGTATCGGCAAAAACAATAGAAGTGTTTTCGTCGTAATTTGATCCAATGATATTCATGTTTTTGATGAGGTTGATATTGGCAAAAAGGTTATAATAAAAATAACCGGGACGAAGATGTTTAACATTTACATTTTCTAAACTGTTCAAAGCTTTTTCTACAAAAAATATTCCGCTTACGGGTCCGCAACCTTCGGCCATGTGTGCTCCAATGCTGCTTAAATTAACGACATTTTTTACCGCACTTGCTTTAATGGCAGCGGCATAATTTTCGCCAATGGTACCGATATGTTTTTTCAAGTCGGGTGCTGACATAGTTGGCGGAACCATTGTGTACACTGCATTTGCGCCGGTAAATGTTTTTGTAAGAAATGCAATATCTTCTACCGAACCAACGGCAGCCTGTGCACCTAATGATTGTATTTCGGCAATTCTTTCGCTGTTACTTGTAATAACTGTTACCTGATGTTTTTCTTTAACTAATTCTGTTACAATTGGTTTACTGATGTGCCCGATAGAGCCTGTGATAACGTACTTCATCTTTTTTGTTTTTTGTTATTAAATTGTTATTTGTATATACAAATGAAATGGTAAAAAAATTTAGACTTTTAATTTGTCGGATATTTTGTTCATGCTGGCAACCAATCTAGCACTTTCTTCTTTTCCCACAACGGTTGAATATTTTTCATAAAAATTTTTTACACAGCTATTTAATTTGGGTGATAATTCCTTTGCTTTTGGTGTGGGGTAAACATTGGTTGTTTTGCCTTCGGTGGTGCGGACTACCAATTTTTTTTCTTCTAATTTTTCTATGAAACGCGTGATGGTGCTGGGTGTCAGCTGCATTTGCTCGGCCAATGCACCGGGCTGGATACCTGCATCTTCAATGATGAGCATCAGTAAATAAGCGTGGCTTGGCGGAAGTTTTACTTCTTTCCAGCTCTCGATTGCAAGTTTCTCTATTTTGCGTGCCAGCGAATTGGCAGTAAAGTAGAGGCATTGGCAATATTTACATTCAGATGTTTTCATTGATGATGCAAATGTAAAACAATTTTATTTGTATGTACAAATATTTTTTATTTTTTTCCTGTCCAATAATATTCCTCGAGTTGAAGTGTGCGACGCTACCGCAGCTTCATTTTTGTGCTGTAGCTTGCTACAAAATAATTATCCTTTTTCGCCGCATCCAAATGCACAAATAGTTTTTGTAGATTTGAGCCGACATGGCAAATCCAAATTTAAATAGCGATAAAGAAAACCTGAATCTGGCCGATAAAGAATTTGAGAATACGATCAGGCCGAAAGAGTTGGATGATTTTTCGGGCCAGCCACAGTTGATTGAGAATCTGATCATCTTCATTAAAGCTGCGAAAATTCGCGGCGAAGCATTGGATCATATTTTGTTTCATGGCCCGCCGGGATTGGGAAAGACAACGCTGTCGCGGATCGTAGCCAACGAACTTGGCGTAAATATTAAAGAAACTTCGGGGCCGGTGATTGAAAAACCAGGCGATCTTGCAGGGTTGTTGACCAACCTTGAACCTAACGATGTTTTATTTATTGATGAGATTCACCGGTTAAGCAATGTGGTGGAAGAATATTTATATGCGGCGATGGAAGATTTCAGGATCGATATCATGATCGACAGCGGACCCAATGCAAGAAGTGTACAAATTAATTTGAATCCGTTTACATTGGTTGGCGCAACAACAAGAAGCGGATTATTAACGGCGCCACTGTTATCGCGTTTTGGGATTAAATCGAGATTGGAATATTACAATGCCGAAACACTTAAAAAAATCATTGAAAGAAGTGCAGCCATTTTAAACACAAAAATCTCTTCGGATGCTGCAGGTGAAATTTCGAGACGCAGTCGCGGTACACCTCGTATTGCCAATGGATTGTTGAGAAGGGTAAGGGATTTTGCACAGGTGTTGAATGACGGTATCATTGATATTGGCATTACACAACATGCTTTAAAAGCATTGAATGTTGATGAACATGGATTAGATGAAATGGATAACCGCATATTAATTACCATCATCGAAAAATTTAAAGGAGGCCCTGTAGGCCTTACTACCATTGCAACTGCGGTTGGTGAAGAAGCTGGCACCATTGAAGAAGTGTACGAACCATTTTTAATTCAGGAAGGTTTTATGCAGAGGACTCCCAGAGGGAGAGAAGTAACGCATAAAGCCTATGAACATCTAAGAAAAACTCCGATGCAAGGATCGTCTCAATCAAACCTTTTCAGCTGATGTTAAATGCAGCCATAGAATATATTGCAGCAAGATGTTTAGATAAACTATGATTGATGCAAACTGAAAATGAAAAATATAAACACGCTGATCTTACAAGAAGAATCATCGGTTGTGCGATGAAGGTTCATACGCAAATGGGCAACGGATTTCAGGAATTAATTTATCATCGTGCACTTGCTATTGAAATGAAAAAGCAAGAACTAAAGTTTGAAGATGAAATTCAGGTTACAATATTTTATGATGGAATAGAGGTTGGGAAACGAAGGGTAGATTTTTTAGTGGAGAAAATAATTCCTGTTGAAATTAAAGCAATCAAAGAATTAGATAATATTCATTTAGCTCAAGCCATAAATTATCTTGAAGCATATAAAATGGAAGTTGGTTTGTTAATTAATTTTGGTTCAATCCGTTTGGATTTTAAACGAATAGGAATACCGAATAAAGCAAGATGAACTATGATGCAAATAAAAAGGCTGCCCGTAATAAAACGAGCAACCTCTAAAATCTTAGTCTATCAAATCATCCCAAACATCGTAGTTTAAGGAGCAACCAATCTAAATCCGTTGCCATGAATATTTACGATTTCAATATTCACATCATCCCTTAAATATTTACGCAGCTTGGCAATATACACATCCATGCTTCTTCCGTTGAAATAAGTATCGCTGCCCCAAATCTTTTTCAATGCCCTTTCTCTTGGTAACAGATCATTTTTATGTTCGGCCAGCATTTTCAACAACTCATTTTCTTTGGGAGATAAAGTTTGTGTTTTTCCTTCATGCGTTAATTCGCGCAATTTTGGATTGAAATGATAGAAGCCCAGATCAAATTCAATATTATCGCTCACCCTGTTATCTTCTTCGTTGCGTTTTAAAATGGCTTTTATTTTCAGCATCAATAATTCGCTGTCGAAAGGTTTTGTGATATAATCATCAGCGCCTAATTTATAACCCTGAATGATATCTTCCTTCATTGTTTTTGCGCTTAAAAAGAATAAAGGCATATCGGGATCTACATCGCGGATCTCTTCGGCCAACGCAAAGCCATCAACATTTGGCATCATCACATCCAATAAACAGATATCGAATTTTTCGCGTTGAAATGCAGCCAGACCCAATCTTCCGTCGCGTTCAAGCGTAACATCATAATCATTCAGCTCTAAATAATTTTTTAATACCATACCGAGGTTGCTGTCATCTTCGCAAAGCAGTATTTTATATTTTTTTCCTTCCATGTTTTTATTTTTTATTGTGATATAAAGGTAAAACTATGCCAAGTTATAGCCAATAGTATGCAAGCTTTTGTTAAAACGGTTAACCGGCATAAAGAAAAGATGAATGAATCAGGCAGAAACAAGGGAAACTCAAAAACCTGATACAACAAACAAACCCATGTAAATTATATTGAAATAAATCTTATTGTTGTATTTTGGTCTTTACTCGATATAAATATGATGGCATTTATTCTTATTTTTTTTACAGGATGGATGGTTAGTTTTTTAGGCCAACTGCCATTGGGTACCATGAGTATCACTTCTACACATATTGCTGTGAAAGAAGGATTTTCTCATGCATGGAAATACGCTTTGGGCGTGGCTTTGATAGAAATTATTTATCTGCGAACCGTTTTATCGGGTGTTGATCTGATCATGCAGCATCATTTCTTTTTTGTTGTGCTGGGTTGGCTAACGGTAGTATTTTTTCTGGGCTTTGGAGTATATAGTTTTATTACTGCTGTAAAACATCAGGGGCAAAAAAGATCACCCATTCTTAATAATAAAATAAACCGCTTTTGGTTAGGGATAACCATGAGTGCATTAAATCCGGCCCAAATTCCTTTTTGGTTTATCTGGAGCAGCTACCTGATTAATTTGCACGTTTTACATTCAAACACTTTAGAGTTCAACACATTTACCATTGGCTGCGGATCAGGCACCATCAGCGGTCTGGCGTTTTATATGTACGGAGGTAATTGGGTGGTCACAAAATTTAATACCAGCAATAAAACACTGGATATAATCATGGGCATCATATTCATTATTGCCGCTGCCATTCAATTTTACAGAATGGTTTGGGGAACGTTTGTGTAGAGCCGGGAGTCGGAAGTCGTTAGTCGGGAGTGAAGCACATTCTAAGAAAATTTCATTTATAATTTATCACTCAGCATTTATCATTTCCACCGCCCATTTATCTCTTTCATCGGGCGAAAACTTCCATGGTGCAAAATTATTTTCAATATTGCTGAAAGTGCTGTTCCATTCCTGAGGTGCATTACTTTCTTCCATAATTAAATAACGGCGCAGTTGAATAATAATATCCAATGGCGAAATACTTACGGGACATTGTTCTACGCAAGCATTGCAGGTAGTGCAGGCCCTCAATTCTTCTTCACCAATATAATCGCGCAGCAAAGTTTTATTATCATTTGTAAATTCTTTGTTGGCATTTATATTTCTTCCTACTTCTTCCAAACGATCTCTTGTCTTCATCATGATGTTACGCGGACTTAATAATTTCCCTGTGATGTTTGCCGGACAAGCAGCGGTGCATCTTCCGCACTCGGTGCAACTGTATGCATCCATTAAATTTTTCCAACTCAGATCAAATACATCTTTGGCGCCAAATTTTTTAACATGCTCTTGTACTGCATCGCCTGTTGGTGCTAATTCGGGTTGCATGGCATACAAAACTTCATTTTGAATTTCAGGCATGTTCTGCATTTTTCCCAGTGCATCTAATTTTGCAAAATAGGTGTTGGGGAAAGCAAGAATAATGTGTAAGTGTTTTGAATAAGGCAAATAATTGGCGAACGCAAAAATGCCGATGATATGCAACCACCAGCAAATTCTTTCGGAAGCTGCCAAAGTTTCGCTGCTGAAATTTTGAAGGAGCGGGTGCAGGTTAGAAGAGATTAAAAAGTTCCCGGTAATATGCTCGGCATAATGCCCAAAGCCTCTTGCCTGTAATAAAGTATCGCAGGCATTCATCTTCAAAAACAAACTCATCAAAATAATTTCGGTAATTAAAATATAATTGGCATCGCTTCTGGGCCATCCGTTCAAATCTTTACTAGCAAAGCGTTTTAACCTGATGATATTTCTTCTGATTAAAAAGATCACACAAAAAATCAAAACACTTATCGCTAATATTTCAAAGAAATTGATCAGCCACACATAAACATTTCCTAACGGTGAAGCAAATAAACGATGCGTTCCTAAAACGCCATCCATTATAATTTCCAATATTTCGATATTGATGATGATGAAACCTGCATACACAAAAAAGTGCATCACTGCCACCAAAGGATTCTTAAACATTTTCTTTTGCCCGAAAGCCAACAACAAAACATTTCTCCATCGTTGCGACGAATTATTATGGAGGTCTTCATCACGCCCCAACAAAATATTTCTTCTGATTTCTGTGAACTTTTTTACGAAGAGATAAACAGCAACAATTGCAATTGCCGCAAATAAAAATTGTTGAATGAATTGCATAAGGCAAAGTTATACTGCTAAGATAAATGATTTGAATTGCAAAAAGGAATGCAACGCGGATGACACAGGTGGAAAGGATTTTTGCAGATAAATTTTGTAAATCAAAATTCTTAAGTTGTTGCAATTCCAATAATTTTCATACAATTAATTTACGCAGGTATATGCTGCAAAGCAGGATATAGAATCTGTTTTCATCCGTCTATTCAGTGTCATCCGTGTTCCAAACAAATTTATACACCGTTTGTTATTACATTTGACTATGAAATTTTAATTATGGCCGAAAAAAATTACATCCTTACGCAGGAAGAAGCATCTTATAAATTACAAAGATTGGCTTTGGAAATTGCCGAACAATTGCAGGGCGATGATGCGGAACTTTTCATCATCGGCGTTAAAACAAACGGCTTGGTGATCGCTGAAAAAATTGCCGTGTTCCTGAAACCTTATTTGTCCATTCCGTTTCAGGTAATTTCTGCAGGCCTGAATAAAGATCTTCCGGTAGATATTACCTTAAGCAAAGAAATTAATTTCGATAATAAAAATATCATCATTGTAGATGATGTTGCCAACAGTGGCAAAACATTGTTGTATATGCTGAAACCCTTGCTCAGCTTTCATCCCAAAAGAATTCAAACTTTGGTTTTAGTAGAACGGATGCACAAATTATATCCGGTAAAACCCGATTATGTTGGGTTATCTATCTCTACAACTTTACAAGATCATATTCAGGTTGAAGTAAAAGATGGCGAGGTGTTGGGTGCATTTGTAAATTAAAGTTTTTCTGATCTAAAAAAATAATATCATGAATACACTACTTATTACAACAAGCACTTCATTAGAAGGATATAAAATTACCAAGCAATTAGGCGTGGTTCGCGGCATTACTGTTCGCTCACGTAGTTTATTGGGAAATATTGCAGGCGGAATACAAAGCCTTTTTGGTGGGCAAATATCGATTTATACCGAACTCTGTGAAAGAACACGTGAAGAAGCCTTACAGCTAATGATTGAACATGCCCGAACAATGGGTGCTAATGCAATTATTAATATGCGTTACGATGCTAATGATGTAATGAACGGAATTACCGAAGTATTGGCCTACGGAACAGCTGTAATTGTTGAGCCAGTTATATAAGTATTCTTTATTTTTAAAAATAAAATCAATAAAAAATCAATTATGGATGCAGCTGCTTTGAAAAATATTGATGTGTGGCTTAACGGAAATTATGATGCCGACACAAAAGATCAAATTAAAAAATTACAGGAAACTAATCCTGCCGATTTAGAAGAATCGTTTTATAAAAGCCTGGAATTTGGTACCGGCGGGCTTCGCGGCATCATGGGTGTTGGTACCAACCGCATGAATAAATATACAGTTGGTATGGCCACACAGGGCTTTGCCAATTATTTAAAAAAGAGTTTTCCCGGCGAGGAAATAAAAGTTGCCATTGCACACGACAGCAGAAATAACGGTCGCTTTTTTGCCGAAACAACTGCAAATGTTTTTGCAGCGAACGGCATTAAAGTTTTTTTATTCGAAGCACTGCGACCTACACCTGAATTGAGTTTTGCCATACGCACATTGGGATGCAAAGCCGGCGTGGTTTGTACAGCATCGCACAATCCAAAAGAATATAATGGTTACAAAGCTTATTGGGATGATGGTGCGCAATTAGTTTCACCGCACGATAAAAATGTAATTAAAGAAGTGGAAGCCATCGCAAATGTGGATGATGTAAAATGGAAAGGTGGTGAAGCAAATATTACAATCATCGGCAAAGAGATCGATGATAAATATATTGAAATGGTGAAAGGATTAAGTGTGTATCCGGAAGTGATCGCAAAACAACACGATCTTAAAATTGTGTACACACCCATTCACGGAACGGGAATTACGTTAGTGCCGAAAGCCTTGCAGGCATTGGGTTTTACAAATGTTACCGTTGTTGAGGAACAGGCAACACCCGATGGGAATTTTCCTACAGTTATTTATCCCAATCCCGAAGAAAGTGAAACAATGAGCATTGGTTTGAAAAAAGCAAAATCATTGAATGCAGATATTTTATTGGGAACAGATCCTGATGCCGACCGTGTTGGTGTTGGTGTAAAAAACCATAAAGGCGAATGGGTATTGATGAACGGAAACCAAACATTGATATTGGCATTTGCCTATATGCTGGAGGCGAGAAAAAAGAAAGGGCTTACACAACCCAATGATATCGCGGTTTCTACCATTGTATCAACCGAAATGGCAAGAAATGTTTCCGAAAAAAATGGAGCAAAATATTATTCGGTGCTTACCGGTTTTAAATGGATCGCTTCATTGATCTTAGAAAAAGAAGGCAAAGAAAATTATATTGTTGGTGGTGAAGAAAGTTTTGGTTTGATGATAGGAGATAAGGTTCGTGATAAAGATTCGGTTAGCGCCGTTGCATTGATCTGTGAAATGGCAGCGTATGAAAAAGAGAACGGAAAAACTTTATTCGATAAATTAATCGAACTCTATATTCAATACGGATTTTATTACGAGAACCTGATCAGCATTACCAAGAAAGGAATGAACGGACAGAAAGAAATTGCCGATATGATGGAAGGCTATCGCAATAATCCGCCGGCCATTATCAATGGCAGCAAAGTGGCGCAGTTATTGGATTACGAACTTTCTGTTGGTAAGAATTTAATTACCGGCGAAAGCTGGAAGATTGAATTACCAAAAAGTAATGTGCTGCAATTCATTACCGAAGACGGAAGTAAGATCTCTGCCCGTCCTTCAGGCACCGAACCAAAAATTAAATTTTATTTCAGCGTAAAAACTGAATTAAATAATAAAGCAGAGTTTGACGCCAAGTACGAGTTGCTTCAAAATAAAATCAAGGGCATTATTGAAAGTATGGGATTGAAATAAATTATTGAATTGATAACTGAAATGCTGTGCAAAATTTTTGTGCAGCATTTTTCTTTTCACAATCTTTCAAATTTCAATAAATCATTCATGCTTTAATTAGATTTGCTTTGTTTATGAGAACATACGAAGACAGTTATCAGCATAAAGGATTGCGCAGGCAATTGGTAAACCTTTTAAAAGAAAAAGGTATTACCGATGAAAATGTGCTGAATGCCATCAATACGATTCCGCGACATTTTTTTTTAGATTCTGCTTTCGATAAACGGGCTTACGAAGACAAAGCTTTTCCCATTGGCGAAGGACAAACCATTTCTCAACCCTACACAGTTGCTTATCAAACACAATTATTGCAAATTAAAAAAGGCGATAAGGTTTTGGAAATAGGCACAGGAAGTGTTTACCAGGCAACAGTTCTGGCCGAAATGGGCGCATGGGTTTATACCATCGAACGACAAAAAAAATTATACGACGCGCATAAAAATTTTTACTTCCGTACAAAATATCCAAATATCAAATTCTTTTATGGCGATGGTTTTGAAGGATTGAAAGCGTATGCACCTTTCGATAAAATAATCATCACTGCTGCTGCACCATTCATTCCCCCAAAATTAGTTGCACAATTAAAAGTGGGCGGCATGATGGTAATTCCTGTTGATGAAGGCGATGCACAACGCATGATTCGAATCACCAAATTAGCTGATGGAAGCGTTAAAGAAGAATCCTTCGATCTGTTTTCTTTTGTGCCCATGCTTACCGGAAAAAAGGAATAAAAAATTATTTTGTTGCCGGCAGCAAATCTTTGTGCAACTGATGTTGCGTCGCACACTTGTACGTTCTGTACTTTATTCAGCAATGCAAATTAAGTCTTACCTTATTTTAACTAACTTGTGAGAATGAAATATTTCCTGCTGATATTATTTCTGATCGCATTTAATTTTTCTAAAGCACAACATAAATTTCGGTTACATGTTGTTGCACCATCAGCCGAACGAACCGGCGCCACAGCATTTTATAAAACTGTTGCTGCATGGAAATGGAAACAACGCGATTCACTGGCAGTACAGGAAATTCTTTCGGGCAACATTCCATCTTTTTATAAAAAATTTGTACGCATCAATACTTCCGTCTTTGATTCTTCAACAGGAAAAGAAATCCATGCATTTTATTTTGTTGCACCCGATTATTTATGCATCGGCACCAACGATGATTGGGCAAGGATACCATTAACACCAATGGCTGCACAAATCATTGCCGACAGCTTTCATTGTTTTTTACCGACTCGAAAAATGGTGAACGATATTTATCAGCAGGCTGTTGTAAAATTAGAACCCGTGCCCATGTATGCGTTCCGCGACAGCAGTGTTACCATGTGGCAGCATCATTTAATTATTGAAGGGCAACGAAAGCTGCGCAAGGGTTTGATAGCAGGAATAAAAAAAGATGTGGTGCTGTCTGATCAGGTTTCGCGTTACCCAAAACCCGATCACGAAGCGATTTATGGCTGGCATAAATTAGATGAAAAACCTATTCAACCTTTGTATGTCGGACATATCAATTGGTGGGTTGATTACAGCCACGGAATAAGATTGGTGTATAAAACAATTTGGGTAGATGGAAAGAAAATGGATTATACACAAGTGCTGTCAAGTCCAACATTAAAAAGATTATTGTGCGACGAACAGTTCTGCGATTTTTACCGGTACAATTAATTTGAAAAATAAAATTTTATTTTTCAAAAGATTCTATCAGTGATTCGATCTTCCCTCCCGCATCATAAAATGTAGCCAATTTTCTGATAACTGTTTCCACTAAAGCATCGGGGCAACTGGCACCGCTTGTAATTAAAACCTTAGGGATATTTTTTTCGGGAAGAAAATGATAGCTATGCGACTGTTCTTTTGTCCGCCAGTTACAATGAATGATTTCGTTTCGGTTGATGATTCGTTCGGCTGAATCAATAAAATAAGTAGGTAATTTTTTTTCGCATAATTCAACCAGATGAGAAGTATTGCTGCTGTTATAACCGCCAATCACAATGGCCAGATCGGCATCGGTATTCAACATGGCCGATACGGCTGTTTGATTATCATAAGTAGCATAGCATAATGTATCCCTCGTATCAGCAAAATGTTCGCCTATATTTTGTTCGGTTAAATGATAATGTTGTTTGATAATGTTTTTCAGATAGTCCGAAATTTCTTGTGTATCGGAAGCCAATTGAGTGGTTTGGTTAACAACACCAATTCTTTGAAGATCTTTTTCAACATTAAAACCTTCTGAATATTTTCCTTTGAATTCAGTATAAAATATATCGGCCGCTTTTTCTCCCGTAATATATTTTGCCAGCTCAATGGTTTCTTTCATGTCGTTCACCACTACTGTTGCAGTGTGCGATGATGCATGCGAAAAAGTCGCTCTTGTTTCTTCGTGTTTGGGTTTGCCATGAACCACAATGCTGTAGCCCTTTTCGGCAATATGTTCACTTCTGTTCCAAACCTTTTCTACAAACGGACAGGTAGTATTATGTTTCTCGGTGTGAATACCTTTTTCCTTTAATTTTTTTTCGATATCCAGCGTTGTTCCGAATGCAGGAATTAAAACAATATCATCTTTTGTGATGGTTTCAAACGGAATGATCTGTTTGCCGTAAGTATCCTGTAAAAACTGAACACCTCTTTCTTTCAGATCGGCATTTACTTGCGGGTTATGGATCATCTCGCTTAATAAAAAAATCCTTTTGCCCGGATTTTCTTCAATTGTATTGAAAGCAATTTCAATCGCATTCTCAACACCATAACAAAAACCAAAATGACGGGCCAGATAAATTTTAATAGAATCCAGTTCCAATAAAGTTGGACTAAAATCTTTCTTCAGCTTATCATCAATTCTGCGTTTTTGTTTTACTGCACTGATGAGCGAACTGCGATAAATATTCGGAACATTAAATTGTTTCATTCATTCAACGGTTGAAAAGCGATTCTGAAATAATAAGGGCAAATGTACAAAGTTCGTATTCAAATATTTTTTCGGGAACGATTCCGTAAATAATTACCACCATGATTTACAAGCTTTCTATTTTTATAAACCGAATGCTTGCTAAAATGAAAAATATGAAATTAAAAATCTCTTCGCTCTTTACTTTCCTGATGTTTTTATTATCTGCTGCCTCTTATTCGCAGGATAAAAATATTGATTATTACTATCAGCATGCACCTTTTAAAATGCCCAAAGTTATTGTTCCGGTTTTTGCCGATAAGAATTTTTCGATCAAAGATTATGGAGCAGTGAATGATGCTAAAACCCTTAATACCACTGCATTTGCAAAAGCTATTGATGCTTGTACAAAAGCGGGTGGCGGTAAAGTGATTGTTCCGGCAGGTGTATGGCTTACCGGTCCTATCGAATTAAAAAACAATGTCGATCTGCATCTCGAACATGGCGCCATCATTCAGTTCGCAAAAGATCATACACAATATCCTATCATTAAAACAGCGACTAACAGCAATAGTTATACGCCTGCTTCTCCCATTTATGGATACGATCTTACCAATATTGCTATCACAGGTGATGGTATCATTGACGGAGCAGGTGATAGCTGGCGCCCGGTTAAAAAGGATAAAACCACTGCATCGCAATGGAATGAAATAACAAAAACAGGTGTTGTAAGTAAAGATGGAAAAGTTTGGTGGCCAAATGATGAAGCCATGAACGGAGAAGAATATTTAAAATCATTAAAACAAAAAACAAATAAACCAGCGCCTGAAGATTATTTACCTGCACGAGAATATTTGCGCCCTTACATGCTGTACCTGGTTCATTGCGATAATGTTTTAATAGAAGGAATTACTTTGCGCAATTCGCCAAAGTTTGTTTTTTATCCAAATCATTGTAACAACTTAACGATGAACAAGGTGAGTGTTTATAACGATTGGTGGGCACAAAACGGCGATGGGATCGATATCAGTGCCTGTAAAAATGTTGTGATATTTAAATGTAATGTAAATGCCGGTGATGATGGCATTTGCATGAAAAGCAGTGGCAACAAGGGTAACGGGGCAGAGCTCGAAAATGTTTTAATTGCAGGATGCACGGTGTTTCGTGCACACGGCGGCTTTGTTATCGGCAGTAATACCGATGGCGGCATGAATAATATTTATGTGAGTGATTGCAATTTTATTGGAACCGATATTGGCATTCGTGTAAAAAGCAATGCAGGCCGTGGCGGATTGGTAAAGAATATTTATGTTGATAATATTACTATGAAGAATATTGTTCACGAAGCAATATCATTCAACACTTATTACGAAGATGTGCCTGCCGGAAAAGAAGCGAAAGATGTAAAGACAACTGCAACCAATAAAGTACCTGAGTTTACTGCGTTTTATATCAGCAATATTAATTGCGAAGGCGCCAAACAAGCCATTTCGATCGTTGGATTACCGCAACAACCTGTGCATCATATTTATTTCGAAAATGTTTTTATCAGAGCCGATAAAGGTTTTAATTCTGTTGATGCATCTGATATTGATCTGAAAAAAGTAAATATCATTTCTGAGAAACCAATTTACAACACACATGGTTGTAAGAATATTAATGTGCATGATTAGTACGAATTAGATATTGAAGGGTGTTTGTAATATTGAGTAATCAATTTTTGATTTGCAAGCAAGCTCTTTGAAAATGCGATGCTTTTTAGTTTACGCATCATAGCCCTGTAGCTGAAATCACAGTAGTGCAACAGCCACATCAGGGTACCCACCCGAAAATGGGCTGTTTTCATTTTCGGGGGTCTTTTTTTGTTACTTTTTTGGACAAGCAAAAAAGTAAATAAAAAATAAATTCTTATGCCTCAAAGCCGTACCGATAGTTATCGGTATTCGTTCTTGCAACGCCACTGCTTTTTATCCTTTGAAAAAATATGCTGCGCATTTTTTCAATTCCGGCTTCGTTGGAACCGGAGAAAAAGAGGCGGCTCTTGCAAGAACTGGCGAAACTTTCAAAGAGTGAAGGTTTATAGTGCAGTATCCATTTTTTTATTTTTACAGATCGATAAGCTGAACAATTTCTTCAAGATAGTTTTTATCAGTTTCATCAAAACTATTCAGCGAATCGCTGTCAATATCCAAAACACCAACAACAATTTTATCCTTTATCAACGGCACAACAATTTCACTCTTTGATAAACTGCTGCAGGCAATATGCCCGGGAAATTTTTCTACATCATCAACGATCAATGTTTTTTCCTGTTGCCAGCTTGTGCCGCAAACACCTCTTCCTTTTTTAATTCTTGTGCATGCCACCGGACCCTGAAAAGGCCCCAGCACCAACTCATCATTCTTCACCAAATAAAATCCAACCCAAAACCAGTTGAACTGTTCTTTCAAAGCCGCAGCCACATTGGCTAAATTGGCGATCAGGTCGGGCTCGCCTTCCAATAAACCTTTTATCTGCGGCAATAAAGATTGGTACTGTTCCTGCTTGCTTCCTTTTGTTACTAATAAATCTTCAGACATAAATTCTTTGATTAAAAACTAAAAATAGAAAAACTAAAAACTAAAATAAGAAAAACTAAATCGTTTAACACAATGTCAGGTTGTCCAAAGGACTCAAATTGAGAGCTTGTCGAAACCTTTTTTTAAAACAAATTTAATTCGTGTAATTCGCAAAAATCCGTGTAATAAAATAGAAAAACTAAAAACTAAAAAAAGAAAAACTAAATCGTTTCGAAAACTTGCAACCTGCGTTTCAATAGTCACTTAAATTTCATTGCAAGCAATTCGTGTAATTCGCAAAAATTCGTGTAATAAAAACTCAAAATTTTTTCTTCACCAAACTACTGTCACTCGTACATAAAAACAAGCTGCCGTCGTTAAATGTTTTTAAAGGGATCAATATTTTTTTCTGTTTTAATTCATCTAAAGTCAGCAGATCAAAATTTTCTTCGTTGTTAAACCAGATCAATTTAACTGTTGGTTGTTTATAAAATGCAGCTACCTGATCTATGTGCACTCTTTCCGGCAACGATACAACAGATCGATCGGTAAAAAAATAAACTGCATGATTTGCATTTGAAAAAACAGGATAATCTTTCCTAAAAAATGAACTGTCATTTTTCAGGTAATGCAATGTTTCCGATTCTTTCCAGTCGTCATCGGTATAACCGCCAATGCCGCCTTCCGACTCGTCCTGATACGTTTCTTTATCAATTTTATAATGTTGGATTAATAAAGCAGTAACTAAAAAAGTAACCAAAACAACAAAAGATAATTTGATGATCTTATTACTGATGAATTTGATGATCCGCGGAATACTTTGTGTGCCGAACCAAATAAATGAAATGAATAATGGCGATAATAACCTTGCATTGATGGGTTCGTATCTCGAAATGGTTGCACTGATCACCATAAACCATCCGAATACCAGAAAGAATGCCGTTGCAATATTTTCGAAACTGGTATAACGTGTTTGTTTAATGATGCGGTAAATAAATGTAACTGTTGCAGCAACTAAAAAAAATGATCCCAATAAAAAACTGAACGATTTGGTAAACGAAGCAAACGGCAACCAATCGCTTAATACCGAACCAAAATATTCTATGTTGGTATGCAACGAAATAATTCCTTTTAACCGCTGGCCCGTAAGTGATCCTGTCAGGAAGCTGTTCCTTATCAAATTGATCAGCAGCAACGAAATTCCGGTGAGCCCGAATGATAATAAATGAATAATTTTTTTCTTCCACGGCAATGCTGCAAAACATAATATCAATAAACCACCGGTGCCTATCAGCGTAACACCGGCATAACGTGTAATGCAGCTCAGTGCTGCAATACATCCGATGATCAATAGATTTCTGATAGAAGGATTTTGAAAATATCTTTTGATAAAAATAAAAAATACGATCACCCAAAGTATGAATAGTGTTTCGGACCAGAGCATCGAATACACATCGGTCAAACAAGGACAAACAATAACGATCAGCAATACAAATGCTTTATATAAACGCGATGTTGAAGAAAATCTTTGCATGATGCAACCGCTTAAATAGATCACTGTTGCAAATAAAATCCCATTCAATGCCGGCGCAAACACAATCACATCTAATCTTGTAATAAACATTACCGCTCCTAAAAATATCGGATACAAAACCGGAAATAAGATCAGCGGTTTATTATCGAAACCCAATAACCATTTGCCTTCATTTAAGTGCCTTGCAACACTGGTGTACATGATCGAATCGGGCGAAATGCCAATACCACCGTAATGTGTAAACAAAATAATTGCAACGAAACCAATGATGGCCGCTAATAATGAATCGTAATTTTTTTTTAGTGAAAGAAATGAAGCCATATTAATCTTCAACTTTAAATTTTCAATGTCATGAGTTAAAGATTGTCACTCTGTTCTAAGGACTCCCTCGGAGAGGTTCTCGAAGAGTGTTAACGAAATGTTGTTTATATAATCATGTTTCGAGAGCCTCAACATGACATTACGTTCTTTAACTTAAATGGTAAAAACAATTTTATCGTTGCGAATGTACAGCCAATTAAAATTATGTAGCCGGCTTTTGTACACAAATGAAGCTGTTGTTGCGTCGCACTCTTGTACGTTCATATCTTTATTCAGCAAATCTGTTAATCTTCCAGCCCTTTGCCGGCAAGGATCTTATCCAAATATTTTTCAATTCTCGATTCTCGGGTTTTGGATTGTTTGGCAGAAGAAAAATAAAGTAAGTAGCCCCTTTGCCGCCCCGGTGTAAGTGCATAGAAAGCTTTTTTTAATTCGGGCATATCATCTAATACAATTTTAAATTCTTCAGGCATTTTGAATTCAGTTGTCTTTTTCATTTCTACTTTTAAGCCTGCTTTTTCCACTTCAATGGCTTCTTTGATATAAGCTTTCAAAACTTTTTTAAGCTTCTTGATTTCATTAATACCGGTAAAACGAATTTGTCGTGCAGACTGAACATTTTCTGTCTGTTGAATTAAAATACTTTTTTCATCTTTCAATAAAGCACCTTTGTGAAATAAAAAAGCACAGTAGTTTTTAAATCCATGTATCAGGACTATATTGTTATTATTAAAAGTATAACAAGGGCAACCCCATTTCAATTCTTCAGTCAAACCACAATCAAGGGCAATCGCTCTTAATGCAGCATATTCTTCCTGCCACTTTGTAGTTTTATTAAAAAACCAGTCAACTTCTGGATTCATATTTTTTATTGATTAACTGAAATTATTTTTCTATTTGCCGGTCTGAAATACCACGACAAAATAATAAATATAATTTGAAAAGAAGGCCCTGCTATAGCTTTTACTGCATAGTCGCCCATGGCCAAATGCGAAACAAGTGCACCTGTCATTGCAAAAAAGAAACCTGCATAAGCCCACTCTTTAAGAAGCTTAAATCGTGGAATTAAAATAACTATAACTCCAAGAATTTTCCATACCCCAAGCAGGGTTAAAAAATAAACAGGATAACCCAATCCGGTTACCAGATCAATCCACTGTTTTGTTTTAAGCACTGCAAAAATCCCGCTTTGCAACATGCCAATAGCCAGCAGACTTGTAGCAACCCAATAAATTATTTTGTTGCTCCTCTTTTCCATAATAATGTTATTTTAATTTGTTCGCGATGTCCTGTAACCGGTTATGTGCCATGTTAATGCCTTGTGCAAATGGTAGCTTCAGTACCTGGTCTCTGTGTGCAACCGATTTATAAACTACGTGCATATTTAGTTTGCTGCTGTCGTCGCTTAGTCTTTCAAATTCCAAAAACTCAAGCTGAACATCAAAAGGCGTATTCTCCATTTCAAATGTCCTTGTAATTTTTCTGTTGGCACTAAACTCGTGAATTACGCCATTGGCTTTAAATACCACGTTGCCTTTGTTATCGGTTGTTTCAAATTGATAACTGCCGTGTTTTTTATTTTCGTGTTTCAACACTTTTGTCCCCATCCATTGCTCAATAATTTCGGGTTCTGTATAAGCTTTAAAAAGTAATTCCAAAGGCAGATCAAATTCCCTTGTTATTACCAGATCTTGTTTGCTGTCTTCGGCATTTATTTTTGTTTTTAGTTCCATAGGTCTTATTTTTTTGTTTTGTATTTTTTCATGATGGTTTCTAATTTATTAAACCTGTCGTCCCACATTTTTCGGAATGGCTCAATAAAGTCGGCTACCTCTTTCATTTTTTTTGCATTGATGTGATAATAAATTTCCCTGCCGTTTTGTTCCTGTTGCAGCAACTCGCATTCTGTTAATATTTGCAGGTGTTTCGAAACGGTTGGTCTTGCCGTATCGAAGTTTGCAGCTATTACACCTGCTGTCATGGATTGCGAAGCAACCAGCAGAAGTATGGCCCTTCTTGTTGGATCTGCTAAAGCTTGAAATACATCTCTTCTTAAATTCATTGTGTAGCTATTTGGCTACAAATATATATGTAGCTATTTAACTACGCAAATTATTCTCTCAAATTATTTCCCTGCTATCCTAAGAGTTAGTGTAGCGCTCTTTGGATAGATAATGAGAATCAGACTAAGTCTGATTTATATTGAAAAATCCATAGACACCCTGCGGAAGTCTATGGATAGCGGGGGGGGGGGCTGCTGTTACTTTCATACTAATTTAACCCGTTGGCGGAATTAATTTACTGCTTAGTTTTTAGCTCCAAAGGAGCGAAATTTTGGTAGAAATGTAATAGCAAAACAAAATTCAAAACCCTGTAGGGGTGATATTATTTTTTGAAATGCCGCTCCTACGGAGCTTATGTCTGGCAAATCCATATTTTTCTACCAAAATATCGCCTCTCTGAGGCTTCATAATTTTTAAACTTATTAATTCTGCCAACAGGTTAATTTAATTTTTTAATTGCCTTTTCTTTTCCCGCTATCCTAAGACGAAGTTTTCTTCTATGGATAGTAGTGCCGATACTTGTTAGTTTATGAATATACAAGTCAATTGATTTGTCATAAAATCAAATCGAACATTAATTGGTCTTTTTTGATAGATAATATTACAAATAACAATTCCGGTATGAGAAGAAAAAGTTGACTCCTTGTAAGTCACCGAACAATTCTTTAATTTTTGTAATTGTTCAATAGTTCTTTTGTCATTCATATAATTTTCATCGATAAATAATTCTCCTTTAAAAGTCCTCGTAGCCATATTATTTTGATCAACTGCAGGATCTGTATTTCTATAAAGTTTTATTGCAACCCCAAGATGAGTAGTGTCGTAATCATTCTTATTAAATATTAATCCTTCTTTATTATAAGTATAACTTGTCCATTTTATCATTTCTTTTGTACCCGGTTTATATTTTGCCATTTTCTTTTTTTCTTTCCCTCTGGCATTTAATAAACTGTCAAAAGTTGATATACTTGTTGAACCAGTAACATAATAATTATTGACGAACACAGAATCGTTTCTAAAGTCAATTCGTTGCCCCATAACAAGAACTGAAGTGTGGATCAGGATAATGAAAAGTATGAATCGCATAGACTGAATTTTTGTTTACTGTGCACTGGCATTTTACGCATGTTTTGTTGTGGAAAGTTTTATTTTAAATAATATCCTACATTAAACTGTATTACATTATTTCTACCTGTTGCAGGAAATGATGCACCAAATGAATGTATAACATTTGTCATACCATAATCGAACATTACTTCAGTAAAAAACTGCTTTCCCAATTTAATATTTAGGCCACTTGATATACTTACATCTATTCGGTTATAAAAATCAGTAATGTCATTTGAAGAACCTGAAGTCTTGCCTTTTGCTGATACCAAATAAGAAATTTCAGGACCTGCCTTAAAAGATATTCCTTTTGTTAATTTAAATCCACAATACAGCGGCAACGAAATATAATTTAAGTGCAGGTGTATTGTCCCTGACGGCATTAATCGTTCACTAAATCCTTTTTCAGAAAACAATAATTGAGGCGAAAAATAAAACCGCTTTGAAAAATCTTTTCTTGTTGTTATACCAACATTAAAATATGCAGCCCTGTTATAACCTGAGCTATATGAAACATTACTGATTGTCGATACATTTAATCCGGCCTTAAACCCAAATTTTAATTGAGAAAAAGATGAAAAGCAAATTGCCATAAACAGAATAATAAATGAAAAAGTTTTTTGCATAGATATTTATTTTAATTACCCGCCAATGTTTTCGCATTGGCATTGTGGTGGTATTATATTTCGAAAGCAGATAGTTAACGCCGGTTAAAGATATGAAAATAATTACTTATTCTTTTTGTCTAACTATCCTAAGAGTTAGCGATGCGCTCTTTGAATAGATAATGAGGATCAGACTAAGTCTGATTTATATTTAAAATCCATAAACACCCTACGGAAGTCTATGGATAGCGGGACTGGTTTTGTTTCAAGTTTTAATTGAAATCTACGAAATCATAATCTGATATATTTTTCATTCTAAATCGTTCCCTCATTTCTCCAATTTTTAAAATTGCTTCCGTTTGGAATGGAAAATATTTAGAAAATAAAAATAAGATTACATTTAATATTTCATAATGTTGATAATAAAGAGCATGAATTCCTAATGAGAAATGAGCAAAAATATTTCTCTTATTTTGAATCAAATCCATAACATCAGTCATTCTTTCGTTTTGCTTTTTATTAAAACTTTTAGCAATAATTTTTTTCGAACATTGCTTAATAGCTTCAAAACTCGGAGGTTCATTTCTTTTTTTGTATAGTTCAACATACTGACCTGGAGATTCCATTATAATTACTGCATTAAGAATCATTTCTATGCCAACACAAAGTAATAATTGAAATGGACCTTCTCGTTCAACTCTTCTATACTGAAATTCAAATGAAGTAAGAATAAAGTTTCTACTTGAATCTATCAATGAATTAACTTTCTCCATTATCTTTGTCTTATCCTTCTTCTCACATGCTGAAATAAGTTCATTTATTTTTTCTTCTCTATGTTTGCTTATCTCATCCATGTGTAGTCGCATATGTCTTTTCATTTTGAAATATATTTTCTGAATTATTTTCTTTTAAAATAGGATAAATGCTATAAGTCCTCGTCTTTTATGTCCACTCTTTTGTCAAACTTGCCGCTAACGTTCGAGTATTTGGGAAGGCAAGGAATTCATTAATTGTCCAGCCATGCTTTGGCAAATACCCTTGTTATAAGCCATTTTGGGTGTTTTTTTTTGCAGGATGAAAATAATAATCATTTCCACATGAACATTCTTCAATTAGATTAGGCTCGTAGAAATTGATAAATGTTTTTACTGCTAATTTTGCCTTTGTATAATCGAAATTTAGTAAATCTCTATAAACTCCTTTGTACCCAGTGTTTGTTTCTCCAGATGGCTTTAAATGAATAATGTCATTCCTTAACTTGATCAGTTTGTCAATGCTTAAATTATATTTTCGATGCTTTCTTTGTTGAAAATCGATGTTTTTTATTTTAGGGACAGCATTATATAATTTATAGGTTACTGTAGGAATGACAGGGTTTCCTTTTTTATCAAGATAATGATAATCTTCTGGAATAATTCGGTTGGCAAAACTTTCTAAAGTTGCCTGAAGATTTATAATGCAGTTGATAGCTAATTGGAAGTAAATTCCTGCATGACTTAAATCTATTGGGGTATTAGTTTTTCCGATCTGTGATACTTCTTGAGATTGAGAAAGAAGAGAATGTCTATATTGTTGAAGGAGTCCGAAAGACATAACTGCATTTGAATAGAAAATAGTAACTGGATTAATTTCAATTACCAATCGTTTAGTTTTTCCATGTAAATAATCGAATCCGAATGTGATTTTATCTTCAAGAACTATCATTATGTCAAGGTTATCATCATCCAATAAATTTTGAGATGTTATATATTTTTGAATGAATAATTTACTATCCTCAGGGACAGCAATATTTCTCAACTCCTTTGGATCAATTTTTACTATGAATTCTTTGCTAGGCTTAAGTCTAATATGTCCCATATTTAGCAGGGTATAAAGAATGGCTTATAACACTTAAAAGTACGAAAATCTTTCATGTATCAAAATCGATTTTTTATAATCACAGCTTTCGTTTTGCGAGTAGATACTTTTTACTACCTATAAACCTTCTGTTGTTTTTGTTTGTCCTATTTCTATTTTCTTACCTATCTCTTACCTACCTGCTTCGTACCAAGTCCACTAATTAGTGGACTTGATACGAACAAGAGTACAAGAAGTTAATAAAGAAACAATTATCCGGCATACCCTAAAAAGGTTCACATTATATAGGGTTTTATTTATTCAATAAATTTATTATTATATTTGTAATTAGTGTAAGGCTTGGGGTAAGGCAGAAGGTTTAAGGTTTAAGGCAGAAGGTACAGTAACACCATAACAACTCTATAATAACAATAGCAATAACGAAGGATGAACGAAGGATGGACGAAGCATTCAGCCATCATCCCTATATCATTACAACCTTAATTGTATGGCAAGAATAAAAAGCAATATAATATTACATGGGGCAAGCGGGCATATTGGTAAGCAGGTAGTGATTAAACAATATGCTTATGGAAAAGTGCTGTCTAAGTTCCCCGATATGGGCAATATTAAGCCCAGTGAAAAACAGGAAGAAAAACGCAGTAAGTTCAGTGATGCGGTGGCGTATGCACAGGGCATTTTAAAAGATGCAGCCAAAAAAGCGGCATACGAGAAAAAACTAAAACCCGGACAAACAGTGTATCATGTTGCAGTAAAAGAATATCTCCTGTTAAATTAAAGGTTGCAGGACGGTTTATTGCTGCACAAATATTATTAGGTCAGGAACTATAAACCCAAAAGACTCTCATCTGCCTGCTCCCGACTAACGACTCCTAACTCCCGACTCTTCCCATTATCTTTGCCGCGCATGAAATCAAAAACATTAAAGAAGGATAAGGTAAACATCATCACACTTGGTTGCAGTAAGAACTTAGTGGATAGTGAAGTGTTGAGCGGACAATTAGCTGCCAACGAAATTGATGTGGTGCACGAGAACAGCAAGCTCGATCATAATATCGTGGTGGTTAATACCTGCGGATTTATTGATAAGGCAAAAGAAGAAAGCATCAATACCATCCTCGATCAATTGGAATTAAAACGCCGTGGTAAATTGGATAAGGTGTATGTTACCGGCTGTTTAAGCGAACGTTACCGCAACGATCTCGAAACCGAAATGCCCGATGTGGATGCATGGTTTGGCACATTAGAATTGCCACTCATTTTAAAACAATTTGATGCCGATTATAAAAGCGAATTGCTGGGCGAACGTTTATTAAGCACTCCCAAACATTATGCGTATTTAAAAATAAGTGAAGGTTGTAACCGCACCTGTTCGTTTTGTGCGATACCGTTGATGCGTGGTCAGCATGTAAGCAAACCCATTGAAGAATTAGTGAAGGAAGCCGAAAGCCTTGTACAGAAAGGTGTTAAAGAGATCATGCTCATTGCCCAGGAACTTACTTATTATGGTTTGGATATTTATAAAAAACGTTCCTTACCCGAGCTATTAAATGCATTGGCTGATGTTAAAGGAATTGAATGGATACGCTTGCACTATGCTTATCCTTCAAAATTTCCTTTGGAGATATTGGATGTGATGCGTGAACGCGATAATATCTGCAAATATCTCGATATGCCTTTGCAACATGCCAGTAATAATATGCTTGCTGCCATGAAAAGAAATATCACGAGAGAAGAGATGAGCGAATTGATCCATCAGATCCGTGAAAAAGTGCCGGGCATTTGTTTGCGCACCACTTTAATTGCAGGATTCCCCGGCGAAACAGAAGATGATGTGGAAGAACTGAAAGACTTTTTAAAAGAACATCGTTTCGACAGGGTGGGAATATTTTCTTACAGTCACGAAGAAAATACTTCGGCACATCAATTAGAAGATAATATTTCGCAGGAAGACAAAGAAGCAAGGGCGCAGGAAATAATGGAAGTGCAGCAGGAAATAAGTTTGGAAAAGAATCAGGAGAAAGTGGGTAAGATATTAAAAGTGATCATCGATAAAAAAGAAGCAGGCCGTTATTTAGGCCGTACCGAATTTGATAGTGTGGAAGTAGATAATGAAGTGGTGATCCACTCAAAAAAGAAATTAGTGATCGGCGATTTTGTGAATGTAAAAATTACCAAAGCCTACGATTATGATATTGAAGGGGAAGTTGTTTGAGGAAGGAACAAGATTCAAGGAACAAGGTTCAAGGCGTCTTGTAACTTGATTCTTGTCTCTTGTAACTTGATTCTTGTCTTTTGTAACTTGTGTCTTGTCTCTTGTAACTTGTGTCTTGTGTCTTGTCTCTTGTAACTTGTGTCTTGTTTCTTGAATCTTCGTCAACTGATTTGCTTATACGTCTTGGGTGTTTTGCCCGTTATCTTTTTAAACACTTTATTGAAATTGGAAAGGTTATTAAACCCAACGCGGTAACAAACTGTAGTTACCGGAATATCTTCATTCATTAATAACTGACAGGCATTGTTGATGCGTATCTCATTCAGGAAATGAACATAGGTTTTTCGGGTTCTTGTCTTGAAGTATTTGCAGAATGCTTCGGGTGTAAGGTTGGCAACAGAAGCGATCTCACTGAGTTTGATGGAACGATGACTTTCTTTAAAAATAAATTCCAGGATATTATTTAAACGATTACCATCGAATGTTTTGATAGACCGTTGCATTGTTATTTTCGACAAAGGCTTCAGGTCTTTTTTATTTGACAAGAGCTTTATTATTTCAACAAAGAGTAATAGTTTGTCGAAGCCGTCGGCATCAGCTATCTGCATTAATTTGGTTTTCAGTAATTCTTTTTTTGTTCCGGTTATTTTAAAACCACCATTGCTGTTGCGAAAGAAATATTGAAAGGATTTTATTTCGGGTGCTTGCCAGAAAGCTTTGCCAAGTGTGTGCTCGCCAAAAAAAACAGTAATGCTTTCAGCCTGTTTCTTCCGTCTAAAATAAGATGCATCATTTCTGAAAACATGCGGCTGATTGGAACCAATTACATAAACATCGCCTTCGGCAAAACGCCCTACATGATCGCCTGCGATCATTGTGCCTTCGCTTTTAATAATAAGTGTCAACTGTATCTCTTCGTGCTGATGTAAGTGATTATAGAAATGCGGCACTTTATCTACCTGCACATGGATGGCGTCTTTTCCGGTGTGCGGTATTTTAAAGGGGATTACTTTCATTTATAATTAATTAATCATTCTGTTGTAAAAATACTGATAAATAGGATAAAATAGTATCAGTATTGATTAATTACTGCAAATACAAGAACTTAATTATGGATTAGATTTGCTTTACAAAAACAAGAGTTATGCAATTTACATGGAAGGGGGTTTTTCCTGCACTCACAACAAAGTTTACTGCAAACGATGAATTGGATCTCGAATTATTTGAAAAGAACCTGAACGAACAATTGGATGCCGGCGTTAATGGTATCATACTTGGCGGCACATTAGGCGAAGCAAGTGTTTTAACTACCGATGAAAAAGAAAGATTGGTAAAATTTGCGATCGAGAAAGTAAACAATAAAGTTCCTGTTGTGTTGAATATTGCTGAAGGTTCCACACGCGAAGCATTGCAGCAGGCTGCTTATGCAAAAGCATGGGGTGCAAAAGGAATTATGATATTGCCACCGATGCGTTATAAAAGCGATCACCGCGAAACAGTTACTTATTTTAAAACAGTAGCCGATTCAACCGATTTGCCCATTATGATCTATAATAATCCGGTGGATTATAAGATCGAAGTAACATTGGATATGTTTGATGAATTACAATCTTGTAAAAATATTACTGCGATCAAAGAATCAACAAGAGACATTACCAATGTTACCAGATTAAAAAACCGATTTGGCGATCGCTATAAAATATCATGTGGCGTTGATCCTTTGGCATTAGAAGAATTAGTGGCCGGTGCCGATGGTTGGGTGGCAGGATTAGTTTGTGCCTTTCCGCGTGAAACCGTTGCTGTGTACCGATTAGTGAAGAGTGGTAAGCTGGATGAGGCTTTAAAAATATATCGTTGGTTCATGCCTTTATTGGAATTGGATATTCATCCAAAATTGGTTCAGTATATTAAACTTGCCGAAAAACAAGCGGGCATCGGATCGGAATATGTACGTGCACCAAGATTAATTTTAGAAGGTGAAGAAAGAAAACGAATTTTAAAGATCATTGATGATGGTATTGCAACAAGACCATCCTTACCCGAATATTTTAATTTGAATGTATGATAAATAATTTCCCGGAAGCAAGTGCAGCAGAGATCAATGAAGTGATGCAACGGTCGTTAACTGCATTCCATGAATACAAAAATATTTCAGCAGATGACAGGGCATTGTTTTTAGAAACTATTGCAAACGAAATAGAATCATTGGGTGATGCATTAATAAATCAGGCGGCAACCGAAACTAATTTGCCTGCTGCAAGATTGATTGGTGAAAGGGGAAGAACAACATCGCAATTAAGAATGTTTGCCAATATGCTGCGTGAAGGATCTTGGGTTGAAGCAAGTATTGATACAGCTATTCCCGATAAAAATCCTCCCAAGCCCGATCTGCGCAAACTATTGATACCATTGGGTCCTGTGGTAGTGTTTGGTGCAAGTAATTTTCCTTTTGCCTATTCAACAGCAGGCGGCGATACAGCCAGTGCATTGGCTGTTGGTTGCCCGGTAGTGGTAAAAGCGCATCCTGCACATGCCAAAACATCGCAAATGGTATTTGAAGCTATACAGACTGCCATCGCAAAGGTTAAAACACCGAAATATGTTTTCCAACACTTGCATGGCAGTTCTTTTGAAACCGGAAAATTAATAGTGCAGCACGATGCAACTGCGGCTGTTGGTTTTACAGGATCATTCGCCGGTGGCAAAGCATTGTACGATTATGCTGCTGCGAGAAAAAATCCTATTCCTGTTTTCTCTGAAATGGGAAGTATCAATCCGGTTGTATTGCTTCCCGATACTTTAAAAATAAATGCAGTAACCATTGCAAAACAATATGCTGCTTCCATCACATTGGGCATGGGACAATTTTGTACCAATCCCGGTTTGTTGATTACAGTGGGATGTGATGGATTGAATTCGTTTATTGAAACATTATCCGATGAAATTGAAAAAGTAATTCCTGCAAATATGTTGCACGCAGGGATTCATTCGGCTTATTATAAAAAGGTGCATGATGCATTGGCGCAAAAAGGTGTTGCGTTAATAAAACAGGCATCGGCTAAAACTGAGAACTTACAGGCATTGCCAACGGTTGCTACTGTCAGCGGTGAAATATTTCTGCAAAACAATTTATTGCACGAAGAAGTGTTTGGTCCATATTCTTTGTTGGTTGTTTGTAAAAATATTGATGAATTAATTGAAGTATGGAAATCAGTACGCGGACAATTAACTACCTCATTGATGGGTACTGATAAAGATTTTGCCGATCATCATTCATTGATACAAGTTGCAGAAACCATTGCAGGAAGAATTGTTTTTAATAATGTACCAACAGGTGTGGAAGTTTGTCCGAGTATGATGCACGGCGGGCCTTTTCCTGCATCAACCGACAGCAGGTTCAGTGCGGTAGGAATTGATTCGGTGAAACGTTGGGTGCGACCGGTTTGTTATCAAAATTGCCCGCAACAATTATTACCTGTTGAATTGCAGAATAATAATCCAAAAAATATTTGGCGTTTGCTGAATAACGAATGGACGAAAGATAAAGTTGTTTAACCACAAAGAACACAAAGGATTCACAAAGTACACGATGAAAACTTTGTGATCATTGTGTTTCTTTCTTCGTGTTCATTGTGGTAAAGAAAAAAGTTCAGCAAAGAACAGAACGTTGAAGAGTGCGACGCAACAGGTGTTGCACAGAATTGATAAAGCTCGTAACATGAAAAAAAATTTCTTCTGCATTGATGCACATACTTGTGGTAATCCTGTTCGGTTAGTTGCAGGTGGTGGCCCTAATTTGCATGGAAATAATATGAGCGAAAAGCGCCAGCATTTTTTGAAAGAATATGATTGGATAAGAAAAGGTTTGATGTTTGAACCGAGGGGACATGATATGATGAGCGGAAGCATTTTGTATCCGCCGCATGATGATGCCAATGATGTTGCTGTTTTATTTATTGAAACGAGTGGTTGTTTGCCCATGTGTGGTCATGGTACGATCGGCACTATTACGATTGCAATTGAAGAAGGATTGATACAACCAAAAACAAAAGGTGTGGTTCGTATGGAAGCCCCGGCAGGACTGGTTTTGATCAAATATAAAAAAGAAGGGTCGAAAGTAAAATCAGTAAAGTTGACTAATGTTCCTGCATATCTGGACTCAACAGATTTAACGGTTGATTGTCCCGATCTGGGCGAATTGGTTTTTGATGTTGCGTATGGCGGAAACTTTTATGCCATCGTTGATGTTCAGAAAAACTTTAAAGGACTGGAACATTATACTGCCGATAAATTAATTGCATGGGCAAGAGAAATAAGAAACCGCATCAATAAAAAATATGAGTTTGTTCATCCCGAAAACCCAACGATACATTCCTGCACACATATTTTATGGACAGGTGCGGTGATGGATAAAACATCAACGGCACGCAATGCCGTTTTTTACGGTGATAAAGCTATTGACCGCAGCCCTTGCGGCACGGGCACTTCAGCGCGTATGGCACAATGGTATGCAAAAGGAAAATTAAAAAAGGGAAATGAATTTATTCATGAAAGTATCATCGGTTCTAAATTCATTGGAAGAATTGAAGAAGAAACAACCGTGAACGGAAAGCCTGCCATTCGTCCGAGCATCGAAGGTTGGGCAAGGATCTATGGATACAATACTATTTCGATCGATACCGATGATGATCCTTATGCTTTTGGATTTCAGGTGATATAAACTATCTTAACATAAATTGATTGCTATGAAAAAGATGATGGTTTGTTTTTTATTGATGATCGTGCAACAATTATCTGCACAATCATCTCTGCAAAAAATGGAAGCGGTTAATTTTTCGAAAGTAAATATCACCGATCATTTCTGGAAACCCAAGATCGATAAAGTAGTTAAAGTAACCATTCCTGTTTGCATCTATCAAACAGAAATTAAAACACCGCGTATCCGTAACTTTCAAAAAGTAGCCAGAAAAAAAGGGGAGAAGCACGAAGGGCGTTATTATGATGATTCGGATGTGTTCAAAGCATTGGAAGCAATGGCTTATGCTTTGCAGAATGGAAAAGATACTGCATTGGAAAATAAAATTGATGAGTGGGTTGATATCATTGCTGCTGCTCAATTACCCGATGGTTATCTGGATACTTATTTTACACTGAACGATGTTAGCAAACGCTGGACTGATATTGAAAAGCACGAAGATTATTGTGCCGGTCATTTAATTGAAGCAGCTGTTGCGTATTATAATGTTTCGGGCAAAAGAAAATTACTGGATGTTGCTATTCGCGTAGCAAATAATATCGATTCAACCTTTCGTTTGCAAAACAGGTATTGGATCAGTGGTCATGAAGAAATAGAATTGGCATTAGTTAAATTATATCAGGTAACCAATAATGATCGTTATTTAAAATTAGCCGATTGGTATTTGCAACAACGCGGTCATGGTTATGATAATGGTAAAGGCTGGGGTACACCTGCTTACTGGCAGGATATAATGCCTGTAAAAGAACAAACTAAAATTACCGGTCATGCAGTACGTGCCATGTATTTATATACCGGTGCAGCAGATGTTGCCGTGCAAACGGGTGATGCAGGTTATGTAAATGCGATGAAAAAAGTATGGGAAGATGTGGTGTACAAAAATATGTATGTTACCGGCGGCATTGGATCGGCAGGAACGAATGAAGGTTTTAGTGTTGATTATGATCTGCCCAATGAGCAAGCATATTGCGAAACATGCGCATCGGTTGGCATGGTTTTATGGAACCAGAGAATGAATTTGATGACGGGCGAAAGTAAATACATGGATGTGCTGGAAAGAGTGTTATACAATGGTGCATTGGATGGATTAAGTTTAAGCGGCGACAGATTCTTTTATGATAATCCATTGGCATCAACAGGCGAACACCAGAGAGCCGAATGGTTTGGAACGGCTTGTTGTCCGGCCAATATTGCAAGATTGGTTACATCATTGGGTAATTATATTTATGCCAGATCATACAACAGTATTTATGTGAATTTATTTGTAGGAAGTAATACCATCATTCCTTTCGAAAAAAATAAAGTAAGCATCATTACCGAAACAAATTATCCATGGGATGGTGATGTGAAAATAAAAGTTGATCCCATCACAAAAGCAAACTTTAATGTGGCATTGCGTGTGCCCGATTGGGTGAATGGAGAACCGGTGCCCGGCGACCTGTATCGCTTTGCTGATAAGCGTTCTGTGCCTGTTGTAATAAAAGTGAATGGCAAAGAACAATCATTCACCATGCAAAATGGTTATGCTGTTATTTCGAGAACATGGGAACATGGCGATGTGATCGAATACAGCATGCCAATGAATGTAAATAAAATTATTTCGAAAGACAGTGTACAATTTAACAGAGACAGAATTGCATTGCAACGTGGTCCATTGGTGTATTGCGTGGAAGGAAAAGATAACGCATCGAATGCATTTAATTTTATTGTGCCCGATAAAACTAATTTCAAAACAGAACCATATAAAATTTTAAATGAACCTGTTACTGCATTAACAGCAACTGTGCCGGTTATTGATGTAGCAAACAGTGGCACATCTGTTCAAACAGAAAATAAAATAATCACAGCCATTCCTTATTATACCTGGTGCAACAGGGGAAGCAATCAAATGCAGGTGTGGTTACCAACTAAAATAAAAGAAGTAAAACTGAATTATTAAATCATTCATCATGAAAAAGATTCTTGCTTTATTCATTTTTGTTTTTTCTTTTTTATTTGTTACTGCACAAACCAAAATTTGGTCAGTACAAAAAGCAAATAATTGGTACAAGCAACAAGGCTGGTTAGTAGGCAGCGATTTTTTACCAAGCACTGCCATCAATCAATTGGAAATGTGGCAGGCCGAAACATTCGATACGGCAACCATCAATCGCGAATTAGGTTGGGCCGAAAATCTCGGCATGAATACCATGCGTGTTTTTTTACACGATCTTGTTTGGAAGAATGATGCAAAAGGATTTAAACAACGCATTAATATTTTTTTAAGCATTGCATCCAAACATCACATCAAACCATTGTTTGTTTTTTTTGATGATTGCTGGAATGAAGAACCAAGGATTGGCAAGCAACCCGAACCAAAAGTTGGTGTACACAATTCAGGCTGGATGCGGAGCCCGGCGAAATCAATTCATAACGACAGTACAAAATGGAATTACCTGGAAGATTATGTAAAAGATATTCTAACCACTTTTAAAAACGATAAAAGAATTTTGTTGTGGGATCTGTACAACGAACCGGCCAACAGCGATTATGGATTAACATCTTTACCATTATTAGAAAAAATATTTCAATGGGCATGGGCTGTGCGGCCATCGCAACCATTAACTGCAGGTGTATGGTTCGAAACTTATCCGTCGGTCAATAAATATCAACTCGAACATTCGGATGTTATTTCTTTTCATAATTATGGCGACACCAATTCTTTGAAAAAAGCAATTGATACTTTACAAAAGATTGGTCGACCCATTGTTTGCACCGAATACATGGCAAGAAGAAACAACAGCCTTTTTATTACACACTTGCCCATCTTCAAACGAAATAATGTGGCAGCCATTAATTGGGGATTTGTGAGTGGAAAGAGCAATACCATTTTTCCGTGGGGAAGTAAAGAAGGTTCACCCGAACCAAAGATCTGGTTTCACGATATTTTCAGAAAAGATGGAACACCATTCGATAAAAACGAAACGAATTTCATCAAACAAATAATTAAAGAAAAAAAATAGATCCAACACTCTTCGGGAATTTCGGTGGCAGTGCTTACAGCTTTCTGTCATGTTGAGGTACTCGAAACATAGACAGAAAGCGGGTTATAAAAGAATGATAAAAATAAAATTGGTTTAATAATGAGTAAAGTAATTGTTATCGGCGGTGGCATTATTGGATTAAGCAGTGCCTATTATTTGCAGCAAAGCGGACATGAAGTAACTGTGATCGATAAAACAGATATCAGCAGCAATTGTTCTTACGGCAATGCCGGATATGTTTGTCCCAGTCATTTTACGCCACTCGCCACACCCGGCATTGTGTGGCAAGGACTGAAATGGATGTTCGATTCCACAAGTCCGTTTTATGTGCAACCCAGATTGAGCAAAAGTTTGATTGATTGGGGATTGAAATTTATGCGCAGTGCCACTGATGAAAAAGTTGCAAAAGCCGCAATGCCATTGCTTGATATATCATTGTTCAGCCAGAAATTATATGAACAATGGACAGGCTTGCCGCAATTTAATTTTGCTTACGAGCACAAAGGTTTGTTAGAAATATTTCAAACCAAAAAAGCTGCCGAGCATGCAAAGCATACTGTTGAAAAAGCACATTCAATTGGATTGACAGATACCGAATTATTAGATTACGATACATTGCAAAGCAAAGAACCGCAAACAAAAATTAATGGATTGGGTGCTATCTTTTTTAAGTGTGATGCACATTTATATCCCAATAAATTAATGCAGCAATTATTGCAGCATTTAAAAAATGTGGGTGTTGCTTTTAGAACAAATGAAGAAGTTACTTCTTTCGAAAATAAAAATGGTTCTATCACGAAAGTGATCACAGATAAAAATGTGTACGATGCCGATTCGGTAATCATTGCATCGGGTTCGTGGAGCAGGGAATTGGTTGAAAAAATAAAAATAAAATTACCATTGATGCCGGGTCGTGGTTATTCGGTAACATTAGAAGATTCGCCTTATAAAATAAATCATCCATCCATTTTGGTGGAAGGAAGAGTTGCGTTAACGCCGATGGACGGCAATAAGATCCGTTTTGGTGGAACGATGGAAATTACTTCCACCCAAACACCACCGCGATTAAACAGGGTAGAAGGATTATTACATGCTGTAAAAAGATTTTATCCCGAATTTGATGTTCCTGTTCCGCCGGTTGAAAAAGTTTGGTACGGTTACCGGCCGTGCAGTGCAGATGGTTTGCCTTATTTAGGTAGAACAGATCAATGGAATAATGTAGTGATCGCTACCGGTCATGCTATGCTGGGATTGGGACTGGGAGCGGGTTCGGGCAAATTAGTTTCTGAAATTGTGAATGAAGAAAAGTTGAGTATTGATATTGAGCCATTCAATCCAAACAGGTTTAATTAAGAAATAAGAATTGTTTTAATTGAAGCTATTTTTATTTGAAAAGTCTGCATACATCATTGCCCTATAGCTGAAGTCACAGTAGTACAACAGCCACATCAGGGTAACCACCCGAAAATGCGGCGTTATCATTTTCGGGGGTCTTTTTTTACGTAACCTCATTCGGTTACCTTTTTAGAACAAGCAAAAAAGTAAAGAAAAAAAATCTTTTGCCTCAAGCCGTACCGATAGTTATCGGTATTCGTTCTTGCAACGCCACTGCTTTTTATCCTTTGAAAAAATATGCTTCGCATTTTTTCAATTCCGACTTCGTCAGAACCGGATAAAAAGAGGCGGCTCTTGCAAGAACTGGTGAAACTTGCGAAGGTTGCAGACTCATTAATTCAGCATCTTAATTTTTATTTTAGAATGTGCGGTTATTAAAATGACTATTTAATTTTTATAGATTTTAACTGGCTTAATCTGTGTGAATTGGCAACCTAATAAAGTCTATTTATTGGTAATGTTGACCGAAATCATTGCACGTTTAAAACTCTAATTTATCTTGCAGCCAAAATCAGATACATGCAGAAGGTTGAATTAATGAGTCCTGCCGGAAGTTTCGAAGCTTTGCACGCTGCCATTCAGGGCGGCGCCGACTCGGTTTATTTTGGTGTGGAGCAATTGAATATGCGTGCCCGTGCCACTATGAATTTTGAGATTGATGATCTGAAAGAGATAGCCACCATTTGCAATCAACATCATGTAAAATCATATCTCACATTAAATACCATTGTGTACGATCATGATCTTGCCCTGGTAAAAAATATTATCAATGCCGCAAAGCTTGCAGGCATTACTGCGGTCATCGCATCCGATCAGGCAGTGATACATTATGCTTCCACACAAAAAATGGAAGTACATATTTCTACGCAGTTAAACATCACCAATATCGAAACCATTCAGTTTTATTCGCACTTTGCCGATGTGATGGTTTTATCCCGGGAATTAAGTTTGGGGCAGATAAAAAATATTTGCGACGCTATTAAAAAAGAAAACATAAAAGGTCCATCTGGCAATTTAATTCAGATAGAAGTATTTGCACACGGTGCTTTGTGCATGGCGGTTTCGGGCAAATGTTATTTGAGCTTGCATACACAAAATGCTTCTGCCAATCGTGGTGCCTGTTTGCAAAATTGCAGAAGAAAATATAAAGTGATCGATCTTGAAGAAGGACATGAATTGGAGATCGACAACGAATATATCATGTCGCCAAAAGATCTGTGCACCATCGATTTTTTAAACGAATTAATTGACACAGGAATCAGTGTTTTAAAAATTGAAGGTCGGGGTAAAGCAGCCGATTATGTAAAAACGGTTACCCAATGTTACCGCGAAGCGATCGACAGTTATTACGAAGGAACCTACACAAAAGAAAAAACTGTTGCATGGCTCGACAGATTAAAACAAGTGTATAACCGTGATTTCTGGGGCGGTTATTTTTTAGGAAAAGAATTAGGCGAGTGGACAGACACTTCGGGCAGCAAAGCATTAACAAGAAAAATTTATTTGGGCAAGGGCAATCATTATTATCCTAAAACCGGTATTGCTGAATTTTTAATTGAAGCTTATTCATTAAACATTGGCGATAAAGTTGCCATCATCAGTCCAACAAGCGGTGTTACCGAAACCACCATCACATCGTTGCATGTAAACGATGAAGGTGCAAAGCAAACTGCCAATAAAGGCGATCTCTGCGCATTCCCTTTGGATATTGCTGTTCGCCCTTCCGATAAATTATATAAAATTGTAGAAGCTGCTGTGGAGGAAAAAATATAATGCCCATCATCATTCAACAACGCAACAAATGTATTGGCTGTAACTATTGCGTGGAGCAGGCTCCCGAGCATTGGCGCATGAGCAAAAAAGATGGCAAGGCAACATTAATTGGCTCCGTACAAAAAAAAGAATTCTGGACATTAAAAATCCAGGAAGCCGAAATAGAAAAAAACATGAACGCTGCAAAAGCTTGCCCCGTAAAAATTATACAGATTCGTTGATTTTATTTTTTTGTTGACGAGCAGAAGTATTTCATGGCATCGCCTGTTGCGTCGTACACTTGTACGGTTTGTACTTTTATCATCAAGCATTCATTGCATCTGCTAATTTTTGCAGATCATCATCCGTATGCAATGCATTAATAACTGCACGATTTATTTTTTTGCCGCTTGGATCGGGATAGGCAAATGAGGAAATAATAATATTCTGTTTTGCAAAAAAATCTTCATCATATTCTTCCGGAAAAATAAAAACAGGTATCTCGGGATGAAAATGAATATAGTTACGTTTTGAAAGCAGATCCTGTAAAAACTTTTTATTCTTGTTTAAGGTTGCACGTTGTTGTTGATAAATTTTTTGTGAGTGATTAAACGCATACAACATAACAGGAGAGGGCGGTGTAGTGGCTGCATACCAACTGCTCTTCCGTATTTTATCCGCAGTACTTTTATTGCTGCAACTTACAGCGCCGGCCTGGATATTCATGGCTTTCGACAACGAATAAGTAATGATGTATTCAATATTTTCTTTTCTGGGCAAACGGCTGCTGATGCCTTCACCATTGGTTCCCAGCAAACCCATACCGTGACTATCATCAATAATGCAAATGATATTTTGTTCGATTGAATTTAAAAAAGAAAAATCGTACAGTTCGGCAGTCAATTGATTTAATGCATCGCTTAAAATTACCGGTGGTGTACTGTAAATATTTTTATTAATGGTATCAACAGTTTCGTTTGCCCAATCGGTAAAAGATAAAATAGAATTATTTTTTATTCTGATTGCCGGATGGCAAAATGGCGAATGAAATAAAACACTATCGGCTGCAATGCTTGCCACTGCTGCTTTGCCTGCGGTAAAACCGGTTTGCAATAAAACGGTGTCGGCAGTTTGTGTGAGATCGCTTAATAATTTTTCTGTTTCGGAATATAGATTCAATTGCGTGTTGGATATTCTGGAACTGGGAAATACAGCGCCGTATAATTCAATTCCTTTTTGCAGATGTTGTAAAAATTCCGGTTCATGATTCATTCCCAAATATGCATAACCCGAAAAAAACAAAAGCTCTTTGTTGTCAACAAAAGCAGTTCGTCCGGGCGTAAAATTTAAGTGAAACATGATTGATTAAATTATTTTCAAAGTTAATCATATCAGATATGTAAGTTTTATTTTGTTAACGGGCTTTTGTATTTCTCTAAAAGAGCCCTTCGGACAATTAAACTTTTGTTGCGTTGCACACTTGTACGGTTTGTACTTTGTTCAACTTTTTATTTCGCTGGTGAAAATAATAATCAAGACAAAAACTCAATAATAAAAAGTATAACTAAAACCCCATAAGTATGTACCAGAACCACGACCTGAACCCGACCAACCTTTAGTGTCAATAGGGAACTCGAATTGTAATCCACCTCTGTCATCAATTTCAAAGGAACGAGGCGAATCCCAGCGTATACTTTTAAGAGTTAATGGTTTTCGCTTTGGACTCCTATCAACCCAACTGGCAGACCTGATTATTTTATTCGTTGTAATTGCATATCCAACAACTATATTTCTTTCTTCTCCTTCAATTACTGCAATAAGAAATTCGCCACCATGAGTATCAAAAGATATGTCAGAAATAGGTTGCCTTGTAATACTATCTTTTACTACTAATTTTCCATAATAGTAAAACCATAGCATATCTTTTTCTTCCCCACGAATTTCGCATACAATATTTTTCCCAACATTGATTTTAGATTGTAAAGGAGGTTCTTGTGCTTTTGATACTGAAATGAAAAACACAAAAACGATCATAAACGAAAGAATTGGTTTCATCTTTTTGAATTTAATTGTAAATAATGACTCAAAATGTATATCAATATATTGCAATTAATGTGCCAGATATAAAATAAATTTATTCTATTTTTTACACTGTATCGGATTTGTAATCCAGGCAAATAATCAAACAAAAAACTGTCGCCATAAAAAAAGAACCCTGAAGTGAGCCCTTCTTCCACTGGAAGAAGCGAAGGCAACAGGCGATTCCATGTCCAAAGGATTCCTTCGGAGAAAAGCCACAGCCGATAACATAATTTTCATTTTTATCAGCTTGCATTAATCCAACTAAAAAATATTTTAACTAAGTTGTGTTAAAATAAGAACAATGGCACTCAGCAGATTTTGGCTTGCAATTATTTTGACTTCGGTTGTGTACATTTTAGCCATGCTAACCTTTGGTAAATCGTATTCGATAGATAATATCGTTAACGGAAAAAAAGATGATCCTGTTTTGGTGAAAGAAGTTTTTGTTACCAAACTTTCTTTGTTCTTGCAGGACACACTGGCCAAATCGAAAGACCATAAATATGTTACCGCACAAAAAGACAGCACTTATTTTTTAGATAATAATATTGTGAAGGTTTCTACCGGAAAGCTTGCAACAGACGGCATTTTGCCCACTTGTAAAAACACTATTTTCGATCTAATAATTCCGCTGGTGGCGTATTTATCTTTCTTCTGTGGCATCTTGCAATTATTAATAGATTCGGGCGCATCCGAAAAATTAGCGAGGTTTTTAAGTCCGGTTTTTATAAAAGTTTTTCCCGAAGTGCCTGCCAATCATCCGGCCATTTCTTATATGATGTTAAATTTTGCTGCGAATTTTTTAGGATTAGATTCTGCTGCCACACCATTTGGTTTAAAAGCCATGCAGAGTTTGCAGGAAATAAATCCCGACAAAGAAAGAGCAAGCAATTCGCAGATCATGTTCATGTGTTTGCATGCAGCAGGGCTAACATTAATTCCAACTTCCATCATTGGTTATCGTGCGGCACAAAATGCACAAAACCCTGCCGATGTGATGTTGCCATGCATCATCACATCTTTTGTAGGAACCGTTGCTGCATTGGTTATTGTGGGCATCAGGCAAAAAATAAATTTTAAAAGCGCCACACTTTTATTATCGCTGGCAGGCATTGTTGGAATGATCGCCGGATTATTAATTTATATTACCCGATTAGATCTTATCGAAAAAAATCATTTCACCAATAATGTGTCGAATGTTATTTTATTGATGATCATTTTAATGATCCTGATCTATTCTTTTACAAAAGAAAAAATATTTGCGGCCAATCATAAAAATGTTTTTTCATCTTTTGTGGAAGGTGCGATGGGCGGATTGGAAACAGGTAAAACTGTGTTCCCGTATATTTTAGGAATGCTGGTTGCCATTTCGTTGTTCCGTAACAGCGGCGTGTTTGAAATGATCTCTAATTTAATTTCAAAAATATTCATGTCGTTTGGCATTCAAAAGAAAATTGTGGATGCATTTCCTATTGCCATTTTACGCCCCTTCAATGCCGCAGGTTCGCGTGGATTTATGATCGATGCCATGAAGACTTATGGCGTAGATTCTTTCACAGCAAGGCTTTCCTGCGTTTTTCAATGCGCCGCTGAAACAACATTTTATGTGATTGCTGTTTATTTCGGCAGCGTAAAAATTAAAAATACACGTTATGCATTATCGACCATGTTGCTGGTAGATTTAATTTGTGTAATTGCTGCAATTGGAATTTGTTTGATGTTTTTTTAGAAAAGTTTTTTTGTTACCGGCTGTTGAGTTTCAATTAAACTTTTGTTGCGTCGCACTCTTCAACGTTCAGAACATTATTGAACAAATTTTATGGTAGTGTAAAACAAAATAGCTTTGCCGAACAAAGTACATGGCGCACAAGAGTGCGACGCAACCGAAGCTCCTCTGTGTTACAAAAGCTGGCTACATAAAAATTTTATTTCCAATTATCGATGTGCAGTTTTTTAAAAAACTCTTCTTCGTCTATTTCTTTAACGCGGCCGGGTTGTAAATTATCTAAACTTAAATCTTCGATGGATAAACGGATCAAGCGGTTGCAACGGTGTTTAACGGCTGCAACCATTTTGCGTATCTGGTGAAACTTGCCTTCAGTCACGGTGATCATTAACCATGTATGCGGATGATGTTTTTTTATTTCGGTTTCGATGATTGCAATGTTTGAAGGCCTTTGCACAATGCTTGCTTCGCATGGCGCAGTGATATAATTTTCTCCGCGTTTTATTTTTATGCCCACACCTTTTTTTAATTGTTCGATCGATGCTTCAGTCACCACATTTTTTACCTGAACAAGATAAGTTCGTTGATGCGGGATTTTACTTTCGAATAAAAGTTTGGTGACTTTTTTATTGGTAGTTAAAATTAATAATCCTTCGGAATGATTGTCTAACCGGCCAACAGCATGCGTGCCTGCAGGGAAATCAAAATCAATATCGCCTAACAGTCCAACTTTATCGGGACTGATAAATTGCGATACCATATTGTATGGTTTATGAAGAATAAAATAACGATGTTTTGTTTTGCTCATGAATAGATGCAAACATAGATTAACTTAAACGGTTCATTAAAATAGTATCGATCTTTTTAAAAAGATGATATGGCTTGTAAGTGCGCCACTCGGGAATATCCATTAGTTCGATATAATAATTGAGTTTCTTTTTTTTAAAGTCGTGTTGCGTTGCTTCCGGCATATTCAATGCAACGATCCAGCCGTTTTCTTCGCTTACTTCTTCATACCATTCCTGATAATATTCCCTGTCGCTGCTGTGAAAGTTTAAAATATTTTCGGTGATGAGGATGAATTTTGAAATTTTTTGTTTGGAGAAAAAATCAACCACTTCGCGTTTCAATTCCATGATATCATTTTCAATGGCATCATTCCATTCGCCCATCATTTCTATGATAGCAAAATTCAGTTCGTAATCAACATCCAGCACTTTTACATACAGGGTACGGCTGCCAAAATCGTCCCATTGCGGATGGATATAATAATTATAAATTGTTTGGGAGAATTCGAATTCGCTGTAAACTCTTCCGTAAAAAGGAGAGCGCTTATCTTCTTCTGAAACATAGATGTGACGCCAATTATAGAAGGGCTCAATGTTGTGCATGACCGCTAAGTTGCATTGAATTAACAGCTTTTTTTACGCTGCCGTGTTTTAATAAAAGTTCTTTTGCCGTTTCGTAATCATGCAGGTTTAATTTATCCATTACCATTTTAACACCGCGGTCAACCAGCTTAACATTGGTGAGTTGCATGTTCACCATTTTATTATCTTCTACTCTTCCCAATTGAATCATTACTGTTGTTGAAATCATGTTCAACACCAACTTTTGCGCTGTACCACTTTTCATTCTGGTACTGCCGGTAACAAACTCGGGGCCTACCACAACTTCAACAGGATAATCGGCTGCATCGCTAACCGGAGAATTTGGGTTGCACGAAATACTTCCGGTAATAATATTGTGTTTACGGCATTCTTCGAGTGCGCCAATCACATAAGGTGTTGTGCCGCTGGCTGCCAATCCGATCACAACATCTTTATCGGTGATATGATATTTTTGAAGATCGGCCCAACCATCTTCTTTACTGTCTTCAGCAAATTCAACAGCCTGTGTTATTGCTTTTTCGCCTCCGGCGATGACACCGATGACCAAGCCATAAGGTACGCCATAAGTTGGCGGACATTCGCTTGCATCAACGATCCCCAAACGGCCGCTTGTTCCGGCGCCTATATAAAATAATCTTCCGCCGGCCAACATTTTATCGCTTATAACCGATGTTAATTTTTCTATTTGAGGAAGCGATCTTTCAACAGCCAGTGGAACTGTTTTATCCTCATTATTAATATTGATTAAAATTTCTTCAACAGACATTTGTTCCAAGTGCCTGTATTTCGAAGATTGCTCCGTTACTTTAATAAACTTGTTCATGATATTTTGTTAAGCGTGATACTTAACCAATCCATCCATTGGTTTTTTTAAAACATTGCCCAACTCTAACTCGTAAGTGCCGCAAAGTTCCTGCAATATATCTTTAAAACCAAACGCAACACTTCCGATAAAATTAATTGGCATGATCCAGCTTTCCCTGAATTTATAGAGATGTGTAAAGAAAAAATCATTCAATCCGTCTTCAATAATATTCTCTATCATATAATGCCCGCGGTTCTCGGCTAAGAAAACGGCAAAGGTTGCAAGGTACCTGTTGGCCAAGGGTTCTTTATAAACTTTTTCTAAAATTTCAACAGTGTTGGTTGTAAACTTTGCATCAAATCTTGCCATCAGATCGGCATCAAAAGTATTGTACAAATAATGCTGGATAACTTTTTTCCCGAGGTAGGCACCGCTGCCTTCATCGCCTAAAATATATCCCAATCCCGGACTGTTTTTCACGATCTTCTTTCCATTATAATAACATGAATTCGATCCTGTTCCCAAAATACAGGCAATGCCTTTCTTGTTACCGCATAAAGCCCTTGCTGCTGCCAGCAGATCAGTATTTACTTCGATTGCTGCTGATGGGAATATTTTTTTTAATGATTGTTTGATGATCTTGGAATTATTGGGATTACTTAAACCTGTTCCATAAAAATAGATTTCATTTACTTCTGTAAGTTTAAGCTTGGGTAATAATTCTTTTTGTAATAAGGAAATGATTTGCTGGCCGTTTAAAAAATAAGGACTGATGCCCTGTGTTAAGATCGTTTTCTTTTTTCCGTTTTGCAATAAACACCATTCACATTTTGTGGCACCGCTATCGGCAATTAGTTTAACTGACATAAAAAAATTTTATAACCGTTCGGATATTTTCAAACAAGCGTATTGAATTTTAATACGGATATTCGCTTTCTAAACTATTAAGGTACAAAGAAGCAACAATTATGGGAACAAAAAAATTACAAATTTGGTTACCGCTGATTTTTTCGGTGATGATGATTTTGGGGATGATGATAGGGTACGAAATAAAAAGCAGCACCAGATCAAACGGGTTCTTTTCTTCTTCCAGGTCATCTTCTTTACAGGAAGTGATGGATCTGGTAAAAGGAAAATATGTTGATGCCCTTGCCCCTGATAGTATTAATCAGATCGCTATCGAGGACATATTGGATCATTTAGATCCGCACTCTGTCTATATCCCGGCCTCAGACTTCAAAGATGTGAATGACGAATTGATGGGCAATTTTCAGGGCATTGGTGTGGAGTTTCAAATGTTTAACGATACCATAAATGTTGTGCATGTTATTAAAGATGGCCCTTCGGATAAAGCCGGAATTCAGATTGGTGATGAGTTAATTAAAGCCAACGACACTGTTATGCTTGCCGGTAAAAAATTAAGACCCGATAGCATTAGGAAACAATTACGCGGACCGGCAGGATCTTCCGTTAAAATAACCATCCTGCGGAATGGTGTGTTAAAAGATTTTGATATTAAACGCGGTAATATTTCTGTTCCGTCTGTTGATGCAGCTTATATCATTGCGCCGCAAACAGGTTATATCAGGATCAACAAGTTTGCCGAAAGAACCTATGAAGAAGTGATGCAAAATTTAGAAAAATTACAAAAGCAGGGTATGCAGAAATTGATCGTTGACCTGCGCGGCAATGGCGGTGGTTTGATGAATGAAGCAACAAGTATTGCTGATGAATTTTTGGATGGAGATAAATTAATTGTGTACACGCAGGGAAACAAATCGCCGCGTAACGAATATCGTTGCCGTAAAGAGGGAATATTTGAAAAAGGAAAATTGGTTGTTTTGGTTGATGAAACTTCGGCATCGGCAAGTGAAGTGCTTTCGGGTGCATTGCAGGATTGGGACAGAGCTTCGATTGTAGGAAGAAGAACATTTGGAAAAGGCTTGGTGCAACAACAATTCAGGTTAAGCAATGGAGGTGCAGTGCGGTTAACGGTTGCACGTTATTACACACCACTGGGCCGCAATATTCAGAAGCCTTATAACAAAGGCAAAGAAAAATATGAAGAGGAATTGCTGGACCGTTTTCATGATGGTGAAGTTTTAAAAGGCGATACTTCAAAAAAAATAGGACCATCATTTAAAACAGCATCGGGGCATATTGTTTATGGCGGCGGTGGAATTACACCAGATTATTTTGTTCCGTACGATACTTCAAAATTAAATACCGCTATCGCAAAAATGTATTATAAAAACATACTCAATAATTTTGTGTACAAACAATTTGTTCAGAAAAAAAATTATTTCCAGTCGTTAAAATCGCCTGAAGAATTGATCAATAAATTCAATCCCGGCGAAGCTGAATGGCAGCAACTGACCCTTCTTGCAAAAAAAGACAGTATCGATTTAAAAGATATTGCGGTTAAAGACAGGACTGAAATTTTTAGACGTGTAAAAGGGTTAATGGCAAGGCAGATCTGGGGCGATGAAGGCTATTTTAAGATCATGAATGAGTGGGACAATATTGTTAAAAAAGGGTTGGAAGTATTGAAATAAAAAGTAAACCCCTGCAATAATTGGTATCTGATAATTATGATTAAATAATACTGTTTTGTTTAATCAATTTCTAATGAGTAAGTTAGAAATTTAATTAAATTTATCTAATTAATGGCAGATATGCTATATTTGTAGCTCGTACCAACAGTTTATTTAGTAACGACTCCTTATCCTTTGATTTATTCAAATAATCCAATCCTCTTAAATGAAAGATGCTTAAAAAAATTAGCGTATCTAAAGTTTAACAGGAGGCATGAAATTAATTGTACACTTTATTTTTATTGGGTCACTTTTAACCGGTAGTTCTTTTTCGGGCATACCTGTTGCTTCGGAATTTGCAACAGGCAATTATCATTTCCCGAATAACAATAACGGTTATTATGATAAAAATGATCGCACTGAAAGCAGTGTAGCAACATTTGCTGAAGTGGATGCAGAAGCAGACTATTATGCTTCTACTAAGCGTTTATATAGTTTCAAAGAGTCTAACGACCTGCTCAAAAAACTTCATCTCGAGCTTAAAAATAATACAGACAACATCTCTTTAAATTGGGCACTGATGCGCTTTTACGCATCTGCTCCCAATTTTGTTGGGGGAAATTCTGCAATGGCATTACAATATGCCGGATATATTTATTCTCTGAACGAATATTTAGGTTGTTTGGCATTTGAATATGTGTACACAAAAAGAAAAAATTATGATGATGCCGAACATTGGTACCGGCAATCTTTAAGTGTTACATTGCCACCGGGCATGTATTGGGAAGAAATAGTGTATAATAAAACCCCGCATTTGTTCATTAAGATCACCGGCAATTTTAATAATTGGAAAACACAAAATATGTATGCCGGATATGGCGGTATCTATAAAAGAAAAGTGATGGTGCCTAAATGTGAAACCTGTGTATATAAGGTATTTGTTGATTATAACATGAAGAACCCTTCGAAAGAAATGATCGCAGCCAATAGTTATTGGTAAGTAATTATTTCTTAAAAGTAAAAGAGCCGGTGTATTTACACCGGCTCTTTTTATTTATTTCAATTTAGTTTGCAAGTTTTTATCCAACTCGTCTAAAAATTCTTCGGTATATAAATAATGTTCGCCGTGATTTACTTTATTGCCGTAAATGCAAACAGCCAGATCTTTCGTCATCTTACCGCTTTCAACTGTTTCAACACAAACTTCTTCTAACGCATGGCAAAAATTAATTAATTCTGTATTGCCATCTAATTTTCCGCGGAATTCTAAACCTCTTGTCCATGCAAAGATTGATGCGATTGGATTTGTAGAAGTTGGTTTACCTTTTTGGTGTTCGCGGTAATGACGTGTAACCGTGCCGTGTGCGGCTTCTGCTTCCATCACTGTTCCATCGGGTGTAACTAAAACTGAAGTCATCAACCCCAGGCTGCCAAAGCCTTGCGCCACAGTATCGCTTTGCACATCACCATCATAATTTTTACAGGCCCAAACAAAATTGCCATTCCATTTTAAAGCACTTGCCACCATATCATCGATCAAACGATGCTCGTATGTAATACCGGCTGCTGCATATTTTGCTTTAAATTCATTCTGATAGATCTCTTCAAAAATATCTTTGAAACGACCATCATATTTTTTAAGGATGGTATTTTTTGTTGACAGATATAAAGGCCATTTTTTAGTTAATGCCTGATTAAAGCAGGCACGTGCAAATCCCGCAATACTTTCATCGGTGTTGTACATTGCCATGGCAACACCATCGCCTTTAAAATTATACACTTCAAATTCTTGTTTTGCCCCGTCTTCACCTTCAAACTTAATGGTTAATTTTCCTTTGCCCTTGGTAACAAAATCTGTTGCACGATATTGATCGCCGAATGCGTGACGGCCGATACAAATGGGTGCGGTCCAGTTTGGAACTAATCTCGGAACATTCTTACAAACGATGGGCTCACGAAACACAGTGCCATCAAGGATATTGCGGATTGTGCCATTGGGGCTTTTCCACATTTGTTTTAACTTAAATTCTTCCACACGGGCTTCATCGGGAGTGATGGTTGCACATTTAATCCCAACACCATATTTTTTTATTGCATTGGCCGAGTCAACAGTTACCTGATCGTTTGTTTGATCGCGGTATTCGATACCAAGATCAAAATATTTAATATCGATGTCTAAATAAGGAAGGATCAATTTGTCTTTAATAAACTTCCAGATGATTCTTGTCATTTCATCGCCATCCAGTTCAACAACGGGATTGGCTACTTTAATTTTTTGCGGCATGTGTTACTTGTTTTTAAGATAAGGCTGCAAAATTAGGTGATTAAGCATTTTGATGTGAAAGTAATTGAAGAAGATATTTTCAATTATACATTCACGATCAGTACCGGAATTTTTAATTCATGACGAACAGCTTCAATGGTTTCGCCAAATAAATAATCTTTTAAACCCGAGTGGCGATGCGCACCCATTACCAGCATTTCGGCAGCCGATTGATTTACGATGCGTACAATTTCCCGGTTACGGTTTCTGTAACCGATATGTGTTTCAACCTTATAACCCAATGCCTGCAACTGTTCTGCAAAGTTTTCCAAACGTTGTTTATCTTTTCGGGTTTCATCATCATCACTTTCTTCACCCAAAAATTTTGCGGAAACACTTTCTACAATATGCAGTAAAATATAGGTTGCATCCAGATGCCCCTGATTGATGGCATGCGCAATTAATTTTTCATCATTCAAACTAAAATCCAATGCAATGGCAATTCTTTGTGTATGATTGATGGTAAGATTTTCTAACGATGGTATATCGCTGTGTAAACGGATACTGTGTTTGCGGTGTTGCTTGCGGATCATCGGCAAAAAAGTCATGGTTAAAAATAACCATATAAAAACAAGTGCTGCAATAAGGATGATGAATTTCCATACCAGTAATCCTTCCTGATTAAACAATGTCATGCATTGTTCTATCACCATTTTTGAATTAAGGAATAACAGCACAGCAGCAACCAACCATGAAATTGTTTTAGTGAATTTTTTTATAGCAAACTCGCCCATTGTTTCTTTGTCGCTTACAAAATGTATCAAAGGAATTACGGCAAAACCCAATTGCACACTTAATATCACCTGACTTAAAACCAACAGTGCATCGATCTTATCATCACCATAAATTGTAATGACGATAAATGTTGGAATGATGGCAATCAATCGCGTTAACAATCTTCTTAACCATGGATTGATACGCAATTTTAAATATCCTTCCATAACTATTTGTCCGGCTAATGTGCCTGTTATGGTTGAGCTTTGCCCTGCAGCAATTAATGCAATTGAAAATAAAATGGGTGCTAATTTAGAGCCCAATAGCGGTTGCAATAATTTATGTGCGTCTTCAATTCTGGCCACATGATTATTACCCGATGTAAAAAAAACGGTTGCCGCTAAAATAAGGATTGCAGCATTAACAAAGAAGGCTGCATTCAATGCAATGCTGCTGTCGATCAAATTATATTTGATGGCACGTTTAATTCCTTTTACATCGGGCTTTATTTTTCGTGTTTGCACCAATGCCGAATGCAGGTATAAATTATGCGGCATTACGGTAGCACCAATAATTCCTACGGCAATATATAATGCACTGTCGCTTAAAAATGATGGTGTAAACCCTTTTACAATTTCACCCAATACAGGTTTGGCTAAAAATATCTCTATTAAAAAAGATAGCCCGATGATGATGACCAATCCAATAATAAATGCTTCCAACTTCCTGATGCCATAATTCTGCAACCATAATAATAACAGCGTATCTAAAACGGTTATGCCAACTCCCCACAAAATGGGTAATCCTGTTAATAAATGAATTCCCAATGCCATGCCCAGTACTTCGGCCAGGTCGCAGGCTGCAATTGCTATTTCGGCCAATACATACAAACAAAAATTTACCAATGGCGGATATACTTCGCGGTTGGCCTGTGCCAGATCTCTCCGGCGCACAATTCCCAATCTTGCACTTAAACTTTGCAGTAATAATGCAATTAAATTACTCATCAATAAAACCCATATCAATTGATACCCGAATTGTGCGCCACCCTGCAGATCGGTGGCCCAATTTCCCGGATCCATATAACCAACACTTACCAGATAAGCCGGACCGATATAAGCCAAACCTTTTCTCCATCCATTGCGATGTTGTGTGGTATCAACCGTTTCGTGAACTTCACTTAAAGAATTATCGCTATGAAAATTTTGTTGACTCATTATTTGCTCTGAAATAAATTTATTTTAATATTCACGATAATAAACAATAAAACTAACTGCAGAAATATTATTTTTAAGGCATTAAATCTTCTCATGAAAAATTATTTGATCTTATTGCTTGTTTTTTTTGCTTTCAGTTGCAAACAAAAAAAGATCGATCTGTCCGGCAACTCACCTGTAAAAATAACTGATTTTATTACAGCATTCCCACTAATCGAAACGCAATTTACAACAGCTGATTCTACATTGACCAAATATGCCGACAGTACTGTTATTGGTTATAAAGTGTTCGCACAATTTATTCCCGACAGTGTTTTGAGCAGAATGAAGATCACAAATAAACAAACCATCATTCAGCCTGTTGGCAGGATCGAAAAACAAAAAGAAACATATTTATTAGCAACATTTACGTTGCATAAAAAAACCATACTTGCCACTTTTGTTTTGGATAAGAAAAACAAATTCCTTGCTGCCAAAGAATTGCTGAATAATAATGATGATGATGATTACAGCCGTTTTGTTTCTGTTAACCGGGAGCCTACTTTTTTGATCAGCCGCGAAAGACTGAATGCCGACAAGCAATTACAATTTACCCGTGTTGGCTGGGTGTACAACAGCAGCGGTAATTTTATGGTAGTGGTTAACGACAGTAATGAAGATGAAAAAAAGAACAGCGTTATTATTAATCCAATCGACACTTTACCGCATAAAAATAAATTAAGCGGTAATTATATAAAGGATAAAAAGAATTTTATTTCGCTGCGCGATGGAAAAAATGCAAACAGTTATTTATTCTTCATTCATTTCGAAAAGAAAGAAGGTTCCTGTACAGGCGAATTAAAAGGCGTGATGAAAATGAAAACACCCACCACTGCTTTATATGCCGAGGGCGGCGATCCCTGCGTGATAGATTTTACATTTGATGGCAACAGTATTACCATTAAAGAAAAGGGAAGTTGCGGCAACCGCCGTGGGATGAACTGTTTTTTCGACGATACGTTCATCAGGAAAAAGGAACCTAAACCTGCAAGAAAAAAATAAATGAGTAATTTTTTTATTGTTAATAACAACTCATTCCGGTAATGTTTAGTTGTTTAAACTTGTATTACATTTGAAACTTGAAGTCAGGTTGTAATTCAGGTTCTCCACAATTTAATGTGTAAAAAATACATTTTGGACAAAAGCCTTTATATTGCAGCTCCAAAAATTTGTTCAACGAAACAATAGTTTATGAATTTTAGAAGTTACCAGGTTCCTTATTCAATCGATGATCAGTACTCGAAGAAAGCAGCTTACTTTTCAATGGAGTTTGCAATCCATCAGCCATTAAAAATTTATAGCGGCGGATTAGGTTTTCTTTCCGGTTCACATTTACGCAGTGCTTATGAATTAAAACAAAATTTAGTGGGCATTGGAATTTTGTGGAAATATGGTTATTACGATCAGACCCGAAATCAGGACCAGAGTTTGCAACCTGCGTGGATGGAAAAAAATTATTCCTTTTTAGAAGATACAGGTATTAAGTTTCAGATTTTAATTCACGATCATCCTGTTTGGGTGAAAGCGATGTATCTTAATCCCGAAACTTTTAAAAGTGCACCATTATTTTTATTGACTACCGATTTGCCCGAGAACGATTATGTTTCTCAAACAATCAGTCACCGTTTATACGATGCAAATGTTGCTACAAAAGTTGCACAATTTATTTTATTGGGAGTTGGCGGTGCGAAGCTGATGGACGAGATCGGTTTTAATCCCGATGTGTACCATTTGAATGAAGCACATGGAATTTCTTCTGCATTTTATTTATTGAACAAATTTAAAAGTGTAGAAAAAGTAAAAGAACATTTGGTATTTACAACGCATACACCGGAAGAAGCAGGTAACGAAAAGCATGATCTGTATTTGTGTCATAAGATGAGTTATTTCTGCGGATTAAGTATTGATGAAGTAAGAAAGATAACCGGAACAACCGACGATCAGTTCAATCATTCCCTGGCTGCATTGCGTTTTGCAAGAAAGGCAAATGGCGTAAGTGCTTTGCATGGTGTAGTGAGCAGGGAGATGTGGAAAAAATACGATGGCATCTGCGAAATTACTTCTATCACCAATGCACAAAACTGGCGCTACTGGGCCGATAAGCAAATGCATAGGTTTATGGAAGAAGGAAATGATCTGGCTTACGACGACAGAAAAATTTATTTAAAGAAACGTGCATTCGAAATTGTTGCCGATCAAACAGGAAAAGTTTTCGATCCGAATGTTTTAACCATTGTTTGGGCACGCCGTTTTGCCGGTTATAAAAGAGCTGATTTTTTAACGCAGGATATTGAACGTTTCGAAAAATTATTGAATAATCCAAATCATCAGGTACAGATCATTTGGGCCGGAAAGCCTTACCCTGTTGATTATCCGGCTATCAGCCAATTCAATCACCTGGTTCATTTAAGTAAGAAATACAAAAATGTTGCAGTATTGGTTGGATACGAATTGACATTGAGCAAACGTTTAAAACAAGCTGCCGATGTTTGGTTAAACAATCCTCGTGTACCTCGTGAAGCAAGTGGTACAAGTGGTATGACTGCGGCCATGAATGGTGCCGTTAATTTTTCTACCGATGATGGATGGATACCCGAATTTGTAAATCATGGCAACAATGGTTTTGTTGTTCCTAAAGCCGATTATGCAAACATGACGGTTCATGATCAGGATGATTATGATTTGAATAAGATATATGAAATATTAGAACAACAGATCGTTCCGTTGTACTACGATAATTATGATACATGGCGCCAGATCATGAAAAACGGAATGAGAGATGTTCGTTTCCAGTTCGACAGTAACCGCATGGCTGCCGAGTATTACGACATCATGTATAAATAATCTGAATTAAATTTATATTCTTAAATCCCTTGCAATTTGTGAGGGATTTTTTTTGAACAAAAGCGAATCGATTTTTGTTTTTACTTTAAATATCTATTTCGAAGTAAATTTAATAGTGAAATGAACAGAAAAATTATTTACATTTTTATTTTAATAATTAGCATGTCTGCAAAAATTACAAAAGCACAACCGGTCCAAACTGTTCCCAATGTGGACTTAAATAAGTATGCCGGTAAATGGTTTGAGATAGCATCATATCCTCAACCATTTCAAAAGGGTTGCCATTGTACCACTGCGGAATACTCTTTAAGTGATAAAGGGTATGTAATTGTAGAAAACAGATGTAATAGAAATAGCATCACTGGTAAACAATCTTATATTAAGGGCAAGGCTTTTGTTGAAAAAAATTCGGGTAATGCAAAATTAAAGGTTCAATTCTTTTGGCCTTTTAAAGGAAAATATTGGATCATTGATTTAGCAGATGATTATAGTTACGCAGTTGTTAGTAATCCCACAAAAAAATATTTATGGATTCTTTCAAGAACTTCAAAAATGAATGATGCTGTTTATCAGCAAATAATTTCCAGATTAAAAGAAAAAGGATTTGATTTAAATAAACTTCAAAAGACTGTTCAAATTTAAAATAGCATTAATGAGGATATGGTCATTACATCCCAAATACCTTGATGCAAAAGGGCTCGTTGCTTTATGGCGCGAAACGTTGCTGGCACAACACGTATTAGAAGCCAAAACAAAAGGATATAAGAATCATCCGCAATTAAACAGGTTCAAAGCATTAAAAAATCCAATTGGTGCCATTAATTATTATTTATCTGAAGTTTACTTTGAAGCCGAAAAGAGGGGCTATAAATTTAGCCGCGAAAAAATAAACTGGAATTTTAGCCCTTCAACTATCAATGTTACGAAAGGCCAGATTGATTATGAAACGAAACATTTATTACATAAACTGAAATTACGTGATCCTCTAAAATTTTTGGAATGCAGTAAAATAAAAAAATTTGAACCGCATCCCATCTTTAAAATAATAAAAGGAAATATAGAAGAGTGGGAAATTATTACTGAACGTTAAGGTATAATAATGAAAGTTTTTGTTCAATACTGTTCCGAACGTTGAAGAGTGCGACGCAACCGGCGATGCCATGAAATACTTTAGCCGGTAACATAAATTTTTTAAACTGTTTCCCTCAATCTCTTACATTTATATCCTAAAACAAAAACACGAATGAGAAAGATTTTATTTCTTTTATTGTGCATCCCGTTTTTTGCAACTGCACAAACCAAACAAATTACACTCGACGACATTTTCAGAAAAGGAGTTTTCAGGGGCGAATATGTTCCCGGGTTTAACAGCATGAAAGATGGCCGTTATTACACCGAAATCGATAACAGCGGAAACCTGGTAAAGAAAAGTTTTGTTACCGGCGAAACCGTTGCTACGCTTATTTCTAAGTATGATATTAAAGATGAAAAAGGAAATGTTTTATCGCTTCGCGATTTTGAATGGAGTGATGATGAATCGAAATTATTGATATTCGAAAACCGCGAATTTATTTACCGCCGTTCATCAAAAGCAATTGTGTATGCGTATGATATTGCAACAAAAAAAGTGATCAAGATCGATCCTGAAAAAATCATGCACGCCACTTACTCGCCCGATAATTCTAAAGTGGCATACGTAAAAAATAATAATTTGTATTTTAAAAATCTAACCACTAATAAAACAACACAGGTAACAAAAGACGGTAAATGGAATTTTATCATCAATGGTAATTGCGATTGGGTGTATGAAGAAGAATTTTCTTTTACACGTGCATTTCAATGGAGCCCTAAAAGCGATTATTTAGCGTATTACCGTTTCGATGAAACCAAAGTACCCACTTATACTTTTGCAGTGTACGATAGTTTATATCCAACACAATACAGTTATAAATATCCAAAAGCAGGCGAAGTGAATTCGGTGATCGAAATTCATATTTATAACACAAAAACTGCTGCAAATATTAAAGCCGATATTGGCAAGGAAAAAGACATTTATATCCCGAGAATCGCATGGACAAAGGATGACAGCAAACTCGCCATTACCTGGATGAACCGTTTGCAAAACGATATGCGCTTTTTGAGCGCCGATGCAGCAACAGGAAAAACTTCGGTGTTCTACGAAGAAAAAAATAAATATTATCTCGATGTGGTTGATATAAATTTTTTGAATGATGGCAAGCATTTTTTAATTAACAGCGAGAAAGACGGATACAACCAACTTTATTTGGAATCAATTTCGGGCAATGAAGAAAAGCAACTGACCAAAGGAAAATTTGATGTGGTAAGTATTGAAGGTGTTGATGAAAAAAACAAGAAAGTTTATTTTATTGCAGCGTATCACTCACCGCTTACAAAAGATTTTTGCAGTGTTGATCTCGATGGAAATAATTTTAAGTTGATGGATGAAAGAATTGGCTCGCACAACATTAGTTTTAATGCCGACTATACTTATTATACTGATGATTATTCTACCATCACACAACCGGATAATATCAGCATTTTCGATATCAATGGAAAATTAATTCGCACTTTAAAAGATAATAGCAAACTCTCTAAAACCATTACTGAATATGGTTTTGCCAATGCCGAGTTTATTAAAGTGCCAACCAGCAAAGGCGAAACTTTAAATGGCTGGATGCTGAAGCCAACAAATTTTGATGCCAATAAAAAATATCCTGTGCTGTTTTGTAATTACGGCGGGCCCGGCTCGCAAATGGTTGCCGATCGTTGGGGTGTTGTAAATACATGGCAACAAATGTTGGCACAAAAAGGTTACATCATTGTTAGTGTTGATAATACCGGAACAGGTTTTCGCGGCGAAGAATTTAAAAAGAAAACTTATTTGCAGTTAGGAAAATTTGAGATCGAAGATCAGATTGATGCTGCAAAATATTTAGGAGCGTTGCCTTACATCGATGCAAAACGTATTGGGCATTGGGGTTGGAGCTTTGGTGGATTCATGAGCAGCCTTGCCATTACAAAAGGCGCCGATGTTTTTAAAGCAGCCGTTGCAGTGGCACCGGTAACAAGCTGGCGTTTTTACGATAATATTTATACCGAACGTTACATGCGCACACCGCAGGAAAATGCAAAAGGTTACGATGATAATTCGCCGTTGAATTTTACCAATAAAATAAAAGGTAAGTTTTTAATTATTCATGGCACGGCCGATGATAATGTGCATTTTCAAAATTCGGTGATGATGATCGATAAAATGATCAACAACAATATTGAATTCGAAAGCGGTTATTATCCAAATAAAAATCATGGCATTCGCGGTGGCAATACCAGCTATCATTTGTATAATAAAATGACGAATTTTATTTTGAATAATTTATAAATAATGGAACGCGGATAACGCAGATGAAACTGATTTTCGCAGATTTTATTTTTGTTAGGTATTAAATAAAAAGTCCCGCTGTAATTGAATTGCAGCGGGATTTTTTATGGTCTGACCGTCCCGGTCTGACCATAAAATTTATTGCCACAGAAGTACAAAATAACACGGAGGTTTATGTAGCAAGCTTTTGTATTTTAATTGGACTGTTGTTGCGTCGCACACTTCAACGTTCTGAACACTGTTCAATAATTTTTTACCACAGAGAACACAAAGTTTTTTCACAAAGTTCACAGAGAAAAACTTTGTGCATCTCTGTGTTTCTTTTCTCTGCGCACTTTGTGGTAAAATAAAAAAGTTGAATGAAGTTCCAAACGCACAAGTGTGCGACGCAACAGGCGATGCCCGCCCGTACCGAACGCTGGTATCATAAAAATATTTTTAGTTGGTACATTCGGGCGGGCCATAACAAACAAATGCCCGCTACAAAAAAATCTAATTAAAATTATTTTATCCGCGACTAAAAAGTGCTTTAATGATCATGCCGGCCATCTTTGGATTTTCTTTTAAACGGCGGGTGCAATAAGCAAACCATTGTTTTCCGTAAGGCACATACACACGCATGGTGTGGCCTTTATCTACAATCGATTTTCGTAACTCGGGAGTTACGCCATACAGCATTTGAAACTCGTACATGTTGTTGGGAACATTATATTTTTCTATGAGCTTATATGCGCCATCAACAAGCGGTTTATCGTGTGTGGCAATACCCACATAAATTTTATTTTGAAAAATAAATTCAAGATCGTCGAGAAAATGCTCATTGATTTCTTCATAAGATTTATAAGCAATTTCGGCAGGCTCGGTATAAATCCCTTTGCATAATCTAAAACTCAATGGTGTTTCTGTAGAGTTCAGATCGAGCATATTTTTTATGTCGTTCTTTGTTCGTTTTAAATATGCCTGCAATACCAAACCAACATTCTTTGGAAATTCTTTTTTTAGTTTACGGAACAATTCAATTTCAAGATCGGTGCATGGAGAATCTTCCATGTCAACTCTTATGAAATTGTTGTGTGATGCGGCTTTTGCAACAATCTCTCTGATGTGGGTATAGCAAACATTTTTATCTAACAACAAACCAAACATGGTTGGTTTTAAAGAATAATTTCCCTGGATATTATTTTGCTGGGCCACATCAATGATGGCTAAATATTCTTTTTTATTTACTTCGGCTTCTTCCAATGTTTTGATGAATTCGCCTAAAACATCGAGCGTAACTTTTATTCCTTCGGCATTTAATTCCTTGCAACCGTTTAGGGCTTCGGTAATGTTTAGTCCGGCAACATATCTTTTCGAGAATACCCACACAAAACTTTGGGGCATAAATGGCAGCAATCTAGCAATCAGTTTGTTGAACATGATATTAATTTTCTTATTTCGGTAAAATGTTTGCGCAAAGATAATTGCGAAATGCTTTCAAATTACATTCTAAAAAAGCATTTTGCAAACGTTTGCCTTGCCTGTTTGATTGTAAATTTATTTCAGATTACATTCTTTGAGGTGATGTAGAAAATGAAGAAACGAATTTAAATGTTAGCAATTGATTTAATTACTTCCAGCTTGTTTTATATTGCTTCGAAAAATCTTGAAAGGATGTATGAGGATATTCGGTACTGTAATATTTCAGCATCAGTTCCATATCTTTTACATACAGCATTCCTGCGGCGGTGTAAGGCTGGTTATCGGGCGTAATAATTACGGTTGTAGGTAAAATAAAATTTCCTTTGGCCACATATTCGAAAAATTCGTGGAGTTTATTTTTATTATCGAACGGGAATTTTTTATTGTTCCAGTCAAATTCATTTTTCGATTCGGCATTAAATTTCAGGCAATAAAAATGTTCTTTTAAAAATGTATAGACCGAGTCGTTTTTGTAAGTTGTACGGTCCATTTGTTTGCAGTACATGCACCAGTCGGCATACATATCGATGAGGATGGGCCTGGGTTGCTGCTTCATCAATGTTTGTATGTCGGCCCAGCTTTGCCAAAGGTCATTTTTCTTTTTATCAAAATTAAAAGAGGTAGAACCCAAAAATGTTATGAATAAAAGAACAAACAGTTTAACCTTTTGCATGTTACATTTGTTTAAAACAAAAATAAGAATATCATGCCGAATAAAATTGTTGTTGCCATTACCGGAGCCAGCGGTGCCGTGTATGCAAAGGTTTTATTGGATAAACTGATGCAGGTAAAAGAGCAATGGCAGGAACTAAGCGTGGTGATGAGCAACAATGCCAAAGAGGTTTGGCAAACAGAATTAAATAATGATGCGTATAAAAATTATGATGTACGATATTTTGAGAAGAATGATTTTAATGCACCGTTTGCATCGGGTTCGGCAAAATATAATATCATGATCGTAGCGCCGTGCAGCATGGGGACTTTGGGAAGAATTGCAAGCGGCGTTAGCGATGATCTTGTTACCAGAGCTGCCGATGTGATGCTGAAAGAAAGAAGGAAATTAATTTTAATGGTGCGGGAAACACCATATAATTTAATTCACATAAAAAATATGGAAACGGTTACGCTGGCAGGCGGCATTATTTGCCCGGCAACGCCATCATTTTATTCGCAACCAAAAACCGTTGAAGATATTGCTGCCACTGTGGTTGACAGGGTTTTAGATCTGGCAGGAATTGATATAAAAAGTTTTCGTTGGGGAAAATAATATTTTTATTTTTTTTGTTACCGGCTTTTGTATTTCATGGCAACTGTTGTTGCGTCGCACACTTGTACATTTATTTCATTATTCAGCTCGAAGTAATTAAAATAAAAAGCTCCGTATTGCTACAGAGCTTTTTGTTTAATTCGAAATTTATTTATTCTGCATAACTGCTAACAGGTTCGCAGGTACAAATTAAATTTCTGTCGCCATGTGTATCATTTACTCTTGCAACACTTGGCCAGAATTTATTTTGTGTAACATAATACAAAGGAAATGCAGCTTGTTGTCTTGTGTATGTATGATTCCATTCATCTGCACAAACAACAGCTTGTGTATGCGGTGCATTTTTTAAAGCGTTATCAGTTTTATCTGAACTTCCGTTTTCGATCGCTTTAATTTCTTCATAGATTGAGATCAATGCATCGCAGAATCTGTCCAACTCAGCTTTGTCTTCACTTTCTGTTGGTTCGATCATGATCGTTCCGGGAACAGGGAAGCCCATGGTTGGTGCATGAAATGCATAATCCATCAAACGTTTGGCAACATCAGATGCTTCAACACCTGTAGCAGATTTAAGCGGACGCAGATCAACAATAAATTCGTGTGCACATGTTCCGTTTGTACCGGTATATAAAATCTTATAATACTTTTCTAATCTTGCACGCATATAATTTGCGTTAAGAATGGCATACTCAGTTGCTTTTCTCACACCATCGTATCCCAACATTTTTATGTAAGCATAACTGATTAATAAAATACTTGAAGAACCGTAAGGTGCAGAACTTACAGCACCGCGAGTCATAAGTCGTGAATCGCTAGTTTCAGAACTTGCGATTAACGATTCACGATTTAACGAAACATGCGATGGCAAATGCGCAACAAGATGTTCAGCCACACAAATTGGTCCAACACCCGGACCGCCACCACCATGCGGGATAGCAAATGTTTTATGCAAATTTAAATGACAAACATCGGCACCAATTGTTGCAGGAGATGTTAATCCAACCTGTGCATTCATGTTAGCACCATCCATATAAACTTGTCCGCCAAACTGATGAATTGTTGCACAAATTTCTTTGATGCTTTCTTCAAACACACCATGTGTGGATGGATAAGTTACCATCAATGCACCCAAAGAATCTTTGTATTGTTCGGCTTTTAATTTCAAATCTGCTACATCAATATGTCCGTCTTCATCGCTTTTTACAACGACCACTTTCATGCCCGCCATCACTGCACTTGCAGGGTTTGTACCGTGTGCCGACATAGGTATCAGCACCACATTTCTGTGTGCATCGCCATTTGATTGATGGTAACGCATGATGGTTAATAATCCGGCATATTCGCCTTGTGCGCCACTGTTGGGTTGCAGACTGCAAGCTGCAAATCCGGTGATGGTTGATAAATATTTTCCTAATTCATCAATAATAAATAAATAACCTTCCACCTGATTTGTTGGAACGAATGGATGAATCTTACTGAACTCTGGCCAACTCACAGGGATCATTTCTGTTGCCGCATTTAATTTCATGGTGCAACTGCCGAGAGTGATCATACTGGTGTTGAGCGACAGATCTTTATTTTCTAATTGTTTTAAATAACGCATCATCTGACTTTCGCTGTGGTGCGTATTAAAAACAGGATGTGATAAATAAGTAGAAGTACGTTTTGCAAATGAAGGAATAGAAATTAATTCATCATCACTGTCAAAAGAAACTTCTGCTTCATTTTTTCCAAGCGATTCTGCAAAAACATAAACAATATCCAGCACATCTTTTTGTGATGTTGTTTCATCCAAGGAAATACCGATATACTGTGCGTCAAAATATCTGAAATTGATCTGATGTTTTTCAGCAATTGTTTTTATTTTTTCGGCATCAGCTTTTATAACAATGGTATCGAAATAATATTTGTTTGCATTTTCAAATCCCAATGCGCTTAATTCATTCGATAAAGTTTGCGCCAGCAATGCAACACGTTGTGCAATTTTTTTCAAACCATCCGGTCCATGATACACAGCATACATCGCAGCCATGTTTGCAAGCAATGCTTGTGCAGTACAAATATTACTTGTTGCTTTTTCGCGTTTAATATGTTGCTCCCTTGTTTGCAAAGCCATGCGCAGGGCACGTTTGCCTTGGGCATCAACACTAACACCGATTAATCGGCCGGGCATGCCGCGTTTAAATTCATCTTTTGTTGCAAAGAAAGCAGCGTGTGGTCCGCCAAAACCAAGAGGAACACCAAAACGTTGTGCCGAGCCCAAAGCCACGTCGGCACCAAGTTCTGCAGGAGAAGTCAAAATTGTTAATGCCAACAGATCTGTTGCCATCACAACAAAACCACCAACTGAATGAACTGATGAAATAAAATTTTTATAATCTTCAATAGAACCGTTATCATTCGGATATTGAACAATCGCACCAAAATATTTTTCATCTATCGATGCAGTTTTATAATCGCCAAAAACCAATTCAATGCCGATAGGAGCCGAACGTGTAATTAATAAATCCTTTGTTTGAGGGAATGTTTTTTCATCAACAAAAAATTTAGGTCTTTCAATTTTATCGGTTTTGTTTACATGATGAAACAACATGGCCATTGCTTCGGCAGCAGCGGTTCCTTCATCCAACAAAGAAGCATTTGCGATTTCAAAACCGGTAAGATCACAAACCATTGTTTGAAAATTCAATAAACTTTCCAAACGTCCTTGTGAGATCTCGGCTTGGTAAGGTGTGTATTGTGTGTACCATCCCGGGTTTTCAAAAACATTACGCAGGATCACACTTGGTGTAATGGTATCGTAATAACCCTGACCGATATAAGTTTTAAATAATTTATTTTTTGCAGCAACCTGTTTTAATTCCTGCAAATATTCGAACTCGCTGATGGCCGGTGGCAGATTTAATTCTTTTTGCAAACGAATAGAAGCAGGCACTGTTTTGCCAATTAATTCTTCCATACTTTTTACGCCAATGGTTGCAAGCATCGATGCAGTATCTGCTTCGTTTGGTCCATTGTGTCTTCTTTGAAATTCGGTGTTTTGTTCTTGAAATAAATTCATAATATAAGATTGACCATTTTAAGAAAGCGCAAATTTACAATCTATCAAACTGATTAAACAATGAAATTAATTTGTGGGGAAAGGATGTGCTTTAATTTTTAAAAGAGTACTATTTTATAATATTTTGTACTTGGCTGCAGAATAACTATTTGACTTCGGTTGCGTCGCACACTTGTACTGAGGAAAGCTATGAGCTATTAGCTTCGAGCTGCGAGCATTTGCTCGAAGCTCATGGCTCGCTCCTCGTAGCTCAGAACGTACAAGTGTGCGACGCAACCGAAGCTGCACAAAGATTTGAAGCTAAGTACAAAAACTAAAAACTAAATCGTTCAAATTAGAGGCTTAAATACAAAACAAATAATTCGTGTAATTAAACTATTTTTCTTTTGCTCTCATTTCATCGCTGGTTAACCGTGATCCATCGTGGCTCCAGCCGGGCGGGCCAAACAAATATTTTATTCTTTGCCGGAAGCTGATATTTTTTTGAAATACATCTTCTGCAATTTGTTTCCATTCATGAAAAACAATATTGAGGGCATTGGGGTTTTCAAGATTTTTTGTCAGACCGTATTTAATGGGCTGATATTTTTCGGCGGGCAGTTCGGCCTGAAATGTTCCAAATAATTTATCCCACACAATTAAAAACATGCCCATATTCTTATCTAAATATTTTGGATTGGAACCATGGTGTACCCGATGATGCGACGGCGTTACAAAAATATATTCGAACCATCCCATTTTATTGATTAATTCGGTATGAACAAAAATTCCCCAGATCTGTGTGGCCGAATAAATGAGCGCAATATCGAGCGGTTTAAATCCTGCCCAGGCAAGAGGAATAAAATAAATAAAACGATACAGCGGTTGGAAAACTGAGGAACGGAACCCAACCGAAAAATTAAATTTTTGAGAACTGTGGTGCGTAACGTGTGCTGCCCAAAAAAATCTTATCTCATGATCGAAACGGTGCAGCCAGTAATAAACAAAATCTTCGGCAACCACCAGTGCGGTCCAATACAAAATATTTATTTTCCATGTAAAAAAAGCATGGGCATAAAAATATTGAAGGATATAAAAATAAACGATGGCACGAAAAGCCAGGTCCAGTGCGGCATTCAGCAACATCAGATAAACATTAGCAATCGTGTCTTTTAAAGTATAAGATTTACGATGTTGCAGATGCGTTAACAATAATTCCAAAACAATGATGCCGATATAAAACGGAGTAGAAATTAATAACAACCATTGTTGCCTGATGTCGTCCATTTGTTTCGTTTACCTTTGTTGCGCTGCAAAGAAACAATAAGTGCAGCAATTTTTTTATCAATTCAGATTTATTAACATGTCCGAAATAAAATTAGATAACTGGGAGAAAAGAAGCGCCGAGCATGAAAAGCAGTACAAACAATTTTTGCAACGTGCCAACAAAAACAAAGTGCTGAAAGCCTTGCCCGAACTGCATGACGAAGCTTTCAGTAAAATAGATTGCCTGCAATGTGCCAATTGCTGCAAAGGGTACTCGCCTCGGTTTAAAACACCCGATATTAAACGTATCAGCAAATATCTGGGAATGAAAGAGGGCGATTTTATTGAAACTTATTTAGACCTTGATAAGGAAGGCGATTATGTTACAAAGAATTCTCCCTGTCCATTTTTAGGCGCAGATAATTATTGCAGCATCTACGATCATCGGCCGGGCGATTGCGCAAGATTTCCTTACACCGATGAAGATGTTATTTTAAAACGACCAACAATTACTTTAAAGAATTCTACTTTTTGTCCGGCAGTTTATTATGTTCTTGAACGACTAATAAAAATTAAGTAGTTAATTCCAGGTACGCAGTTTCCAGATTCATTTTAATGATTTTCATTTCATCTTTCCATTCGCCAACATCGGGAACAGAAGTTATTTGCAGAATCTCATCTTTCGATTTACCGGCTTTAATATTATCGCCAACTAATTTTAAAAGTTGATTAATATAATTCTGCATTCCTTTTAAATCATCTCTCGACCCAACAACTGCATTGTTGCTGGCATGACCAAAAACAAAAATAGTATCGTTATCAAACGTTTCCTGTGCTTTATCTAAAACTGTTACCCAGTTTTTAAATGAAGCGCCTGCTTTCCGGTCGATGTAAGGATACATACGGTTAAACATCAGGTCGCCGATATGAACAATATTCGAATTTTGAAAATGGATCAACGCATCGCCGTTGGTATGCCCTGCACCAAAATAATGTGCCTTGATCTTTTCTTTACCAATTTTATATTTCCATGTATCGGTAAAAGTTACATCCTGAAATAATTGTTTGTCTTCCGATTTCTGTTCAGCCGCCGCACGTTTATAATTGGCCAAACAATTTTGATGGCCCACCACATGATCCACCAATCCTTTAAAAACAATATTGCCGCTGGTGTGATCGAAATGATGATGTGTATTAATTAACAATTTAAAAGGATGCGTTGTTTTCTTTTTTAGTTCATCAATTAAATGATTTGCCTGATCGGGAAATTCAGAATCAACCACCACAATTCCTTCATCTGATAAATAAAATAAAATGGTTCCGCCTTTTTCGTTAAAGATGCCGATATCGTTGCGCAGCATGGTTATTTTGTAGGCAGGCTGTTGCAAAAGGGCAGCAATTAAATCTTTTGGTGCTAATGCCAATAATCCGGCAGATAATCCTGCGTTGCGTAAAAAGTGGCGACGTTGCATAAAAATTATTTTTGAATGGTAAGGTATAAAAAACTTATCTGATACAAATAATTATTACACTAACAGATTAAAAACAGTTTTGTTTATTTTTTGTTGACCAACTTTTGAAATTCTATTGAGCTGCGGTTGCGTCGCACACTTGTACTTTCGGAGCTGTGAGCAGCGAGCCATGAGCTTCGAGCAATTGCTCACAGCTCGAAGCTAATAGCTCATAGCTTTCCTCAGTTGAAGAGTGCGACGCAATCGCAGCTGCCACAAGTATTGCAGCTTGTTACATAAATAAAAAATCCCGCCATGCAGCGGGACTTTTTATTTTTATATTTTAAACTTTTAGTTTTAAATATTAGCCACTTGTTTACGAATAATATTTAATGCAGCACCTGCTTTAAACCATTCGATCTGTTGCTGATTGTAAGTATGGTTAACAGTTATTTCTTCTTTGCTTCCATCTTTATGATTCAACACGAGTGTTAATGGTTTGCCGGGAGCAAATGTTGTTAAACCAATTACATCAATGGTATCGTCTTCCTGAATTTTATCGTAATCAGATTTGTCGGCAAAAGTTAATGCCAACATTCCCTGTTTCTTTAAATTAGTTTCATGAATACGAGCAAAAGATTTAGTCAACACAACACGAACACCGAGAAAACGTGGTTCCATTGCAGCATGTTCACGAGAACTTCCTTCGCCATAATTTTCGTCACCAACAACAATGCTTCCAATACCCGCAGCTTTGTAAGCACGCTGTGTTGCAGGCACAGGACCATATTCGCCTGTTAGTTGGTTTTTGATATTGTCAGTTTTTTCGTTGAAAAAATTAACAGCACCAATCAACATGTTATTCGAAATATTATCTAAATGTCCGCGGAATTTTAACCATGGACCGGCCATAGAAATATGATCGGTTGTACATTTTCCTTTTGCTTTTATTAATAATTTCAAACTTTTCAGGTCTATTTTTTCCCATTCGGCAAAAGGTGCTAATAATTGCAAACGTTTAGAATCGGGCGAAACATTTACGGTAACATTTTTACCATCGGCAGCAGGAGCTTGGTATCCTGCGTCTTCAACAGCAAAACCTTTTTTTGGTAATTCATCGCCATGAGGTGCATCCAATTTTACCTGCTCGCCTTTTGAGTTGGTTAATGTATCGGTAATTGGATTGAAAGACAGATCGCCAGCAATTGCAATGGCAGCAACCATTTCGGGTGATGCTACAAATGCATAAGTATTTGGATTGCCATCGGCACGTTTTGCAAAATTTCTGTTGAATGAATGAACGATGGTGTTTTTTTCTTTTTTCTCGGCACCAACTCTGTCCCACATGCCAATACATGGTCCGCATGCATTGGTAAAAATAGTTGCATTCAGATCTGTAAACGTTTTTAATAAACCATCGCGGTTGGCAGTAAATCTAACTTGTTCCGATCCCGGGTTAATTCCAAATTCAGCTTTTGTTACCAAACCTTTTGCAATGGCTTGTTGAGCGATAGAAGCGGCACGACTTAGATCTTCGTAAGAAGAATTAGTACAAGAACCAATCAATCCCCATTCAACTTTTAAAGGCCAATTATTTTTTACAGCTTCTTCTTTCATTTTAGAAACAGGAGTTGCAAGATCGGGAGTGAATGGTCCGTTTAAATGTGGTTCGAGTTCTGATAAATTAATTTCAATTACCTGATCGAAATATTTTTCTGGCGAAGCATACACTTCTGCATCGGCAGTTAAATGTTGTTTGATACCGTTGGCCAGATCAGCAATTTCATTTCTTCCTGTTGCGCGCAAATATCTTTCCATACTTTCATCATAACCAAATGTTGAAGTGGTTGCACCAATCTCGGCACCCATATTACAAATGGTTCCTTTACCTGTGCAGCTCATGCTGGTAGCGCCTTCGCCAAAATATTCAACGATGGCACCGGTTCCACCTTTAACAGTTAATATTCCTGCAACTTTTAAAATCACATCTTTTGGAGCGGTCCATCCATTTAATTTCCCGGTCAATTTTACACCGATTAATTTAGGCCATTTTAATTCCCATGGTAATCCTGCCATCACATCGCAAGCATCAGCACCACCAACACCAATCGCCACCATTCCTAATCCTCCTGCATTTACAGTGTGGGAATCTGTGCCGATCATCATCCCACCGGGAAATGCGTAATTTTCTAAAACTACCTGATGAATAATTCCGGCACCGGGTTTCCAAAAACCAATGCCATATTTATTTGAAACTGAAGCAAGGAAATCGTACACTTCTTTGCTTTCCTGATTAGCAAAGGCCAAATCTTCGTTCGCACCATTTTTTGCTGTGATCAAGTGATCGCAATGCACGGTTGATGGAACAGCAACTTTGGGGCGACCGGCCTGCATAAATTGCAGCAAAGCCATTTGAGCTGTTGCATCCTGCATGGCAACGCGGTCGGGTGCAAAATCAACGTACGATTTACCTCTTTCAAAGTTTTGTAACTGCATATCGCTGTGCAAATGCGCAAACAATATTTTCTCTGCTAATGTTAACGGACGACCCAATGTTTTGCGTGCTGCATCTACTTTTGCGGGCATCTGGGCATATACCTTTTTAATCATTTCAATATCAAAAGCCATAATAGAAATTTAAGATTTATAATTTATGATTTACGGTTTTCATGGAGCCAATCCATTTTGTTTCATCAAATGGATTTTTGTGCTGCGAATTTACAGCAAAACAAAAGGCGGCGGGAAACTGATTTAAACTTTTCTTAGAATATTTGTTCTTAAATTGCGTTAGAATTGAAGCACAGCCCCCTGATAGTTTATTAAAATATAATGTATGAAAAAAATTCGTGAAATAGTTGAAATGCAGGCATTCGGGGTATGTTCTGCCATTGGCGACAGGTTAGGCGTGGCATCATCCCGGATAAGAATGTGGTTTATCTACATTTCCTTTTTAACCATGGGATCGCCGGTAATTATTTATATGATCCTTGCCTTTGCACGAAATATTAAAAATTATATTCTGGCTGCAAAAAGAAACCCGTTGAGAGATTTGTAAGATGTATGATTTAAGAATGTATGATGTTTGATTTATTGAACAAAGGCTAAACCGTACATCAAAAAATCATACATCAGAAATCAAAACTTGCTTTTCTCAGCTTCACTAATTTCTCCAACAAACTTTCCAATAAATCTAATTGCAGCATATTGGCGCCATCGCTCAAAGCCTTTGCAGGATTGGGATGCGTTTCAATAAACAAACCATCGGCACCGGTTGCAATGGCAGCTTTGGCAATGGTTTCGATGAGTTGAGGGTTGCCACCGGTAACGCCGCTTGTTTGATTGGGTTGTTGCAAACTATGTGTACAATCCATAATTACAGGAACATGTAATTCTTTCATCCATGTAATATTTCTGTAATCGACCACCAGGTCCTGATAACCGAAAGTTGTCCCTCTTTCTGTCAGCATTATTTTTTCGTTGCCCGCTTTTTTAATTTTTTCAACAGCAAATTTCATTGAAGGGCCACTTAAAAATTGTCCTTTTTTTACGTTCACAATTTTATTGGTTTCTGCGGCAGCAATTAACAGATCTGTTTGCCGGCAAAGGAATGCAGGTATTTGCAAAATATCAATAAACTTAGCTGCTTCGGCGCATTCATCGTGTGCATGAACATCGGATGTTGTTGGCAAATTAAAAGTATCACCAACTTTTTTTATCAAATCCAAACCAATATCATCACCTAATCCTGTAAACGATGATGCGCTTGTTCTGTTGGCTTTGCGATAACTGGCTTTAAAAATGTATGGTATTTCTAATCGTTTACAAATCTTCGAAACTTTATCGGCCACTTCCATAACCAATTCTTCATTCTCCACAATACATGGTCCGGCAATTAAAAAAAAGTTATCGGGATTGTATGATTGAGTTTTAAATAATTCTTTTAAATATGATGGTATCATGATTGAATTAATAATTAGTAATTAAAAATTAAAAATGCAATGCGAACTTACAATCCTTTTTGCTTTCTTTGCGCTAACATTTGTTAGTTATTTTCATAACACGAATTTTTATTCATAACACGAATTAAGAAACAAAGACCAAAAAAAGAAAAAATAAATCGTGCAGATAATACCCGATGTGTTTTTTAAACTTCTGATCTTTCAAAAACCAATTCGTGTAATTCGCTTTAATTCGTGTGATCAAAAAAAATATTTGCATGGCAAAAGATAAAATTTTAGTAATTGGTGCATCTGGTCAAATAGGCGTGGAGCTTACATTGGCGTTGCGCAAAATATATGGCAATGCCAATGTGGTGGCATCGGACCTGCGTGAACAAAATCCTTTGTTGGAAGGTACCGGTCCTTATGTTAGTCTGGATGTGATGAATAAAGAAATGCTGCATGTGCAGGTCATTCGCCAAAATGTTACGCAGATATATTTGCTGGCTGCAATTCTTTCTGCCACGGGGGAGAAGAATCCTAATCTTGCCTGGAACCTGAATATGCAGGGTCTTTTAAACGTTTTGGATATTGCCCGCGAAGAAAAATTACACAAAGTTTATTGGCCTTCATCCATTGCAGTGTTCGGGCCAACATCACCCAGAATAAATTGTCCGCAACAAACTATCATCGAACCCATCACTGTTTATGGTATCAGTAAATATGCAGGAGAGTTTTGGTGCAATTATTATCATCGGCGATGGGGAGTTGATGTACGCAGCTTACGTTATCCCGGATTGATCAGTTATAAATCCGCACCTGGTGGCGGCACAACCGATTATGCCGTTGAAATTTTTTATGAAGCATTAGAAAATAAAAAGTACGAATGCTTTTTAAAAGAAGATAGTTATTTGCCCATGATGTATATGCCCGATGCCATTAAAGCAACCATCGAATTAATGGAAGCGCCGGCACAAAATATATCCATTCATACTTCGTACAATATTTCGGGGATGAGTTTTTCGCCCAAAGAAATTGCCGCATCTATTCAACAGCATATTCCTGATTTTACTATTTCGTATAAGCCCGATTATCGCCAAAACATTGCAGAGAGCTGGCCGCAAAGTATTGATGATACTATCGCCAGAAATGATTGGAACTGGCAGCAGGATTTTAATTTGCAATTAATGACTGCCGATATGTTAGATAATTTAAAATAGTTTTTTGTTATTGAACAAAAAGATGGCGAGATTATAAATTCGAAATATCGGCAACAGTTTTATTTTCTAAAATGCCTAACATCGAATCTCTTACCTGGATCATTACTCTGTTAATGCCGCATTTTTTTTCTTCACAGTTCTTGCATTTCTCATAAAAATTCAAACTAACGCAGGGAAGTAATGCAATGGGGCCTTCGATCAAGCGCATCACTTGTGCCAGCTTAATTTTAGCAGGGGGTAAAACAAAAAAGTATCCGCCACCTTTTCCTTTTTTACTTCCCAATATGCCGGCATTTTTTAATTCCAGTAAAATATTCTCCAAAAATTTTAATGGAATTTTTTTCTTCTTCGAGATTTCGGAGATCAGTACGGGGCCTTCCGACCCCTTTTCAGCCAAATAAATTAAAGCTTTAAGTGCATACTGAGTCTTTTTTGATAGCATGGTAATTTATATTAAGCAGTTTGATAAAATTTAATTTTCGGGAAGGGAAACAATTTCCTCATGCTCCTGAAATAATATATCTAAAGTACCTAAATTTTCATGGTTCTTTCTAACATTTTTTGTTTTGAAGGAAAGTAAAAATCAACAATGAATTTGAGATAATCGTTTTTTGAAAGAATACAATTTATAATCCCAATACATCTTTCATCGAATAAATTCCTTTTCGTGAAACAGCAAATTCTGCTGCCAATACTGCACCTCCGCCAAAACCTTTTCGGTTATGTGCTGTGTGAATGATCTCGATATCGTCGATATCGGAATGATATTTTATGCTGTGCGTGCCGGGTGCAGGATCAATTCTTTCGGAAATAATTTCTAATTCTTCTTTGTTATCGCTTAATTGATTTATCCAATTCTTCTTTGAAGTGATTTGCTGCAACACTTGCTCTGCAAGGGTTATAGCTGTTCCGCTGGGAGCATCTTTTTTTTGTGTGTGATGGATTTCTTTTAGTGCCACATCATAATCGGGATGTTTACTCATTAATTTGGCGAGGTAAGTATTCAGTTCAAAAAACAAGTTTACACCAATGCTGTAATTGCTCGAATAAATTAATGTGCCATTATTTTTTTTGCAAACATCTTTTGCTTCATCAAACTTTTCTAACCAGCCGGTTGATCCGCAAACAACCGGAATGCCAAACTGCAAACATTTAATTACATTATCAAAAGCACTGTGTGGCCCGGTAAATTCTATGGCAACATCGGCTTTAGAAATATTTTTCTGCGTAAACTCATCGGCATTATTGATATCGATCTTCAAAACAATTTCGTGTTGTTTTGAAACAGCAATTTCTTCAATTACTTTTCCCATTTTCCCATAACCGATCAATGCAATTTTCATCTCAAAAAATTATAAATATTTAAAATAAGTTTTTTTATACAAAATCAAAGTAAAACAATTCTCTTAAATTAACGTGCAATATTCTTTGGTCGCTTCGGGGCGTTTTTTAAATTAAACACAAAACCAATTTCGGGGGTTCTGGTCATGGGGTTTATGTTAGGCTGAATATGCATGGTTAAATCATCGCTTACATCAAAGTCTTTCAAATGCGCAAAAACAGTGGCATCAGCAACATTCACTCCCCAAAGAATGATAAACCAGAATATCGAATAATCTCTGTTCTTTCGAAATGTATTTCTGTAATTCTGATAATCCGATAAACCTAATAAGGTACTATCGGTTCTACGAACTCTCATGTCTATAAACTTTAATTGAGAGCTGTCGTGATTGTAAGTTGCAGCATACACAGCATCGTATGCAAACTTGCACATTTTGTAAAAATTATTATTATCAACAAAAGTATATGCAGGTATTGCCAAAGCCCCGTAAATAATAGGTATTTTCCAATATTCGCGATTGTATGCTTGTCCCCAACCGGGTATCATTGCCGAACGTCTTGTTGCGATTCTTGGGATATGTTTTTGTTTTACTACCGAATTCTTTTTTTCAGGAATGATCTTACTGCTATCAGAAATTAAAGAAGATTTAGTTGAATCTTTTTTTTCTGATTGAGCCGATAAAGAATGAACATTTACAAATGCGAAAATAAATATGAGATAAAATAACTTCATGCAAACTTTAACTGATTGTTACATTCATCAGGTCGAGTATCTTGTTCAATTCCTGCAACGAATAATATTCTACAGTAATACTTCCCGAACCATTTTTCTGATGTACCAATTTTACTTTTGTTCCGAAATGAGACGCTAAGTTATCTTCAATCTTTTTATAAGCAGGCGGCAAACTTTCTTTTACGGAAGATTTAACAGCATTGTGTTTCTCGGCTTTGTAGAGTTTGCGCACCAATTCTTCTGTTTGCCTTACATTCAGTTCCTTATTTTTTATTTCATTGAAAACAAACAATTGTTTGTCGATGGTATCGATATTTATCAATGCCCTTGCATGGCCCATGCTGATATCGCCATGCCTTACAGCCAACTGAATATTGGGTGGCAATTTTAATAAACGAATATAATTGGTAACGGTGCTTCTTTCTTTCCCCATCCGTTCTGCAACCATTTCCTGCGAAAAATTTAATTCATCCATCATGCGTTTGTAACTCAGGGCAATTTCGATTGCATTGAGGTCTTCGCGCTGTAAATTTTCTAATAATGCCAGTTCCAATAATTCCGAATCGTTGGCATGACGGATATAAACAGGAACATCTTTTAACCCTGCGATTTTTGATGCACGGAAACGCCGTTCGCCTGCGATCAACTGATATTTTCCATTCGATAATTTAGAAACGGTAAGCGGTTGAATGATGTCGTGTAATTTGATTGATACCGCCAATTCATTCAATGCAGTTTCATCAAAATCGCGGCGGGGTTGTTTGGGATTGATCTGGATTTCATCGATCGAAATACGTGAAGAACTTACCGTTTGTTCAACAACTTTTGTTTTTAATTCGCCTGTTGTTGTTTTCAGATCTTCATCAATATTGCGCAACAAACTGCGCAGGCCTTTACCAATAGCCTCTTTATTATTTTGCTTGGGTGTACTCATCATATAAGGTTTAAGGTTTATGGTTTAAGGTTTATGGTGTTACTACTTTTGCCTTACACCTATCGCCTTATACCATTTGCCTTTATTCTAAAATTCTTTCTTCGTTAGTCATTTTTGTAAGATCGTTCTTCTGCAAAATCTCTTTGGCGAGATTCAAATAATTAACCGATCCCTTACTTTCGGCATCGTATAAAATAGCAGGTTTACCAACACTTGGCGCTTCACTTAATCTTGTATTTCGGTGAATGATGGTTGAAAAAACAATATCATCAAAGTGACGCCGCACTTCGCTTACAACCTGATTGCATAAACGCAAACGTCCATCATACATCGTCATTAAAATCCCTTCGATCTGTAATTCGGGGTTTAATCTGTTTTGAACAATTTTAACGGTGTTCAATAATTTACCCAATCCTTCCAATGCAAAAAATTCGCATTGAACCGGTACGATCACACTGGTTGCAGAGACCAAAGAATTTACAGTGATCAGTCCCAGCGAAGGCGAACAATCGATCACAATAAAATCGTATTTATCTTTGATGGGATCCAGCACATTCTTCAGCACATTTTCCCGGTTGGGATAATTGATCATTTCAATTTCGGCACCTACCAAATCAATATGCGATGGAAGAATATCCAAAAAAGGCATTTCGCTTTTTAAAATCACATCCTCGGCTTTTGCATTATTTACCATGCAATCGTATAAACTGCTGGTAACATTATGCAAATCAAAACCAACACCGGTAGTGCTGTTTGCCTGCGGATCGGCATCAACCAATAAAGTTTTATATTCAAGCACTGCAAAACTTGCTGCCACATTTATGGCAGTCGTTGTTTTACCAACACCGCCTTTCTGATTTGCTACACCAATAATTCTCGCCATTTTTTTTAAATCCTCATTTAATAATTATAAAAATTATGTACTAAACTTCATCACTTAACTCAACTGCGGTTGCATCGCATCATGCCGATTGTATCGGGACTTGTACTGCATCTCACTCTTCACCATGAACCATCACCCCACCTCAATCGTTTCGCCAATAGCAGGCAATAATAATTTTTTTCCTGCACTGGCAAACTGCATGATGGCTTCCGATTTATCAATTTTAATAAACCCAAAAGTATTATAATGCACGCCAACAATTGTATTGCACTGAATAAAAGATGATGCATCAATGGCATCCAGGATACCCATTGTAAAATTGTCGCCAATAGGTAACACTGCAAAATTCAAATCAATCCACGACGGAATTAATTGCATATCCAATGTTAATGCAGTATCGCCGCTGTAATAAAAATTACCATCATCGGTGCTAAAAATAAATCCCATCGGGTTGCCTCCATACGATCCATCAGGTAAGCCGCTGCTGTGTTGTGCCACCACACATTTCACCACACCAAAATCGAATTTCCATTTACCGCCGGTATTCATCGGGTGCACGTTGGCAATGCCTTGTTTGCCTGCCCATGTGGCAACTTCCCAATTGGCAACCACTTTTGCATTGGTTCGTTTGGCAATGCTAATGCAATCGGCAATATGATCTTCGTGACCGTGACTTAAAAAAATATAATCAGCTTCAATACTGTTTACGTCAATGTGTTTGGCTAATTCATTGTGCGTGATGAAAGGGTCAAACAATATTTTTGTTTCTTGTACGTCAACCAGAAAAGTGGAATGTCCGTAATAAGTTAATTTCATTTGAAAAAATTTTCGCAGTTAACAAAAATACAGTTTACAAGCTATCTTTCGAAACAATATTACCAAATGATGTTGGCATTGGAAGGCAAGTTTTCAACATTCAAAAGAAAAAAACAGGATTAGCCGATTTCAGATCAATTTTGCGCTGTTCGGTTTATCAAAATAAAAAATAAAAATGAGAAATTCAAGCACATGGTGGATCATAGCAGGCATAATGGTGTTGCTCGATTTTTATGTATTTCAGGCAATAAAAACGGTTTCGAACAATGCATCCGAAAAAACACGGATGCTGGTACTGACGGGCTATTGGATTGTTTCGGCCTGCACTTTAATTACATTATTATCGTTCCCTTATATTCAGGCTTTACAAACCTCTAAAATATTCAGAAACTATGTGTTTGCCATCTTAGCCGGAATTTTCTTTTCGAAATTATTGGCCTCAATGTTTTTTTTGGTGGACGATTTTCGGCGCATCGCCATGTGGATCACGGCAAAAATATTTCCGAGTACCGGAGCTCATTTTGCCGATGAAGGTGGCGGAATTTCACGATCTGTATTTTTAAGCTGGATGGGATTGGGCATTGGCGGAGGATTATTCTCAACATTATTGTATGGCTTCAGCAATAAATACAATTATCAGATCAAAAGAATAAAACTGACATTTAATAATTTGCCCAATTCTTTCAAGGGATTAAAAATTATTCATATCAGCGATATTCACAGCGGCAGTTTTCAAAACAAACATGCCGTACAGCATGGTGTTGATATGATATTGAAAGAAAATGCAGATATTATTTTATTTACGGGTGATCTGGTAAACGATCGTCATACCGAAATGCAGGAATACATGGATGTTTTTAATCAATTAAAAGCACCGATGGGTGTTTTCAGTACTTTGGGAAATCACGATTACGGCGATTATGTTCACTGGTCATCTGCCGAAGAAAAACAAAAAAATCTGGAGCAATTAAAAGTTGTTCATGCACAATTGGGCTGGCGATTATTGATGAATGAACATGTGATACTGGAAAAAAATAATCAGCAGATAGTATTATTGGGAATTGAGAACTGGGGTGCAAAAGCACGTTTCCCGAAATATGGTAAGATGGATAAAGCATATCCCGGCACAGAAAAATATCCTTTCAAAATTTTAATGAGCCACGATCCAAGTCATTGGGATGCAGAAGTGCGTGTAAAATATCCTGATATTGATCTAATGTTATCGGGTCATACACATGGTTTTCAATTCGGGATCGAGAACCCGTATTTTAAATGGAGCCCTGTGCAGTGGATGTATAAACAATGGGCCGGATTATATGAAGAAGGCAAGCAAAAATTATATGTAAACCGCGGATTTGGATTCATTGGTTATCCCGGCAGGGTAGGCATTCTGCCCGAAATAACTGTGATAGAATTAGTGTAATCAAATTTGTTAATATTTTTGCTGCTACTATAACATGAAGCTTACATTTTGTTATCATTAACTTATACATTCTTTGTATTTTATTTTTTGGCATCATCATTGCCAAGAGTGTATTAAATCAAATCAAATGTTATGAAAAAAATTATTTTATCAGTATTCGCAGTAATTATTATTTCAACAGCGTCATTAGCGCAAGCCGGTTTTAGATTAGGAATTAAAGGTGGAACTGATCTTACAAAATTATCCGGTGAATCGTTTAATAACGGATATATGGCCGGCTATCAATTGGGTGGATTTATGGAGATTGATTTTTCAAAATCAATCGGTATTGAACCTGAAGTTTTATTCAATGAGTATACCGGAAGAACAGCTACCACGCTTGGTTCAGTTTTTACAAATAATCAGGATGTTAAACTCAATTATTTATCTATTCCTGTTTTGCTTCGTTTAAACGCAAATAAAATGCTCACATTCGTTGTAGGTCCGCAGTACAGTATTTTAGTTAATCCGCATGAAACAACTTTGCAAAACGGACAGGATGCTTTTAAAAGTGGCGACTTTGCTGCTGTTGGTGGATTGCAAATAAATTTATCGGCACTCAGGATTTATGGACGTTATGTGATTGGATTAAATAATATCAGCGATGTTGGTAATCAGGATAATTGGAAAAGCCAGCAAATTCAACTGGGCATTGGAATTAAATTATAATAGCAGCTCATTTTTTTAAGTCCCGCCGATGGCGGGATTTTTTTGCGCCAATTTGTACCAAAACAAACCAATTTCTTGCTGGTGGCATCAATATTGACTTACTTTACATCCCTTTTATTTGAAAGATATAACTAAAGGTTGGTGACATTTTGACTTTATTATAAGAAAAGAATTTGAATTATATGAGTAAGAACAGAATTTATTTTGGAGATGATGATGCCGATTTCATGCCCATTATTCCTATTAATGAAAACGATGCTGATTTTGAAAAATTAGTGATACAGGATTCTTTACCAATTCTTCCTTTACGTAATACTGTTTTATTTCCGGGTGTTGTATTGCCCATCACTGTGGGAAGAGATAAAAGTATTAAAGCGGTAAATGATGCATACAAAGCCGATAAATTAATTGGTGTTTTGGCGCAACGCGATTCGAACATCGAAGAACCTGAAGTAAAAGATCTGTGCAGGATCGGCACGGTGGCAAAAATTGCGAAGCTCATTAAAATGCCCGATGGCGGCACAACGATCATCATTCAGGGAAAGAAACGTTTCGAATTAATGGATGTTATTTCGGAAGATCCTTATTTTAAAGCAAAGATTCAATTGTTGGAAGATGAAGCGGTAATTGATGATAAAAATTTTAATGCATACATCGGTTCTATCAAAGATCTGGCAACACAGATCATTCATCTCTCACCCAATCTTCCAACAGAAGCTTCCATCATTTTAAAAAATATCGAGAACCCGTCGTTCCTGATAAATTTTGTGAGCAGTAATCTCAATAATGAAATTGCCGAGAAACAAAACCTTTTGGAAATACGCGATGTAAAAACAAGGGCCGAAAAACTAACGCAACTCCTGCAATTAGAATTACAGTTTGCCGAATTAAAAGATAAGGTTACCAATAAAACAAGAACGGAAATTGATAAACAGCAACGCGAATATTTTTTACAACAGCAACTTAAAAGTATTAAAGATGAATTAGGCGGCGATACCAATGAACGTGAGCTGACTGAAATGAAGAAAAAAGCCGAAGTAAAAAAATGGCCCGAAGCTGCTAAAATAATGTTCAAAAGCGGCATCGAAAAGTTGGAAAGAATGCATCCAACAACACCTGATTATTCTGTTGTGTATAATCATTTGGATTTAATGTTAGATCTGCCCTGGCAGGAATACACAGCAGATAATTACGATTTGAAGAATGCAAAAAAAGTATTGGATCTCGATCATTACGGCATGCAAAAAATTAAAACACGCATTCTCGAATACTTGGCTGTATTGAAATTAAAAGGCGATATGAAAAGCCCGATACTTTGTTTTGTAGGTCCTCCGGGCATTGGTAAAACATCGCTGGGGCGCAGCATTGCGCATGCTGTTGGAAGAAAATATGTTCGCCTGAGTTTGGGAGGTTTGCATGATGAAAGCGAAATTCGCGGTCACCGCAAAACATATATCGGTGCCATGCCGGGAAGGATATTGCAAAGCATTCGCAAAGTAAAATCATCTAATCCGGTAATGATATTGGATGAGATCGATAAAATAGGAAACGATATGCGCGGCGATCCTTCTTCAGCATTATTGGAAGTATTGGATCCCGAACAAAATAATACTTTCTACGATAATTATCTGGAACTCGAATATGATCTCAGCAAAGTATTATTCATCGCTACAGCAAATAATTTACAAAACATTCAACCTGCATTGCGGGATCGTTTGGAAATTATTGATCTCAGTGGTTATGCTATCGAAGAAAAAGTGGAGATCGCAAAACGCCATCTTCTTCCAAAACAATTGGAAGCGCATGGACTAAAAAATATTACACTTAAAATAAACGATAAAGTTTTAGATAAAATAATCGAAAGTTATACAAGAGAAAGCGGTGTGCGTGAATTAGACAGGCAATTGGCTGCCATCATGCGTTTCGAAGCAAAAGAGTTTGCAACAAAAAATAAAATAAAATCAACATTAACAACAACCGATGTTGAAAAAATATTGGGACAACCCCGTTACAGCAACGAAATTTATAAAACGGCAAACATGCCGGGAGTGGCTGTGGGCCTGGCCTGGACCTATGTTGGCGGGGATATTTTATTTATCGAAACTGTTTTAAGCGAAGGCAAAGGCGAATTAAAATTAACAGGCAACCTGGGTAATGTGATGAAAGAAAGTGCATCAACTGCACTTACTTATTTACAATCCAATGCAAAAAAATATGGTATCGATCATGAAGATTTTTTAAAGAAATCTGTGCACGTGCATGTGCCCGAAGGCGCAGTGCCAAAAGACGGTCCGAGTGCGGGTGTTACTATGCTTACGTCGCTGACTTCTGCATTTACGGGAAGAAAAGTAAAACCTTATTTAGCCATGACAGGCGAAATAACTTTACGCGGACAAGTATTGCCTGTTGGCGGCATCAAAGAAAAAATACTGGCAGCAAAACGTGCCGGCCTGAAAGAAATTATTTTATGCTGGCAAAACGAAAAGGATGTACAGGAAATAGATAATAATTTTATTAAAGGCGTACAGTTTCATTACGTAAAAACAATGCAGCAGGTTCTTGATCTTGCGTTGCTGTAATGCCGTTTGTAGAATTTTCCGCATATCAAAAATTAATTTGTATGCATTCAAACCAAATCTGTTTTATTTTGTTATAGTTCAATCAACAAGTTTTTTGTGTTGGTTGTTTTAAGGGTTAAGATCCCCCATTTTAATGGGGGATATTTTTTTTGTAATCGGCAACAGAATAAAAATGTTACTGCGGTTGCGTCGCACTCTTCAACATTCGGTTCTTTATTCAACTTTTATATAAGCAAATTTTTCCGTCGCCAAAATCAGTTCACATTTTGATTATTCTTCCAGTTCAATAATTCTTCCGAACTTCCCTGCCTAAAAATAATTGTGTGAAAAAAAATAGTTTTATTCTTTTATTCACGGTTTTATTCCTTGTTCAAAAAACATCGGCACAAATTAATTATTGCAAAACAAGAATAAGTTTATTGACCTGCGCGCCGGCCGACGAATTGTATGCAACATTTGGGCATACCGCTATCCGCATCATCGATTCAACCAATCATACCGATTACGTTTTCAATTACGGCACTTTTAATTTCGACGATCCTGATTTTTACACCAAATTCATGCGCGGTAAAATGGATTATTATTTATCGGTTGAACAATACAACGATTTTTTAGTTCAATACCGTGAAGACAAAAGAAGCATTCATGAACAAGAATTAAATATCGACTGTCAGCAAATACAAACCATCATCGATGCATTGATTGTAAACATGCAGCCTGCCAATAAATATTACAAATACGATTTTTTGTTTGATAATTGTACCACGCGTGTCAGGGATATTATTTTCAGCAATGTTAAATCTGCTTCGGTCCAAAATCCCATCACTGCAAAAGGAACAACCTACCGGGATATGCTCCACGAATATCTGGATAAAGGCGGTAAGCCCTGGAGTAAATTAGGTATCGATATTTTATTGGGAAGCATTATCGATAAAAAAGTAAACATCAAACAATCTATGTTTTTGCCCGATTATTTGATGAAAGGTGTTGACAGTGCCATAGAAAAAAATAATGCTCATCTTGCGAAAGACAATCATATTTTATTAAACGAAACGCCCGAAGATAACTCGTCGAACAATTATCTGCCTTTAATTATTTTCATTCTCATTGCAGCGGTTATTATTGTTTTATCGTTCGTAAATGCAGGATGGGCAAGCGTTGCAATAAAAATTGCTGATTCGTTTTTATTATACACCACAGGCTTGTTTGGTATCTTGTTGCTCGTCATGTGGTTTTATACCGATCATATCGTTTGTAGTAATAATTATAATTTATTTTGGGCATTGCCCACCAATGTTTTTGCAGCAGTACTTGTTTGGAAAAAAAGAGAGCGAATGAAAAAATATTATCTGGCGGCATCACTTATCACTTCGTTATTATTAATAACATGGTTCATCATTCCGCAACAATTAAACATTGCTTTGTTTCCGTTGGTTGTTGCAAGTTTGATCAGATATATCAAATTATATCAAGCATAAAAAATGCAGAAGAAATTTTTATATCAGCAAAAAGAAATTTTTTATCGTGTTGAAGGCAAGGGGAAACCTGTTGTATTAATTCATGGATTTCCTGAAGACGGCAGCATCTTCAACAGGCAAATAGATTTTTTAAAAGAACATTGTTTATTGATTGTGCCTGATTTGCCGGGAAGCGGACTGTCGGAGTTGTTAGATAACAGAACACAGATAACAGAAAACAGAATGACAGATGACGGTGATAAAACTGTCATTCGTCATCCGTCATCTTACATCTCAATTGATGATTATGCCGATTGCATCAAAGCTATGCTTGAACACGAAAACATTTCATCCTGCATCATGCTCGGGCATAGCATGGGTGGTTATATTACTTTGGCTTTTGCAGAAAAATACCAGAACTTATTATCGGGTTTCGGGTTAATCCATTCAACAGCATTTGCTGATAATGAAGAGAAAAAAAGCAATCGCCAAAAAGCCATCGATTTTATGGAAGAACACGGTGCTTTTGCGTTTGTGAAAACCGGTATTCCCAATTTATTTTCTCTTCAATCCAAAGAAGCGTTCCCGCAAAAAATAGCATCTTTAATTGAGAAGAGTAAAGATGTCAGCACAAAAGCATGTCAGCAATATTATGCAGCCATGATGAACAGACCCGATAGAACACATGTTTTAAAAGGCAACCCATTACCCGTTTTGTTCGTAATTGGAGAAGAAGATGTTGCAGCTCCGTTAAATGATCTGCTGCAGCAAATTGATTTACCCGAATCTGTTTATATTCATATACTGAAAGGTGTTGGACATATGAGTATGCTTGAAGCGCCGGATGATCTGAATAAATTTTTGTTGGATTATATCAGCAAAAATTGATCAGTATCAATCAAAAAAAATAATGGATCATTAACTGATGTAATGATGTACAGATTGAAATTTTTTTTGTTGTTATGCATAAATGTATTGATCTCAGAATATCTGTTTTCACAAACACAGACTTGCCCGGTTAATATTAATTATAACATGGGTAGCCTTACACACTGGGCTGCATACACCGGAAGTTTTCAATCGCAAAATTCCAGAGTCCCCATCGCAACGCTTGTGTATGATTCGCTAAGCACTTCAAATCCCAATACTGTAAATGCGGTAAGTATTCCGGAATATTTGCAATCTGCTTCGGGCATACAGGTATTAACAGCATCGGTTCCCGATCCGTTTGGCGGATTTCCATCCATACCCAACATCAACGGTTATCAATATAATTATTCAATACAGTTAGGATCTACCGATATACAATCCAGCCCGGGTGGGTTTGTACGGGGCATCAGTTATGCAATTAATGTTCCCCCGGGTCCATCAACCGAACCTTATACCATTACTTATGCTTATGCAATGGTATTGGAAGGTGCGCCGCATTTAACTGTTCAGGTTCCGTTATTTTCTGCAACATTAAATACACCGGATAGTACTGTTTCGTGTGCCAATGCTTTTTATCAGTTGCCAACATTACCATCGGGCAATACCTATGTTGTTGATGTTAATGCAGCAATTGCGAAGGGTTTTACTTTAAGTGCCACTCCTTCACCAAACAACAATGGTAATACCAATGAAACCAAATTCAGGGTTTGGACTAAGGGTTGGACTGAAGTAACATTTGATCTGGCGCCATACAGAGGCAAAACTGTTCGACTTATTTTTGAAGCTGATAATTGTGTGCCGCGCGGTCACTTTGCGTATGCATATATTGCATTACGAAATGTTTGCAGCGGATTATCTATTAGTGGAAATAATCCTGCGTGTATAAACAGTATCGTTAATTATTCGGTGCCGGCTTTGGCAAATGCAACGTATCGTTGGACTGTTCCTCCGGGATGGATCATACAACCACCAACCGATACAACAAATATTTTATCGGTTAAAGTGGGAAATACAACGAGTGTAGATTCAATAACAGTTAATGAACAAAATAGCTGCGCCAATCTTTTTGCAACGTTTCCTGTTACAACTTCACCGCCTACAATTGCAGGAAGGGTTATTGGCGATACTTCGATCTGTTCGAATATTAATTCTATTCCATTGCAAGCATCAGGCAATACAGGGCTTGTTGTGAAATGGCTTTCATCTACAGACGGAATTACCTGGAATGATATTGGAAATAATAGGCAATCGACTTATACTGCAATTAATGTAAGTCAAACCACTTATTATAAAACTATTATTCAAAACGGAAGTTCATGCTCGGCCGATACAAGTGCTGCCGCATCAATAATTGCTAATCCGAGAACTGTTGCAGGTACTATCAGCCCTCAAAACTTAATTGTGTGTTTAGGACAAAATAAAGGTGCCGCATTAACGCTTAATGGCTCGATAGGAAAAGTATCAAATTGGCAATATTCAACCGATACACTTCATTGGCAAAATATTGTTCCAACTGTTACCGATACGGTTTATAATGTAATGTCATCGGCGCAGCCACAGCAATACAGGGCCATTGTTCAAAACAGCGCATCATGTCCGTCGGATACCAGCAATATTGCTTATGCTGCCGTTTATAATACTGCTTTTCCGCAGGCATCCATATCACCAAAGGATACTACTATTTGTTTTGGAACGAGGGTTCCGTTAAATGTTACTATTAATACGGCAACAAATTATACCTGGCAAAGTCAAAATTCTTTGTACGACCCTAATAATTTTTATGTGGGACCAAATCCTTATTCATTTACTGCTCTGGCTGCGCCTTCGGCAAAAACAAATTATATCATTGCTTTTAAAAATGGTAATTGCCCCAATTTATTGATCGATACGTTTGCCATAAATGTTTATCCAACTATTTATGTGAATGCAGGAAATGATACATCGGTTGTTGCCGGCCAGCCTTTGCAATTAAATGCTGTTAGTTCCGATCCGGACATTGCATCTTATTTGTGGACACCCATCATCGGATTAAATAATCCTGCCATTTATAATCCGATTGCAACATTGGGAGCCGAGCTCGACAGTATTACTTATTTTGTAAGAGCCACTTCGGCTTTTGGTTGTTACGGAACAGCGAAAAAGAAAATAACGATTTATAAAACTGCCCCCGAAATTTTTGTGCCCAGTGCATTTACACCAAATGGTGATGGAAGAAATGATATTTTAAAACCTATTACGGTTGGTATTGTTTCGTTGGATTATTTCAGGGTTTATAATCGTTGGGGGCAAATGCTTTTCAGTACAAGCGAATTAAATAAAGGATGGGATGGAAATGCAAACGGTAATGCACAACCAAGCGGCACTTACGTTTACATGGCACAGGGAAAAGATTATTTGGGCAAAACTATTTTCAGAAAAGGGACGATTGTTTTGATCAGATAAAATTTTATTACACGAATTTTTGCGAATTACACGAATTAGTTTCTATACTTTTAAACTGCTTAAATAAATTTAGCAAGTTCATATTCTGGACGATTTAGTTTTTAGTTTTTCTTTTTTAGTTTTTAGATTTTATACTTTTAGTTTTTTTATGAATAAAATTATACTCATCACAGGCGCCACTTCGGGTTTTGGAAAAGCCATTGCAGAAAAATTTGCATCAAACAGTTGGGATTGCATCATTACAGGAAGAAGAAAAGAAAAATTATTTTCTTTAGCCGATGAATTAAAAAATAAATTCGGCGTAAAAGTTTTGCCGCTTGTTTTTGATGTGCAAAAACGCAAAGAAGTTTTTGATGCGTTGGGTAACTTACCTGATGCATGGAGATCGATAGATGTGTTGGTAAACAATGCAGGATTGGCTTTGGGCCGCGATAGTTTTGAAGATGCAAATCTTGATGATTGGGACACCATGCTCGATACCAATGTAAAAGGATTGATGTATGTAAGCAAAGCAATTGTGCCGTATATGATCGAAAAAAAACAAGGACACATTATTAATATCGGATCGATTGCCGGGAAAGAAGTGTATCAGTTTGGCAATGGTTATTGTGCCAGCAAATTTGCTGTTGATGCATTAAGCAAAGGGATGCGGATAGATTTATTGCAACATAAAATAAAGATCACTGCCATTCATCCCGGTGCTGCTGAAACAGAATTTTCGATGGTTCGCTTTAAAGGCGATGAACAAAAAGCAGCAGCTACGTACAAAGGTTTTGTTCCGTTATATGCTGAAGATATTGCTAACATTGCTTATTATGTTGCAACATTACCGCCAAGTGTTTGCATCAATGAATTGATTGTAACACCTACTGCGCAGGCGAATACTTATTTGTTTCATAAAGAATGAGAAAAGCTATGTGCTTTTAGCTGCGAGCTGTGAGCATTTACTCGAAGAATGTTTTTGATGAAGAATGCATCTCAAGCGTTAAAAACCAAAAATTCATTTAATAAAAAAGAGTCAGCCATCTGCAAGATGGCTGACTCTTTTTTTGCTCCGCAATGAACCGAAAGTACAAGTCCCGATGAAATCGGGATGCCGATACAATCGGCATGATGCGACGCAACAGTTGATGCCATGAAAAACAAAAGTTGGTAACAAAAAAAATTATGGCGATAATGAAACTCTAACCTGCACACCGGCTCTTGTTGCAATAGTTGGCGCCGATGTTGAAATGTATGGCGTTATCCTTCGCTGATCGAAAAAGAATTTAATATTGATGCGTTTATTATAAACATAATCGATTGCAGGCTGAATGCCAATTACTCTTTGTCCGCCGGTTCCATAAGCGTTTGTTTGGTCCAGACGACTGTTGCTGGTGGCATCATCACGCATGGAGAGATCTAATTTAAAATTCAAATCGTTTTGTAATTTTTTACTGTCTGTTCCCGGTATCCTGAATGGCAACCTGATGCCTTTCTTTTTTAAACTAAATCCAACAACCCATTCTTTACTGTTTGTTTCGCTTATCTGATAATCAATTAAACTTAAACTTAATTGCCGCGAACGTTTGTATTCGAATTTTAAATTTAATTGTTTGGTAGTGGTTACATCGATACCAATCAATGGAGAGAATTGTTCCTGAATGGAAATATTCGGTACTAAGAAATATGGAATATAATTGCCGCTAACGGTATCAACAAAACTTGGTGCGCCATACCTAAAAGCATCCTGATATAATAATGCGCTGGTAAAACTGTTCATACTTAATGTTCCGGAATAAGCATGAGTAATATTGATGGATGAGAAGATGGCTGCCAGTGCAGGTATCTTGCTCAATCCTGTATAACTCAGTCGCCAGTTGGGTTTTGGCACAATACCGCTGAACGGATTTGATCTGATATTTGCATTGCTTTGTTTAATGAGCGGAATGGTGTTAGGATCTTTTTTAGTGTATGCCGCTAAAAATGCAGGTATTAAAACATCCTGAGAATAACGGCCATAACCTGCTGCAAAACCATCGGCAGTATAAACCGAATTTTGTTTCCAATACGGATTTTGCTGGGCCACACGATTGGAAATAATTAATCGATTATTTTCGAAAGTTCTGAATGTTTCTGATATTTCGTTTGGATTTGTTTTTCTGAACAAAGTATTGAATGCAACATACGAAACACTGAAACCGCCCGTTACATAAGGATTCAGATGTTGTTGTGAAATGCCTGAATAAGTTGTGTCCTTAAATAATTCGGTATATTCCTTACTGAAACTTTTTTGGAAGCTAAGATCAATTTTAAATTCACGAACAGGTTCTATTTGCGCGGTTAATCTGAATGATTGTTCAAAGTTTTGCCTATATAAACTATTAAAGCTGCTGTCTCTTGTAATTAATCCTTTTGCAGCTTTTTGATTTAGCCAGTTGCTGTCGGGCTGCCGTCCGAAAATATATGCCAGTCCCGGTTGCATTGTTTTCCAGTTTTGCCCCAGAACCCTTGTGCTGTCCATATATCCGGGCACACGGCTTCTGTAATTTTCCGAATAATTCAGCGACACATGTTTTACCATGGTCAATAATTTGGCGCCTGCTTTTACAACATCATTCATCTCGGGTTGTTGCGATTGATTTTGCAAACGCTGTGCAGTACGGAGGTCGCGTTTTTGTTTTCGCCATTTGCGCAATGCTTCACGTTTTAATTTGCCTGTTAATCTTTTTCCGTTTTTATCGGTGATGGCTTCTTCTCTGGTTGGGATGGTTGTTCCTAAAATATTTTGTTGAGGTAATTTTTGCTGATTGATCGAATTATTTTTATTTGTATTATTATGTTGCGGCTGTCTTTGTAAATCTAATGCACGCAACCATTTGGATTTATTATATAATCGGGTAAAATCCATATCGCCTGTAAAAGTATTTTCCTGACTGTTTTCCAAAGTATTACCCAACGAAATTGCCAAACGGCTTGCACCGATCCAGTTATACGAAGTACCATAACTGTAGCGCGCCATGATCCAGTCGGTTAGAGGCATTTTATTTAACGGTAAAGTATAACTCATGATGGCGTGTTGCTGATACAACGTATTTCTTCCTCCGTTAAAAAAATTATTTCGTACCGAATCTTTTTTCTGTCTTGTGTTCAATGCACCAAAAGGCTCATCTACCGTTGCATTATTTGTTGCAGCGAAATCGATATTAACAGATCGTGCAAGGTCCCATCGCATATTATAAAACCTGTCGAACGTAAAATATTTATCGTAAGTGGTATCAACCCTTACCACTTTTTCTGAAGTAAGATCGGTGTTCACTATTCGCGGAACATATTGAGCGAACTGGCGATTTACATCGGCCCTGAAACTTATTAAAGATGGTTTCAGGTTATAATTAAAATCTTTTATCAACGTCAGCCACGAACTGTTGCTTTTGATTATTTTTTTAAATGGCTGATTATATTTTGATTGCCTTTGAAAAGTATAACCCAATCCTGCTTTCCATTTAACAACATCATTCACCAAAATACTCGGATTGGTTTGAGAGAATTTGGTATACGAATAACTTACATCAAAATTGCTGATACTCCAGAAATGTATCTTGCCTTTTGGCATGATCCGAACATTGGTAAGATTAAATGTTTTGATGGTTGTCCGGTCCATGGCGGCATTGCGGATTGAATCTCTGATGGCTTTTGATTTTGCCGCATTCATTTTATATTTTAAAGAAATATCCAGATCGTACGGATCATACTGCGGCAGCACAGTAGTTTCGCTGATGCTTGCATATAGCGGAGCAGAAAGTCTTGCAGCTCTTGGAACCAATTTTCCTGCATCAATGGCAATAGCAGCATCGATCTGCATTAAATTATCTTTTGCACGATCGTTGATGTGAGAATCTAATGTTCCAAATCCTTGCGTATGTGTGTTAACCGCAACGGAAGCTTTTCCCAGATCGGCCAATGTAAGATCAACCCTTCCTGTTGCAGCATACGCACCTTTTTCATTAATATCGGATAATCGTAATTCATCAACCCAGACTTCGGCATTTAATGGTGAAGGATTATTATCTTTCGCATTTTCAACACCGATCAATATGCCTGTAACCTGTCCCAGATTTGGGTTCCCGATGATGCTGTATGTTTTATTTCCTGCAATTTTCCTGAAAATATTTGTGACCGATATACCTGAATTATTTCGTAATAATTTTAAGTTGATGAGATCCTGTAAATTAAAATCAAGATTATTTGCAGTGGGCCAAACAGCTGTATCCTGTGAAGTGGTATAGTATCCTGCAGGTGTAACTTTTAAAGGAATTTTTATTTCATAATAATTACTCAAAAAATCTTGCCCTATCCTCATCACAAGATTCAGTTCATTATCTTTTACAATCGAACCAACAACACTTTCGGCATGTGCGAACATGGATAATTTTCCATAATTGCGAAAATCGAAATTGGTTGTTTTTATAACACCTCTTGCATCGCCATCAGCAAGATCATGAACCTGTAAACTCAATGATTGTTCGTTCTGCAAAAGGTTCACACCATTATTGCTTAATTGTTGTACACGTTGAATGCCCGGAGGGATTAAATAATTTACAGGTGTTCTTCCACTGTTCTGTTCGAGATTTACGGCCGATACATTAAATGTTGTTGGCGAACTTGCCGGTAATGGGGTATAAGAACCTGTTGAATCTAATACATAAGTAAACTGGCGCCATGCATCTCTCACTAAATTAAATGATGCAAAACGTAGCACAACCGAATCTTCAAATCCGGTTAAATAAGTCCTGATGAAACGAATAGATTTAAAATCGGGAATGTTTCCAACTTTTCTTGTATAACTCGAAATAGGAACACGGAATAAATACCAGTTTTCTGTTCCTTTAGTACCATTAGCATAGGTTACAGGCACAGCTTGTTTTTGAGCGATGTATGGATTTGTTCCAACATCCATTCCGGGTTTTAAATTGATCTCATATTCGAAATATTGTTCCGATTGATTAAGTGTGTTATCGTGATTGAGGTCTTCATTATCAGGATACATGGTTGCTGCCGATGATAATGTTCCGGAAACAACCGGCGAATTACCTTCGGTATTATTATAATTTTTATAACGGCCCAGAATGCCTGTGTGTGCTTCATCATAAGTTGGGTCGCGATACCATGTATAATCATCATTCGATGGATCTTTGATTGCTTTCTGATATGCAGCAGAACTATTTCCGAAATTATTCGACAGCTGAACTAAATAATCGCTGTGTTTTACTTTTTCACTGTCATCATTCAATCCATCTAAACCAACATCCTGAAAAGACCTGTCGCCTGCATTATTGCTAAACGCATTTGTAGTTTGAACCGGATTTAAAGGAACTTTTCCCCAATTACTTGTATCGGTTGCAGTGGGTGAATTGGGTGTGCTTAAACCGTTCTCATAAAATCTTTTTCCATCGCGTAAAATATCTTCGCTCACATCGCCCAAATTAATACGCAGTTTACCACCGGTGCTGTTTGGATTTTTTATGAAAGGATCCTGAACTAAAAATTCTACATAAACAATATTATTTGTTTCAAAATCTGTTTGATCGATACTTCGCATCATACCACCCCAACGACTTTGCGGATTTTTTAATTTTCCGTTTGCATCAATTTGTGTTGGATTTGTTTCGAAATTATACGGCCCTTTTTCTGTTGGATAATACGCCATATCGAAAGTGATGACCTGTGAGTTGGTGATATTATATGATTGTGCTGGGAATAATTCGCTTGTATAAACCATTCTCACACGAGGGTCACTCAGTTCTGTAAGATTACCTGCAAGCGGATTATTGTTTGATGTTTTATCCTGCAAGGTTGGTTCGATATTATACCACGCCAATTTAGCCCTGTTTTTTCCGTAAGCCAGATCATCATTCAAATATGCTTCCGGAAATTCTGTTGTTCCCTGCGGTGTTGATGCCGTAGCCCACGATACAAGCGGAAAGCGCAGATCGATATTACTGGTTGTTCCTTCAAAATCATCAACATAAATTAACCCATTTCCACCGGTACCGATTTGCGGTGGATGACCCGGTTTAAAATAAACACCTTCGCCATAAACATTGATCGAAGATTTTGCTTTTGTAGAATAAAAAGGTAATTTATTTAATGCACGTGTAAGTCCCGGCCACTCTGATTTGTAGCTAAAATCAACACCATACATCGAGTTGCGTATCGGATCTTCACCATAACTCATTTTTGTAAAAAACGGCCGTTCATTCAATCGCTCATAAGTGGCACCAAGAAATAATTTTTTACTTGCTGCATAATCCAATCTTACTCCCATAAAACCTCGTTGCTGCATGCCGAATGTTGCATTATTCTCGTATGCAACATTTACGGGCACACCGGAATTGAGTATCGCCTGATTTAAAATTTTTACGGTTCCTAAATTATAATCGATCACATAATCAGCACCCTCAACCAATGTTTGTGCACCGGCTGTAACTTTTACCGAACCCTGCGGAATATTGTATGCACCCAAAGAAATATCGCTGCTGCTTGAACCTTTTGCCTGACCCTGCATGATAAAACGGTCGAGATTGGCCAGCGTTTGCGCTTTAGCCTTGATAGAATCGTATAAACTATAAAATATATATTTTTGTTTTATTGATTGAGGTTGATTGGCAAAGGCCATTGTATCCAAATCCCTTCCGAAAGGTTCCAATTCGGGAAAGATGATCTTTCCCTGTTTCGATAAAATAGTAAATCCTTCAACATAATCGAAAACACCATCGGGTTGCGGATCGTTGCGACTGTTTAACCTGTCTAAATTTAAAACCGAAAGTAAAGGCCGTCCGCTTACTCCCGGAGCCGATTCGGGCAGGTACCTGTTTAATCCGCCGCTGGGTTGCTGATATAAAACATTCATCTGAAAACCTACATTGGAAACACTTGCCATGTCTAACGAATAAACATTCTTCATCATCAGTTTCCATATCGGTAAATTAGTTCTTGCCGAAGTTGCTTTCAATAATTTTAAGAATAAAACTTTCTGAACACCTTGTGTTGAATCGACTGTAACATCCTGCGAAAATTCGCCCACCTGATATACTCTTCCGTTTGATGTGTATTGATATGCTACGGCCAAAACATCGTCGGGCTGCAATTGTGCATTGAGCGAAATGAAACCGATCTGAGGATTAAAATAATATTCGGATGCATTTAATTTTCTTGCATACACTTTTTCAAAATCGTTTACCGGTGATAAACCTTTTGCAAGCAAATTATTATTGATGAGTGAAGGGTTGCGGTTCGAAATATCACCAGCCAGAGAATTATACAGATCGTTTGCAGCATTGAATGGCAATGCACTGTTTGATTGCGAATGAACATTCGGATTGTAAGGCTGGCCTTCGCCCAGATCCATCAAACCCACAACATATCTGGCATCGGTAGTGATGGCTGTTTTGTTGGTTACCCAAACTTCGATGCGCTGAATTTGAACCTGACTGTTTACGATAGGCAAATTGCTCATCGCATTTTTAAAATTCTGCCTAAAATATTGTCCCACTAAAAAATGCCGGTTCTCATCATAATCGCTTAATTTTTTTTGATAGGTTGTTACTGCAGCGCCACCTTTTAAAGTTTGGTTTTGCAGTTGCGATGTTTGATTTGCCAATGCAGCAGTGATGGATAGTTTGCCAAATTGTAACTGCGCTTTTATACCAAATAAATTTTGCGCACTTGGTATTAATGTTCCTTTTGTTTGAAATGAGATATTACCTGCTTCAACACTCCGCAGTATCTCATCATCCATTCCTTTATAATTTAATTTTAATTGATTGAGATAATTAAAATTGGCAAGTGTATTATAATTGATGGGCAGTTTTAATTTGTCGCCGATGTTGGCATTCACATTCACATTGGCATTCATATTAAAATCAAACCCGCCTGTTTTTCTGGCTGCTTCAGGCAATGTTGGGTTCAATGTATTTTGCCCCTGATAGCCCATGCCAATATCAACATTACCCTGTGGTTTGATATCAACTTTTAAACCGTTCGGCCCTACACCAAAAATCCGGTCAAACAATTTATTATAAACATGCGGCGGCGGACGTTGTGTTTTTTTATTCAATGCAGTTAATGCATCGGCACGTTGTTTAAAATATAAAGCTTCGGATTGTTTTGTTTTTAAAAGATAATATTCTTCAAAGGTCAGATAAGTTGGCTTCCGGTATAAAGTGTTACCAACTTTTTCAACGATAAAATACCGATTTGTTTTAGGATCGTATTCTATTTTTTGTTTGATGATGGAAGTATCACTTAAATCAAACGGATTCCTGCTTTGCCAACTGTATTTATCGCCGCGGCGGTCTTTGATGGGGAAATGAACAGAATCTTTCGATTGGGCCAAAGCTGTTGTGCAAGGGCATAAAAATGCCATTGTAAAAATTAAAATAATAGGATAGATGAATGAACGACTCAAAAAAAGCAGCCTTGGTTACGTAGAGGTTAATTCTATAATCAGAGATTTTTAAGTGCTTGTTTAATTAAATCTTCTAACGAAATTTCATTATTAGAAATTGTTACTTTTTTTACTGCATTCTCGGCCATGGGTCTGCCAATACCCAAACCAATTAAAGCATTCACCGCATCTGCATTTACATTGTGCACAAAACCCGCAGCAGGAGCCGACTCTAAAGATTGTTTACCCAACTTATCTCTCAGCTCAACAATCAATCTTTCAGCAGTCTTTTTCCCGATCCCTTTAATGTTCGACAATTCTTTTGTGTTGCTTTGTACAATTGCCTTTGCAATTTCTTCGGGCTTCATGCCCGATAACATCATTCTCGCTGTTGCCGCACCAACACCCGATACACTTAATAGCATCAAAAACATTTCCTTTTCAGCCATATCTGCAAAACCAAAGAGGGTTTGACCGTTATCGGTAATATGCAAATAAGTGTGCAACTGCCCGCTATCTTTATTACTGATAGCCGAATATGTGTGCAAACTTATTTGCAGATCATACCCAACTCCATTAGCATCCACCACAACATGTGATGGGGTTTTCACTGCGAAAGGTCCTCTGACAAATGCGATCATACTATATTCAAAAATAGGCTTTTCGGGTTAATTTCAAGTCATTTAAAACACGGTCTTTTAACGTGAATAATTTAAAAACCGACGATTAAATTTGGATTTCAGATATTTGCGCTCATTTTTAATTCAATCTTGAACTTGAAGCATGAATAAAATTACAGCAGCAATCACAGCAGTTGGCGGTTATGTTCCCGAAACAAAACTTACCAATTTCGATTTGGAAAAAATGGTAGATACCAACGACGAGTGGATCAGAACCCGCACCGGTATTGAGGAAAGAAGAATATTGAAAGAGCCCGGTAAAGGCAGCAGCGACCTGGCTGTTCCGGCCATTCAGGAAATTATCCGCAAGAAAAATTTAGATGTAAAAGAAGTTGATTGCATCATTTGCGCAACCGTTACGCCCGATATGGTTTTTCCGGCAACAGCAAATATCATCGCCGATAAAATTGGCGCCGTCAATGCTTTTGGATATGATTTGAGTGCAGCCTGCAGCGGATTTTTATTTGCATTGACCACAGGTGCATCTTATATCGAAAGTGGACGGTTTAAAAAAATAATTGTCGTAGGCGTTGATAAAATGAGTTCGATAATTGATTATACCGACCGTGCCACCTGTATTATTTTTGGCGATGGTGCCGGTGCTGTTTTATTAGAACCAAACAATGAAGGTTATGGCATACAGGACAGTATTTTGCGCAGCGATGGAAGCGGTGCAAAATATCTGTATTTAAAAGCAGGCGGTTCGGTTAATCCTGCAACTATAGAAACAGTTTTGGCGAAAGAACATTTTGCGTATCAGGAAGGACAGGCTGTTTTTAAATTTGCGGTAAAAGGTATGGCCGATGTTAGTGCCGAACTTTTAGAAAGAAATAATTTAACAGGCGATGATATTGCATGGCTGGTACCTCATCAGGCTAACCTTAGAATTATTGATGCTACTGCAAACCGTATGGGATTAGCGAAAGAAAAAGTAATGATCAATATTCAACGTTATGGCAACACTACAGCAGGCACCATACCATTGTGTTTATGGGATTGGGAAAAGCAATTGAAGAAGGGTGATAATATTGTCCTGTCGGCATTTGGTGGCGGGTTTACATGGGGCGCTACTTTGGTAAAATGGGCTTATGATGGTGAATAATTTGAGAATGAAATAATTTGAAAATTTGAAAATGAAAAACGTCAATCAAAAAAATGGTTGGCGTTTTTTTATTGGTGATAGTTTTAATATTCTTAATTAATCCTAAAGCCATTCCGCATTTTGCAGCTCAATTCACTTCTTTTATTTTTATATTTGATTGAATTGATTTTATAAAAACTTAATTCAATCATCATGAGCAAACAAAAATTTACAGGATTAAGTTCTGTTGCATTGCATGCAGCAGGTCACGATAATGCCGACTATTCGCATGTCACTCCGATCTATGCAACATCAACTTTTACATTCGATACCGCACAACAGGGAATGGAACGTTTTGCAGGTGATGATAAAACAAAAATTTATTCACGCTGGGGCAATCCGACTTTTACTGCTGCTGAAAAAATTATTGAAGCACTGGAATCATTTAATATTTTCAATGCAGATGGCAGTCCGCTGAAACTTAAAGCTCTGCTACATTCCAGCGGACAAGCAGCTATGACCACTTTATTTCTAAGCAATTTAAAAACAGGTGATACAATCTTATCGCATTACAGTTTGTACGGTGGCACGTATGAATTGCTTCATAAAGTTTTAGTTGATAATGGCATCAAAATAATCATCGCTGATCTCAGAGATTTGAATGTTGTTGAAGATGTCATCAAACAAAATAAAATTAAATTAATTCATATCGAAACACCTGCCAATCCAACCATTCAATGTGTGGATATTGAAGCAGTAACAAAAATTGCAAAACAACATAATATTTTGGTTTCGGTCGATAACACTTTTGCAACGCCTTATCTGCAACAACCATTTAAATATGGAGTTGATTTTGTTTTTCATTCCACCACAAAATTTTTAAACGGTCATGGCACTGCCATTGGTGGTGTGTTGCTCGGAAAAGATCTGGAATTCATGAAAACAAAAGCCTGGAAATGGCATGTGTTATTGGGCGGCAACAGCAATCCTTTCGATGCATTTTTATTGACCAACGGGTTAAAAACTTTAGAACTGCGCATGGAAAAACATTGCAGCAATGCCATGCAGGTTGCAAAATTTTTAGAACAACATTCAGCGATCGAACAAGTAAATTATACCGGATTAACATCGCATCCCGATTATAAAACATCGCAAAAACAAATGCGTCATCCCGGTGCGGTGATGAGTTATGAATTAAAAGGCGGCATCGAAGCAGGTAAAAAATTCATCGATAAATTACAGGTTTGTGTTCGTGCCATTTCGCTTGGAACGCTTGATACGCTTGTGTCTCATCCTGCAAGCATGAGTCACATGAGTGTTGCCAAAGAAGAAAGGATTAAATTCGGCATTACCGATGGATTGATTAGAATGAGTGTTGGCATCGAAAATGTTGAAGATATTTTAAACGATCTGGATCAGGCGTTGAAATAATTTTGTTACGGGCTTTTGTATTTTATATCATCGTCTGTTGCGTCGCACACTTGTACGTTTGGTAATTCTATTCAACAAAAAAAATTATGGATATAATCATTCGCAAAGCAGAAAAAAAAGATTGTCCGCGTTTATTGGAATTAATTCATGAGCTTGCTGTTTACGAAAAAGCACCGCATGAAGTAACAGTTGATCTGGAACATTTCGAAGAAAGTGGTTTCGGCGCAAACCCTGTGTGGTGGGCATTTGTATCGGAAATCGATGGAGTGGTGGAAGGCTTTGCCTTATATTATATTCGGTATTCAACTTGGAAAGGTCAATGTATTTATCTGGAAGATTTATTAGTAACCGAAAAAATGCGTGGCAAAGGATTAGGTAAATTATTATTTGAAGAAGTTATTGAAGAAACGAAAAGAAGAAATTTTAAACGAATGGTTTGGCAAGTATTGGATTGGAATGAACCCGCCATTAATTTTTATAAAAAATACAACGCAACATTAGATCCTGAATGGATGAATGGAATATTGGATTTCTGATTTGCTGATTTCTGATTTGAAGTAGAAGTGTGCGACGCAACAGGTGTTGATTAAAGTTATGTTGCCGGTCAACAAAAAATATTTTGCTTAAAAAAATGTGCAGATAAAATTTCTTCATCTGCACACTTTCAAATTAATTGATCCCGTCAACAACAGCTTCTTTAAATACTTTTTGTACCAATCCCTGCAATACTTTGCCCGGACCAACTTCGGTAAAATGTGTAGCGCCATCGGCTTGCATGGCTTGAACAGTTTGTGTCCAACGCACTGCACCGGTTAATTGATCAATTAAATTCTTTTTTATTTCTGTGGCATCGCTCACAGCTTTTGCAACAACGTTCTGATACACCGGACAAGATGGAATATTAAAATTTGTAGCTTCAATAGCAGCAGCTAATTCTTCTTTTGCAGATGACATTAGCGGGCTATGAAATGCACCGCCAACAGGTAATACCAGTGCACGTTTTGCACCGGCAGCTTTTAATCTTTCGCAAGCAATTTCAATTCCTTTAATTGAACCGCTGATTACTAATTGTCCGGGACAATTATAATTTGCAGCAACAACAACTTCGCCTGTTTCGTTTTGAATGGCTGCACAAATTTCCTCAACCTTATCATCGGCCAAAGCCAATACAGCAGCCATTGTTGAAGGATTTTGCTCGCAAGCCTTCTGCATTGCTTTTGCACGGATGCTTACTAATTTTAGAGCGTCTTCAAAACTTAAACAACCGTTGGCAACCAATGAAGAAAATTCGCCAAGCGAATGGCCGGCAACCATATCGGGTGTTGCTGAAACTAAAGTTTTAAATGCAATGACCGAATGCAAAAAAATAGCAGGTTGGGTAACATTTGTTTGTTTTAATTCTTCATCAGTTCCGCTGAACATGGTATCACTAATTCTAAAACCAAGAATTGAATTTGCCTGCTCGAATAATTCTTTTGCCTGCGGATTATTTTCGTATAAATTTTTTCCCATTCCTGAAAACTGAGAACCTTGTCCGGGGAAAATGAATGCGTGTTTGCTCATTGGTAGATTAGTTTATTAGTTTACTTGTTTATTGGTTGTTGTGTTTTGTTTTTGCAGGTTTGTTTTTAATACTTTAATATACCCGTTTAGTTTTTTATGAATCGTTTCTAACTGCTGCAACAATAATTCATGTTTTTCTTTTTCAATTAAATTTCTTGTTACACATTTTCTTAGCCAACTTTTTGTTTCTAACAAAGAACCACGGGCATAAAAACAAAAGTTGATGTTTTCTTTTAAAAAATATCTGCCATAACCTTCGGCAATATTAGCCGAAATAGAATCAGCCGCATCAGTAATCTGTCGGCCTAATCCAAACTTTGCAAAAGAATCCCATTTTTCTACAATTTCCCAAATTAAATTGCTGTAATCTTCTGCAAGATTATAAACTTCTAAATCGCCTAATTTATAAACCATAAAAAAAGCTTATTGAATTAACAATAAGCCTAAGCTATAAATATATTTATAAATAATCAATTAAATCAATAAGCAAACTGCTTCATCACCAATAAACCAATAAACTGCTAAACCGATAAACTAAAACTCAGTTTTCAATTCTATAAATCTTAAAAATTCATCTTTCACTTTTTCTTCTTTAAACTTTCCGCCATAAAATGCAGTGACGGTACTTGCAGTATCATCAGCCACACCTCTGCTTGCAACACATAAATGTTTTGCATCAATAACAATGGCAACATCTTCGGTTCCTAAAATATTTTGCAAGTCTTTACCAATTTGCATCGTTAATCTTTCCTGCACCTGCGGACGTTTTGCATAATATTGAACCAACCTGTTTAACTTACTTAATCCAATTACCTGCCCGTTGCTGATGTAAGCCACATGCGCTTTTCCGATGATGGGTACAAAATGATGTTCGCAATTGCTGTAGAACGAAATGTTTTTTTCAACAAGCATTTCGTTGTACTTATATTTATTTTCGAACAAAGCAATATCGGGTTTATTCGCTGGATTTAATCCACTGAAAATTTCCTGCACGTACATTTTTGCAACACGGCGTGGTGTTCCTCTTAAACTATCATCAGTCAAATCCAAACCCAATGTTTCCATGATAGCTTTAAAATGTTTTTCTATCGCCGCAATTTTTTCGTCATCACTTTTTTCAAAAGCATCTTCACGCAACGGAGTATCAACCGATGTGCTTACATGGTTATCGCCCATCTCATCAATTAAAATATCACTCAACTCAATTTTGTCGCCGTTAAGCCGGATATTCAACAAAGTTTCTTTCTGTTTCATACAATTTTATTTTAAGGTCCAAACTCTTGTCCAGCTTTGGTCGTAGCAGATCGTAAATAACGATCGCTATGTTTTCGGCTGTTGGATTTAAATTGGCAAATTCTGCCGTATCTAAGTTTAGGTTTTTATGATCAAATTTTTTTATCACAACATCTTCAATCAGTTCACTCAATATTTTTATGTCAATTACATAACCAGTCTCCACATCGGGCACACCCGAAACTTTTACGATCAATTCGTAATTGTGGCCATGATAATTTTTGTTATTGCACAGTCCAAAAACTTTTTCGTTTTGTTCATCGCTCCACAACGGATTATGCAAGCGATGTGCGGCATTAAAATGTTCTTTTCTGAAAAGTGCAACTTTATTACTCATAATTTTTATGTAGCCGGCTTTAGAATATCTATTAAACTGTTGTTGCGTCGCACACTTCAACGCTTTGAATATATTTCAACAAATCAAGTAAAAAATAAAATAATTCTTTATCAACTGCCGGCACTGTTTCAGAAGTGTGCTGATCAAGTGGCCGTGCAAAAAAGAAAGCCGTAAAATTGATAAAGAGCTGAATATTTATTTATCTGTTATCGGCAAAACTAACTTGTTTGTTTGAGCTTACAAAGACGCAACATTGATAATAACCTTACAAATGAGCGTTTTGTTTGATAAATCAAGATTTTTTCCTAAAAACACAAATTAATTAACAGTAAACTGCAATTTTGTCGCAAAGGTATTGTTGCACGGTATTTGAAACAGCAAAACACTTACCTTCAACGCTATAAAAAATCGAAGATGAACATAGGAAAAGAATTTGAAAAATATGCCATAAAAGATCAAGGCATCAGCAGTGCAACATTGCATAATTATCAGTCGCATTTTAATCCGCTGAATCTTACGCCGTACATCATTGAAGAGCGCTCTTTAAATGTAGCGCAGATGGATGTATTCAGCCGTTTGATGATGGACCGCATCATTTTTCTGGGCGAAGGCATCAATGATTATGTTGCCAATATTGTGACTGCGCAATTATTATTTTTAGACAGTACCGATCGTACACGTGATATTCAAATGTACATCAATAGCCCAGGAGGCAGTGTTTATGCGGGTTTGGGCATTTATGATACCATGCAGTTTGTGAGTCCTGATGTGTCGACAATTTGTACAGGCATTGCTGCCAGCATGGGACAAATTTTATTATGTGCCGGTGTGAAAGGGAAACGTACTGCATTAAAACACAGCCGTGTGATGATGCATCAGCCAACTGGTGCCATTGGCGGACAGGCAACAGATATTGAAATTACTGCAAGAGAAATTAAAAAATTAAGGCAGGAATTATACGCCATCACTGCATCGCATACCGGAAAAGATGTTGAAACCATTGCCAAAGACAGCGACCGCGATCATTGGTTAACTGCTGCCGAAGCAAAAGAATATGGTTTGGTGGATGAGGTTTTACTAATTAATGCAAGAAAAGAAAAGAAAGATTAATAATCATCAGTTGAAGTGTGCGACGCAACTACAGCTGAATATTGTTACATAAGCTGATAACAAAAAAATAAAAATAATAATTATGGTAGAGTCAAAATATATAATCAATCCTTTTCTGATGGGAGAAAGCGATGATGAAGAAACTCCGAAAGAAGATAAACAACAGGAACCGGTAAGTCCAGGTATGCTGAAGAAAATGGAAAAACTTTTCTTCGAAAAGCGTGCAGTTTATTTGTGGGGTACCGTGGATGATAAAAGTGCCAAAGATGTTGTTACTAAATTACTTTTATTGGATGCCGATAAACCCGGCGAAGAAATTAAATTATATATTAATAGCCCTGGCGGTGTTGTAACAAGCGGTATGGTGATGTACGATACAATTAAATTAATCCAATCGCCTATTTCTACTATTTGTATGGGACTGGCTGCCAGCATGGGTTCCATCTTATTAAGTGTTGGTAAAAAAGGAAAAAGATATATTTATCCGCATGGTGAAGTGATGATACATCAGCCAAGTTTGGGAGGCTATTTTCAGGCCAATTCGGCCGATATTGAAATTCAGGCCAATCAAATTCGCAAAACCAAAGAAATTGGTGCTCAAATATTGGCAACCAATTGCGGTAAATCGGTTGAGCAGATCATGAAAGATTTTGACCGTGATTACTGGATGGATGCCAAAGAAGCCGTTGAATATGGTATTGTAGATTCGATTTTAAAGAAAATCTAATATTCTGCACATACGCACCGGCATGGTTGCAACGTTAAATAATAATATTACTTTTGTGCTTAACAACTGATGGCTGCTTGCAGGCATCAGTCCCAAAAATTAGAAACATGTCTAAACAAAGCCATTTGCATTGTTCGTTTTGTGGCCGCAGCAGAGATGAAGTAAAAATCCTTATTGCCGGTCAGGAAGGACATATTTGTGAGCATTGTGTTGAACATGCACAGGAAATCATTTTGCAAGAACTGAATATTAAAAGTGACTCAAATAATTCGGCTTCTAATTTTAAATTAAATGTCCGCAGGCCTGCCGAAATAAAAAAGTTCCTGGATGATTATGTAATTGGCCAAGATGAAGCCAAAAAAATTATAGCCGTTGCGGTTTATAATCATTTCAAAAGAATTGCACATAAAAGCCAGGCCGATGATATTGAGATCGATAAAAGCAATATCATCATGGTTGGCGAAACAGGCACAGGGAAAACTTTATTGGCAAAAACAATTGCTAAAATGTTGAATGTTCCTTTTGCCATTGTTGATGCAACCGTATTTACCGAAGCCGGTTATGTTGGCGAAGATGTTGAAAGTATGCTTACCCGTTTATTACAAAACTGTAATTACGATGTGGCTGCTGCCGAACGTGGAATTGTTTATGTTGATGAAATTGATAAGATAGCACGCAAAGGAGATAATCCATCCATCACACGTGATGTTAGTGGCGAAGGTGTTCAGCAGGGGTTATTAAAAATGCTGGAAGGCACAGAAGTGTTGGTACCACCTCAGGGAGGAAGAAAACATCCTGAGCAAAAAATGATAAAAGTTGATACTAAAAATATTTTATTCATTTGCGGCGGTGCATTTGACGGAATCGATAAAGTAATTGCACGAAGAATAAATACCAATGCAATTGGCTTTAATGTAAACAAAGAAGAACAGGAAATGCAGCGTTTGAATTTATTGCAATTCATCAACGCACAGGATTTGAAAGGTTTTGGCTTGATACCGGAATTATTGGGTCGCTTACCTGTTGTTACACATCTTAATCCTTTGGATAAAGAAACTTTAAGAAGCATTTTAACCGAACCAAAAAATGCACTCATCAAACAATATCATAAGTTATTTGAATTGGAAGGGATTGAATTAACTATTGAAGATGAAGTGATGGATTTTATGGTAGAAAAAGCATTGGAATATAAATTAGGTGCAAGAGGCTTACGCAGTATCTGCGAAGGTATTTTAACCGATGCAATGTTTGAATTACCCGGCATGGGACAAACTGAACTGAATATTACTTTGGATTATGCAGAAAGCATGTTCAAGAAGAGTAAAATAAGTTTATTGAAAGTTGCTTAGTTAGAATTATTAAATATGAAAAAGCGATGGGAATAACTTCTCATCGCTTTTTGTTTTGACGGGATTAACTTGCGCGTAGCAAAAATAAATCAAATTATATGAACGAATTAATTGAACGATTAACAAAAGAAGCAGGCTTAACTCCTGATCAGGCGAAGAAAGCTGTTGAAACGATTGCCAGTTTTGTGAAGGAAAAATTTCCAATGCTGGGTGGTGCGGTTGATAATATTTTCAGCGCAGGAAGTAAGGATAACGATTAAGAAAAATTAATCGGATAATCCCATTCTTACTGCAATTGAAGCAAGTTCCTGCCTGCTTTGAACATTTAGTTTTCTGAAAAGGCTTATTCTGTGATGGTCTAATGCTTTAGGACTAATGTCCATGATTCGCGCAATTTGCTCATAAGTAAATCCTGTGGAAGAATATTTCAATAGCTCGTATTCTCTGTCTGTAAGAACTGGTGCATAGTCATTATATCCGGTCGTTCTGTTTTGATCGGATACTACTATTTTATCGGTTTCATTATTCTTCCCGAATTTTTCAACTACATCCATGATTGCTTCCGGCTCTGCATTTTTAGCAATAAATCCCGATGCACCTTTTTGCAATAAATTATTTACAGTTATCTGGTCGTGTATCATAGATATCATGACCACTTTTACCTGAGGATAGTGCAAGTGAATATAATCCAGTGTTTCAAATCCATTCATCACCGGCATTTGAATATCTAACAATAAAACATCGGGCAATGCATTATCAGAAAGTAAATCAATAAATTCTTTGCCGTTATTTGCCTCAAGTGTAATTTTTATATTTTTGTTTTTGGCTAAAACATTAATTACACCTTTTCTGAAAATAGCATGGTCATCAACAACAGCCACTTTAGTCATCATGTTTCATAATTTTTATTCACTTATTCAGTTTCACTTATGGTTATAGGATATTGCCTGTCGTACTAATAATGACACAACATTACTTCTTTATTCTATTCAAAAAAAAGAGAAAAATCCCGTTCCTTTTTCAGCCCTAACAAAATGCTTTATAAAAAAAAGAAAGCTCTCGTAAAAGGGCTTTCTTTTTTTACTGGTTTGATGGAAAATTATGCTGTCAACTCCTCTCTCGCAATAACTATTTTTTGGATCTCGGATGTGCCTTCGCCAATGGTGCAAAGCTTGGCATCGCGATAATATTTTTCTACCGGAAAATCTTTGGTATAACCATAGCCACCAAATATTTGTACTGCATCGTTTGCTACTTTAACTGCCACTTCGCTGGCATAATATTTTGCCATGGCTGAATGTTTGCTGTGTTTTTGATGACGTTCTTTTAGATCGCATGCCTGATTCAACAGCATTTCGGCAGCCATAATTTCGGTGGCCATATCTGCCAGCTTAAAACTGATACCCTGAAAATTTGAAATAGGCTGATCGAACTGATGGCGTTCTTTCGAATATTTTATTGCAGCTTCATAAGCACCTTTTGCAATGCCTACAGCCAGGGCTGCAATTGAAATCCTGCCGCCATCTAAAATTTTTAATGCCTGTTTAAATCCATCTCCAACATCACCAATTCTTTGTGTATCACTGATTCTGCAATTATCAAAAATCATTTCGGTTGTTTCGCTGGCACGCATGCCTAATTTGTTTTCTTTTTTACCGGCCGCAAAACCTTTTGTTCCGCGTTCAACAATGAATGCAGTTGCATTATTTGTTTTTCTAGGCTCACCAGTTCTTGCAATTACAACGGCAACATCACTGCTTTTGCCGTGTGTGATCCAACTTTTTGTTCCATTCAAAACCCAGTCACCACCATCTTTCACTGCAATTGTTTGCATGTTGCCGGCATCACTTCCGGTGTTTGGTTCTGTTAATCCCCATGCGCCAATAAATTCGCCGCTTGCCAATTTGGGTAAATATTTTTTCTTTTGTTCTTCGCTTGCAAAACTTACAATATGGTTAGTGCAAAGCGAATTATGTGCTGCCACTCCCAAGCCAATGGAACCGCACACTTTCGATATTTCCTGAATGATGGCACTGTACTCGAAATAACTTAAACCTGCGCCGCCATATTCTTGCGGCACCGTAATTCCCATCATTCCCAATTTGCCTAATTGCTTAAAAATTTCGACAGGAAAAATTTGTGCTTCATCCCATTCCATTACATGCGGCTTAATAAATTGCTGTGCAAAATCTTTTGCTGTTTGTGCTACCTGCTTCGTTAATTCATCTACCTGAAAATTCATCGGTTGATTTTAATTTTTGTAAAACTAACAATTGTTAGTTTTACAAAAATAGAGGAATATTCTACATTACCAAATGATTTTACTTTTTATTGTGTTACGAGAAAAGGAGAAATTTTTAGATAGATTTCTTCGTTGATGAAAACTATTTTTTTTATGTCTTCCACTTTTTGAAACAACCCGTGCTGATTGCGGTACATTACGATTGCTTTTGAAACTTCTTTACTGACGAAAGGATTTTTACTTAATTCATACTCCGTGGCAATATTGATATTTATTTTTTTGATGGTGGCTGATTCTGTTTTTAAGAATGGAATGATAAGTTGATAAATAGAATCGGTCATACCCCATGTTTGCCTTAATTGATTCATTTCAAAAAAGCCGCCTAACTTTTCACGGTAATTAATAATTCGATATGGCAAGGAACGACCAATGCCCGGTATTTGCATTAATTGTTCGGCAGTGGCAGTATTGATATCGAGCACAGCAATATTTTTTATTGTGGATGCGGCATTTTTATTGGGATCGTTTTTTTGAAATGAATTAATTGCTGTTGCAATTCTTTCAAACGGAATAATTCTGTCGGCATCATTTTTTTGTAAACCCCATATTTTACGGATGTCTTCGGGTTTATAAAATTTTCCACCTTTGCTTCGATAATTTAAAATGGTCCTGATCGTTTTATCGGGAATACCCAAACGTTTCCATCCATCGGCATCTAAAGTATTTGGATCAAATTCAAATAACTCAACTTTTGTTTCCGGTAAAACCGATTGCTCGTCAGCCGTATAAATTATCGAGTCACTTGTCAGATTTTTTTGTTGCAATTTTTTTAACTGCAGTTGCAGTTCTGCATCAACAAAGGGCTTTGTTTTCTTTATTTCAAATAAATAGGGCAGGGCAATAAAAAAAATAATCAGCAACAATAAAATAATTACTGCAACTCTTTCTTTACGAGAGAAAGTAAAATAATCTTTGATGATCCTTTTCATACATAACAATTTTGTTAAGTAATAAAAGGAAGTTATCCATGCAATTTTAAAGTTAATCCGTCGTGAGCCAAACGGATATGTTGGGGCAAAATTTTATTTATGTCCTCGTGCTTACCTAATTGATGACTGATATGCGTAAAATAAACTTCGGGTGCTTCCAATTCGGTCGATAATGCAACCGCCTGCTCTAAACTAAAATGCGAAATATGGGTTGCTTTTCGCAGTGCATTCAACACCAAAACTTTTGATCCTTTTATTTTTTCTTTCTCCGGTTCATCAATCCGGTTTGCGTCTGTAATATAAGTAAAATCGTTCATTCGAAAACCAAACACCGGCATATTTAAATGCCAGACCAAAATCGGGATCACATAAATATTGCCAATAAAGAAAGGTGTTTGATCGATTATATTCAGGTGGATCTGTGGGATACCGGGATAAGTTTTATCGGCAAAAACATAATGATACTCGCGTTTCAAAGCTTCGATGGTTAAAGTATTGGCAAATACTTCCATGGGTTTTTGCTGCAGATAATTATATGCCCTAACATCATCCAGTCCGGCAATATGATCTTTATGCGGATGTGTAAATAAAACAGCATCTAATTTTTTATTATGGATACGCAGCATCTGATAGCGGAAATCGGGAGTGGTATCGATCACAAAACTTGTTGTGGAAGATTCTACCAGGATACTGCTGCGTAAACGATTGTCGTTGGGATCGGATGAAGTACACACATCGCAACCACATCCGATCATGGGAACACCGCTGCTGGTACCAGTTCCTAAAAATGTTATTTTTAACGAAGATGAATGCACACGTAAAACTAATTCAAAAAGCGATGAGATTTATCAAACAACCAATTCAGTTTTTTTTAGAACATCATCGTACAACTTCTGGCTTTCGTGTGTAAGTTTATCGAATTCGATATTAAGTTGGGGAATGATTTCGAGTAAAGTATTGATGCGGCCTTCGGTATCTAAAAATTTATTGAGCACCACAATTTTTCTTGCTTCCAATAAACACCATCCGCTTTGAAATGTACCACGTTCGTAACGAACAACATATTCGGATTGATGTAAAATATCTTCTAATTTATCTAAATTATGTTGGGTGTATTTCATAATAATCGGTTCTTTCAAACTCAGTCAAAGTTAAGCATGGTTTAGGTTTTGTTGATTTTGTTTTATCCACACCTGTTGTAAAAAAGATGGGTATTGAACTAAAAGTACAAGAGTGCGACGCAACAACAGCTTAATTAAATTACAACAGCCGGTTACAAAAAATTATTTGCTCTCCATTTTAATGATGGGAACAATCATTTCTTCCAAACTGATGCCGCCGTGCTGAAAACTATTTTTATAATAATTGGCATAGTGATTATAGTTATTGGGATAACACAAATACTCATCGGTTTTTGCAAAAATAAAAGACGAATTTACGGTAGGCACCGGCAAACCCGCTTCGCGTGGGTCTTTGAAGGCCAGTACTTCTTTGGATTCGTAGTTTAAATTTCTTCCATGTTTGTAGCGGAGATTGGTGGTAGTTTGTTTATCGCCCACCACTTTGCAGGGTGTTTTTACACGCACGGTTCCATGATCGGTTGCAACAATCAATTTTATTTTTTTATCGGCTATTTTTTTCAAAGCCTGATGCAAGGCACTGTGCTCGAACCAACTTTTTGTAACACTGCGGTAACTTGTTTCATCGCTTGCCAATTCTTTCAGCACTTCCATTTCGGTGCGTGCATGACTGAGCATATCAACAAAATTATAAACGATCACATTCAAATCGTTGTTCAACAAATTATGAATATTGTTTACAAGGTTTTGTCCCTCGTTATGATTCAACACTTTGGTATAACTTGCTTTGATATCATCTTTTTTTAATCGCTTTAATTGCGCTTTGAAAAATTCTTCTTCAAATAGGTTTTTACCGCCTTCGTCTTCATCATTTTTCCATTGTTCGGGAAATTGTTTTTCAATATCGATGGGCAGCAAACCGCTGAAAATGGCGTTCCTGCTGTATTGTGTGGCAGTGGGCAAAATAGAATAAAATGTTTCTTCTTCTAATATCCTGAAACTTTCTGCAAAGATTGGTTGAATGATTTTCCATTGATCGTAACGCAGATTATCGATCAAAATAAAAAAGGTTGGGATGTTTTTTTCTACATGCGGTAATATTTTAAACTGCAATAAATTATGACTCATGATGGGTGCTTCGGCGCTTTTCGGATTCACCCATTTTGCATAATTCTTAGAAACGAATTTAAAAAACTCTGCATTGGCTTCATCTTTTTGCGATGCAAATATTTCACGCATTTCGGGACTGTCACTTTTTTCCATTTCCAGTTCCCAGTAAACGATCTTTTTATAAATTTCCATCCACTGATTAAAATCGGGATCATCATTCAACGCCATAAATAAATCGCGAAACTGTTGCTGATAAGCGGTTGTTGTTTTTTCGGCAACCAATCTTTTATTATCAATTATTTTTTTCAAGCTTAACCAAACCTGGTTGGGGTTTACAGGCTTCAATAAATAATCGCTGATCTGACTGCCAATGGCTTCATCCATCAAAGTTTCGGTTTCATTTTTCGTAATTAAAACAACCGGGATATGTTGTTTTATTTCTTTGATCTTGGCTAATGTTTGCAGCCCCGAAATGCCCGGCATGCTTTCATCCAGCAACACCACATCGGCAAAATTATTTTTTACAAATTCAATTGCATCAAAACCATTATTAAAAGTAATTACTTCGTATCCTTTACTTTCTAAAAATAATTTTTGCGATTGCAAACTTTCAATCTCATCATCAACCCAAATAATTTTTGCGATTGCCATAATTTGTTTTCTGTTTATTTTTTTGTTACCGGCTTTTGTATTTCAATGTTGCTGTTGTTGCGTCGCACACTTCAACGTTCAAAGCTATGTGCAGCAAGCCATGAACTACGACCTATCAAACAAATTACAACAAACAATTTACGGGTAGAAATAAATTCAATAAGGCAGTTATTTTTCAGTCAAACAGTTAAATAATATTTTCAAATTTATTCCATCCGCACACAAATAGTACATTTGAACTAATGCTTTAACAAAGCCGCAACAAGTATGATCGCCAAACGAAAAATAATTAATGATCCGGTGTATGGGTTCATCACAATTAATCATCCGCTGATCTTTGAGATCATTGCCCATCCTTATTATCAGCGCTTGCGACGCATTCATCAAATGGCATTGGCTTATTTGGTTTATCCCGGTGCCGTGCATACAAGATTGCATCATTCGCTCGGCGCCTATCATTTGATGGGTAATGCAATCAATGAATTAAGAGCTAAAGGAACCGAAATAACAGAGGAAGAAGAAACAGCAGCAAAAGCGGCAATTTTATTGCACGATGTTGGTCATGGTCCGTTTTCTCATGCGCTCGAAAATCAATTGTTGCCCAATGTTCATCATGAAGATATCAGTTTGCAAATCATGAAAATGATGAATGAAGATTTGAAAGGAAGGTTAACAATGGCCATTGAAATTTTTACCAATCAATATCATAAAAAATTTTTGCATCAACTTATCAGCGGACAATTAGATGTTGATCGCATGGATTATTTAACACGCGATAGTTTTTTTACCGGCGTAAGCGAAGGTGTGATTGGCTACGACAGAATTATAAAAATGCTGGTGGTGCATAACGGTGAATTGATGGTAGAAGAAAAAGGAATTTACAGCATCGAAAAATTTTTAGTGGCGAGGCGACAAATGTATTGGCAGGTGTATCTGCATAAAACAGTTTTGTCGGCCGAAAAAATGTTGGTGAATATTTTAAAACGTGTTAGGGAAATAAGTAAAAACGGAATCGAAGGATTAGTAACGGGCGGCGCAACGGATTTTTTTCTTTATCAGTTTAATGGAGAAATGAACAGAGAAACATTAGATAAATTTTGCGAGCTGGATGATATTGATTTTTCGTTTGCAGTAAAACGGTGGAGCCGTCATCCCGATTTTGTGCTGAGCGAATTATGTAAACGTTTGTTAAATCGGCAATTATTTAAAATTCATTTGCAGTCGGAACCGTTTGATGAAAAAGAAGTGGCAGAAAAATTAATTAAGGTTTCTCATCAATTAAACATCAGTGAAAAAGATGCGTCTTATTTTGTTTTTACAGGAGAAGCCAATAATACCATGTACAAAACAGGGGACGAAAGAATTAATATTTTATTCAAGGATGGATCGGTGAAAGATATTTCGGCCGTTGATAATCCGCTTATCCATCAAACAATTTTAGCACCAATTAAAAAATTTTACATTTGCACTCTCAGTTAATTTGTAATAATAGAATTTATGCATCATTGGCGATGAATAACAGCTAAAAAAAATTTATGCAATTTACTGCTGCTCAAATAGCATTGCTCATTAATGGAACAACAGAAGGAGATGCGTCTGTTACGGTTTCTTCCTTTGGTAAAATAGAAGAAGCACAACAAGGCGAATTGGCGTTTTTAGCCAATCCGAAATATGAAGAACATCTTTATTCAACCAATGCTTCGGTGATATTAATAAACGAAGATTTAGAATTAAAACAAAATATTAAAGCTACACTTATCCGTGTGCCTGATGCGTATTCGGCATTTGCAACATTGCTTACAAAATATCAGGAAATAGCGACACAGCAATTAACCGGCATTCAACAACCAAGTTATATTGCTTCAACTGCAAAACTGGGCGACAATATTTTTATTGCTGCATTTTCTTATGTTGGCGAAAATGTTGTGATAGGAAATAATGTAAAACTTTTTGCCGGTGTGTTCGTGGGCGACAATGTAATTATTGGTGATAATATTATTTTACATCCAGGTGTAAAAATTTATCACGATTGCGTTATCGGAAATAATGTTATTATTCATGCAGGGACTGTAATCGGCAGCGATGGTTTTGGCTTTGCGCCTTTGGCAGATGGCTCTTTCAAAAAGATCCCTCAGATAGGTAATGTAATTATTGAAGATTTTGTGGAGATTGGCGCTAACACAACAATCGATCGTGCCACAATGGGTTCAACAGTCATAAAAGCCGGCGCAAAATTAGATAACCTGATTCAGATCGCTCATAATGTAGAAATAGGTAATAACACTGTGATCGCAGCACAGGCTGGCGTTAGCGGCAGCACCAAAATAGGAAATAATGTGATGTTAGGCGGACAAGCAGGCATTGTTGGACATATTGTTATTGCCGACGGAAGTAAAATAAATGCCCAGAGCGGTGTTACAAAATCTATAAAAACATATAGTACAACTGTTACCGGAACTCCGGCTTACGATTATACCGCGGCACTGCGAAGCCAGGCAGCTCTTCGTAAACTACCCGAATTAGAAAAGAAAATACTGGAATTAGAAAAATTAATACAGCAATTATTGGCCGAACGGATTGTGAACGAAGGCTAATTTTCCAAATAAAGATTGTTTAATCTATTTTTGCCGAATTGTTTTTTGAAAATATATTAAGTGATAATAAAATCAATACAGCTCACTCAGCAAATAATTAAGAATGGATAATAATTTTAATCCCGACAAACAACACACACTTGCAAGTACCATCAGTATCAGCGGTACGGGTTTACATACCGGTGTTTTGGTTGATATGAATTTAAAACCTTCGAACCCCGGATTTGGTATTCAGTTTCAAAGAATCGATCTGCCCAATCAACCATTGATTAAAGCAGATTGTGATTTGGTTACCGATACTTCGCGTGGCACCACTTTACAGGTTGGTGATGCAAAAGTAAGTACTGTAGAACACGTATTGGCAGCTTTGGTTGGAATGGGGATTGATAACGCTTTGATCGAATTAAATGGCCCTGAAGTACCAATTATCGATGGCAGTTCAGAACCTTTTGTTGAACTGATCGAACAGGTTGGAGTGATTGAACAGGAAGCGGCTAAAGCATGGTATAGTTTAGATGATAATATTTATCATTACGATGAAACCAAACGTGTGGAAATGGTAGCATTGCCGGCAGTTGAATATCAGATAACAACTTTGATAGATTTTAACAGCCCGGTTTTAGGAACACAACATGCGGGATTAAAAACCATAAAAGATTTTAAAGCTGAGATTGCACCGTGCAGAACATTTTGTTTTTTGCATGAATTGGAAATGTTGCTGGATCACGATCTGATCAAAGGAGGTGATATTAATAATGCCATAGTTGTGGTTGATAAGCCGGTGAACAATGAAGAGATGAGCCGCCTGGCAAAAGCATTTAAACGCGATAAAATTGAAGTGAAGAGCGAAGGCTATTTAAATAATTTGGAACTGCGTTTTCCAAACGAACCGGCACGACATAAATTATTGGATGTAATTGGGGATCTGGCTTTAATTGGTTATCCCATCAAAGCAAGGATCATTGCCAATCGCCCCGGACACAGCACCAATGTTGAGTTTGCAAAAAAAATAAAACAGTACATCAAGAAAAATAAGCATACTAAAGATGTGCCTGTTTACGATCCAACGGTTCCGCCGGTTTTCAATTTAGAAAAGATCGAAAAAAAATTACCACATCGTTTTCCATTTTTGTTGGTTGATAAAATAACCGAACTCACCGACAAATGGATCGTGGGTATTAAAAATGTAACTTTCAATGAATGGTTTTTTCAGGGGCATTTTCCCAACAACCCTGTAATGCCCGGCGTTCTGCAGATCGAAGCTTTGGCACAAACAGGCGGTATATTATGTATTAATGCCATGCCCGAAGGTCAATACGATACTTATTTTTTAAAGATCGATAACTGTAAGTTTAAAATGAAAGTAGTTCCGGGCGATACGATGATTTTAAAGATGGAACTTATTTCACCCATCAGAAGGGGAATATGCGAAATGAAAGGGACAGTTTACGTTGGTGGCAAACTGGCAACCGAAGCCGATTTGGTTGCACAGGTTGTAAAAAGAACTTAAAACCCAAAATATCCCTAATAATTATATTTTTGCAAAGCCAGATAATCTCTGGCATCTTTTTTATCGCTATTAATGTCTATGCAAACAATAGTAGCCACAAAACCAAAAAGCAGGATGACACATCCATATACTTACATAGATCCCAATGCAAGAATTGCACCTAATGTAAAGATCGATCCGTTTGCCGTGATTCACGGCGATGTACAAATAGGCGAAGGGACATGGATTGGGAGTAATGTTACCATCATGGATGGAACTAAGATTGGAAAAAATTGCCGCATTTTTCCGGGGGCAGTATTGGGTGCCATTCCGCAGGATTTAAAATTTGCCGGTGAAAAAACAAGTGCAGTTATTGGTGACAATACCACCATCCGCGAATTTGTAACCATCAATCGCGGTACTGAAGAAAAAGGTAAAACAAAAGTTGGCAATAACTGTTTGATCATGGCGTACAGCCATATTGCACATGATTGCATCGTTGGTAATCATTGTATCATCAGTAACAGCGTTCAGATGGCAGGACATGTGATCATGGGGGATTGGGCATGGATCGCGGGTGTAAGTGCGGTTCATCAATTTGTACATATTGGCCAGCATTCGTATATTGCCGGAGGAAGTTTGGTAAGTAAAGATGTTCCTCCATACATTAAAGCAGTTCGTACGCCATTAAGTTATGGCGGTGTAAACAGCATCGGCTTAAAACGCCGAGGTTTTGAATTACAAAAGATCAATCACATCCTTGATATATATCGCATCATTTTCAATAAAGGATTAAACGTTTCTCAGGCACTTGAATTTATTGAAGAAGAATTGCCTGCAAGCGATGAACGCGATGAGATAGTAAGTTTCATCCGCGACAGCGGAAGAGGAATTATTAAACGCTACACCAAAGGTGGCGGGGATGATGAATAAAATATCGAATTTTCTATTTATTATTTATTCCGAAAATTTAATATGCAAAATACCCTTGCAACAGTTTTTAAAGACTCCCCTTCAGGGGTTGGGGGTATGACCATTCAATTAACTGATGCCGGCAAACGTTTTAACCGGGATTGGATATTTCGTCATGTTAATTTTACTTTTCACAAAGGAAAATCTTATGCCATCACCGGGCCAAACGGCAGTGGCAAAAGCACTTTGCTGCAATCCATTGCAGGAAGTATGAATTTAAGCGAAGGCGTTTGTGAATGGTCCACCGCCCACCGTCCATCGTCCACCGTTCCTTCCGACGATGTTTATCAATATATTTCCATTGCAGCACCTTATTTAGAAGTGATCGAAGAAATGAGCGCTAAAGAATTTTTATTATTTCACACATCATTTAAACCATTGCTTTCTTCTGTAACCATTGATGAAATAATAAAAATAATAGGATTAGAAAAAACAGCCGACAAACAAATACGTTATTTTTCTTCGGGGATGAAACAAAGAATAAAATTGGCGCAGGCAATTTTTAGTGATGCGAGTATTTTATTGTTAGATGAACCCTGCACTAATTTAGATGCAACAGGTTATGCGTTGTATCATCAGCTCATTAAAAATTATTGCAACGATAAATTAATTATTGTGAGCAGCAATGATGAAAATGAAATGGATTTTTGCGAAGAGAAAATTTCCATAATGGATTATAAATAAATTGCTCAGTGATTTGTTGCAGTACAAGTGTGCGACGCAACCACAGCTTCATTTTTATTCAACAGCTTGCTACAAAAAAATCTTACCCATCTTTTAAAATCTTGAACATCGTAGTTTATCTTCTACTCGCAATCAACAAATTCAGATCGGTAAATTTTAAATCGAATTTTTGACTGATATAAAAATCTGTAAGTGCACCTTTAAATAAATAAATGCCTTCGCGTAAATTAAAATTATGCCATACCATTTCTTCCAAACCACCTTCATCGCTTACAGTTAAAAGCAGTGGCATTAATACATTGCTGATGGCCTGACTTGCAGTTCGAGCAAAACCGCTTGGAATATTGGGAACACAATAATGTATCACATCATGTTTTACAAAAGTTGGTTTTTCGTGTGTGGTTAATTGACTTGTTTCGAAGCAACCGCCGCGATCGATGGCCACATCAATAATAATACTTCCGGACCGCATGGCTGCAACCATTTCTTCTGAAACAACAACAGGTGCACGGCCAAATTCATTGCTCATGGCACCCACCGCAACTTCGCATGTTTTTAATTGTTTGGCAAGGATGCGTGGCTCCAAAACACTTGTCCAGCAACGTTGTCCGAGGTTGTTTTGTAATTGTTTTAAACGATACACATCGTTATCAAACACTTTAACGCTGGCACCTAAAGCCAATGCATTACGTGTCGCAAATTCGCCAACGATACCTGCGCCGATGATCACAACTTTTGTTGGTGGAATACCGCTGATGCCACCCAGCAACACGCCTTTGCCTTTATTAAAACTGCTGAGATATTGTCCGGCAATCAGCATCACTGCACTACCTGCAATCTCACTCATGCTGCGAACAATAGGATAAGTGCCGCTTTCATCTTTTAAATTTTCGAAACTTAATGCAGTAATTCTTTTATCCATCATCACCGAAATGATTTCGGCTTTCAATGCCGAATGATGAATGGGAGAGATGATGGTTTGATTGAGTTGAAGCAAATGCATATCTTCTTCAACAACCGGCGCACTTTTAACTAAGATGGGTGCTTTATACACTTCTGCCTTTTCGTATAAAATTTTTGCACCTGCTTCGCTGTAATCTTTATCGCTGTAATTACTTCCTTCGCCGGCATTATGTTCTACGGCAACAGTATGGCCATTACTTACCAAAACGCCTACTGCATCGGGTGTTAGGGCAATACGGTTTTCCTGAAAAGCAAATTCTTTCGGGATGCCGATATGCAATTCGGCGCCTTTTACTTTTATATCGAGTGTTTCTTCTAAAGTTTCGTAATTGAAAGAAGTAGATATAACAGGTTTGCTTAAAGCCATATAAAAAAATTTGAAATTTTTTATTTGAGATGAGTGAAGTTACTATTTAAATGAGATTTATAATGCTGATGTTGTGTACAATCTTCTTGTGGCTGCATCTAATATTTCGATATAAACATTAAATACGTCATCTGGTAAAAGCGCAGCGGCATTTTCGGGCCATTCTATTAAGCATAGATTTTTGCTGAGCAAGGCATCTTCAATGCCCGCCTGTACTGCTTCTTCCTCGTTTTTTAAACGATACCAATCCATGTGAAAAACAGTTCCGGCTACAGCACTTTTATATTCGTTGATGATAGCAAATGTTGGGCTGCTGATGGCATCTTTTACTTTAAGTACTTCACATAAGGCATGAATGAAAGTTGTTTTGCCGGCACCCATTGGCGCATGAAAAGCCCAGACTTTTTTTTGCCTGCCTTCTTTCCACAAAAGTTTTGCAACCTGATTGATTTGCCCGATGGCGAAAATTGCATCCATGCGGCAAAGATATTTCTTGGTTCGAAAGATGAGAATTTTATTAGTGTGATACCTTTGTGATGAGCGTCACTTTTTTGTAAGGCATGATGATTGATATTTGCGAAAATCAATGCTGAGTAATGTTTTGAACGTTGAAGAGTGCGACGCAACGATGTTAGATTAAAATACAGAAGCCGGTAACAAAAAAATAATTTGAAAGATGGAGAAAGTAAATTTAAAAGTGGAAGGGATGAGTTGCACCAATTGTGCACTAACCATTGATAAATATTTGAAGAGCGAAGGTTTGCAAAATGTGAAAGTGAATTTTATTGGTGGCGATGTGAGTTTTGAAATGAATGAAACGATCACGCAACAAAAAATTGAAAAAGGGATTAATAGTTTGGGTTATCATGTGAAACATGAAGATAATAGTCATGACGATCATGGTCATCATGGTGGATTTTTACCGTTTAAAAGTCATTTGCAACGCTTTTGGTTTTGCATTGTTTTTACAGCGCCGTTGATGCTGCACATGATACCCGGGATTCATATTCATGCATTGATGAATCCTTATGTGCAGTTGGCATTAACTATTCCGGTTTATATTGTTGGGATGGATTTTTTTGGACGAAGTGCTATTAAAAGTTTATTATCGGGTATTCCGAATATGAATGTGTTAATTGCGCTGGGATCCAGTGCTGCATTTGGTTACAGCCTGTATGGATTAATTGTTGGCAATGCAACTGATTATTTATTTTTCGAAACTGCATGCACCACCATCACTTTAGTTTATTTAGGGAATTGGATGGAAGATGCATCGATCGAAAAAACACAGGCCGCATTAAAAAGTTTAGCGAAGAGCCAGAAAGTGATGGCGAATATGATCGCTTTTGATGAACATCATCACGAACAAATTTTTCAGGTAGAAAGTACAGCATTGCATGTTGGTGATCTGGTGTTGATACGCAATGGTGAACATGTACCGATGGATTGTAAAGTGTTGTGGGGCGAAGCAAATGTGAATGAAGCCATCATCACCGGAGAAAGTGTTCCGATAGAAAAGAAAATAAAAGATCAATTAATTGGCGGAAGTATTTTGGAAAGCGGAACCATCAAAGCACAGGTAACTGCTGTTGGTGAAGACACTGTTCTTTCGAACATTTTAAAATTGGTAAAAGAAGCACAAACCGAAAAACCACCGGTGCAGCAAATGGCCGATAAAATAAGCGCCATCTTTGTTCCAACAGTTGTAAGTCTTGCATTATTGACCTTAGCAATAAATTATTTTTTCGCTGATAAAAGTTTTGGCGACAGTTTATTAAGAAGCATTGCGGTGTTGGTAATTTCTTGTCCGTGTGCCATGGGTTTAGCCACGCCAGCCGCTGTGGCTGTGGGTTTGGGACGCGCAGCAAAAAATGGAATTCTTTTTAAGAATGCAAGAAGCCTTGAGATTTTTAAAGACATCAAACAAGTTGTGTTTGATAAAACCGGAACGTTGACCACGGGAAAATTTAAGATCGAGGATTTTAAATCAGAAATTGATGATGAAGATTTTAAACGCATTGCATATTCACTCGAAAAATATTCCAATCACCCTGTTGCAAAAGCAATTGTGAGCGAATGGAAAATAAAAGACGAGATACGCTGGGCATCGGTTGAAGAAGTAAAAGGTTTGGGTATCAAATCGAAAGATAAAGAAGGCAATGATTTCTTTGCAGGCTCTTACAATATTGCATCATCATTTACAAAAGATGATTCGCACAATATTTACATTATTCGCAATAATCGATTAATTGGATGGATTGATGTTGCTGATGAGATCAGACCCGAATCAAAACAAGTGATTGCTTTGCTGAAATCAAAAAATATTAAAACCATTTTATTGAGCGGCGACAGAAAAGAAAAGTCTCAAAAGGTTGGTAATTCTCTTGGTATTGATGAAGTGGTTGCCGAACAAACACCCGAACAAAAATTAGATAAGATCGCAGCTTATACCGCTATCGCACCAACAGCCATGGTGGGTGATGGAATTAATGATGCGCCTGCATTAGCCAAAGCAACTGTTGGTATTTCTTTAAGTGATGCATCGCAGGTTGCCATGCAAAGCGCACAGGTTGTTTTAATGAACCATGGATTAAAACATTTGCCGTTGGCATTGGGATTGGGTAAGCATACTTATCTCACCATCAAAGGAAATTTATTCTGGGCATTTGCGTATAACATCGTTGCCATTCCTGTTGCGGCACTTGGTTTTTTAAGTCCAACATTTGGTGCTTTGGTGATGGGGTTGAGTGATGTTGTATTAGCTATAAATTCTCTGTGGTTGAATTTTAAGAAAGTGGTTTGAGAAGATGAAAGGTCAAAAGAAAAATGAACAAGGTTCGAAAATTTTTATTTTTACGCTTTAGAATATCAAAACTTGAAATCGCAATTTGCGACTTCAAGTTTTACAATTAAGATTCAATAACTTTCTTGCTAGAAATTTTCAATTATTAAGATTGATTCATGATTTATTCACCTCAACAAATACTTAAACAATTTTGGGGTCACACCTCTTTTCGCGGCGAACAGGAAAAAATAATTCAGTCTGTTCTCGATGGAAAAGATACACTTGCATTATTACCAACCGGTGGTGGAAAATCAATTTGCTTTCAGGTTCCGGCATTGATGAAAGATGGATTGTGTTTGGTGATTTCTCCACTGATCGCATTAATGAAAGATCAGGTAGAGAACCTGCAAAAGCGTGGTATAGCAGCTATTTCATTGCATAGCGGATTAACATTTTATGAGGTAAATAAAATTTTACAAAATGCTGTTCATGGCGGGTATAAATTTTTATACGTATCGCCCGAACGGTTGGAAACAAATCTTTTTAAAGAGTTTTTGCATTCATTACATATCAGTTTAATTGTTGTGGATGAAGCACATTGTGTTTCGCAGTGGGGTTACGATTTTCGTCCACCGTATCTGCGAATTATTAATTTAAGAGAAGAACTTCCGAATATTCCAATCATTGCCTTAACAGCTTCAGCAACGCCTTTTGTTCAAAAAGATATTGTTGAAAAATTAAAATTCAAACAACCGGATATTTTTATTGAATCGTTCGAAAGAAACAATTTGTCATATTCGGTTTTTAAAGTGGATAGTAAGATCAATAAATTAATTGAGATACTGAATAATGTAAAAGGCAGCAGCATTATTTATTGCAGAAACAGAAGGCAAACAAAGAATGTGGCTGATCTGCTGCAACTGCAAAACATTTCTGCAGATTTTTATCATGCCGGTTTGCCGCAGGATGAAAGAAATAAAAAACAGAATGATTGGATCAACAATAAAACAAGGATAATTGTTTGTACCAATGCATTTGGAATGGGGATTGATAAGCCGGATGTGAGAACCGTTATTCATTTTGACGTGCCCGATTGTTTGGAAAATTATTATCAGGAAGCGGGACGTGCGGGGCGTGATGGCAAAAAAGCGTATGCTGTTTTAATGTATCAAACAGAAGATGTGAATGATTTGAAAGGCTTTGCCGATCAGCGTTTCCCGGTGATGACGGAAATACGAAAAGTATATCAGGCTGTCGCCGATCATTTGCAAATCCCTGTTGGCGTTGGCGAAGGAAATTATTATGATTTTGATTTGAATGAGTTCTGTAAAATTTTTAAGTTAGATAGTTTTCTGGTGATGAATGTGCTGAAAGTATTGGAACAGGAAGGGCATTTAACTTTCTCTGAAAATATTTTTTTACCGTCGCAAGTAAAATTTACTGCCGATAAAAATATGTTAAACGATGCTGAAAAAATGTATCCGAAAACAGAAGACGTGATGAAATGTTTATTGCGTACTTATGAAGGAATTTATGACAATCGTGTTTCGATCAATGAAAAACAAATTGCCAAATTGTGCAGGTTGCCTTATGAAAAAATTTATACAGATTTAGAACTGCTGCATAAATATGGCATCATAGAATACTTGCCGCAAAAAGAAACGCCGCAAATCCATTTTATATTAAACCGTGCACCGGCAAAAACTTTACACATTAATCAGGATAATTATTTTCAGCGTAAAAAACAGTTTGAAGATCGGGTTGAAATAATGTTGAATTATTTGCGATTAGAAAATACGTGCAGAAGTAAATTCATTGCCGATTATTTTACCGAAGCAAAAAATAAAAACTGCGGCATTTGTGATAATTGTTTGAAACAAAAAAAAGTTGAGCTTACTGCAAATGATTTTAGGAAGATTGAGCAATTAATTTTTGCTAACATTCCTCCACAAGGAATTAATGTAAAAGAATTATTGACTGAATTAAAAGAAATGAAAAAAGGCGATTTCTGGAAAGTGTTAGAATTTCTGCAAAGCGAAAAGAAATTAAAAGTTAGTGAAGCGGGCAAAATTACTAAATATTGATTTTTAGCTATTTTTTATTGTTTTTCGATAAATAATTATAAATTAGCAGAAAATATTTTTTATGAAAAAGATTGGCAATTGGCTAATAAATAAAAGCAGCACTATTGTAATTGCGTTTATGATATTTTTCATTATTTATATAATTTCTTCATTTTTCATCTTACTTTTTAGGCCGGCAGTATCATCCTTCCCAAATAATACCAGTACCTTAAATTACGATTTCGATCCTGACAGTAGTTATCGATTTAATTTGCCAGACACAATTTCGTACAGAAAATATAAAAAGGAAATTGACAGCATTGATAATTGCTCCAATCTGCTTTTACAAAATCAATTAAACCGTTATGGATTTCAGTTCTCTCCTATCAGTAGCGGCGAATATTTAGAATGCGATACTTGTGACTATTCGAGAGGAAAATATTTTGACAACAATATTCAAAAAACTAAAAAATATTTTATTAATCTGGATAATTATAAAGTTGATATTGACTCGTCAGATTATAAAATGACCGGTTTTGGTAAATTCATTATTTACTCAAACTTTGGGCAAAGTTTTATCAAGTATATAAAAGTTAATAGTGTTAAAAAGAAAAATGAATTTGGTAATAATGAAGTATCAACAAACATGTCTGGAAATTGGATAAAGAAGAAATTAAATTATAGAGTTAATAATATTTATCCGACCCAGACACCAGATGATTCTAAAAAAGAACTTAAACAATTACTTATCCCGGTTTCTAAAACTATTAGCGAAATAATTGAAATATTGAGCTTCATTACGACTTTTATTGCTTTAGTTCTAATGTTAACAATATTCAGAAACTTAATTTTATTCCTGATTGATATAGGGAATGGCAAATCTTTTACATTAGATAATTATCGAAGACTATTTTCTACAGCATATTTTATTTTGATCATTTCATTTTTTCCAACAATTGAAAGATTGATTTTTGATTTTATTTTCAAAAATTATTTCAAAAATGAGTTTACTATTTCAATTAAATGGACTGATAATTTATTACCTGTTTTATTTGCACTTTTTTTATTGCTTTTAGGGAAGGCCTTTAAACGTGGATATGATTTGCAACAAGAACAAGATTTAACTGTATAAACATGCCCATAGTAGTAAACTTAGATGTAATGCTTGCTAAACGTAAAATGAGTTTAACCGAACTCAGCGAACGTGCCGGTATTACTATTGCCAATATGAGCATTTTAAAAAGCGGTAAAGCAAAAGCTATTCGGTTTAGTACGCTGGAAGAGATTTGTAAAATATTAGAATGTCAGCCAGGAGATATTTTAGAATACATGGATGCAAAAAGTTATAAAAAATTATTCAGCCGATAAAAGAACCGAACGTACAAGTGTGCGACGCAACAACAGCCAAATCGAAGTTAAATAGCCCGCTTCAAAACACTTGCCACACAAGCATTTCGCTCAATTAAAAAATAAAGCGTATGTTTGCATTTCATATTCTCTTTCTTAGAAGACTAGATAACTTTCCTTCCGTCAAAAAGCTCATCAAGTCATAGGTTGTGAGCATATACAAATTTTAGCCGCACTTTAGTTACAAACTTAGTCTTGGTTAATCATTATTTATTTTAAACAATTACAATTTGTCATTTATCAAATTACAAGTTATAGCGCCCATATTAAAAGCGCTTGACACCGAAGGTTATACAACACCTACGCCTATTCAACAACAAGCTATTCCCGTTGTATTACAGGGAAGAGATCTATTGGGCTGTGCACAAACAGGCACAGGAAAAACAGCAGCATTTGCTATTCCCATTTTACAAAAATTATACAATCAAAAAACAGAGGACAAAGCGCCCAGACAAATCAAAGCGCTGATCTTAACACCAACAAGAGAATTGGCCATTCAGATAAACGAAAGTTTTGAAGCGTATGGCAAACATACCGGCTTGAATCATTTGGTAATTTTTGGCGGTGTATCGCAACAAGCACAAACAAACGGTTTGCGCCGTGGTGTTGATATTTTAATTGCCACACCGGGAAGATTATTAGACCTGATGCAACAACGTTTTGTTTCGTTACAACACTTACAATTTTTTGTGTTGGATGAAGCAGACAGAATGTTAGACATGGGTTTTATTCACGACGTGAAAAAGATCATCACCAAGTTGCCGGCAAAACGTCAAACATTATTTTTCTCTGCAACCATGCCAACCGAAATTGCAAAATTATCGCAGAGCATTTTAAGCAATCCTGTTAAAGTTGAGGTAACACCCGTTTCTTCAACTGCCGAAAAAGTGGAGCAGGCAGTTTATTTTGTTGAGAAAGATGATAAAAAACATTTGCTCATCCATTTACTGAAAGATAAAAACATTGCTAGCGCATTGGTATTTACACGTACAAAACACGGCGCCGATAAAGTTGCCAAAGAATTAAATAAAGCCAATGTAAAAACCGATGCCATTCACGGCAACAAATCGCAGAATGCAAGGCAAAGAGCGTTGACCAATTTCAAGAACGGGCAAATCCGTGTGCTGGTGGCAACCGATATTGCTGCACGTGGCATTGACGTAGAAGATTTATCGCACGTAATTAATTTCGAGTTACCTAATATTCCCGAAACTTATGTTCACCGCATTGGTCGTACGGGTCGTGCAGGTGCCAGCGGCATCGCTTTATCTTTTTGCGATCGCGAAGAAAAAGTTTTTTTACGCGACATTCATAAACTCACGGCACAGGCCATTCCTGTGGTTGACGAACATCCGTATAAAATGTTGCAGCCGAGTTATGAAGAAACAAAAGCTAATCATCAAAAAACATCTTCTAACGCAAGACCATTTGCGCCAAGGCGTTCAATGAGTCAGAGAAGATGGAGTCAGTAAATTAATTTTCAAAACATAAAATTGAAACTGCAAGCTTGTAAAAAGGTTTGCAGTTTTTTTATGATACCGGCTGAAGTTTTTCATGTCATCACCTGTTGCGTCGCACACTTCACCGATTTGTTTTCATGGCAGCATATTGAATATATATTTTTCCCTGACAAATTTCATTTGCACCTTATCAAATAATCCTTAGCTTTCGCACTTAAAAAAACACCATGAAACACCTTTTAACGATTTCGTTCTCCTTATTTATTTTTTGCACTGCTGCAACATCTCAGGCAAAAATCGACAGCTCTGCAAAACCCGAAGAATCTACTTTTTATGATGGCATACCCAATATTGTTTTCACACCGGGATTAGTTATTAAAACAAGATCGGGCCATTATTATGAAATAACCGATAAAACAAAACTTAAAAACATGATGGCCAATCCATCAGTAACTGTTTATAAATTTGGAAAAAGAAAATTTCAATTGGTAATTCAGGGAATTGAAATTCCTATCGAAGCCAACAGGATACAGGAAGTGATAGAAAGCAATATCAACGGCGATTTCAAAGGATGGGAAGGAGCTACTTCGTTTAATTTGGTAAACGGCGAAACTTGGGTGCAGGACGAGTTTGGAAGTTTGTTTGCAAACTTATACCGGCCAAAAGTTTTTATTTACAGAACATCCGACGGTACTTATAAAATGCGGGTAGAAGGCATCAAAGAAGTGATAACCGTAAGAAGAAAATAAAAATAAAAAGGCATTCAATAAAACGGATGCCTTTTTTATTGTAACTCATTTCCTTTCCAGCTTAAACTCAAACTTAATTGCTGAAACATGTTCTTCTGATAGAAACCGGTTGCATAACGGATATGCAGTTTCTTCAACAACACACCTACACCCAAGGTAAATCCATTTAATCCGTTTGCCTGATTGTATGCATTGAGATCGTGACGGCGTAAAAAATTATAACCGCTTGTGATTTCTATTTTATCGCCAACAAAAAATTGTGCCGATAAAACAAGATGCGAGAATATTTTATCTAACGTAACATTATTCAGTAAGCTGCCGCCTTCGCTGGCATTAAAAGCTGTGTCGTTATAATAAATATTAAATGCCTGTAAATGATGTGCGGTTAACGAAAATTGTACAGGTGCTTTTTCCAAACGTTTGGTAACACCTGCTTCAATATCGAAAGGCAATTCGCTTTTTTGATTGCTGCCATCGTATGTTTTTAATTGTGTGCCCAGATTTTTAATGAGTACACTTGCCTGAAATAAACTTGCCGAATCGTGATAAGCCACACCAATATCGAATGCAATGCCATTGCTTTTATATTGCGCATAATTGCTGCTGATGTATTTAAACGTCATCCCATACCAAAAACGCTGCAGGTAACTATGCGAGGCTGAAAGCTGCACCACATAGTCGTTTGGACGAAATGTGCCGAGAATATTTCCTGCAATATCGGTTTGCGGAATGTTTCCGTAATCGAAATAATTTACTCCCAAAGCAAAATTGGTATTGATATTATTTGCATGAAATGCTGAAGTAAGGCTGTAGTTTTTTATGCCTGCCAGAAAATTATTGAATGATGCATCGAATTGCTGGTGCATCTTATCGCGCAGCAGTGCCGGATTATTAAAAGACAGACTAACATCATTACTGATGTTTGAAATATTATTGCCGCCCAATGCCGATAATTGTGATGAGTTGGGTTGATTTAAAAAATTAAAAACAGTACTGCCTCCTAATGTTTGTGCATTGAGTTGAATACAAAATAAAAACAGAAAAGATGATATGATTATTTTTTTGCTCATCGAAAACATGAAGATAAAGCAAAGCAGTAATTAATAAAGCTATGAGCTTTTAGCTGTGAGCGATGAGTCTTTTCCGAAGCTCTTGGCCTGCTGCACTTAGCTCAAAAAGTACAAGAGTGCGACGCAACCGCAGCACCATAGAAATACAAAAGCTGATTACATAAATAATCAGCTTTTAATAAATAAACTATTAAACCAATAAACAAGAATTACTTCCTGCTGTAATTAGGTGCTTCTTTAGTTACATCAACATCGTGTGCATGGCTTTCTTTCATTCCCGCATTGGTGATTTTTACAAAAGTTGATTGCTGCAACATTTTGATATTTTTTGCACCGCAATAACCCATGCCCGAACGCAAGCCTCCAACAAACTGGTAAACTATTTCGCTTAAATTTCCTTTGTATGCCACACGGCCTTCGATGCCTTCTGGAACAAACTTTTTAATATCATCTTCCACATCCTGAAAATATCTGTCGCTGCTTCCTGTCTGCATCGCACCCAAACTACCCATGCCGCGGTATTGTTTGAATTTTCTTCCTTCATAAATAATTGTTTCACCCGGACTTTCTTCTGTTCCTGCAAAAACACTTCCCATCATCACCACGTTAGCACCTGCAGCCAATGCTTTAACCATATCGCCGGTGTAACGGATACCGCCATCGGCAATAACCGGAATGCCTTTTGTTTTTAATGCATTGCTTGCTTCCATGATGGCTGTTAATTGCGGAACGCCTGCACCGGCAACAATGCGTGTGGTACAAATAGAACCCGGACCAATGCCCACTTTCACGCAATCGGCACCGGCATCGGCCAATGCTTTTGCACCTGCTGCAGTACCAACATTGCCGGCAATGATCTGTAAATTTTTAAAGTTGCTTCTTAAACTTTTCAATGCATTAATAACACCTTTACTGTGACCATGCGCACTATCTAAAGTAACCACATCTACTCCAACTGTTTGTAAAGCATGAGCACGGTCCAACATATCTTTGGTAATGCCCAAAGCCGCGCCCACCAACAATCTTCCGAGATTGTCTTTTACAGCGTTGGGATAATTTCTGATCTGTAAAATATCGCGGTAGGTAATTAATCCAATTAATTTTCCTGCTTTATTTACTACCGGTAATTTTTCTATTTTATAATTACGAAGAATAGTTTCTGCTTTTTTAAGATTGGTTCCCTGCGGTGCAGTGATGAGGTTTTCTTTCGTCATCACTTCACTTACTTTTCTTTTTTTATCTGTTTCAAAACGCAGGTCGCGATTGGTTAAGATGCCTACTAATTTTTGTGCACCGTCAATAATGGGGATGCCGCCAATCTTATTTTCTTTCATTAATTTAAGTGCATCGCCGATGGTTGCATCAATTAATAAAGTAATAGGATCGATGATCATGCCGCTTTCGCTGCGTTTTACTTTACGCACCTGTTCGGCTTGTTTGTCGATACTCATGTTTTTATGAAGAATACCTATGCCACCTTCGCGGGCCAGTGCTATTGCAAGACTGGCTTCTGTTACGGTATCCATTGCTGCCGAAAGCATGGGAACGTTTAATACTATGTTTTTGGTGAGATGAGAGCGTATATCCACTTCTCTCGGTAATACTTCGCTGAATGCGGGCATTAATAATACATCATCGAAAGTGAGACCTTCGCCGAATAAACGAGATTTTGCAGACTTGTCTTTTGGGGAAATAATTCGTGTTGCCATGTGCAAAGATAATATCCCAAACAATTGCAGCCAAGTTGTTGCGAAGGAATATTTTATATTGTCAAAGTCTTGTAAAATGGTGGAATAATGTGAAGATGTTTGCGTCCATTTTTGATGATTTAAATATTCAGCCTATACTTTTGCCAGCTCAAAAAAGACTACATGAAAAAAATTATTATTTCCACTATCCTTTGTAATGTATTTGTATTGGTATTTGGTCAGCAAAAAGAAATTGAATTAGATCCGGTTACAGTTACAAGTACGTTAAGCGAAATCAATGCGTCCAAAACAGGAAGAAATATTATAGTATTAAAAGGGAAAGATATTGCAGCACTTCCCGTAAAAAGTTTGGATGAGTTATTAAGATATATTCCGGGTATTGAAGTAAAAAGCCGCGGTGCCATGGGGGCCCAAAGCGATATAACCATTCGCGGCGGGAGCTTTCAGCAAGTATTGATTATTATTGACGGATTAAGATTGAATGATCCCAACACAGGCCATTTCAGTTCTTATATCCCTGTTTCACCCGACGAAATTGAAAAGATCGAAATATTGAAAGGTTCATCATCGGTAATTTATGGTTCTGATGCTGTGGGTGGCGTAATTAATATTACAACCAAAGCATTTGCAAATGCTTCCAAACAAAGATCAGAAACAACAGCACAAATAACCGGCGGCGAATATGGTTTGATTAATGCAGCTGCGCAACATTTGTATGTGCATCAAAATACCATCTTTCAAATTTCCGGATTAACCAATAATACTGATGGGCAGCCGCAAAAAGGTATCGATGGTTTTGTACATAATCATTTAATAGCTGCAACATTCAGTCAAAAAATAAACAACTGGAATATTGGTTTCAGATCATCGTACGATTATAGAAAATTTGCTGCGCAAAATTATTATACGTCTTATACATCCGACACTGCACAGGAAAAAGTAAAAACATTCTGGAACCAATTCGATCTTAACTATCAAAAACAAAAAGATAAGTTTTCTCTGGTTGCCGGATTTAAAAACACCGAAGACAATTATTTATTCAATAGCCGTTCTGTTGCCAATTCCAGTTTCTCAAATTTATTTCAATTGACATCTTATTACGAACATCAATTAAATAATAACAGTATCATTACCGGTGGTGCACAATACTTGGGAAGAAATATTAAATCTAACGACAGGGGCATGCATACTGTTTCGCAGGCTGCCGCTTTTGCTGTTTTGCAACAGGCTATTTCAAAAACTATTTCTGTAAACGGATCGCTTCGTTTCGATTGGAATGAAGTGGCAGGCTGGGTAGTTGTGCCGCAACTGAATGCATCGTACAGAAAAAATAATATTCAGTTAAGAGCCAGTGCCGGCAATGCTTTGCGCTATGCCGACTTTACAGAACTTTACAATAACTATAATAAAACTTTGGTAACAAACGGTTCCATCGGTAACCCTAATTTAACGGCAGAAAAAACTTTTAATTACGAAGCAGGCATTGATTGGTTTGCTAAAAAATATGCGAAAATATCTTTTGGTATTTTTCAGCGTGCATGCAATAATTTAATTGATTGGGCCAATACCGCGTATGCCGATATGCCGCGAAAAGATAATTTAATTCCAACAGGTAATTATTTATTGGCAAAAAATGTATCGCAGGTTACAACATCGGGAGCAGAGTTAGATATGCTGTTAAGTAAACCGCTTTCTCATCATAGAAATATTTCTTCCAATTTCGGGTTGGTTTGGTTGAATTCGGAAAGTAATAATGGTCAGCTTACCTTGTATGTTTCTTCTCATGCAAAATTTTTGGCAAATTTTTCTGTGCGGTATGCTACCGCAAAATATGGTATCAGCATAAATGGTTTGTATAAAACCAGAGCTGCACAACCCGGCACTGCAATTCTTGTTCCTGTATCGGAAAATTATTTTGTGATGAATGTAAAGGCCGATGCTTCATTAATTAAGAATGTATTAACTGCATTTGTACAAGCCGATAATATTTTTAATACATCGTATAACGATTTCGTAGGAACGCCTATGCCTTCAAGATGGTTGCTTGCGGGATTAAGGTTTTCGGTTAAATAACATAAATGTGAGTTTCGGATAAGAAGCGAAGGATAGCACACAGATGACGCTGATGAAACAGATAATCGCTGATGTTATATATTTTTTTGAGTTTAAAATTACCTGATATAGGGTGATATCTTGTTAATTTTTTTAGGAATAAAAATATTGCAGGCAACCTAAAAGATTAGCACTGAAATATGATAGCATCTGTTTTTTCTGTGTCATTTGTGTTCCCTTTCTTCTGAATTATTGTCCCGAACTCGAATTAAAATATTGATATGACTGAATATTTATCTAAATAAGTTTGTACATTTTTCCCGGCAACGATGCAACTACATTTTGTATTTCTAAATTTAATATAGCTGCTGCCACAGAACTACTGCTGAGTGCGGATTTGAGGTAAAGCTCATCAATATTAATTATTTCTTTTTCCTTTAAAATATCAACAATTATTTTTTCATCATCACTCAATTCAATAAATAATTCCCTTTGTTTTTTTGGTGATGATTTCTTTTGTTGCCATCCCATGGCATGCATGAATTCCTGGGCATTGGTAAATACAATGGCTTTGTTTTGCTGAATTAATTTTAAACAGCCTGCACTTTTATTATCGGTTATTTTTCCGGGCGCTGCAAAAACATCGCGGTTATAATTATATGCTAATTCGGCAGTGATCATACTGCCGCCTTTCACAGCAGTTTCAATAACAATAGTTGCATCGCTCATACCTGCAACAATTCTGTTTCTTCTTGGAAAATTATGTTTATCAGGTTTTGTATTTTTTCTGAATTCGGTCAACAATCCACCATTCAATAAAATTTCTTTTGCGAGTGATTGATGCTGTGGCGGATAAATAGTATCTAATCCATGTGCCAGTACTGCAACTGTTGAAATATTATGTTGAACTGATGTTTTATGTGCGATGGCATCAATGCCAAATGCAAGTCCGCTAAGTATCACAAGGTTTTGAGCCTGCATATCTTCGATGAATTGTTCAGTGATCTGTTTGCCGTAATCGGTATTATTTCTGGTGCCGATGATGCTGATAATTTTTGAAGCATTGAGATCGGCATTGCCGCGATAAAATAATAAAGTAGGACTGTCGTAACAATTTAATAACCGTTGCGGATAATTTTTATCGGTGATGAATATTATCTCAATATGATGTTTCTCGCAAAAATTAATTTCATCTTCTGCTTCTTTAAAATTGTCGAAGTCTTTTATTTGTTTGGCCCTTACTTCACCAATGTTTTCAATCAAACTCAGCTCTTTTTTCTTTGCCTTGAAGATATTTTCGGCAGTGCCAAAATGTTCGATCAATTGTTTTGCCTGTACAACACCAATGCCATTGATTAATGTGAGGGAGAGTTGAAAGAGAAGTTCATTGTTCATAGGTGATAGGTCATGGTTCATGGCAGATAGTTCATAGTTTAAAGAACTAATATAAAACATTTATAGCAACTATGACCCATGACCAAAAGAATTGCCTTAAAAAACATCTTGTAAACTATAGCCTGCTGGTGAAAACAAATGGCAGTGCGAACGTTTTTTTATTTGCTTTACGTTAAGAAGGAACGCCAACAAACAATAAAAAATTTCTAAGGTTTTATTTTTCTAAGTGAAATTGAAATCCAATGCTTACCTGAAACCCATTACGAACATCTTTATAATTATTTGGTATTTCTTCTGTCTTAGCAGTATAGCCCAATAAAAATTCTAAGCCAACTGAAGAGTTGAAAAAAATTACAGGTCCGGCTGCAATTGAAAACATATTTGCTTTGCCACTTTGCCCGGTAAAATCAACAACTCCAAATAAATAACTCACATCAGCTAAAATATTAAAAGATTTATCTTCTTGTAAAAGATAATATCTCGCAAAAGGCCCAATGCTATAACGCTTAGTATTTGTACTACCTCCACTTACACCACCAGTAGAACTTACACTATGTCCTTTAAGCCAAGTAAAATTTGGGCGTAACCCTAAAGCTAATTTGTCAGCTACAAAAAAACCTACTGAAGAAGAAATATCAATATTTACATACTTATATTGAACCGAATAAGTTGAGGTTGAAAAATCTTGGTTATATGAATATATTTGACCGGCACCTCCAACCATCCAAGTGCCTTCAGTTATTTGGCTATTGGCATTACAGAAAATAAAACTGGCGGTAATAATTAATAGAATTGTTTTTTTCATGAATTTGTTTTATTGCCTGTATTGAAAATTGAGAAGGCTTCTTGTATAAAATGTAGTAAGTTTTTTAAAAAACTAATATAAACATTTTATAGCAACTATGATCTATGACCTATGAACTATTATCCACCTATAACCCCACCACCACAAATTCTGTTCTTCTGTTTTTAAATTTACCTTCTTCTGAACTGTTTGCTGCTACCGGTTTTGAAGAGCCATAACCTTTATAACTTAATCTTGTTGCAGCAATATTCTTACTTACCAAATAATCTACAACTGCCCTGGCACGGTTGGTAGAAAGTACCAGATTATCTTTTTCATTCCCGGTATTATCGGTATGCCCGTTGATCTGAATTTTTAAAGATGGATTATCATTTAATACCTGCAATAATTTATCCAGCTCAATTAAACTAACAGGCAATAACTGATACGAATTTGTTTGGAACTGAATATTATTGAATGTAAAAGTTTTGTTTATCTCGATTGGCTGCAATGCAATATCTTTTTGATACGTACTGTCCGATTGTTTTTTACTCAACTCATACAATTCAGTATAAAATAAATATCCTTTCCGGTTAACGGTGAATGTGTAATCTTTTCCTGATGGCAACGGAATAAAATATTTTCCCAGCTCATCTGTTTGAATATGCATCAGTGCTTTGTTGTTGCTGTTGTCGATCAGTTCAACAGCACAGGGCAAACCTTTATTTGTTTTTGCATCAAAGACAGTTCCCCGCACATATAAAGTTTTATACGGACGAATATCATCACGCAAAGTGAATGTGTACAGATCCAATCCGCCGCGGCTATCGGCACGGTCGCTTGCATAATATGCTGTTAGTCCGTTCGATGAAACACAGATGCTGCCTTCGTTTTCGATGGTATTGATAGGATAACCTAAGTTTTCGGGTTTGCTCCAATTACCTAAAAAATCTTTTCTGCAAACAAACAGATCAGTGCCACCATAACCCGGTAAACCATCCGATGTAAAATATAAGGTTTGATTATCGGCATGAATATATGGCGCCATTTCATCGCCAACCGAATTAATAGATGATCCCATATTTTTTGCAGGCCCCCATTTACCATTTGCCATGCGAACACTCATGTACAGATCTTTTTTACCAAAACCACCGGACCGATTACTGCTGAAATACAACACACGGCCATCGGGCGATAAACTTGGAGAACTATCCCAATAATCGCTGTTGATATTTGGACCTAAATTTTCGGGCTCGCTCCATCCCTGCGGAGTGGCGTAAGAAATATACAGATCAAAATCGCCGTAACCTCGGTGAAAATTTCCTGCAAAGATCATAAAGTCGCCATCCGATGAAACGGTGATGGCACCTTTGGATGGCTCGTTATTTATATCACCTTCAATTAATCTTGCTTTCGAAAAAACACCATTACGAAAAGTACTTTGCATAAAATCTTCCCTGATACCATTGCCTCTTTTTGTAAACACCAGTAAACTATCATCGATGGTTACGGTTGGATAATATTCCGACTTTTCCGAATTGATGCTGTCGCCCATATTTACAGGTGTAAAAGCATAATCCGACATCTTATGTTTCGATTTATAATCAACAGCAAATTCGTAACAACGTTTGCGATAAGTAGCACTTTTAATACTTCTTTCGCTGATGTTGGGAATAGATAAAAAAATATTTACTGCATGCAATGCTTCATCAAATTTACCAAGCCCGGCAAGGTTTATCGAGTAGGGGAGATTATAAACTGTAAAATAAATACTGTCTTTATTTTTTACTTTTTCGTACCACTTAACCGATGAAGCATAATTTTTTAATTCACCATAAACACCTGCTAAAGAAAGATAAGCGTCTAAATAATTTGTATCGAGAGTAACTGATCTTAATAAAAGCGGAACAGCATCTTTTATCATTCCGTCATTTAGTTTGATCATTGCTTTTTCATACCATGCAATTGCTTTTGCATTGACATGATCGGGCTGATAAGATTGTGATTGTGCTGAAACAACAACAGTACAAAAGAGAATGATTAAATATTTTTTCATGGAATGATTGAATAAGCAATTTCGTAAAAAGATGTGAAGTAGTTTGTTAAATGATATTAACCTGGGTTCGGGATAAAACAAAAAAGAAATGGAACACGGATGACACAGAAAGAACGGATGATAACGGATTCAATGCCGCTTAGCGGCATTAGCAGTGGCAATCTGTTTTCAATCAGAATTGACAAATTCTTCTGTGTTAATCTGTTTCATCTGTGGCATCAGTGTTCTATCCTTCGCTTGTATTATTCGCCATATCTTCTTATTACCTCACTCGTACATTTCTGCTGATTTGTTCGGGTGTTGTTCGAAAGCTTTCGAAGAAAACAGCAGGCATACAATAAGAGGGTACGAAGAAATCACGAAGAAAACTACTGAAAGCTAACAGTAAAATGATAAGACGGTATGCCGATAATGGTCGAAGGTTAAGACACTACTAAAATCGAGTTCATACTATTGTCATACACCGATAAGGGCTTTACTATGCCTTAACAAGGAAGTAAGCATACTTCAACTATACTTGAACGAGAAAGTAATAAGGCAGTAAGCATACTTGAACCATACTTGAACAAGGAAGTAACAAAGACATTACGGCTATGGCACATTAATATATTTATGGATCTGCAAACTTAATTGCCACTTGGGATTTTGTTTGATATACTCGATGATCAATGGCGTTACAACAGATGCTTTATCCCATTCGGGTTGCAGATATAATTTGCAATTGGGTGAAACTTTTGCAGCATATTCTTCAGCCCAATCAAAATCAGATCTATTAAAGATCACCACTTTCAGTTCGTTGGCAAGGGGTAATATTTCGGGTAAGGGTTGTTTGAATTTTTTGGGCGAAAGGCAGATCCAGTCCCATTTTCCGCTTAACGGACATGAGCCTGAAGTTTCGATATTTGTTTCAAAACCTGCTTGTTGTAATGCAGTTGTTAATTCATCTAATTGATGCATCAATGGTTCGCCGCCTGTGATAACAGTCAACGGTCGACCGTCGACCGTCGACCGTTGGCCGTTGACCGCCAAAAGAGCTTTTTCTACAATTTCATTGATATCAAACTTCGGATGCGCATCAGCATTCCAGCTTTCTTTTACATCGCACCAAACGCAACCCACATCGCATCCGCCCAAGCGAATAAAATAGGCTGCACGTCCCTGATGAAAACCCTCACCCTGTAAAGTGTAAAAGGATTCCATGACGGGTAATGTTGGATGTTGAATGCTTGATGTTAGATGTTGAATGATAAATGTTAGATTTTAAATGAAGAGATATTTTAATTATGATTGATTTTCTTGTGATGTTTTTACAATTTTTGTTAGGATTTTTATGATCTGTTCTATGTCAGTTAAGTAATTAGTATAATCAATTTTTACCAATTGACTTTTATCTAAAAGATGCAACCAGTATCTTGTTTCTCTTGCCTCTTTTGAGGCTATCGACATTTTAGCAATAAAATCTTTTTTTGTTTGTGCGGCATTTGCTTCTTCAATATTTGCACCAATACTTGTAGCACTTCTTAATAATTGTTTTGATAAAACAAACTCTTTTTGTTCGATCAAAATTTTATACAATGAAATAATTTTAATAGAAAAATTAAATGTCAATTCAAGAATAATATTTTCCTTCATTTAAAACCTAACATTTAAAATTCAACATTTAAAATTTAGCATCTATTCTTGTAAGCTTGCAAAGTATTTTTTAACAACCCCGCTATCGTCATTAAACCAACACCGCCGGGAACAGGTGTGATGGCTGAAGCCTTTGCTGCCACTTCATCGTAGGCTACATCGCCTTTGATACGAAAACCTTTTTTAGCAGTAGCATCTTCTACTCTTGTAATGCCCACATCAATGATAATGGCACCGGCTTTAACCATATCGGCTTTTACAAATTCAGGTTTTCCCAATGCTGCAACAATGATATCGCCCTGCAAACAAATTTCTTTTAAGTTAGGTGTTTGAGAATGGCAAATGGTTACTGTACAATTTCCGTATTTACTGTTGCTGCTTAATAAAATACTCATTGGCCTGCCTACAATATTACTGCGGCCAATGACCACTGCATGCTTTCCTTTTGTTGTGATATTAAAATGTTCGAGCATTAACATGATACCGAAAGGAGTTGCGGGAATAAATGTTGGTAATCCCTGTACCAATTTTCCGGCGCTGATGGGATGAAAACCATCCACATCTTTTGTTGGATCAATGGCTTCAATAATTTTTTGTTCATCGATTTGTTTGGGAAGAGGCAGTTGAACTAACAAACCATCAATGCCATCATCGTTATTTAATTCTTCGATCTTTTGCAATAAAACGGTTTCATCAATTGTATTTTCCAGTCTGACCAAAGTTGAAGTAAAACCTATCTCGGCGCAGTTTTTTACTTTGCTTGCAACATAGGTTTCGCTGGCACCGTTATTACCCACAATAATAACAGCCAAATGCGGTGCACGCTTGCCCTCGGCTAATAATTCATTCACTTTGATCTTTAAAGAATCTTTTACTGCCTGCGATGCTATTTTTCCGTCTAAAACTATCATGGGTGCAAATGTAAGCCTAAGATTATTTACTATAAATAATAGCTCTTTTGAGTAAAAGAAGATTTCATTTAAAATAGTTAGGGTTTTGTTAAATGAATAAGCAGCATTTTGAAATAAGCTAATGTCTTATGGTAAACTATCATTAGTCATAATATTGTAATCTTTTTTATAAGGGGAATTAACTTTTTATTTACATTTGATTTTATTTTTAAACCAAAACACACGCAAATGAGAAAAATTCTTTTATCCCTCGTACTTGTTTTTGGCGTTTCATTAATTGCTTTGTCTCAAACCAAGCTGGTTTCGGGTAGGGTCATTGGTGCAAATGGTCAACCGTTAGAAGGGGCAACGGTTCGCGTTGAAGGAAGTCAAACTGCTGCAACAGCAACAAATTCAAAAGGAGATTTTAGTATCACAGCTAAAGAAGGAAGTACTTTAGCTATTACGGCTATTGGTTATAAAGCAGGCAAAATTAAAGTTACTGCTGCAAGAACCAATTACAGTGTCACATTAGAAGAATCCATAAATATTATGGATGAAGTTATCGTAACTGCGGGTGGTATTAAAGCCAAACGTAAAGAGTTAGGTACTTCAAGTACTGTAATCAGGAGCGAAGTACTTACTGCAGGTAAATCGCCAAGTATTGCAGGCGGTTTGCAGGGTAAAGTTGCAGGATTACAAATTAACAATACAGGTGGTGGTGTAAATCCTAACTATCGCTTGATATTAAGAGGGCAGCGTTCTTTAACAGGTAATAATCAGGCATTGATCGTACTGGATAACGTTATCGTTCCTACTGCAATGTTGGGTAACTTAAATCCGGAAGACGTTGAGGATATTGTTGTTTTAAATGGTTCCGGTGCAGCAGCTTTATATGGTTCTCAGGCGTCTAACGGTGCCTTGATCGTTACAACAAAAAAAGGTAGGAAAGGTGTAACTCAGATAAGTGTATCTCACACTATAACTGTAGAAAAAGTTTCATTCTATCCAAAAGTTCAAACAAAGTTTGGGGCCGGTGGTACAGGTTATGGAACTGATCCTAACGGTCAGCCTGTTTTCTCTTATTTAGAAAACCAATCTTATGGTCCCGCTTTTGATGGCACTAAACGTCCTTTAGGCCCACCACTCGAAGATGGTTCTCAAGATTCTACTTATTACAGGTTTTATGATGGTCATAATAAATTTTGGGTAAATGGTATTATTAATCAGTCTGATGTTTCCTTAACTAATGGTGATGATAATTCAACTTTCTATCTGTCAGGCCAATTTGCTAATCAAAATGGTACAACGCCGGGTGATAGTTACAATCGTTCTATCCTTAGATTAAATGGTACCAGAAGACTGGGTAATTCTTTCAATATTACATACGCTACTTCTTATACTCAAAACAGGTATGACATTACTACACAAACAGCTTCTATGTATGATCAAATGTTGAACATGCCTAGTAATGTTGATATTACAAGATATTCAGACTGGCAGCATAACAAGTTTGCTAATCCAAACGGTTTCTATAATCCTTGGTATCCAAATCCTTATTTTACAGCTGCTAATAACAGATCCAAACAACGTAACGATTATTTAACTGCTAATGTGGAAGTTAAATATAATACTCCTGTAAAAGGATTAGATCTTACTGTTCGGCAGGGTATCTTTACAAGAAATTATTCTAATAAAAATACTGTTGGTGCTTTTAAATATACTGATTATGCAAAGCATACTGATGGTAGCTCTAAAACTGATATTTCGGCATCAGTAAGTGACGGTAGTAATTATACGACTGAATTATTGAGTGATGTATTTGCTCAATATAATAAGAAAGTCTCTGAATTCAATTTCAAGTTGATCGCCGGAGCACAATTCAAACAAGATGAAGCTAAATATATGGGTATTACTGCCAATGGTTTAGTAATTCCCGGATTATTTAATGTAAGCAATGGTGTTGGTACACCATCTGTTTCCGAGTCGAACTATAAAGCCACCAATATGGGCACTTATGCTGATTTGCGTATTGGCTATATGAATTATTTATTCTTACATGCTTCAGGACGTAATGACTGGACTTCTACATTATCAGTTGCTAACCGGTCTTTCTTTTATCCGGCAGTTGACTTGTCTTTCATTGCAACAGATGCATTAGATTTCTTGAAGAATAATAATACTATCAGTTATTTAAAATTAAGAGCAGGATGGTCTAAAGTAGGTCAGGTTAATTTACCTGGTTTCAGCACTACTTTTGGTGCATATTCTTTATTACCTACAGTTGCAAGTGCTAATGGTTTCCCTTATGGCTCGTTAGCAGGTTACTCAATCGGAAATACTTTAGTATCTAATAATTTGAAACCGGAAATCACAAAAGGATATGAGTTTGGTTTTGATATTAATTTATTAAAGGACATGATTACAGCCAATGTTACATGGTATAATACCAAAACAAGTAATCAAACTGTAAGTACAGGTGTTTCAAGTACAACAGGGTTCTCAAGCTTACTTACAAATACCGGTGAAACTCAAAGTTCAGGTTTAGAACTTACTGCCCATATTACGCCGATCAAAAAAAGAGATTGGACCGTAACTGTTGGAGGCAATTATACATATCTTGATAATAAGGTATTATCAATCAGCGCTGACTTACCTAAATTAGCATTGGCTACATATGGTAGTGGTGCAGGTTCTTATGCAGTACCCGGTTTAGCATTCCCTTCTATTATGGGATATGATTATTTGCGTGATGGAAGTGGACATGTAATTGTAGATGCAACAACCGGTCTTCCAACAAAATCTGATACTATTTCTGTATTAGGTAATGCTGTGGCAAAAAATAAATTAAGTTTTGACGGATCAATCAGATATAAGAATTTCCGCTTGTCATTCCTTTTTGAATATCGTGGCGGTTATCAAATATTCAACAATTTAGGCCAGGCTATGGATTGGTCTGGTACAGGTTACAGAACTGCACTCTACGATCGTCAAAGATTTGTTTTCCCGAATTCTGTAATACTTGATCCTTCAAGCGGAACTTATAAAAAGAATACAAATATTACTGTAGCTAATGGTAATGGTAATAACGGTTTCTGGACTGATGGAATTAACAGGGATGTAACTTCTAACTATGTTACTTCTGCTGATTTCTGGAAGTTAAGAGAAGTATCATTGTCTTATGAAGTGCCTTCTTCTGTTTTAGCTAAAACTAAATTTATTAAGGGCCTTATTATCAGTGTTCAGGGACGTAATCTGGCTGTTTGGATGGCTAAGGATAATTATTATACCGATCCTGAATACAGTGATTCAGGTAATGATAGTAATGGGGTTGGTTTAACAGGTTATCAAACGCCTCCGTCTAAATATTTTGGAGCAACCGTATCTCTTAAATTTTAATTGATACAAAACAAAATTGAAATGATATAAATCATGAATAATATGAAAAAAATAACAGCAATAATTTTATCAGGAATGGTCTTATTAGGCTCTTCCTGCTCAAAATATCTGGATATTAATAATAATCCAAATCAGGCCACTTCTGCTACACCGGAATTATTATTGCCGCAGGCAATAACTTATACGGCTACTAATTTAAGTTCTTTTAATTCGTATGGTGCACAGGTAGGCGGTTATTCTGCAAATGCCGGCGGTTACGGCGGATTTGGTACGGCTATTACTTATAATTTTAGCTCAAGTGATTATCAAGGATTATTTACAGGTACATACGATAATTTGGAAGATTTCCAAAGTATACTTGATCAAACAAGCGGCATTGCTACTTATAGTTACTTCAATGCTACTGCACGGATCATGCGTGCATTTAATTTCCAATTATTAGTAGATACCTATAATGATGTTCCTTATACAGATGCCTTAAAAGGTGCTACTAAACTTACACCAACATATACTGCTGCTGCGGTAATTTATAAAGATCTGGCAGCACAAATAGATACTGCTTTAGCAACTATTGCTACCGGTGCGGCAACACCAAGTGTAGTTCCATTAGGTACAGCTGATGTTCTTTTTGGGGGTGATATGACAAAATGGAAACAATTTGCCAATACCCTTAAATTAAGAATCATGGTTCGTGGTAACGGTAAGGTTACGTTTAATAACTCAACGTTTGATGCAGCCGGGTTCTTAACTACCGACGCTTTAATTAACCCGGGATATACCAGAGATAATGGTCGTCAAAATCCAAAATGGAATAATTGGGCTTGGTCTTACACTGGTTCTGCAGGCAATAAAGCATGGATGCCTACAACTTTTGCAAGAGGTTTTTATGACGGGTATAAAATTACTGATAATGGCAGAGGCAAAGCTACTTATTATCAGTTCCCTGTTACTCCAACCAATCAATTGGGTAATGAAAGTACCAGTGTAACCCCTTCTCCCGAAGGTAGTTTTTGGTATCCAAGTTCCAGCAGGGTAGGAACAACAGCTGGTAATGCAACCGGAACTCTGAAAGGACCAAATGCAGGTATGCCTGCTATTACTGCTGCTGAAAGTTATTTTATACAGGCAGAAGCTGCTTTAAAAGGAATTATTTCAGGAAGTGTAAGCACCTTATTTAATAAAGGTATTGTAGCCTCTTTTAATTATTTGTATCAACTGCCTGATGGTACAATTTCAGGTAATCCTACAGGAGATGCTGCCACTTATTTAACTGATAACCCAACGAGCTATTTGGTTAATTTTTCATTAGCAACTACCACTGCTCAACAATTGGAAGCAATCATCACACAAAAATGGATTGCTTTAAATTTTGTGAATAGTGAGGAAAGCTGGAATGATTATCGCCGTACCGGATATCCTACTTTAAATAATGCTCCAGGAGCAACTGCTCAGCAAACATTTGCTTCAAAAGTATCTCAAAGTACACGGCCCGATCATTTACCAACAAGAATTTTATATCCTCCAACTGAAGGATCTTATAATTCAGCTAATGTTCCAAAAAATATTAGTCCATACAGTTCATTAATATTCTGGGCTCAATAAACCTTAAATTTTAAGATAATGAAAAATACTAAAATAAAAATTTTAATGGTTGGGTTAGTTACAATAATTCTTGTTTCATGTTTAAAGCAAGGAACAATGAATACCGATCCTGCTAATTCCAACAATGTAATCGAATTCGCAAATACGGGCGATAATCTTGTGAGCAATGGCGGGGTACCGGGATTTTACACAGATCTTGGAAGTGTTGCAGCCGGAGCAAGTAAAACATTTAATATAAATGTACACTATGCCGGAGTTGGTAAAGCACCAAGCGATATTACTGTTACATTAGCAATAGATGCTGCAACATTGGCGTCATATAATGCTAATAACGGTACCAATAAGGTAACTCCTCCTGCAACAGTATATAGTTTCCCAACATCTGTAATAATTAAGGCGGGAACAAGTCAAACAACTGTTTCTGCAACGATCACAGTTAGTCCTGATTTTGATTTTAATAAAGCTTATGGTATTCCTATTAAAATTACCAATGTTTCGTCAGGAACAATCAGTGCAAACTATGGTACAGTAGTTTATTCTTTTGGTGTTCGTAATATTTATGATGGAGCTTATACTCAAACCGGAACAATGGTTGATTTGGCAAATGGGGGGCTTCATGGATATTATCCTAATAGTGTTGGTTTACAAACCAGTGGTGCTACACAAGTTCAGGTTTACGATAACACAATTGGTGGAGTTTACCATGCTATATTAAGCGGAACTTCTTTATCTTATTATGGGGCTTTTGGAGTTGTTTTTAACTTTGATGCCAATAATAATGTGATAAGTGTTGTAAACAATTACGGTCAACCTGCTTCCAATGGACGTTATGCCCAAATAGACCCAACAGGTGTAAATAAATGGGATCCTGCTACTAAAACATTAAAGGTTAAGTACTTTATGTACCAGCCAAGTGTTGTTCCGGTAGGGCCACGTGTTACTTTTGATGAAACATACACCTATACTGGGGTACGTTAATATTTTAAGGTGATATAATTAATAAAAAAAGGCTACTGTTTACAGTAGCTTTTTTTATTAATTCACATTAAAATATTTTAGAAGTTATTGTTTTTTATGTAGCTTCACATTAAAATATTTCAGGAACTATAAACCTTGTTTTATGAAGAAACAGATAATTTGTTTGATTATTGTAGTGTTTGGTTATTTACAGTTAACAGCACAAAATGAAGTATGGAATAAAAAAAGAATCTCTGCTTCTTTAGTCGAAAATTTTGTTGTTTCGCCTGCTCAAAAAAAAGTAAAGAATGGAGAATATTTTGTTATAAATGATAAAAAGCAAGAATTAGTAAGAGGGAAATTTAAAGATGGCAAGAAAGACAGTGTGTGGAATTTTTTTAATAAGAACGGGGAAATCATTCAGCAGTTTGATTACAGAAATAATAAAATGTTGTATAATGTTATTGATGAGACTTCGATAGTAAAAGAAAAATTTACAATCGATACTACAGTTACAGGAACTTTAAAAGTTATTCCTGCAAGAAAAATAGGTGGTGTTAATTACGGTTTTTATCTTTTATACAATGAAAAGTCTTTGCCTGTTCAGGTAAAACAACAACAAGATGATGTGTTGATGGAATATGTTTTTACTATTTCTGATACAGGAAATTTAGAAGAATGGCATATTGTTTTTTCATCAAGATTTTATAATGATGATATCAAAATGTCGATTCGGGGTTTACCGTCTGATGCCTACGAATTTACACCCGCAATGATTGATGGCAAACCTGTAAGAAGTAAAGTTGTTTATCAAATACCGCTTAATATTAATCAGGCAAGAGACAAAGGAACTTACAATATACCAACACATCAAAATTGATGGCATAGAAAATAGTTTAAATGATTAGCTTTGATTTTTTAGTAATCATAAAAAAAAGTCATGGCCGATCAACAACAACCCAACCAGCTTAATATCGAAATCAGTGAAGAAATTGCAGAAGGCAGTTATGCCAATCTTGCCATCATCACACATAGTCACGCTGAATTTGTAATTGATTTTGTGAATGTGATGCCCGGCACTCCTAAGAGTAAAGTAAAAAGCAGGATCATTTTTACACCCATGCACGCCAAACGTTTTATGAAGGCGATGATCGATAATATCGAAAAATATGAAGCAGTGAATGGCAGCATACAAGATCTAGAACAGATTGAAATACCAATGAATTTTGGCGGACCAACGGCGCAAGCTTAGTTGAGTCGGGAGTCTTGAGTCGGGAGTTAGGAGTCTTCAGTCAGGAGTCGAGATCTGGGAGTTAAGAAAATTTATCAGGGTTATTTATCATGAACCAAATTAATTTACCGACCTCAGTATTTAATGAAGTTAATCTTTCGTATTCTTCAGCAGCAAGATATTTGCAGTCGTTAGAAAAATCTAACCATACCTGTGTTTCAGTATTTTCAGTTTCGGAATCATTTAGCTTGCTGATAAAATAATCTTTGTAACATCTTCTTCTGTATGCCTCAACAATATTTGTACAAACAGATCTTGATGATCTTCTGATTTGATCGATCAAAGAATATTTTTCTTCACTTGGAAACTCTTTTGTGATAACAAATATTTCCATGGCTAATTCATATGCTTTCTTAAAAGCAAATAGTTCTTTATAATGTCCCATAGATTATAATTTAAACGTCTCCCGACTCCTGACTCTCGACTCATAACTCCCGACTCTTAAAGTATTCCTTCGTCGGCAAAACTTAAATAACCTTCGTCACTTACAATGATGTGATCGGTAACAACAATGTCAAAATATTTTGCAGCTTCTTTTATTTTATAGGTTAGATCTTCGTCCTGTTTGCTTGGTTTTAAGCTGCCGCTTGGATGATTATGCGAAAGGATAATGGCTGTGGCATTATGTTCCAGCGCTTTCTTTAAGATGATTCTCGGATCGGCAATAGTTGCTGTGATGCCTCCTTCACTGATTATTTCGTGATGCAAAATTTTATTGGCACGGTTTAAAAATACTACTGTAAATACTTCATGCTTTTTATATTGCAATTGCGAACGCAGATATTCGGCAATGTCTTTACTGCTGAGAATAATATTTTTTTTCTTTTCACTGCTGTCTCGCCGGATGCCTAATTCCAGAGCTGCTGCAATGCTGATAGATTTTGCTTCTCCCAATCCCTTTATTTTTAATTGCAGGTATTCCCGCACAGAAAGCTTCCTTAATTTTTGCAGATCGTTATCTACAGCTGCCAATAAATCTTTTGCAAGGTCAACAGCAGTTTTATCTTTTGTTCCGTTATTGATAAGGATAGCCAACAGTTCCGAATTGCTTAATGATGCAGCGCCTTTCAACATTAATTTTTCTCTGGGTCGGTCATCTTCGGCCCAATCTTTAATAGATAATTTTTCCATGAACTTATTTTTAAGTATTCTGCCAAAATATTCTTTAATTTATTTTACAAAAATGATTTCAAAATTGAAATATCAGAGCAAAGGATAGCACACTGATAACACAGATGAAACAGATATATGCTGATAATTTTAATATTCTTAATCAAAAAAGCAGATTAAGGCGGATAATGCTGCGAAGCGGCATCAAATCCGTTATCATCCGTACATTCTGTGTCATCTGTGTTCTATTGGTTTTAAAACTAAAAGTAATTTATATTTAATTTTAACTGACTACTTATATACAATTATTCATGGGGGAGAATATGCAAAGAAAATCCCTTGTGATTACAAGGTTAAAAAATTAATTCAAAGCAATTTACAATTTCTTCTTCTAATCTTTATCTTCGCCGCAACTCATCAGTCTATGAACCCATCAGTAAAAATTTTTTCAGGTATTGGTTCGCGAAAGCTGGCAGAAAAGATTTCTCAACGCTTCGGGGCCCCATTAGGAAAAATTAATATTCAAAAATTCAGCGACGGCGAATTTCAACCCATCTTCTTAGAAAGTATTCGCGGCGATTATGTTTTTTTAGTGCAAAGCACGTACGCGCCTACCGATAATTTAATGGAATTGTTATTGATGATCGATGCCGCCAAACGTGCCAGTGCGTATAAGATTATTGTGGTGATCCCTTATTACGGTTATGCACGTCAGGACAGGAAAGACAAGCCCCGTGTGGCCATCGGAAGTAAACTGATCGCTACTTTATTGGAAGCGGCCGGCGCCGACAGGGTGATTACAATGGATCTTCATGCACCGCAAATACAGGCATTTTTCGATATTCCGGTGGATCATTTGGATAGTTCAGCAATTTTTATCCCTTATATCGAACAACTTAAACTGCAAAACCTTACTTTTGCGGCCCCTGACGTAGGAAGTACCAACAGAGTGAGAGAGATATCGAGCTTTTTTAATGCTGAAATGGTGATCTGTGACAAGCATAGAAAACGTGCAAATGAGATAGCCAGCATGGTGGTGATTGGGGAAGTGAAAGACAGGGACATTGTGTTGATAGATGATATTTGCGATACCGGCGGAACATTGGCAAAAGCAGCGAGCTTGTTAATCGAAAAGGGAGCTAAAAGTGTAAGGGCATTGTGTACGCACCCTGTGTTGAGTGGAAATGCTTACGAAAATATTGAAAACAGTGTGTTGGAAGAATTAGTGGTTTGCGATACGATCCCTTTGAAACAGGAAACAAAAAAAATAAGAGTTCTTTCAGTAGCCGATTTGTTTGCAATAGCCATCAGAAATGCTTATGAAAATAAGAGTATCACCAGTCTCTTTATTCATTCGCAATTAAGAGGAAGAGATAAGCAAGGGTAGATGCTAAATGTGTTGAATGTTACATGATGAATTTTAAATTTATCAAACTTTCAATTACTGACTTTCGGACTTTTTTACAACATAGTTCTTTAATATAAACAAATATAAAAAATGAAAACGATTACAATCGAAGGACAACTGAGGACCGACTTTGGCAAAAAAGCCACCCGCCAACTTCGCTCTCAGGAATTAGTGCCAGGTGTAATTTACGGGGGTGCTCAGGAGATTAATTTCTCTGCTCCGGCTAAGGCTTTCAAGCCATTAGTGTACACTGCAGAATTCCAGTTAACAGAAGTTAAAGTAGATGGCAAAAAGTATCAATGCATTTTGAAAGATCTGCAATTTGATAAAGTAAGTGATGATCTGATTCACGTTGACCTATTAGAATTGGTTGGCGACAAAAAAGTAGTTGCTACACTTCCTATTAAATTTACAGGTGTTTCTGTAGGTGTAAAAGAAGGTGGTAAGCTGATCACTAAAATGAAATCTTTAAAAGTAAAATGTTTACCTAAACATTTAAAAGAATTCATAGAAGTAGATATAACTAATTTGGAATTGAATGGCAACATTCGTGTTGAAGATGTAAAAGACGCCAATCTTGAAATATTGAATTCACCACGTATCCCAATCGCATCAGTTGTGTTGACCAGACAATTGAAACAGGAAGAAGCTTCTGCTCCAACAGCTTCTGCACCTGTTGCTGCCGCTGCGCCTGCTGCAAAAGCTGCTGCACCTGCAAAAGATGCGAAGAAGAAATAATAATTTAATTCTTGCAATAGTAAAATCCCTCAACATTCATGAGGGATTTTTTTGTTTCAAACGTTAATTAAGTAGTCTGTCAAAATAATCTTTGATTTATTTTATTGCAACGATTTCTAAATTGAAATATCGGAGCGAAGGATAGCACACCGATAACACAGATGGAACAGATATAGCTGATATTTTAATATTCTTAAAATCAAAAACAGCTTAGCCAGATAATGCTGCAAAGCAGCATTCAATCCGTTATCATCCGTACATCCCGTGTCATCTGTGTTCTATTGCTTTTAAAACTAAAACTAATTTATATTTAATTTTGATGAAGTACTTAATACTTTTTTTATCCTCCTTAAAACTACTGAACCAATAAACTATTAAACCAATAAACTTCTATTTTTACAATCATGAATAAATTTCTGATCATAGGTTTGGGTAATGTTGGAACAGAATATCATCGTACCCGTCACAATATTGGATTTGATGTGGTGGATGCATTTGTATTAAAGCATGGCGGTATGTTTCAGTTGGGACGATTGGCTTATGTGGCAGAAATAAAATGGAAAGGGAAAATGTTTATCTGCATAAAACCTACCACATACATGAATCTGAGTGGAAAGGCTTTTAAATACTGGATGGATAAAGAAAAAATTGCAATAGAAAATACAATAACCATTGTTGATGATGTGGCATTACCACTTTCCAAACTCAGGCTTCGTCCCTCGGGAAGCGATGGCGGTCACAATGGTTTACGCGATATACAATTAACTATCGGTACCGATCAATATCCCAAATTAAGATTTGGTACAGGAAATAATTTTCCCAAAGGCATGCAGGTAGAGTTTGTTTTGGGCAGATGGTGGCCCGAAGAACAAGCCATTGTGCAGCAAAAAACAGAGAAATGTTTAGAGGTTATCGAGGCATTTGCAACGGTTGGTATTGAAAAGGCAATGAACATGGTAAATAACCTATCCTTCAGCGGCACACAATAAAATCTTCTTTTTTGAGTTATAGTTAGCGAAAATATAATCCAAGTAATCATCCAAACTGATTATCGGCTATTCTTAGCCACTAAAGTTTCGGTTACTTAATTACTATTTAATGCAACAACTATGAAAATATTCTGCGTTGGAAGGAATTACGCCGACCATGCGAAAGAATTGGGTAATGCCATTCCGGAAGAGCCTGTAATATTCATGAAGCCCAAAAGTGCTTTATTGCAGAGCCATGCCCCATTCTTTTATCCCGAATTCTCAAACGAACTTCATTATGAAGCCGAATTGGTTTTGCATATCTGCAAAAACGGGAAATATATTCCCGAACGCATTGCCAATAAATTCTACAATAAACTTACTGTTGGTATCGATTTTACTGCCCGCGATATCCAGGCCGAATTAAAGAAAAAAGGATTGCCCTGGGAAAAAGCTAAAGCCTGGGATAATTCGGCTGTAGTTGGAAAATGGGTTGATATAACTCCCGACATTCTTAAAAACCCTATCAATTTTTCTTTACTCAATAATAATGAAACAGTGCAGCAAGGAAACAGTAAAGACATGATTTTTTCTTTTGATTTTATCGTATCACATATATCAAACTATTTCTCGTTAAACATCGGCGATTTGGTTTTTACAGGAACACCTGCAGGCGTAGGCGAATGTGTTGTTGGTGATAAACTGGAGGGTTACCTGGAAAAAGAAAAAATGTTTGAAGTAGAGATCAAATAAAAAATTGTAAACCTGATAAAATAATGTTGAATCGAGATACATTGATAACTGCATACAAGCTGATGGTTTCGGCCAAAGCTATGAGCGACATATACGATGCAAACCGCGAGGTTTGTAAGTATGTGCATTCAACATCTCGTGGCCATGAAGCAATACAAATTGCAACAGGTTTACAAATGCAATCATGCGATTGGTTAAGTCCGTATTACCGCGACGACAGCATGTTGATCGCATCGGGGTTTACACCATACGAGCTGATGTTACAATTGTTGGCAAAAAAAGATGATCCTTTTTCTGCTGGCCGTTCTTATTATTGTCATCCTAATAACAGAGCAGAAGGAAAACCGGGAATCATCCATCAAAGCAGTACAGCAGGCATGCAAGCCATACCCACAACGGGTTTGGCACAAGGCATTCAATATATCGAGCAACAGGATCTGGCGCTTTTAAAAAAATGTGATACAGGAGAACGACCTGTTGTGGTTTGTTCTATGGGCGATGGTGCCGTAACAGAAGGAGAAGTAAGCGAAGCATTGCAATTTGCCGTATTGAAACAATTACCGATCATTTATTTAGTGCAGGATAATCAATGGAGCGCCAGTGCAAGTGCAGAAGAAACACGTGCCATGAATGCGTATGAATTTGCAGAAGGCTTTAAGGGATTAAAACGGATGCAATGCGATGGCAGCGATTTTATACGCAGCTTCGAAACAATGAGCCTTGCTATTGCTTATGCAAGAAACGAACGCAAACCTGTTTTGGTACATGCAAAAGTTCCGTTATTGGGCCATCACAGCAGTGTTGTACGAAAAGAATTTTACAGGAGCCGAGAAGATCTATTGAAACATGGTTTATATGATCCGCTTCCAAAACTTCGGTTATTGTTAACTGGTATTGGATTAAACGAACACGAAATAAACGAAATAGAAAATATTGCACAACATGAAGTAGCAACTGCATTTGAAAAAGCTGTTGCTGCTGCTGAACCCGATGCCCGGTCGGTAGAAGAAAATGTTTTTGTTCCAACAAAAATAAAAGAAGAAAAGGGGCAAAGGATACCAAAGAGCGGCGAAAAAGTTATGATGGTGGATGCAGCTTTGCATGCAATAGAAGAGATTATGGAAGAATATCCTGAAGCAGTTTTATACGGACAGGATGTTGGAAAAAGAATGGGCGGTGTGTTTAGGGAAACGGCCATGCTTGCAGAAAGGTTTGGAGAGAAACGGGTATTTAATACAGCCATCCAGGAATCGTATATTGTTGGTTCAACTGTTGGTATGAGTGCATTGGGATTGAAACCAATTGTAGAAGTACAATCAGGCGATTATATTTTTCCGGCATTCAATCAATTGGTAACAGAAATATCCAAATCGAGTTATTTATCCAATGGTAAATTTCCTATACAGATGATTTTGCGTGTGCCTGTTGGTGCATATAGCGGTGGAGGACCTTATCACAGCGGAAGTATTGAAAGTACTTTATTGAGTATTAAGGGAATCAAGATCGCTTATCCTTCCAATGCAGCCGATATGAAAGGAATTATGAAAGCAGCTTTTCACGATCCTAATCCTGTTATCATTCTCGAACATAAAGGTTTGTACTGGAGTAAAGTAAATGGAACAGAAGATGCCAAATCGATTGAACCATCGAAAGATTATATTTTTCCTTTAGGCAAGGGACTTGTTTCATTACAGGCCGATATCAATAAAGTGAAACGCGGCGAAACAGTTTGTATCATTACTTATGGAATGGGCGTGCACTGGGCAAAGAATGCTGCCAAAAAATTCCCGGGTCAGGTTGAGGTAGTTGATCTGCGTACGTTATACCCATTAGATGAAGAATTAATATTTGAATCGGTTACCAAACATGGTAAAGTAATTGTGTTGAGTGAAGAACAGCAAAATAATTCATTTGCCGAGGCATTATCGCTTCGGATATCCAATCATTGTTATCATTTTCTTGATGCAAAAGTTGAAGTTGTGGGTGCATTGAATTTGCCTGCAGTGCCCGTCAATCTTGCATTAGAAGCGGCTATGCTGCCAACGGTTGAAAAAGTAAAAGACCGTATTGCCAAACTTTTAGCATACTAAACTTTCTCCTTTTATTTATTCCTTTATATTTGCAGCCCAAAATGGCGGGGTAGCTCAGGTGGTTAGAGCGTTGGATTCATAACCCAAAGGTCTCGGGTTCAACTCCCGATCCCGCTACTGAAAGGGAATTATCATCAAAAAAATGATAATTCCCTTTTTATTTTCTGCATTATTTAAACTTTCGGTTATCCGATTTTTTTTTAGTTTTAAACACTGATGAGAAAATATTTTTTATCATATTTGCTTGTTGTTACTTCTTACTGTATTGCTCAGAATCTTCCTGTTAAGTATTTAGGCATTGAAAACGGTTTATCAAATAATGCTGTTACCTGTATTTATAAAGATAGCAATGGATTTATGTGGTTTGCTACATATGACGGACTGAATAAATACGATGGTAATTCATTTACAATTTTCAGAAACAGGATTGATGATAGTACTTCCCTCATGGGTAATGAAGTGTATACGATTACCGGTGATTTAAGACATAATTTATGGATTGGTGGAAGAAATGGTGCATGTATCTATCATCCTGCAACGAATTTATTTTCACCTATCAGATATTTTCCTTTCAATAGTTCATTAAATAAAAAAATTGATTTTACAGTTTCCGGAATATATGTTCAAAAAAATGGATCTATTTTTATTGCATCTATTGATGAGGGTGTCTTGTTGTTTAAACCCAATAGCGATATTGGAAGTCAGATTGCTTTATTAGATGGAACATCTAGAAGGAATCATTATAAAGTAAACACGATTCGGATAAATGATAAAAATGGTGATGTCTGGTTGTTTGTTGATGATGTGGGATTGTGCAAGTACGATAAGAAAGATAATAATATAAAAGTTGTTAGTAGAAATGCAAGACAAGGGAACTGTCTTGAAATCGACAATGACCAGAATTTGTGGTTGGGTAGTAACAAAGGATTGTACAAATACATGCCCGCCACCAATACTTTTTCTGATAATTATTTTAAAGGCAATTACAGAATTACAGATCTATATATTGCCCGAACAGGTATATTGTGGATTGCATCTGATGGCAAAGGTGTATTGCTAATGGATTTAACCTCCAAAAAATTAAAGCCTTTATTATCTGCTGATGGTAAAGAAATTTTGAACAGCAGTTCTATTCTTAATCTTTTCGAAGATGAAGAAGGAAGAAAATGGATCAGCACTTTACGAGGTGGTATCAATGTGATTGAGGCAAAAGAAAACCCGTTTAAGTCTGTTGTGTACAACGATAGCAGAATTAAAAACCCGAATATTAATTTTGTTTCTTCTTTTGCAGAAGCTTCTGATGGGAATATTTGGATAGGTTCTAATGGCAGCGGGTTAAGATGTTGGAATAGAAATAAAAACACGTACACGTTTTATTATAATGATGCTAATAATAATAGATCCTTACGCAGCAATCTTGTTACATCGGTTATTGAAGATTATAAAAACACTATTTGGGTATCTACATGGTATGGCGGTGTAAATCGTTTTGATAAAGCAACCAATAGCTTCGAACATTATAGTTGTTATAATCCATTCACAGATTTAGAAGAAAAACAGGTTTGGTTCTTATACGAAGACAGAAATAAAAATCTTTGGGCAAGTACAAGTAATGATGGAACACTTTACAAGTTAAACAGGGCATTGAATCAGTTTGAGCTATTCGATAAACAGCTTGTAAATATTCAATGCCTTGCGGAAGACAAAGAGGGAAATTTATGGGGTGGTAATTATTCTTCTTTAATAAAAATAGATAAGCAAAACAAAAAACATATCACATATCATATTGGGTATACCGTAAGATGTATTCATGAAGATAAGTTTGGAAATTTTTGGGTAGCTACGCAAGGTGACGGATTACTATTGTTCAATAGAAAAGATGGGTCGTATACAAGATTTGACGAAACCAAAGGACTTCAATCAAATAGTATTTTAAGAATTCAGGAAGACACCCATGGAAATTTATGGATGAGTTCTTTTACCGGGTTAATTAAATATGATGCAAAAGAAAAAATATTTATTAAATTTTCAAGATCAGATGGCTTGCAAAGCAATCAGTTTAGTTTTAATGGTTCGGCGATTTTAAAATCAGGCGAGCTGTTATTTGGAGGTATCAAAGGATTTAATATTTTTTATCCTGACAGTGTTTACACTTCTTCGCTGAAACCTAACGTTTTTCTCACAGCAGTTCATATTAATGGCGAACCCATCGAATCCAATATCAATCACATAACCAAAATTGATTTAGATAAAGTAACAGAATTAACTATCCCATATGATAAAGCATATATTTCGCTTGACTTTGTTGCTCCGGAATATAGTGCTCCCGATAAAATACGTTATAGCTATTATTTGGAAGGATGGGATAAAAAATTTAATACTGTTAATGCAGAGCATAGCGTTACTTATTCTCATTTACCCGAAGGGAGCTATTATTTTAAAGTAAAAGTTTCAGATATATTTGGCATTTTAGGCAATGAAACACAATTGCTTAAAATTAAAGTGTTGCCGCCATGGTACAGGACATGGTGGGCTTATCTTTTTTATTTGGGATTGGCTACTGTATTAATATATATATATGTAACCTATAAAAGTAACCAGCACAGATTAAAGTATGAAGTAAATCTTGCAAAGCTCACTATTGAAAAAGAAAAAGAACTCACTGAAAAAAAGATGTCGTTCTTCACATATATATCACATGAGTTCAGAACGCCGCTTACACTTATCATAAATCCGTTGAAAGAAATTGTATTAGGAAAGGATGATGTAGAAGAAAAAAAAGGTTTAACAGTGGTGTACCGGAATGCAAAAAGGTTATTGAGCCTTGTAGATCAATTGCTTTTGTTTAGAAAAGTGGAAGCCGATGAGCAACATTTGAAAACTGAAATGTTCAGCATTGCAGATTTGTGTAACGATGTGTATCTGTGTTTTCAACAACATGCAGTATCAAAAAATATCAATTTTTCGATTGAAGGAATTGAAAATAAAACAAACATCATTGCTGATAAAGAAAAAATCGAAATCATTTTATTCAATCTTCTTTCTAATGCATTCAAGTTTACACCAAATGGCGGCATCATTTCATTACGGTTAGATGAAAAAGAAAAACAAATTGAGATTATTGTTTCGGATAGCGGATGCGGTATATCAGAAGATGTAAGCCACCGGATGTTTCAACCTTTTTATCAGGTTAAAACTAAAGAAGGAAATCACCCTACCGGCTTTGGCATTGGCCTTTATTTATCAAAAAAACTGGCAGAAGCCAATGGTGGTACCCTTTCCTTTACAAGTGAAGAATATAAGGGTACAACATTTGTCTTAACGCTTCAGAAATCAGATACTGTTGAATCGGAAAATGTTTCAGTATCTGAAATAAAAGGAAATTCATTTTTGGAAGAATTGGTAGAAGACCTTGCATTGGAAAAAAGTTCATTAACCGAAACGGGGTATCCTCAAAATAAATCGGATATAATCAATAAACTAACATCTGGATTGCCTGCAATGCTGATTGTGGATGATAATAAAGATATGCGTGACCTCTTAAAACAAATTTTTAATAGCAGTTTTAATATTTATGAAGCTGAAGATGGCGACGATGGTTACGAATGTGCCAAAAAAGAGATACCTGACATTATTATCAGCGATATTATGATGAAAAGGATGAATGGTATTGAGTTTTGCAGCAAAGTAAAATCGGATACTGCCATTGGCCATATTCCTGTTATTCTTTTAACAGCCAGTTCGTCTACTGAAATTAAATTAAAAGGCATTGAAGGTGGCGCAGAAGATTATATTACCAAACCATTCGACAAAGAAATTATTGTTGCAAGTGTAAAAAATATTTTAAGCAGAAGAAACAGGTTGCAACAATATTTTTTTAATACGGTTACATTGCAGCCCAATTTTAATATTGATAATGAGTATAAAGATTTTATTGAACAGTGCATAAAAATTACTGAGAAACATATTGATGATCCTGATTTTACAATCAAAACCTTCTCAAGAGAAATAGGCATGAGCCATCCCAAATTATATAAAAAGGTAAAATCGGTTTCCGGACTTTCTGTAAATGTATTTATACGTTATTTGCGTTTAAGAAAAGCTGCAGAACTTCTAATTAATACCAACAAAACCATTAATGAGGTTACCTACGAAGTTGGTTTCAGGGATATTAAATATTTCAGAGAGCAATTTAATAAGTTATTCGAAATAAATCCATCCGAGTACATCAAACGTTATCGAAAACCATTAGGCAATAAATCTAATACCTGATTTCTTGCGTCACATCTTTTTGGTCTTTATTGTTTTGCTCTAATAAATTGTAATGGTTTAATAGTACACTGCATTTAAAAATGTATTTTTTACACTTTTTAATGACAGGAGGGCTTTTTTGATGAATTTCCCCCTCATTATATACCATTTGTCCCCCCATGTGATATGCGTTGAATGATGAAATTTGACTGTCTTTAGTACGGTCTATTGCCAAAATATTATTTAATCTTAAAAACGATTGCTTATGAACAAGCTTAACACTTTTAGCTTTTGCAGCTCCAGAATTTTTATTAAAAACGATTGTCAATTTAAAATTTACTCAAATCTTTAAAATGCCAGCAATGAAAAAATTTCTATTTCTATTACAATTCCTGCTACTGAGTGCAGGTTTATTCGCTCAAACAAAAATTATAACCGGTACCGTTACCGATGCTGAAACCGGAGAGCCGATTGTAGGCGCTTCTGTTCGTGTGGCAGATACAAAAAGAGGTACTGTAGCTGATGAAAAAGGTAATTTTAAATTACAGTTACCTGCTTCATCTACCGGAATGTTATTAATTACAGGGGTAGGTTATAAAACAGCTGAAATTAAGGCACAGGATGGTGTTGTGCATGTAAAACTGGTTGCCGTAAACAAATTATTAAATGATGTTGTAGTGGTTGGTTATGGTACTAAAAAGCGATCAGACATTACCGGTGCAGTTGTTTCGGTACCTAAAGCAAGATTATCTGATTTGCCTGTAACCAATGTATTGCAGTCATTGGAAGGTGCTGTTGCAGGATTAAATATTACTACAACTTCATCTGTTCCCGGAAGTTCTCCGTCGATAGTTTCAAGAGGCAATAATTCAATCAATGCGGGATCATCACCTTATATTGTTATTGATGGTATCCCGGTTATCCAAACTGCAGGTGGTAATTATAATAACATCAATCCAAATGATATAGCTTCCATCGAAGTTTTAAAAGATGCATCTGCCACAGCTATTTATGGTGTTAAAGGTTCGAGCGGAGTTATTCTCATCACAACAAAAAGAGGAGTTACCGGTAAACCTGTAATTCGGTATAATGCTTATGGTGGTGTTGAAGAATTGGCACATATTCTTCGCCCACGTAGTGGCCCGGATTATGTTCAGAAATATGCAGATTATATGAAACAAACAGGGCAACCACAAACCAATCCTGTACCAAACTATGGCGAATTGGCTAATTATAATGCAGGTAAAACAACAGATTGGTTAAGTGTTGCTTCACAGCAAGGAATCATTACAGATCATAACCTCAGTATTTCAGGTGGAACCCAGGATATTAAGTATTTTGTTTCAGGTGAGTATATGAATCAAAAAGGTGTGGTTAAAGGATATCAATATCACCGGGCCAGTATAAGATCTAATCTGGATATAAATGTTACTAATTTTTTAACGGTTGGTATGTCATCTTTCTTTGCATCCAATAATTATGATGGTGGCAGAGCTAATTTATTGTTTGCAACAGCAATGAGCCCTTATGGCACTGTGTACAATGCAGATAGAACTTATGCTATCTATCCAATGTATCCCGAATTGCTTTATACAAATCCAATGTTAGGTTTAACTACAGATAGGATCAGTCGTACCTATAATTTTAATGGTAATGCATATGCCGAAGTTAAATTCTCCGGTAAATTAAAAGGATTGAAATACCGTTTGAATGCAGGTTATATTTATTTTCCTGAACGTTACGCAAACTATACCGGCAGAGCAGCTAATGATTTAATAGGTACAGCAAGTATTACAAATGCTCATACCAATAATTACACCATTGAAAATATTATTACTTATACAAAAGACTGGAAAAAAAATCATGTAGATTTTACAGGTTTATATAGTTCTCAGGAAAGAAATTATATCACCACTACTGCAGGAGCATCAGGTTTTATTAACGATATCATCAGCTTTAATAATTTAGGTGCAGGTGCAACACAAACAAGCAGTTCTTATAGCGACAGATATGGTGCAAACTCTCAAATGGGTAGAATTAATTATGCTTATGATGGTAAATATTTGTTTACAGCAACAGCCAGAAGAGATGGTGCATCTGTATTTGGTGGTAATGCAGATAAATATGGTGTGTTCCCTTCAGTTGCATTTGGCTGGAATGTTACCAGAGAAAAATTTATGCGAAATGTTTCATTTGTTGATAACATGAAACTGAGAGTTTCTTATGGTAAAACCGGTAATGAAGGTGTGGGCGTTTATCAAACAATTACTACAGATAATGCAGTACGTTATCCATTTAATGGTTTAAGTACGATTGGGGTAACTGCAGGTAATTTGGGTAATGCAAACCTACATTGGGAAAATACCAAAACATTAAATATCGGACTCGACTTCGCCGTTCTTAAAAACAGGATCAATGGTACCGTTGATTTCTATAATAGTAATACTTACGATTTATTACTGAGGAGAAGCCTTCCTATTATTACCGGATATTCTTCTGTATGGGATAATATGGGACAATTATCTAATCAGGGTATAGAGCTTTCATTAAATACTCAAAATGTTGTTACCAAAGATTTCAAATGGGAAACTTCCATTGTATTTGCAGCTAACAAAAATAAAATTATAGACCTCTACGGTGATAAAAAAGATGATTTGGGAAACAGATGGTTTATCGGCCATCCTATAAACGTTGTATATGATTATGTAATGCAAGGTATATGGCAAGTAGGTCAAGATCCTTCTACCCAAGATCCGGGATCAAAACCGGGCGATCTTAAATTCAAGGATTTAAATGGTGATGGTAAAATTGATGGTACAAATGATAGAACTATTATTGGTCAAACAGTTCCGAAATGGACTGGTGGATTAACCAACACTTTTCATTACAAGAATTTCAACTTAAACATCTTTATTCAAACTGCTCAGGGAATGACGAAAGGTAATCCAGATTTGAATTATAATGATGAAACAGGAAGAAGAAATACACCTGCAGAAGTTGGATATTGGACATCAACTAACAATAACAATACCAGGCCGGCATTATCTTATAACAATACAAGAGGTTATGGTTATGCAAGCGATGCCAGTTATACAAGAATTAAAGATGTTACATTAAGTTATGTATTTCCGCAAAAAATGATGGATAGAGCTCATTTGGGAAGTTGTACAATTTACCTGAGCGGACGTAATCTGTACACTTTTACCAAGTGGATAGGATGGGATCCTGAAAACAATTATTCGTACCGGGGTTCTGGAGATTGGACTAACAATTATCCTTTGACCCGTTCATTTGTTTTCGGAGCAAATATTTCTCTTAAATAAAAACTGAAAAACATAATTATATGAAAAAATATATATTAATATTTTTAATTTTTTCTGGCATAATTTCCTGTAGGAAGAGCTTTCTGAACGAAACTCCAATGTCATCATATACACCAGTTACCTTAACCGATTCGTTAGGTATCGAAGCATCATTAATCGGTTTATACAATCATGTCAGTACTATTTTTACATGGTCTGATCAACAGGGCTGGGTGAGTGTTTGGCAGGTAGGCACAGATGTTGCCAATGCCACTGCTAACCAGCAGGGTATTGAAATTCCTTACTATAATTACAGTCTTTTAACCCCCACAGATGGAGCGGCAGGTTATATATGGAACAGAGATTATATTTTGGTAAACCTAACCAATACTATCATTGATAACATGAGTATTGCTTCACTTTCTCAAAATGGAAAAAATTTGGCTGCTGCAGAAGCAATGTTCTTCAGGGCATATGCTTATAACAATTTAGCTACACTGTTTGGAAAAGTTCCGTTAGTGACACATGCATTAACCGGACCTAAAACAAACTTTGTACGTAATTCGTTGGATAGCATCAATAACTTCATTGTCAGTGACCTGACCTTTGCAGTAAATAATTTACCCGATATAGAATCTGTAAAAACAAATGCAAAAGGGAAAATGTATGCAAGAGCCAATAAGTTTATGGCTATGCAGTTGTTAGCAGAAGTATATCTTAGAATGGGCAAACCGGATTTGGCTGAACAACAAACTCAGGCCATTATTAATAGCGGAAGATTTAGTTTAATTAATAAACGTTATGGTGTGGTTTCTTCTTTGCCGGGTGATTATTATTCTGATATGTTTCATTATGGTAATCAAAGAAGGGCTCAGGGAAATACAGAAGCCATCTGGGTTTTAGAGCAGGAAAATACGGCAACAGTAGTGGGCGGTAATACCGGAAATGCACAACAGAGAAGGGTTTGGGGTGCCGCTTATTATAACATAAAAGGGTTAACGATTTGCGATTCATTAGGTGGAAGATCATTGGCACGTTTACGTTTGAGCAACTGGGTTATTTATAATCTTTATAATACAGATGATATACGTAACTCGCCTTATAACTTGCGCAGAAGGTATTATTATAATGATCCGTCCAATGCCAACTTCGGTCAGCAAATTCCTTACACAGGCCCGGATACATTATACAAGATTTGCCCAAGCATCACCAAGTGGGGACAATTTGATCCAAACGATGTATTCGGATATACCATGGTAAAAGATTTTATTTTAATGCGTTTAGGAGAAACCTATTTATTGCAGGCAGAAGCACAGTTCAAGCAGGGAAAATTACAGGAAGCAGCCAACAGTATAAATGTATTAAGACAAAGGGCTTTTGGGGTTAAATATCCGGCCGAGGGACAGGTGCAGGCATCGGATATTACCATGGATTTTATTTTGGATGAAAGAGCAAGAGAATTAATTGGGGAAGAAAATAGAAGAATGACATTAATGCGTACAGGTACTCTTGTAACAAGAGCATTGGCTTTGAATTCAAATGATCCGGCAAAACCAATTTCAGGTCTATCGGCCACAAATTTATTGTTACCCATTCCGTTAACAGAAATACAGCTGAATAAAGATGCAGTAATTGAACAAAATCCGGGGTATTAACTTAGCAAGTGTTAGGAATAAAAAGGCCGGCAGTCAGTGGTGGCCCGGCCTTTATTATATTTAGTGTTATTTTATGAGAATTAAATTTGGCCCGATGAAATATGTGTTTGCGTTATTAATGGTTATTTTTCTTGATGCTGATGTTTTTGCAAAGAATTTTCAATTAATTCCGGTTACGAAAGGGTGGGCTGATAATACCGTAAACACTGTTGTATTTAGAAAAAATGCTTTGGTAACTTTTAACGATACACAGTTTATTGCATTTTATAATCAGCAGCAATATGTGGTGTTGGCAAAAAGAAAATTAGGGACAAGCAAATGGTATATGCTTCAAACAAAATTTAAGGGTAATACCAACGACGCGCATAATTGTATCAGTATAATGGTTGATGGTGCAGGCTATCTTCATCTCGCATGGGATCATCATAATAATATATTGCATTACAGTAAAAGTGTTGCACCCGGTTCGTTGCAAATGAGCGAAACAATTTCTATGACAGGATCTGAAGAACAAGCAGTTACTTATCCTGAATTTTATAAAATGCCGGATGGCAATTTGTTGTTTATGTACAGAAGCGGAGGCTCGGGTAAAGGTAATCTTGTTATCAATTCATATAACATTAAAACACAGCAATGGAAGCAGCTGCATAAAAACTTAATTGATGGAGAAGGTAAGCGTAACGCATACTGGCAGGCTTGTGTAGATGCAAAAGGTGTGATACATATTTCATGGGTTTGGAGAGAAAACCCGGATGTTGCAAGCAACCATGATTTGTGTTATGCAAAATCAACCGATGGCGGCATTACATGGGAAAAATCTTCAGGCGAAAAATATAAGTTACCTGTTACAGAAGCAACGGCCGATTATATTTGTCGTATTCCGCAAAAAAGCGAACTTATCAATCAAACATCTATGTGTGCAGATGAAAACAGTAATGTATATATAGCTACTTATTGGAGAGATAAGGAAGATTCCTTAACGCAATATCATATTGTTTATAAAAGTGGTAACAAATGGAAAACACAGAAACTTTCTTTTATTAAAAAGCCATTCAGTTTAAGTGGTATGGGTTCTAAACGAATCAGTGTTTCCAGACCTCAAATAATACAATGGACAAAACAAAACAAAAATTGCATTGCTGTTTTTTTTCGTGATGAGGAATATGGTAACAAACTTTTGGCAGCAGTCAATACGGATTTGAATAAACAGCAATGGCACTTGCAAAATATTACAGATTTTTCTATCGGTTCATCTGAGCCTTTGTACGATACAGAATTATGGAAACAGAAAAAGCAACTTCATTTTTTTATTCAATACACTGAACAAAAAGATGGCGAAGGTAAAGCAGATATTGAACCGCAATTGATACAGGTATTACAATGGCGATTAGGACAGTAAGGCAATTTATGACGTTAATATTATTTTTTGAATGAAAACATTTCTTTTAAGTTTCTGTTTGTGTTTAATAGTTATATCTGGCAAAACACAGCACAAAAATATTCTACATGCGGATGAAAAATTGATTGCAGTATGCAACAGTAATATTTCGGATGCAGTTAATCAATATAAATTTTTAGCAAAAAATCTTCCTGCAAAAAAATTTCCTAAAACATATTTTCCGTTAACGGGTAAATATGAATTTAGTAATGCAGGCTGGTGGTGCAGCGGTTTTTATCCGGGTACATTATTATATCTTTTTCAACAAACAAAGGATTCGTCTTTATACAATGAAGCAGAAAGAATAATGAAATTGTTGAAGAAGGAACAATACAATACATCTACGCATGATTTGGGTTTTATGATGTATTGCAGTTTTGGAAACGAATATCGTATACATCCTACTGAAAATACAAAAGCAATTTTATTAAACAGTGCAAAATCTTTGTCTGGCAGGTTCAATCCAACTGTGGGTTGTATCAAATCGTGGGAAACAAAACCATCAGAATTTTATGTAATCATCGATAATATGATGAATCTTGAATTATTATTTTGGGCCACCAAAGTTTCAGGCGATTCATCTTTTTATAAAATAGCAGTAACACACGCCAATACAACCATGAAAAACCATTTCAGAAACGATTACAGTTCTTTTCATGTTGTAAATTATAATGTGGCAACAGGTGAAGTGCTGCAAAGAAAAACAGTACAGGGTTTCGCCGATTCTTCTGCATGGTCACGCGGGCAGGCATGGGGCTTATACGGGTACACTGTTATGTACCGCGAAACAAAAGATATTCGATATTTGAAACAGGCAGAGCATATTGCAGATTATATTTTAAATCATCCCAATTATCCAAGCGACGGAATTTCTTACTGGGATTTTAATGCACCCAACATTCCCAAAGCTTTGAAAGATGCTTCGGCCGCAGCAATAATGGCTTCAGCATGGCTCGAATTATGTCAATATTCAGATGCACACAATGCACAAAAATATTTTAGCGCAGCAGAAACAATTCTGCGTTCCCTTTCAACAAATCGGTACAAAGCTAAGCCGGGCACTAATGGTGGTTTTATATTAAAGCATTCTGTTGGGCATATCCCCAATAAAACCGAAATTGATGTGCCGCTTACTTATGCTGATTATTATTTTGTAGAAGCAATGCAACGTTATTTGAAATTAACATCATTCAAAAACTAATCAATGAAAAAGTTTTTTTTATTTCTTGCATGTAGTTTTATTTTCGGTACAACTGTTCTTGCTCAAAACGACCGGCAATTTTGGTTGAGTACAATGGATAAACTGGCTAAGCCTATACTTTCTAATCTTGCACAAGACAAGTTGAAAGAAGTAATGCCGGTTACACTTTCGCAAAAAATAGATAATCCTGCTATCAGAACACGTGTTGCTTATCTCGAAGCTTTTGCAAGATTGTTAAGTGGCATTGCTCCATGGTTAAATAGCGAAAGTGGCAATGCTGCAGAAGCGGCCATGCGTAAGCAATACAGGCAATGGGTGGTAAAAGGAATGTCTAATGCGGTAAATCCTGCTGCAAAAGATTATATGAATTTTACTGAAGGACAATCTTTGGTTGATGCATCTTATCTGGCTTTTTCGTTTATACGTTGTCCGTGGTTATGGAATAATATTGATACCACAACACGCCGGCAAGTGGTGGATGCTTTGCGTTTAACAAGAAAAATAAAACCTGTATTCACCAACTGGCTTTTGTTTTCAGGAATGATTGAAGCATTCTTCTGTAAATATGATTATGATTGGGATCCGATGCGAATTGATTTTTGTATAAGACAATTTGAACAATGGTATGTTGGTGATGGTGTTTATTCTGACGGGCCATCTTATCATTGGGATTATTACAATAGTTATGTTATTCATCCATATCTCACTGCAATAACCGATATTGTAAACGCAAAGAATGGTGCATATAAATCAATCAGTATAAAACTGCAAGAAAGAAGCGAACGTTATGCAATTATTCAGGAACGATTGATCAATACAGATGGAACCTATCCTGCAACAGGCAGATCTATTGTATACCGCGGTGCCGCATTTCAACATTTGGCAGATATGGCATGGCGGAAAAAATTACCACAAGTATTACATCCGGCACAGGTAAGATGTGCATTAACAGCAGTGATTAAAAAAACAATGGAAAGCCCTTCTACATTTAAAGATGGTTGGCTTACCATTGGTGTATATGGTTCGCAGCCAGGCCTCGCAGATTTTTATAATAATACCGGAAGCTTGTATATCTGCGCCAATATATTGTTGCCATTGGGTTTGCCGGATACGGATACTTTCTGGTCCGCTCCTGCGGAAAAATGGACAGCGCAAAAAATATGGAGCGGTGAAGATGTTGAAGGTGATCATTATTTAGATAAATAATTTCAAAAAATAAATCAACTCGTATGAATAAAAAAATATTTTTCATAGTGATGATGAATAGTCTGTTTTTTATTTTGAATGTAAATGCTCAAAATAAAAGTTTCAGGCCGGGAGCGATATGGCCTGATAATAATGGGGTACATATTAATGCTCATGGTGGCGGGTTTATTTATTATCAGGGAAAACATTATTGGTTTGGCGAACATAAGATTGAAGGGAGAAAAGGCAACAGCGCACAAGTTGGTGTGCATTGCTATTCTTCCAAAGATTTATATAATTGGAAAGATGAAGGCATTGCATTATCTGTATCTGATGATGCAAAAAACGATATTGCAAAAGGCTGTATTCTGGAACGCCCTAAAGTGATCTACAATAAAAAAACAAAAAAGTTTGTAATGTGGTTTCACCTGGAATTATTAGGCAAAGGATATAGTGCAGCAAGAGCCGGAGTGGCTGTTAGTGATAAAATTACCGGACCGTATGTTTTTATAAAAAGCTACAGGCCCAATGCAGGTAAACTGCCTTATTATATTTCATCAGTTCCCGAATCTGAAAAAATAAATTGTGATAAACCAGCTAATAAAAGTGATGGATTCTTTTGCCGAGATTTACCCGGTGGGCAAATGGCAAGAGATATGACTTTGTTTGTAGATGATAATGGTAAAGCTTATCATGTGTTTTCTTCTGAAGAAAATTTTACATTACAATTAGCAGAGTTAACAGATGATTACACAGGACATACCGGAAAGTTTATTCGCATTTATGTAGGTCATCAAACAGAAGCTCCTGCATTGTTTAAACATAACGGAAAATATTTTATGATCGGTTCGGGCTGTACAGGTTGGGCTCCTAATGCTGCACGTTGGTTTGTTGCCGATTCTATTTGGGGTAAATGGACGTACATGGGCAATCCCTGTAAAGGAGAAGGCGCAGATACAACCTATGGCGGGCAAAGCACTTATGTATTACCTGTTGCTGGCAAAAAAGATGCATTTATTTTTATTGCAGACCGATGGGTTCCATCAAATGCAATTGATGGAAGATATTTTTGGTTGCCTATAATATTTAATGAGAATAAGATTTCTATAGAATGGAAAGATGAATGGGATTTAAGTTATTTTAAGAGAAAATAATAAGAATAAAAATTTGATGAAATATTGCATTGCCATAATTATTGTTTTCTTCACTGCACAACTATATGGCAATTGCAAGGATTTTAATAGTGACCCCATCAAAAAAAAGAAACCGAAATATAAATTGGTTTGGGCAGATGAATTTAATAAAGATGGCAAACCTGATTCTTTAAATTGGAGTTATGAAAATGGTTTTGTTCGTAATGAAGAGGTACAATGGTATCAACCCGAAAATGCAGTTTGTAAAAATGGGCTCTTGGTTATTGAAGCAAAACGAGAACAAAAGCAAAATCCTTTCTTTAAACAAAACAGTAAAAATTGGCGTGAGAGCAGACCACTGATACAATACACTTCTTCTTGTTTAATAACCGCAAAGAAAAGAACTTGGTTATATGGCAGATTTGAAATGCGTGCAAGAATTGATGTTAGTAAGGGTATGTGGCCCGCTTGGTGGACGCTTGGTGTAGACAAACATTGGCCTGCAAATGGCGAGATCGATATTATGGAATATTATCGTGGTATTTTATTGGCCAATATTTTGTGTTTGGGGAAAGAAAATAAACAGGAATGGCATAGTACAAAAACACAACTATCTTCATTCGGTGACTCATCCTGGTCCGCAAAATTTCATGTTTGGAAAATGGACTGGACGGAAACGTCAATTGCTTTATATGTAGATGATCGTTTATTGAATAAAGTTGCTGTAGATAGTTTGATGAATAAAGATGGTTCCGGATTTAATCCGTTTAAACAACCTCATTATATGTTAGTAAATTTAGCCATCGGCGGACAAAATGGAGGTAACCCAGAGCAGACTTCATTTCCACGATTGTTTGAGATTGATTATATACGTGTTTATCAAAAAATCAAATAACATACCATGAAATATATTGGATGTATTGTTATGTTTTTTGCAGCAACAGTTTTAAATACAGCAGCACAAGAATATAAAGTTTATCCTCAGGAAAAAGATCGCAGTATTTATTTGTTTACCTATTTTACAGGTAATAAAGTAGAAGATGAATCCATTCATTTTGCCGTAAGTGCAGATGGATATAATTATATAGCTTTAAACAACAATCAACTTGTGTTTGATTCTAAAATTATCAGCTCATACACTTTATAATATTAATTAATTAACGATGCAGGTTATATTAGGTATAATATTTCATTTTATTGGCGGTTTTGCTTCCGGCAGTTTTTATATGCCATACAAAAAAGTAAAAGGCTGGCACTGGGAAAATTATTGGATTGTGGGTGGTTTGTTTTCCTGGTTAATTGTGCCACCAATAGCAGCAGCATTAACTGTTCCCGGTTTTTCAGAAATCATAAAAGCAACACCATTCGAAACAATCAGATACACTTTTATTTTTGGTGTGCTTTGGGGTTTTGGGGGATTGACTTATGGATTGGGTGTTCGTTATTTAGGTATGTCGTTAGGTAATTCTGTAGTATTGGGTTTTTGTTCTGCTTTCGGCGCATTGGTTCCTTCTGTTTATTATAATCTTTATCCAAAAAATGGCAAAACCACATTACATGATTTATTGACGACATCATGGGGACGCATTGTTTTGGCAGGAATTGTTCTTTGCTTGCTCGGCATTTATATCTGCGGCAAAGCAGGTATGTTGAAAGAAAAAGAAATGACTGAGGAAGAAAAAACAAAAAGTGTAGCGGAGTTTAGTTTAGTAAAAGGATTGATCGTTGCTATTTTCTCGGGCATCATGAGTGCTTGTTTCAATTTTGGTATTGAAGCCGGAAAGCCAATGGCAGAAGCCGCTGTGGCGCAACACATGAATCCATTGTTTCAAAACAATATTACTTATGTAGTGTTATTATGGGGTGGATTGTCCACCAATTTTATTTGGAGTATGATATTAAACATCAGAAATAAAACATTTGGCGATTACACAAATACTAAAACACCGCTTTCAAAAAATTATTTACTATCTGCATTGGCAGGAACAACATGGTTCCTTCAGTTTTTCTTTTATGGAATGGGAGAAAGCAAATTGGGCAATGGTGCCAGCAGTTGGATATTACACATGGCTTTCATCATTTTAGTTGCCAATATGTGGGGTATCATTTTAAAAGAGTGGAAGGGCGTAAGTAAAAAAACAAAAACAACAATCACAATAGGGATCGCAACAATTATTCTTTCTGTGATATTGGTAGGATATGGTAATTCATTAAAATAATTATTTAGATAATCAATTAAATATTTTATGTCATTGATAAAAAAAAATACATTCAAACATGTGAGTTATTTGTGGGACGATGCAAAAGCAGCCGAACTTGAAGGTGACGAAGTAGCATTATTGGTGTATCGGTCTAATCTATTAGGGGCTGATCTGCGATTAACAAATTATGGCGGTGGCAATACTTCCTGCAAAGCAATAACTAAAGATCCATTAACAGGAAAAGATATAGAAGTGATGTGGGTGAAAGGTAGTGGCGGCGATTTAGGAACGATGAAAAAAAATGGATTGGCGGCATTATATGTTGAGCGGTTAAGAAGTTTACAAAACATTTATCGCGGTATTGAATTTGAAGATGAGATGGTTGAACTATTTAATCATTGCATTTATGATTTAAGTTCAAAAGCGCCATCAATCGATACAGCACTTCATTGCTTTCTTCCTTTCAAACATATCGATCATTTGCATCCCGACGCAGTCATAGCTATTGCAGCAGCAAAAGATGGAGAAAAAATAACGCAAGAATTATTTGGCGGAAAAATTGGTTGGGTAAAATGGCAAAGACCGGGTTTCGATCTGGGGCTTCAATTAAAAAAATGTTTGGATGAAAATCCCGGGATCAATGGAATTATTTTAGGATCACATGGATTATTTACCTGGGGGGATACTGCTTACGAAAGTTATATCAATACATTAGAAGTGATTGAAAGTTGTGCTGAATACTTGCAAGAAAAAATCGCAAAACAAACTTCAATATTTGGTAGTGCTAAGATAAAATCTTTAGATAAAGAAGAACGACTGAAACAGGCATCTGCATTGGCTCCTATACTTCGTGGATTTACTTCATCACAATCAAAAATGATTGGTCATTTTACCGATGATGAAAGAGTGCTGGAGTTTATTAATTCAAATGATTTAGAAAGATTAGCACCATTAGGTACAAGTTGCCCTGATCATTTTTTAAGAACAAAAATATCTCCATTGGTTTTAAATTTATCGACTGATGAAAATTTTAATGATGTTTCAGCAATCAAAGAAAAAATTACCCCGTTATTTGAAGCATACAGGAAGATGTATGCCGATTATTATAACACTTGCAAACAAGCAAATAGCCCTGCAATCCGCGATGCAAATCCTGTTGTGATCTTATATCCCGGTGTTGGTATGTTCACTTTTGCAAAAGACAAACAAACAGCAAGAGTTGCAGCCGAATTTTATATCAATGCCATCAATGTAATGAAAGGAGCAGAAGCTATTTCATCTTATACATCCTTACCACGACAAGAAGCATTTAATATAGAATATTGGTTATTGGAAGAAGCAAAATTGCAACGAATGCCAAAACCAAAATCGTTAAGCGGCCGTGTTGCATTAATTACAGGAAGTGGCGGTGGTATTGGAAAAGCCATTGCAAAAAAATTTGCACAGGAAGGTGCCTGCATTATTCTTTCAGATAATAATGCCGAAAGATTGGAAGAAGCAAAAAAAGAATTCATTCAACAGTTTGGAAAAGATATTATTGTTGCCGATATACTTGATGTTACAAACAGCAGCACCATTCAACAAACATTACAAACTGCGATCCTTTCATTTGGTGGAGTAGATATCATTGTAAATAATGCCGGTTTATCTATTTCAAAATCTATCGAAGAACATACTGAAGAGGATTGGGATTTATTATATGATGTATTGGTGAAGGGACAATTTTTAGTTACACAAAAATCGATCGACATCATGCGCAAACAAAATTTAGACGGCGATGTGTTGAATATTGTAAGTAAGAATGCATTGGTGAGCGGTCCTAATAATGCAGGATATGGTTCTGCAAAAGCAGCGCAATTACATTTAAGCAGACTGAACGCTGCAGAATTAGGGAAAGATAAAATTCGTGTGAATGTTGTTAATCCTGATGCTGTAATTTCAGGAAGTAATATTTGGAGTGGCGGCTGGGCGGAGGGCAGGGCAAAAGCTTATGGAATTAAAGTTGAAGAGTTACCAAAATATTATGCAGGCCGTACTTTGCTGAACGAAATAATTTTGCCCGAAGATATTGCCAATGCTTGTTATGCCTTTGTTGGCGGGTTATTAAATAAATCAACAGGAAATATATTGAATGTGGATGGCGGAATCGCTAATTCATTTGTACGATAAAATAATTATCATGAGCAGGATAGCATTTAAAATGAAATTATTTAAAGGAAAAGAAGACGAGTATAAAAAACGTCATGATGTTATCTGGCCTGAGTTACAGTTATTGCTGAAAGAAAAAGGGATACATGATTATTCAATTTTTCTGGATGAAGAAACCAATACTTTATTTGCTGTAATGAATGTGGATGATGATTTGAAATTAGCTGAACTGCCACTTCATTCTGTTATGAAAAGATGGTGGGCATATATGAGTGATATCATGGAAACAAATGCAGATCAATCACCTGTTTCAATTAATTTGAAAGAAGTTTTTTACTTGTCATAAATCAATTGTATGCTAATTGAAAAAAATAAGATTGATGAACATAATCAATCATTACTGAAAGAGCACAAAAGAAAATTTGATTTTGTTGCATCAGAAATAAAAAATATTGATTCGGTATTGCAAAAATTAATTGATTTTAATGTAGCTATTCCAAGTTGGGCATTAGGAACAGGCGGTACAAGATTTGCCCGTTTTTCTGGATCCGGTGAACCGCGTTCGCTGGAAGAAAAATTAGAGGATGTTGGATTGTTGCAAGCACTCAATAAATCAAGTGGTGCCATCTCACTGCATATTCCATGGGATATCCCGAAAGATTATTCGTCTATCAAAAAATTAGCATCACAATTGGATTTACAATTTGATGCAGTGAACAGCAATACATTTCAGGATCAAAATAATCAGGAACTGAGTTATAAGTTTGGTTCGCTGCAACATGTAAATAAAGCTGTTCGCAAACAAGCCATCGAACATAATATTGAAGTCATCAAACATGGTGTGGCATTGGGTTCTAAGGCATTGACTGTTTGGCTGAGTGATGGTAGTTGTTTCCCCGGACAATTAAATTTCAGAAAAGCTTTTCAAAATACTTTAGAAAGTTTAGAAGAAATTTATTCGGCTTTGCCAAATGATTGGAAAGTATTTATTGAGTATAAAGCATTCGAACCGAATTTCTATTCTATGACTGTTGGCGATTGGGGCCAATCGTTATTGTATGCAAATAAACTCGGGCCAAAAGCATTTACATTGGTTGATCTGGGGCATCACTTACCCAATGCGAATATTGAACAAATTGTTTCTTTATTATTAATGGAAGGAAAACTTGCCGGCTTTCATTTTAACGATAGTAAATATGGCGATGATGATCTAACTGTTGGCAGTATTAAACCATATCAACTCTTTTTAATTTTTAATGAATTGGTGGAAGGAATGGATGCAAGAGGAATGAATCATGCAAAAGATCTGGGGTGGATGATCGATGCAAGTCATAATGTAAAAGATCCTCTGGAAGATTTATTGCAATCTGTTGAAGCAATCATGTTATCGTATGCACAGGCATTATTGGTTGACAGAAAAAAATTAAATGAGGCTCAGGAAAATAATGATGCTGTTGCAGCACAGGAAATATTGCAAAACATTTTTAGAACTGATGTAAGAAGTATTATTGCTGAAGCAAGATTAAGATCTGGCGGGGCATTGAATCCATTGCAATTTTTCCGTGAACAAAAAATTCGGGAACAACTAACCAAAGAAAGAGGAACTAAAACCATCGCAACCGGATTGTAATGAATAAGATTTCCGTCATAGCGATTTTTGATGTTGGCAAGACCAATAAAAAATTATTGTTGTTTGATAAAGAATATAAATTAGTTTTTGAAGAAGCACGAACTTTCGAAGAAATTAAGGATGAAGACGGATTTCCCTGTGAAGATATTAATGCCGTAACGGTTTGGATAAAAAATTCGATCAAATATTTATTGAATAATGAAAGGTTTAGTATCAGCGCCATTAATTTCTCGGCTTACGGTGCCAGCTTTGTTTATTTGGATGAGAAACTGAATACAATATTGCCATTGTATAATTATCTGAAACCTTTGTCAAACAAATTAAAAGAAAAGTTTTATAAAGATTACGGTGGTGAGAGTGTCTTTGCAAAACAAACAGCATCGCCTGTTTTAGGCAATCTTAATTCCGGTATGCAATTGTACAGATTGAAGCATGAAAAGACTGAAACATTTTCTAAAATAAAACATGCATTGCATCTTCCGCAATATCTAAGTTTTATTCTTACCGGGAAATTGTTTTCAGATATCACAAGTATTGGTTGTCATACGAATCTCTGGAATTTTCAAAAAAATAAATACCATGATTGGGTAAGAAACGAAAGAATTGATACAATACTTCCTCCAATTAAAAGTAATGAAGAAATTACGGGATATTATAATAAAACCATTCCAATAGGCTTGGGTATACATGATAGCTCTGCCGCATTAATTCCGTACCTGAGTTCTTTTACAGAACCTTTTGTTTTGATTTCCACAGGCACATGGTCCATCAGTTTAAATCCATTTAATCATTCGCCATTAACTGATGACGAATTGAGACAGGATTGCTTATGTTATTTATCTTACAAAGCTGATCCTGTAAAGGCTTCAAGGTTATTTGCAGGGCACGAACATGAACAGCAAATAAAAAGATTATCAGAACATTTTAATAAACAATCTGAATATTTTGAAACAGTTCAATTTGATTCGAAACTTTTGAATGATATAAACTTCATAACAAATGATGTTGTGCGCAAGCAATCATCTTTTGTTTCACGAGATCTGAATATCTTTTACACTTATGAAGAAGCATATCATCAGTTAATGGCTGATATTGTTTATCAACAAGTATGTAGCACAAATCTTATTCTAAAAGGAACGGAAGTTCAACAAATTTTTGTAGATGGTGGTTTTAGTAAAAATTCGGTTTACATGAATTTATTGGCCCGTGAATTTCCGAAGATGAAAATATTTGCGGCTTCAGTTCCGCAAGCTTCAGCAGTTGGTGCAGCATTGGTGATACATAAATATTGGAATAATAATCCAGTACCTTCAGACTTGATTAACTTAAAAAATTATTCTATCATTAAAAAATGATCTTATCCTCATCATTATAAATATTGCATATGAAAAAAGTTGCAACGATTTTATTATTCCAATTTTTAATTCTGTTTTCCTTTGCTCAGGTAACAGTTAAAAATTTACTCTGTGAAAATCTTACCAATCCAATTGGAATAGATGCACAACAACCGCGTTTTAGTTGGCAGTTATCATCCGATAAAAGAAATGAACACCAAACGGCATACGAAATAAAAGTAAATGCCGGAAAAGAAATGGTGTGGAGCAGTGGTAAAATAAATTCTGATCAATCTGTTCAAATAAATTATGATGGCAAAAAACTGCAATCAGAAAAAAAATACGCATGGCAGGTAAGGGTTTGGGATAATGAAGGAAAAGTTTCTGCATGGAGTGAAACAGCTAATTTTAAAATGGCTTTATTGAGTACTTCGGATTGGAAAGCAAAATGGATCACACCGGGTTATGAAGAAGATGCGTTACGTGCAAGTCCTTTATTTCGCAAACAATTTATTGCAAAGAAAAAAATTATTGCTGCAACTGCTTATATAACTGCACATGGTTTATATGAAGCGCAAATAAATGGTCAAAGAGTTGGCGATGCTTACTTAACACCGGGTTGGACATCTTATAATAAAAGATTACAGTACCAGGTTTATGATGTTACTAATCTTGTTAAGAATGGTAACAATGCTATTGGCGTTACATTAGGTAGCGGTTGGTACAGAGGTATTATTGGTTTTGGAAACAATATCAATGTGTATGGAAAAGATATTGCTTTGTTGTTTCAGATGAAGATTACTTACAGTGATGGCTCATCTGAAAATATTGTTTCAGACGATAGTTGGAAATCTTCAACAGGTTCGATTGTGTACTCGGAAATTTATAATGGAGAAACGATTGATGCGAGAAAAGAAAAGAAAGGATTCTCATTACCTGATTTTAATGATGCTGATTGGAGTTCAGTAAAACTTGCCGACTTTTCAAAAGAAAATTTAATTGCCACACAAAATGAATTGGTAAAAAAACATGAAACATTTAAAGCCATAAAAATTATCACAACACCAAAAGGCGAAAAAGTTATCGACTTTGGACAAAACCTTGTTGGCTGGGTGATGATGAAAGTAAAAGGAAATGCCGGCGATAAAATAATATTATCTCACGCTGAAGTATTAGATAAAAAAGGAAATTTTTATACTGATAATCTTCGTCATGCAAAAGCGCAGGATGTTTATATTTTAAAAGGAGGAGAAGAAGAAAATTTTGAACCGCATTTTACCTGGCAGGGATTTCGGTTTGTAAAAATTGAAGGTTATCCCGGAGCGATCAATCCCGAAAATTTTACTGCAGTTGCTTTGTACTCTGATATGAAACCAACAGGAACATTTACTTCATCTAATGCATTGATCAACCAGTTGCAACATAATATTCAATGGGGACAAAAAGGGAATTTTTTAGATGTGCCAACTGATTGTCCGCAAAGAGATGAACGTTTGGGTTGGACAGGTGATGCACAGGTATTTTCCAGAACTGCATCATTCAACATGAATGTAAATAATTTCTTTGCAAAATGGTTGAAGGATGTTACTGCAGATCAGCAGGATGGTGTTGTGCCGTTTGTAATCCCCAATGTATTGGGCAAAGCCACAAGCAGTGCAGGTTGGGCAGATGTTGCAACCATTATTCCATGGAATATGTACCTGGCTTATGGTGATAAGAAAATATTGGAAGACCAATATGCAAGTATGAGGGCTTATGTTGAAAGTATTCATAAAAATGCAAAAGATGATCTATGGAACTTTGGATTTCATTTTGGCGATTGGTTATTTTATAGGCCGGAAGATGATAATGATGGTCGTTCTGCAGTCACTGATAAATACTTAATTGCACAATGTTTTTATGCGCATTCAACACAACTCTTGATCAATGCAGCGAAAGTGTTGGATAAAACAGATGATGTAAATAGTTATACTGTTTTGTTGCGAAAAATAAAAGATGCTTTCTTAAAAGAATATGTTACACCTAATGGCCGTTTGGTTTCATCAACACAAACAGCATATGTATTGGCATTAAATTTTGATATGCTTCCCGAATCTTTAAGAGATCAGGCTGCAAAAAGATTAGCAGAAAACATAAATAGTTATGGGAACCATTTAACAACAGGATTTTTAGGAACGCCTTATCTCTGTCATGTGCTAACACGTTTCGGTTATACGGATGTTGCGTATAAACTTTTATTGCAGGAAACTTATCCTTCATGGCTTTATCCGGTGAAGATGGGAGCCACAACGATTTGGGAAAGATGGGATGGACAAAAACCTGACAGCAGTTTTCAAACACCCGGAATGAATTCATTCAATCATTATTCGTATGGTGCCATTGGCGATTGGATGTACCGGAAAATGGTTGGGTTAGATACTTATGAAGATGGTGTTGGATATAAGCACATCAAAATAAAACCGCATATTGGTGGCGGCTTCACTTTTGCCAATGCAAGTTTGCAAACTTATTATGGTAAATTAAGTTGTGATTGGAAAGTTGAAGCAAATAAAATGATGATGGATGTTGAAATTCCTGCCAACACTTCTGCAACAATATTTATACCTGCTGCAAATGCAGGATCAATAACTGAAAGTGATAAACCATTATCGTCAATCAATGAGATAAAAGTTGTTGGAATAAAAGATGGTTATGTGGAACTGAATATTGGTTCGGGTGTTTATCATTTTTTGGTTGTTAAACAGTAAAACAAAACTTAGACGATTAATTGTTTTAATAGAAGGCAATTGTGATTGCCAGACATATAAAAACGTATCATTATTAAACTCAATAAAATAATTCCATAAACGGTCAGAGCTTTCTGCCGATCCCGCTACTAAGCTGAAATTCTTATTGATTAAGGGTTTCAGCTTTTTTATTGAAAGATAACTTTTCATGAAATTATATAACACTTAACCTTGCAAGTATTTCACAAACTTTTACTTTTCTTCTTTTTATTGAGGAACAATTTTTTATTCAACCAATCTACCAAGTATGCGCTGCCAATACCAATAGCTGCACCTGCTAAAACATCGGTTGGGTAATGTTCTCCCAGTTTTAATCTTGAATATCCTACGCAGCTGGCCCACAGATAGGCAGGAGCTGTAATATACCATTTGTGAAAACGGATACTAAGTGTAGCGGCTGTATTAAACGCCAATGAAGTATGCCCCGAAGGAAACGATAATGCCGTTTCGCTGTTATCATAAGGATATATGAGACCGGGATAACTGGTATAAGGTCTTGGTCTATTGATCAGGTATTTGAATCCTTCTGTAAATACAAGTACTACTAATTTTTCTCCAATATGTTTTGGAATCATCCCGCGTGTACTATCAGATTTAAAATAGTCGTACACCATTAATCCACCCTGTACACCGATTGTTATCGGATAAGCTGAATTGGTAGCATTTATCCAAAAAGGTGATGGGTTGGCAGTATTGATCTTTTGAAGCAAGTTAATATCGAAGTTCTGACCAAACGAATTGAAATTAAACACTGCAACAATAAAAAAAGACAGGAATGTTTTAATCATAAAGATTGATCTCTTGAATGAGATGGTTCAAATATATTACAATTGGGAATATTTTGTTTTCAATGAATACTTATCTCGAAATTTGATAACATTCATTCTATATCTGTTCCTGTTTGTGAAGGATTATTGACAGCCTGAAACAGATATATATATATAAATTTTTGCAGCAAATGATGATTGTGTTGCGATAAATCTCAGATCATGTATTTATCTTTTTGCTGTTAAACAATAAGATGAATGAAGGGAATTAATTGGTTTATGATATGAATGTGATTGGCAGAAATACAAAACTTCTTCATTACAAAACAAGATAAACCGGTAACATGATTCTCTTTTTTAATAAAGAAAACCATGTTACCGGTTTTATTTTAAAGAGCTATTCTTTTGTATTTATTTCTATGGCATCTCTTTGTTTTGTTTTTGCTTCTGCATTGAACGCAGGAATTTGTTTTTCAAAAATAATGGCAAGCTTTTGTAATTGCACATCAATTCTCGATACCAAAGAATTATATGATTCATACATAGCAGCAGTTGGCTTCTGTTCAACAGAAGTTAAAACAGCATTTACGCCGCTTAACTTTTCTTCTAAGCGCATCGGGAACCGAAGATTATCTTCACCTGCTTTTATTTTACTGTTGTATAATGCATCTTTTATAGTTGTTAAAGAATCTATGATGGGCTTTGAAAGGCTTCTGAAATGCCTGGCATCTGTACTGTCTTTAAGATGACTGCAAAATTCCTCGATCTGATTCGATACCAACCTGATTTGTTTGGTAGCTTTCCCAACCTCATTAAGCTTGTTCACAATTTTTTCGGATAGTTCAAAGTGTTCTTTCAGATCAGCCACCGAAACATCATTTCGCGGATCTTTTAGAATAGTGAATGGTTGCGATTGTATCAAAGAATCACCAATAAACATCTTTACAAAATAAGATCCAGGAGCTGCTAAAGGTCCACTAAGCGAACCTTCGAAAGTGGCACTTGTATCTGCTTTTGCAGAAGGGTAATGGATGTCCCAAACAAATACGTTCATGCCGGTATCGGTTGTTAACAGGCCCGGCCTTTTTGCTTTGCTTTCGTAATAATCTTTCGAGATCTTAACCAACTCGCCTTTATTATCTTTCAGATTAGAATATGTAATGATGCTGTCTCCTGCTGCCGAAAAGAATTTAAGTTTTAATTCTTTATCGGGTTTTGTTTTTAAATAATAACGAACCATCACTCCATTCGGTGCATTCTGTCCTTCCTGCACTGCTGCATCTTCGATATAACCACCCGGCACTCTATAAGAATCTCTCGGTTTGAATAACCAATGATTTGATTTTGCTATTTCATCAGATAGTTGATACAAAGGGGTGATATCGTCTAATATCCAAAACGATCTGCCATGTGTGGCAATCACCAAATCGGTTTCTCTTGTTTGAATTTGAATGTCGTGAACAGGTGTGTTTGGCAAATTCAATTGCAAACTCTGCCAGTGTGCTCCATCATCAAACGAAATATAAATTCCTGTTTCCAATCCGCAGTATAAGATCCCTTTTTTCTTTGGGTCTTCTCTTACACAACGATTATAAGTATTTGCAGGAAGTCCGTTGGTAATTAATGTCCATGTTTTTCCAAAATCATTTGTTTTAAAAACATAAGGTTTGGTATCGTCGCTTTTATATCTTGTTGCAGAAACATAACATGTTGCAGAATCAAAATGCGATGGTTCTACAAAACTGATCAAAGCCCAGTCGGGTAAGGATTTTGGTGTTACATCGATCCAGTTCTTTCCATCATCTTTTGTAACATGCACCAAACCATCATCAGAGCCTGCCCATATCACACCTTGTTTTACGGGTGATTCAGCTAATGCAAAAACATCTGCATAAACTTCGGCACCTGTATTATCTAAAGTGATCGGACCGCCGCTTGGTTTTAATGTTTTTGGATCATGACGGGTGAGGTCGGGACTGATCACTTTCCAGGTTTGACCGGCATCAACAGTTCTGAGAACATAATTAGAACCGGCATAAATCATTTTAGGATTGAATGGTGAAATACTGATGGGAAATGTCCAGTTAAACCGAAACTTATAATCTTCTGCACCTGCACCCTGGTGTAATTCTACATCAGGAGAAAGTGCATGATACACACCTGTTTTTTTATTGAATGAAGTTAGCTGACCATCATATTCCCCGCCATAAGTTATATCGGGATTATTTGGATCAGGAACAATATAACCTGCTTCACCTCCTGCTACAGGATACCAATCTCTTAAACCAATCGTAAAATCATTGGTGCGGCTTGCAATTTTAATACTTGTGTTATCCTGTTGTGCACCATAAACATGGTACGGAAAATCGTTGTCGAGATTTACATGATAAAATTGTGCTGTTGGCAAATCAATATCACTGAAATTTTTTCCGCCGTCAAATGTTACCTGCGGACCGCCGTCATCGCCCATGATCCAATTGCTTGCATTATCAGGGTTGATCCACATGTCGTGATTATCGCCGTGACGATTGGCAACTTTTGTCCAGCTTACACCTGCATCTATAGATTTAAAAAATTCAACATTCAAAATGTATAAAGTGTTTTCGTTTTTTGTATCAGCAAAGATCTGGCTGAAATACCAGGGGCGTTGTGTGAGGTCGTTTTGAGTACTTACAAGTGTCCAGTTCTCGCCACCATCTTCCGATTTAAAAACACCACCGTGTTCATTCTCAACAACAGCAAATATGCGTTGTGAGTTAACAGGTGAGATAGTACAAATAATTTTTCCCATCAAGCCTTTTGGCATTCCCGGATTTTCGGAAATAAGTTTCCATGTATTACCACCATCCATAGATTTATACAGTCCGCTTCCTTTGCCGCCACTGCTTAACGAATAAGGAGTGCGGTGGGCACGCCACATAGATGCATATAATATCAATGGATTATTGGGATCGATCTTTACATCCACGCAACCGGTGCTGTCGTCATAATTCAATACCTGTTGCCAATTGGCACCCCCATCTTTTGAACGATACAAACCTCTTTCTTTATTAGCACCAAATATTTTACCTAATGCTGCTGCATAAACTATATCTGGATTTTGAGGATCAACAGCAATTGTTCCAATGGCATAAGATTTTTCGAGACCGATATGTTTCCATGTTTTTCCGGCATCCGAGGATTTATATACACCATCACCAAACGAAATATTATTTCTCATTTCTACTTCACCGGTACCGGCATATATAATATTTGGATTTGATTTTGCAACGGCTAAAGCACCTACTGAGGAGGATGTAAAAATTGAATCGGAAACACAGAGCCATGTATTTCCGCCATCCGTTGTTTTCCAGACACCTCCACCTGTTTGCCCGGCATAATAAACCATGGGTTGATTTACAACACCTGTTACTGCGGCACAGCGGCCCGAACGAAAAGGCCCGATGCAGCGCCATTTCAGGCCCGAAAAGAGTTTCTTATTATAAACTTCATTACCCGAAACAGGGGTTTGTACAATTGGTTTTTTTTGTGCGTGTACTGCATCAAAAAACAAAAAAGCAAAACAGAATAAACTCAACGAAATAATTATCCGATGGCGGAGTGAGTGGGGTTGCATAAGCGTTTGTTTTTTTAAAATTATCTAATGTAAGCTTTTAAACAAACAATTTTTATTTAAGTTCACTGATATCGTTTATTGTGCAATCCAATATGATAGGGAATTTTATTGAATTGTAAAATGATAATGGTCATGAAGCAGCTTGTAAAATGAGAATACTTTCATAACAATATTCATTCTTTTAAATGAAATGTATGAAAAAAAATATTTTACATAGCCTGTTCAAGTTTCAAATTGGGTTAGCTGTAATTGTGCTTGCAACACTTATTACGCCTGAATATTCTTTTGGTCAATTCAGGACAAGATTCATGGACCTTCATATCGAAGGGTTATCAGCCCCGGCCATTGAATCAAACACAAATTATTCCACCAATCAATATGGAATAGGAGCCAATTTATCTGCCGGTGGTAAGATGTTCAATTTAGTTTTAGAATATAATTATAACCAGGTTGATATAACTAATTCCCAAACCAATCTAAAAACAAATATAAATTTTTCTGAATGGTATATGGGGATTCGGTATTACCCTATTCGCCCTACTGCAATTATCGGCAATACGGCTTTACGTCTTACTGCAGGTTATTTATATGGTTTTGATATGGAGCCAAACTGGCGAAGTTTATTGATTGGCGGAATCGCATTTTCTTCGGTAAGAAATGCAAGTGGTGTTTCTGTAAACTTTGTTTATCGCCCCGAAACAGTAACGATAAAAACGTACACATTTCAACCATCGTATTCGCTGAGAATAGCATTTGTTCTGGGACCAAAAGCATAAACTGGTTCTTCTTTATAAGTAAATGGATAAACTGTTTAATCATCCTTAAATCTTATTTATTATGTTACGCAAATTAAATCTCACAATATTTTGCTTAACGATTTTCATCCATTTTAATATTGTTGCCAAGGCTCAGGGAGGTACTGCTTTTGGGCAGTTAAGGAGCATGACAGATTATAATCCAAATATTCCCATGCCAAACAAACCAAGTGGTTATGCTGACGGAACTTCTACTTCAAGTGCTCCAACATACCACATGACACAATCAGATTATAACGCAGCTTACGGCAACTTTATAAATGAAACCGGGAATAAAATAAATGAAGAAGGCGTTGATCTCTTTAATAAAAAAAATTACACAAAAGCATTACGTTATTTTATAAAAGCCCAAAAATATTTACCGGATAATGCTGTAATCAAACAAAATATTGCCAACACAAAGCAACGTATTGAATACGAAAAAACTGCGAAAGAAAGAATAGCTTATGAAGAAGCATTGCGAAAATATAACGAACAAAAACAAAAAGAACTGGAACGTTATAACAGAGATATTGCAGAAAAGGAAATTTCGGCTGCTATTGATGAAATTGCAAAAACAAAAAAGCAGATTGGTTTTATACAATTACAATTACGTAATTATTCGAAAGAATTAAATAATAATAGATCCGAGTTTGAAAAATGGGGTGCAACCGTTGACGAGGCTTATCAAAATACCATCAGTAATTCGAAAGAATACATCGCTCAAATGTTTATTAAATACGGGCTTTTAAAAGCACTTGATCCCGAAAATAAAAAAACGGCTTATAATTTTTTCAGTAAGTATCTGCATTCTTCAAATCCCAAAGTACAACAATGGATCATCAAAGAATGCAATGCCAATAACGTGAATATAAAAGTTCTGGAAGGTATTGTTAACGGCGTAAATGCAGATAAGGACATAGCAGATTTTTTAACCAGCAATAAACCTCAGCTTCAGCAAAATCTGAATGCCCTTTTATTTATCAACGGGTTTTTTGAATCGGCCGAATTGGTAAATTATGATGGTTTATTGGGTAAAAAATTCCCCGGTGTACCCGGCGATTATTTTGAACAGGCAAAGATGATCGGCGAAACATATTCGGATCTGGCTGCACAATGTCTTAGTTGGTATTCGATCAACAGGTTAAGCGACAGGAATAATGAGATTGCAGAAAAAGTACAAATGCTATCGGCCAATATGAAATTCCAGGAACAAAAAATGGAATGCCTGCATACCTGTTTAGAATCTTCGGTAAAAGGGAAAACATCAAAATATTGTGTAAGCAGTTGTACAGGTAAAACAAGATTCAGCAGTCCGGTGCCTGCTTTATAATAAATATATGATGATGATCATTCATTGCTAAAACTTAAAATTATTTTATGAAATCGTTCCTTATTGTTTGCCTGACCGTGTTTTTTTCTTTATTGACTTTTAAAAGTTATTGTAATGATCCTGAAAAATTATTGGGGGTAAAATTGGATTTTGATAAAAAAGAAATTACCATAATAGTTGCAACAAACGGTTGCACGCAAAAAAATGATTTTAAGCTGGAAATGAAAAAAGATACACTTACCATCACTCGTATCAAACGAGATGAATGCAAAGCTATGCCGAGTGAAATAAGTTTCTCTTATTCATTACAGGAAGCGGGTATAAATCCCAATAAACCTTTTGTAATAAAGAATAGCTATTTGTGTAATCCTTTTATGGCGGGTATAAAATGAAATTCGGATTGACAGTTTTATAACCTGCATTTGAAAAATAACATCAAATTTTAGTGGTCATGAAAAATAAAGTAATTGTTAAACCAACAAAAGGTTCATTAGTTGCCGGGATCATTGTTGCTGCAGCCATGTTTATTTTCGGATTGATCTTTATGGGTTTGTTGCAGGAAGATAATTCTCGGATCGGAATGATCTTTATGGTGTTCTGGTTATTTGCAATGCTTATAATCATTGGCACATTCGTTTACAATTTGATCAATTACAACAAATCAACAAGTTCAATTAGCGGAGAAGAAATAGATCTTCCCGATTCGTTTCTTTCGAATGAGAATAAAATAGATTTCGATGAAAGGCTCCGTAAAATAGAAAAATTAAAAAGCGAAGGATTGATAAGCGACAAAGAATATAACGATAAACGAAAAGAAATAATAAATGAGAAATGGTGAGCAGATAATTTGTAAATATGAAGCGCATATTAATACAAAATAATCTATGGGGTTATAATTCCTTTAAAATTCCACTACTCTTAAAATAATGATCTATACATTCTCTTAAACCAATTAAAGAGAATGTATAGATCATTGCTGCAAATGTGTTTTCCAACTTAAACTTACTTCAAAACATTTTTTGATTTTGCAGATAAACAATAATTAATTCAGCATCATTTTCTTTGCCGACTGAAATAAAATATTATTTTCTAAATGTACGTGCTGGTGCAAATCATTCTCAAAAGTTTTTAATTCTTCCAGACAAACCCTGTGAGTGGTACAGGCAGTTTCGGGGGCAGTATAATTGTTTGTAAGTTCTCTGATGGTAAACATTAATTGTCCGGCATTATCGTGTTCTGCTTCCATCACGTTTATCGGGCCGTCGATAAAATTTGATGGAAAAGCCAGGTGTTGCTGATTTTGAACTGCCCGAAATAATTCCTTTATTCTCGGAAAAAGGATTAATTCTTCTTTCTGCATGTGCGGCAATAATTCATCACTAACGGCTGTAAACAATTGCAATATCTTTTTCATGTGCGGATATCGATCGCCATGTTTTGCAACTACCTTTTCTAAATGAGTGTTAATCGTTGGGATTGCATTCTTAACATAGAAATGATGATGAATTAAGATGTACGAAATTAATTGCTCGGAATTCATCTCGGTAAAAGGCATTTGCGGTTTTGCTGATGAAGTTGATTGTTCCATTTCTTCAACAATAGTTTCAACGGAAATATTTTTTTCGGTACACGCATCGGCTAATGTTTTAGAGCCACGGCAACAAAAATCGAGGCTGTATTTTTCCAAAACAGGAATTACCTCATGATGCTCTAATGCAATGTTTTTTAAAGTTTCTTGTGAAATATTTTTCATGTTGTTTAATTTAATGTAAAGGTTAGTGAAGTGCGTTTCTTCAATTATGATTCAAATCATCAACAAATAAATAATCGATCGAAAAGGAAAGATTTTTCTAAAAACATAAATCGTATCAATAGTTATTTCGCCAATTCATCAGTAATAACCCGCTAAACATAATGAACGCTGCGCCCAGCAATGATTCGTTGATGAATGGAATGCCCACATAAGCCATTCCCGCAACTCCCTGCATCATCAGTAATATCTCATTAATAATAATTCCTGTTACAAAAACATAAATGCCCTTCATGAAAGTTTTGTTGACCGGCAATAAATCTTTTGAAACAATATATCCAATTATAAAAATGCTGGTAACGCCCAATAAAACGAGATGCAGGTAGCCAATAACAATTGGCCTGAACCCAAATGCCAGCTGACTTAATGATGGAATGGTAGAACCCAGTTGCAGCAATAGCTTGATGGTTAACGCAATGGCCGACAATAATAATAACCACTGACCTTTTTGTGAAAAGAATGTTTTAACAGCATCGATATTTTTAATAATTATTTTAATTAAAAATAACCAGCCGACAAATTGCGAAATTGCCGAAACAACAACTAAACAATAAATTAAAAACGGAATGGGCAACCATAGTGCAGATAAAAAATATGCGGGTAAACATGCTAAACCAAATAACCAGAAAATGAGTTTTAATTGTTTTTGAAATGCTGCAATATTTTCTAATTGAGATATTAATAAGCCCATGCCTGCAAAAAAGAACCAGCCATTATACTGGAAATGAAGAAAAAAATAAACAGCAGCTAAATAAAAATTTTGATTGCTTATTTTATTGGCCATTAAAAAAGCCAGAGAAAATGCACCGAGTGATGAAAGAGCGTTAAACAATAATGCTGCTTTATACCACCAAAAACTGATGCATCTGATTTTTAAAGATTTTAGATCTTTCCAGAATTTTATTGCAAAAAAATAAGAGATGATAATTGATAATGTAGAAAAACAAATAGATATAAATCCGTATCCCTGCAAAGGAAAGCTCAGCAACATTCCATAAGCAGAAATCAAATTGCCGAATAAAAGCCAATGATATTTTTTAAAAGCATCTTCTTGGTATTTTGAAAGATGGTAAACTAATAACACCATTAATACTTGTGTTACCCAACCCGAGAATGCAAAATGCGAATGCCCGTGTAATAAATATTTCTGATCGACAAAGGGTAACGAAAATGCAATTTTATAACGAAGTATGGTTCCGATAAATGCAACAATCAATAAATTAAAAAACGATATGCGCAGCCAATTGCGTAAAGAAAAATTCATCCTGTTTTTTGGGTGCAAATTAAAAGTGGGTGAGGGTAGCTTGTATGATTGTAATCATAACTAACAATATACTTTCCCTTTTTCAATTACCAGTTCGCCTTTGTCGTGCATGCTGCGCATCGCACGGATAACGGTTTCC